>Ga0136617_10001180_pt1 | contig 22935 bp, 25 predicted proteins | sample AntDrymUQ3222106_2_FD_129672 | JGI IMG/M metagenome (GOLD analysis project Ga0136617, IMG submission 129672) | Polar desert sand microbial communities from Dry Valleys, Antarctica - metaG UQ322 (21.06) | ecosystem: Environmental > Terrestrial > Soil > Desert | place: Antarctica: Dry Valley...
AACCTCTACGTGCAGGAAGCCAAGCGCCGGGTGAGCGGACAGGTGGGGATCGACGGCTTCGCGGGGCCCAGCGACCTCTGCGTGATCATCTCCGCCGGCGCCGATCCGACATGGGCCGCCGCCGACCTGGCCGCGCAGGCGGAGCATGGGTCGGACTCGCTCGTGGTTGCGGTCAGCGACGACCCCGCGCTGCTCCCGGAGGTCGGGATCGGCGTGCACGCGGAGAGCCTCGAGGCCGCGCTCTTCTTCGCCAACGCGCTCGCGCCCGAGCACCTCCAGCTGATGGGCCCGCGGGCCGAGGCGCTCGCGCCGCACGTCTACCGGGCCGGCTGCCTGTTCGTGGGGCAACACGCCGGCACCGCGTTCGGCGATTACGTCGCGGGCTCGAACCACACGCTGCCGACCGCGGGCGCCGCGCGCTTCGCCTCGGGACTCAGCACGCGCCACTTCCGCCGCCGCATGGCCGAGGTCCGGATCCCCGCGACGGCCGCCGCAGCGCTCGCTCTGGCCGGCGCGGCGATCGCGCGCGCCGAGGGCTTCGAGGCCCACGCCGCGTCGATGGAGGCAAGACGGGAGAATCCGGCGCCATGAGCCGCACCTCCGAAGTCAGCCGCAAGACTGGCGAGACCGACGTCTCCCTGAGCCTCGGGCTCGACGGCTCCGGCGCGGGCGCGCGCCAGACCGGCGTCGGGTTCCTCGACCACATGCTCGACCTGCTCGCCCGTCACGGCCGGTTCGATCTCGAGGTGCAGGTGGCGGGCGACCTCCAGACCGGCTCGCACCATACGGTGGAGGACACCGGCATCGTGCTCGGCCAGGCGCTCGACCGCGCGCTGGGGGAACGTGCGGGAATCGCTCGCTACGGCCACGCCGTGATCCCGATGGACGAGGCGCGCGCGGCCTGCTCGATCGACGTCTCGGGGCGCCCGTTCTGCTCGTGGGGCGGCCTGACGCTGCCGCCGGGCGACATCGCGGGCTTCGAGCACGAGGCGGCGGAGGAGTTCTTCCGCGCCGTCGCGAGCGCCGCGCGGCTGACGCTGCACCTCGAGCTGCAAGAGGGCACCAACGCGCACCACATGATCGAGGCCTGCTTCAAGGCCTTCGCCCGCGCGCTGCGCACGGCCGTCGCGGTCGCGCCCGGCGAGACCGGCGTCCCCTCGACCAAGGGCACGCTGACGTGAGCACGGTCGCCGTCGTCGACTACGGGATGGGCAACCGGCGCTCGGTCGAGAAGGCCTTCGAGCACGTCGGTGCCGACGTGCGGGTCACCGGCGACCACGAGGCGATCCGCGGCGCCGACGCAGTCGTCGTGCCCGGTGTCGGCGCGTTCCCGGAGGCGATGCGGCGGCTGTCGCAGGCCGGCCTCGACGGCGTGATCCGCGAGCGCGCGGCCCACGGCACCCCGGTCCTCGGGATCTGCCTCGGCATGCAGCTGCTGTTCGAAGCCTCCGCCGAGCACGAGGGCGCCGCGGGCCTGGGCCTGCTCCCCGGAGAGGTGACGCCGCTGGAGGCGCCGAAGCTGCCCCACATCGGCTGGAACCGCGTCGCGCTCCAGCGCCGATCCGGCCTGACGGAGGGGCTCGGCGACGCGGTCGCCTTCTACCACGTGCACTCCTTCGTCTGCCGTCCGCGCGAGGACGGCGACGTCGTGGGGCGCGGCGAGTACGGCGAGCGCTTCGCCTCGATCGTCGAGCGCGACAACGTCGCGGGGGTCCAGTTCCACCCGGAGAAGTCCTCGCGCGACGGGCTGGCGCTGCTCGCGAACTTCGTGGCCGCTGCGTGATCCTCTACCCGGCCATCGACATCCTCGACGGCAAGGCGGTGCGCCTCGTCGAGGGCCGCTTCGAGGACCAGACCGTCTACCACGACGACCCGCTGACCGCCGCCCGGTCATGGGTCGAGGCAGGCGCGCGCTTCCTGCACGTCGTCGACCTCGACGGCGCGCGCTCGGGCAAGCCGAAGTCGATCGAGCACCTCCGCCGGATCACGAGCGAGACCGGCGTGCCGGTGCAGTACGGCGGCGGGCTGCGCTCGCTGCCCGCGGTGCGCGAGGCGCTGCGGGCGGGCGCCGAGCGCGTGATCGTCGGCACCGCGGCCTTTCGCGACATCGACTTCCTCGACTCGGTGATCGCGGCCTTCGGCCCGCGGGTGCTCGTGTCCGTCGATGTGCGCGGCGGCCACATCTCGACCGCCGGCTGGACGCAGACCACCCAGATGCCGGCCGGGGACGCGATCCGGCGCCTCGGCGACCGCGGCGTGTCCTCGTTCGTCTACACCGACGTCGACCGCGACGGGCGCCTCGAGGGCCCCGACCTCGACGACGTCCGCCACGTCGCCGAGTCCGTCCGCGGCCGCTTCCTCTACTCGGGCGGGATCGGGGACCTCGACCATCTGCACGCGCTCGCCGAGCTGCGCCAGGTCAACCTCGCCGGCGTGATCGTCGGCAAGGCGCTCTACGAAGGGCGCTTCACCATCGCCGAGGGCCAGGCGGCGCTCGACGCGCCGCGCCCGGCCGAAGGCTACAGCCGCCCGCGCGGCTCCGCTCACCGCCGCTGACTGGACCGATGGCCCGTTGACGGCGAGCCGCGGCACCCCCATGCTGGGCCGGCATGCCGCTCTCGCTCCTGCGCCGACTCCTGCACGTCGCCGCGGTCGCGCTGCTTGTCGCCGGCATCGACTGGGGGCTCAAGGCGTGGGCGCTCGAGGCGCTGCGGCCGGACCAGATCGTGTTCAACGTGAGCCGCCCCTGGCATGCCGTGCTCGTGTGCGCGGTGATCGGCACCGGGCTGCTGGCCGTCGCGCGCACGCGGCTGCTCGCCCTCGGGGCCGGGATCGTGATCGGCGGCGGGCTCGGGAACATGGCCGAGCTGGCGGTGTTCGGGCGCGTGACCGACTTCGTCCCGCTGGGCATTCCCTACGGCGGCGCGGTCTGGTCGCCGGCGGACTTCTTCCTCGCGTTCGGGCTGGTGGTGCTGTGGGCCGGTGCGGTCCGGCACGAGCGGACGGCTGACTACCCTCAGCCGTCGTGCACTACAAGCGCCTGATCCCCTGCATGGACGTCGACGCCGGGCGCGTCGTGAAAGGCACGAAGTTCCTCGAGATCCGCGACGCCGGCGACCCGGTGGAGCTGGCGGCGTTCTACGACGCCGCGGGCGCCGACGAGCTCGTGTTCCTCGACATCACGGCGACCTCGGACAAGCGCGACACGGTCGTCGAGCTGGCCCGGCGGGCGGCTGATGAGGTCTTCATCCCGTTCACGATCGGCGGCGGCATCCGCTCCGCGGGCGACGCCCAGGCCGTGCTCGACGCCGGCGCCGACAAGGTGTCGGTCAACTCCGCCGCCGTCGCGCGGCCGGAGCTGGTCGACGAGCTCGCCAACGTGTTCGGTGCCCAGTGCGTCGTGCTCGCGATCGACGCGAAGCGCGCCGAGGGGGGCTGGGAGGTCCACGTCGCGGGCGGCCGCACCCCGACCGGGCTCGACGCCGTCTCGTGGGCGCGCGAGGGCGTGGAGCGCGGCGCGGGGGAGATCCTGCTCACCTCGATGGATCGCGACGGCACCCAGGACGGCTACGACACCGACCTCCTGCGGGCGATCTCCTCGCAGGTCGACGTGCCGGTCATCGCCTCGGGCGGCGCGGGCGCGCCCGAGCACCTGGTCGACGGCTTCGAGGCGGGCGCCGACGCGGTGCTGGTCGCCTCGATCCTGCATTACGCGCGCTACTCGGTCGCCGAGCTCAAGCAGCACCTCGCGGCCGCCGGCGTGCCGGTGCGGGCGCTCAGCGCGCCGTCCTCGGCCTGAGCCGCGACAGCGAGGTGTAGCCGACCAGGTACAGGAAGCGCCCGTCGGAGACGACGGGATTGAAGCCGCCGCGGCCGAGGCGCACGACCTTGCGGCCCGTGCGCGCGCTCAGCCCGGTGGTGGTGCGCGACTTCAGGTCGCCGAAGTAGACGATGTCGCCGACCACGGTCGCGGCGCCCGAGATGCGGCCGGGGGCCTTGCGCTTCCAGCGCACCTTGCCGGTCCTGGCGTCGAGCGCGTAGAAGCGGGCGTCGTAGGAGCCGACGTAGACCGTGGGCTTGCCGCCCGGCACCTGTGCGACGGCCGCGGACGCGTAGACGTAGTTGCCGGTGCCCGTGCGCCAGGCGAGCTTGCCGGTCGCGGCGGAGAACGAGTAGACATTGGAGTCGGTGTTGCCGATGTAGACGCGGCCGTAGGCGACGGCCGCGCTGGCGTAGAACTGGCCGGAGCTGGTCCCGAACCTGGCGCCGCTGGTCCCCACCGACCACACCCGCTTGCCGCTGCTCTGCCGGATCGCGTGGACGCGGCCGCCGTAGTCGCCGAAGTAGAGCTTGCCGTCGGCGAGCGCGAGCGCGCCCTTGACCGCGCCCGCCGCCCGGTAGCGCCAGGCGATGCTGCCGTCCCTGGTGCGCAGCGCGTAGACCGTGCCGTCCTCGGAGCCGAAGTAGACGCGGCCGCCGGCGACCAGGGGGGAGGACTCGGCGCGGCTCGGCAGCGGTTTGGACCAGATCACCTTGCCGTCCTTCGCGCGCAGCGCCGCCACGCGGCCGTCCTTCGAGCTGCGGCTGCGCTTGAGGATCGTCACGTAGATGCGACCGTTCGCGTAGGCGGGGGTGGAGGCCGCGAGCTGGCCCAGCTTGCGGGCCCAGACCGGGCGGCCCGTGCGGGCCGCGAGCGCGTAGACACCACCGTTGTTCTTGATGATGAACAGCTTGCGCTCCGCGATCACGGGCGTGAACTCGAGCAGCGAGTCGGCGTCCCACGACCACGTACGCTTGTACGGCGGGCGCAGCGTCTTCGGCGCCGCGAAGACGTGCCGGCGGGTGGGCGAGAACCCGTACATCGGCCACACGAAGTCGGCCTCGCGCTTGGTGGCAGGCGGCGGGGTGGGCGTCGGTTCGGCGCGGAACTCGACATCCGGGTTGGACACGTCTCCGCCCGAGAGCAGGACGTACGCGCCGCCGCCGGCGGCGAGGAGCAGCACGGCGGCGAGCCCGAGCCAGATGACGATCCGCCGCCGGGACCGGGGACTATCCGGCGACGACATGGGCTGCGATGGTAGCCGTGTGCGCCCCGACGATCTGCTGCAGCGGCTGCGCGACCTGCCCGGAGCGGAGTCCGTGTTCGCGGCGCTGGCGGACGTCCCCGGCGTCTGGATCGTCGGCGGCGCGGTCCGCGACGCGCTCCTGGATCGCGAGCCGCGCGACCTCGATCTCGTGGTGGAGGGCGACGCCGCGGCGGCCGCCCGACGGCTCGGCTCCGGAGCGGTGGTCCACGACCGCTTCGGCACCGCCACGAGCGTGGGGGAGGTCAACCTCGCCGCCGCCCGCCGCGAGCGCTACGAGCGCCCGGGTGCGCTGCCGGAGGTCGAGCTGGGGGTCCCGCTGCGCGAGGACCTCGCGCGGCGCGACTTCACTGTCAATACGCTCGCCGTCCGGCTGGCCGACGGCGCGCTCGAGTCGCTCCCGGGCGCGCTCGACGACCTCGCCGAGCGGCGGCTGCGCGCGCTGCACGACCGCTCCTTCCTCGACGACCCGACGCGGCTGCTGCGGCTGGTCCGCTACGGGGCCCGGCTGCGGTTCCAGATCGAGGAGGAGACGCGCCGGTGGGCGTTCGCGGCGGTCGCGGACGACGCGCTGGGCACCGTCACCGGCCCGCGGCTGGGCGGCGAGCTGCGGCTGCTGCTCACCGAGCCCCAGCCGGCGGCGCTGTGCGGCCTCGAGGGGCTGGGGATCGGCCCGCGGCTGCTGCCGGCCTTCCGCGTCGACCCGGATCTCGTCGAGCGCGCGCGGCGCCTCGCCCCCGACGACGCGCGGGCGGACCTCGTCGCGCTGGCGGCCTGCTGCCTCGACGCGGGCGCCGCCGAGCTCGCCGAGCGCCTCGACTGGCTGGAGTTCAGCGCCCGCGAGCGCGACGTCGTCGTCGCTGCGGCCAGCCGCGCGCGCTCGCTCGCGCCGGTGATGGGCGGGATGGACAGCGCGTCGGGGCTGTGGGCGCTGCTGCGGCGCGAGGGGGCCGAGGCGGTCGCGCTGGCCGGCGGCGTCGGGGCGGGGGAGGCGGCGCGCAGGTGGTTCGAGGACGTGCGCGGGGTGCGGCTGGCGATCGACGGTGGCGACCTGGTGGCCGCGGGGCTGTCGGGGCCGGCGGTGGGGCGGGGGCTGGATGCGGCGATGGGGGCGTTGCTGGATGGGGAGGCTCGTGATCGCGACTCGCAGCTGGCGGCCGCGGTGAACGGGGCGCACGTCAACGACGGCAAGTGAGGGAGTGAGTTTGGGGGGCCGCGGCGGGGGTGTGGTGTGTTCATCGCAACTATTCACATGAACACACCACACCCGGTTCGTTCGGGCCGCCACGCCCCCTCGTACCCTCCCCTCAATGCCGCTGTTGAAGTTGGACCTGCCCCACCCCTTCCACCCGCACGGCGACCACATCGCTGCCCAGCTCCCGGGGGGCAGCGTCCTGTTCACCACCCGCCGCGGCGGCGTTTCCCACGGCCCGTTCGCCTCGCTCAACCTCGGGCGGCTCACCGACGACAGCGACGCCAACGTCGACGCCAACCGCGAGCGCGTGGCGGCCGCGACGGGCCACCCACGGAAGCGCTTCCTCTACGGGCGGCAGGTCCACGGCACGAGCGTGCGCCGCGCGACCGAGCCGCCCGGACCGTCCAGGCCCGTGGTCGAGGAGGACGGGCAGGCGACGGCGCTCGACGACGTCGCCGCCCTCGTGTTCACGGCCGACTGCCTGCCGGTGATGCTCGTCGCCGACGGTGCCGTCGCGGCCCTGCACGGCGGCTGGCGCGGCCTCGCGGGCGGGATCCTGGCCGAGGGCGTCGCGGCGCTGCGCGAGCTCGGCGCGAGCGGGCCCGTGAGCGCCGCCCTCGGGCCCGCGGCGCGCGGCTGCTGCTACGAGGTCGGCGAGGAGGTCCACGCCCGCTTCGAGGCCTACGGGGCCCGGGTGGGGGAGCGCAACCTCGACCTCCCTGCCGTCGCCCGGGCGCAGCTCGAGGCGGCCGGGGCCGAGGAGGTCCACGACGTCGGCCTGTGCACGATGTGCGCGGATCCGCAGCTGTTCTTCTCCCACCGCCGCGACCACGGCGTCACCGGGCGTCAGGCGGGGGTCGTATGGCGGGCATGATCACCGGCATCGACTCCGCGGCCGTGCGTGCCGCGACCGAGCAGGTGCGCGCGGAGATCGCCGAGGCCGCGGGCCGCGCCGGCCGCGACCCGGCCGAGGTCGAGCTGCTCGCGGCGGTCAAGTACATCGCGCTCGAGGAGCTCGGCGTGCTGGCCGCGGCCGGCCTGACGCTCGTGGGCGAGAACCGCGCGCAGGAGCTCGAGGCCAAGGCCGCCGCGCACCCCGAGCTGCGCTGGCACTTCATCGGCCAGCTCCAGAGCCGCAAGGTGAAGCAGATCCTGCCGCACGCCGAGCTCATCCACTCCGTTGCCTCGGACTCGGCGCTGCGCCAGCTCGAGCGTCACGGCACGCCCGAGACCGAGATCCTCGTCGAGGTCAACGTGGCGGGGGAGGAGGGCAAGGCGGGCATCGCCGCGGACGAGCTCGGCGCCTTCATCGAGCGCGCTCCCGCGCGGGTTTCCGGGCTGATGACGATGCCGCCGTTCTCGGAGGATCCGGAGGACAGCCGGCGCCATTTCGCGGCCCTGCGGGACCTCGCCGAGACCCACGGGCTGACTCGCCTCTCGATGGGCACCTCGCAGGATTTCGCGGTCGCCGTCGAGGAGGGCGCGACGATCGTACGTGTCGGCACCCGCTTATATGGGGCATGATGCAGGGGAATCGCGCGTGAACGCGAATCGGATCGACGCGTATGGCTCTCCGTGATACCTGGCATCGCACGCTCGTCTACTTCGGCCTCGCCGAGGACCGCGACGCGTACGAGGAGGAGGAGGCGGACCCGCGCGAGCCCGAAGCCGTGCTGGAGGACCGCTACCGCGAGCGCCCCAACGTCCGGCGCCTGTCCACCCGCCGCCGGCGTGACGAGATCGACGACATCTTCGCCGACGACTCCGCGACGGAGTCGCGCACCACGCGCCTGCGCCCGGTCGGCTCCGAGCCCGCGAGCAACGGTCGCAGCGAGAGCAGCCGCGTCCACCTCGTGATCCCCACGTCCTTCAACGACGCGCAGGACATCGCGGACAAGTTCAAGGACTCGATCCCCGTGATCGTCAACCTCCAGGGCATCGACCGCGACCTCTCCAAGCGCCTCGTCGACTTCGCCTCCGGGCTGACCTACGCGCTCGACGGCGGCATGCAGCAGATCGCCGACAAGGTCTTCCTCCTGACCCCGCGCAACGTCGAGGTGTCGGCGGAGGAGCGCGCGCGCCTGATCGAGAAGGGCTTCTTCAACCAGTCTTGACTCGGGAGGGCTCCGCCGGAGAGGGTTGGCGCAAGACCAACTCCCGGGGAAGGGGCACGATGTCCGAGTTCGGCGACACGGGCGACGGGATCACCCGCCGCGAGTTTCTCGACGGTGTCGCGATCACCGCCGCCGGCCTCGCGGCCGCCGCCGCCGCGCCGCACCTGTCGGGTGCCGAGGCGCTTGCCGCGTCGCGCGGGCACGGTCCCCGCCCGCTGCCTCCGGGCTACTACCCGCCGACGCAGACCGGCCTGAAGGGCACGCCCGACGACGTCGTCCGCGACATCATGCGGATCGACGGGCCGCCGAATCAGCGCGACGTGCACAGCACCAGGGGCGGCCCGGGCATCCACGTCCCTCCACCCGCAACGAGTTCCACGTCGGGGGCACGACGTTCCTCAAGAACGGCGGCACGGTCAACCTCGACACCACCGACACGTGGAACAAGCCGACGGGCGGCCTGCTCGACATTCCCGGCTCCTACGGCCAGCCCTCGCTCGACCTGCTCTCCTACCTCGGCGTCGAGCCCTCCACGTTCCCGGAGATCTCGAGCGCGAGCCTGGGGCTGCGCTCGATGCTGCTGTCCCGCGCGCGGACTGGGGCGCCGACACGCTGGTGCAGAATCGGGTGCCGGGCCAGGACTGGGGCGAGTTCCTCGCCACGACGCCGTTCTCGCCCGCGGCGCGCGCGGCGATCGAGCGCATCCAGACGGACGAGACGACCGACTGGATCGCGCTCAAGCACGGCCCCGGGCTGAGCGACCAGGAGAAGAAGGCGATCCTCTCCCGGCTCACGCAGAAGCGGTACTACATGGACTACATCGGGGCGCCGGAGCAGGCTATCCGGCAGTACCAGCGCAACGGGCACCCGCTGCTCGGCGCCGGTGCGCAGGCGGTCTCGGCCGGCGACATGTGGGCGCTCGGCAGCCCGGGCTTCGACGGCCTCGGGCTCACGACCGACCCGTTCCCCGGCATCGGCCGCACGCCGCAGTTCGGCCTCCTGCCGGAGGCCGCGGACTCGCCCTCGCCGACCTGGCCCGACGGCAACTCCTCGCTGCTGCGGCTGCTCGTCAACCGGATGATCCCCGGCGCGGTGACCCCCGCCCCCGGTGCCCCGCTCGACCAGGAGACCGTCGTCAACGCGACCACGGACTACTCCAGACTCGATCGCCGCGGCAACCGCGTGCGGATCCGCCTCAACAGCCTCGTGTTCCGCGTCAAGCCGGGCAGATCCAGGCACCGCTACGGCGACCGGCGCAGGCGCCTCGCCGAGATCGACTACCTGATCGACGGCGAGCGCCACGGCCGCCGCGTGCGGGCGACGCACGTCGTGATGGCGTGCTGGAACCGCGTCACCGCGCACGTCCTCGAGTACCTGCCGCGCAGCCAGGTCAAGGATCTCTGCTACGCCCGCAAGACGCCGCTGATCTACGGCCGTGCGGTGCTGAACAACTGGCAGGCGTTCGCCGACGCGAACATCGGGAGCGTCTCGCCGCGCGGCAACAGCCTGTTCTGGGACTCGACGACCCTGCAGGCCGGCCACGAGTTCGGCAGGGTCTACGGTCCGACGCCCGCCCAGCCCGACCAGCCGGCGGTGCTCAACTTCACCGTCGTACCGACCGATCACGACGCCACGCCGCAGCTGGCCGCCTACGAGGGCGGGCGCAAGCGGCTGCTGCGGATGAGCTTCCGTGACCTCGAGCGGGCGCTGATCGACGTGGTCGACCGCAGTGTCAACCGGGCGGGCGGCGACTTCGAGCCCCAGCGCGACCTGCACTCGATCATGATCAACCGCTGGAACTACGGCTATGCCCACGAGCTGACGTCGGTGTGGGACCCGTCGCTGTACGGGCCGTGGGCGGACCAGCCGCAGGTGCGGGGGCGCCGGCCGCTGCGCAACGTGTCGATCGCCAACAGCGACTCGGCGGCGTTCGCCTACACCCACAGCGCCATCAACGAGGGCTACCGGGCGGTGCAGGACCTCCCGGGATAAGGAGCCCGCCGGGGCGCGCCGTTAGATTGAAGGCCATGAAGGTCGGTCTCATCGGCGCAGGCAACATGGCAGCGGCGCTCGCCCGCGGCTGGGGCGAGCCCGTGCTGTGCACGGACTCCGGCTCGGGCCGCGCCCGCGCGCTGGCCGAGGAGCTGGGCGGCGAGGCGGCGGCGTCGAACTATGAGTTGGCCGTCAACTCCGACGTCGTCGTGCTCGCGCACAAGCCCGCGCAGCTCGACTCGGTGGCGCGCGAGGCCGGCCCCGCTGCCCGCGCCGTCGTCTCGCTGCTCGCGCGGACCACGCTGGAGGAACTCCGCGCGGCCTACCCCGACACGCCGGTCGTGCGCGTGCAGCCCAACACCCCGGCCGAGGTCCGCCGCGGCGTGACGCTGCTCGCCGAGCCCGCCGAGGACCCGCTCGGGGGCGAGGTGGAGGAGCTGTTCGCTCGCCTCGGGACCGTCGTGCGCCTGCCCGAGTCCCTGCTCGACGCCGCGGCGGCGTGCTCGGGCGTCGGGCCCGCCTACTGGGCGCTCGCTGCCGAGGCGTGGGTCGACGCCGCGATCCGCCGCGGCGTCCCCGCCCCGCAGGCCCAGCTGCTCGTCACCGAGACGATGGCCGGCAGCGCGGAGCTGCTGCGCGCCCGCGACCACGACACGCTGCGGCTGCGCCGCGAGGTCGCCTCGCCGGGCGGGACGACCGCGCGCGGGCTGGCCGCGCTCGAGCGGGGCGGCATCCGCGCCGCCTTCGGTGCCGCGATGGACGACGTCCTGGGGCCCGTGTGATGGAGCAGCTCGCCGACTTCCTCTCCGCGCTGATCCTCGTCTACACGATCTGCATCATCGGCTGGGTGGTGCTCTCGCTCGTCTTCTCACTCGGCGTGCGCGTCCCCTACAACCGCGTCGTCAGCGGCGTCATGGACTTCCTGCGCGACGTCTCGACTCCGTACCTGAACCTGTTCCGGCGGCTGCCGCTGCAGATCGGCCCGCTCGACCTGACGCCGATGGTCGCGATCATCGTGCTGCAGATCGGCGGCGGCATCATCGTCAGCCTGATCGACCCGAGCTCTTGATCTCCGGCCGCTCCGCGGCGCGGGCGGCCGTACTTGCGCTCGTCGTCGTGGCGGCCGACCAGGTCACGAAGGCGCTCGTGCGGGCGAACCTCGAGTTCGGCGACCGCGACGGCGTGTTCCCGGGGGTCGAGCTCGTGCACGTGCGCAACCGCGGCGTCGCGTTCGGGCTCTTCGCCGACGGCGGGCTCGTGCTCGTCGTGATCGGCGTCGTCTCGGTGATCGCGCTGCTGGCGTTCTTCGCCACGCACAGCCGGCGCCCGCTCGTGTGGCTGCCGACCGGGCTGCTGCTCGGCGGCGCCGCCGGCAACCTGATCGACCGCCTGCGCCAGGGCTTCGTGACCGACTTCGTCGACCTGCCGCTGTGGCCGGCCTTCAACGTCGCCGACACCTGCATCACGATCGGCGTGCTGAGCCTGCTCTACGTCCTCGAGGGACCGCCCCGCCATGCGGATTGAGGTGCCCGCCGAGGCGGCGGGCGAGCGGCTCGACGTCTTCCTCGCCGCCCACGTCGGCTCGCGCGCCGCGGCCCAGCGGACGATCGACACAGGGCGGGTGCGCGTCGACGGCGAGCAGCGTGCGAAGCGCCACGCGCTGCACGGCGGCGAGATCGTCGAGGTGGCTGACGAGCCGGCGGCGCCGGCGGTGGAGGCACCCGAGGCCTCCTTCGAGATCGCGTGGGAGGACGAGCACCTGCTCGTGGTCGACAAGCCCGCGGGCGTGGTCGTGCACCCGGCGCGCGGCCACTGGAGCGGCACCCTCGCCCAGGCGCTCGAGCGCTTCGGCGCGGCCGGCGGCGAGCCGGGCCGCGCCGGGCTCGTGCACCGCCTCGACCGCGACACCTCCGGGCTGCTGGTCGTCGCGCGCGCCGAGGAGGTCCACGCCGCGCTGAAGGCGCAGCTCAAGGCGCGGGGGATCCTGCGCGAGTACCTGGCGCTGGTCGAGGGACGGCCCGGCGCGCGCACGGGCAAGATCGAGGCGCCGCTGGGCCGCGACCGGCGCGTGCGGACGCGGATCTCGACCGACACGGCGGATGGCCGCGCGGCGGTCACGCACTTCACCACCGAGCGGGCGCTCGACGGCTACACGCTCCTGCGCGTGCGGCTCGAGACCGGGCGTACGCACCAGATCCGCGCGCATCTGAAGGCGATCGACCACCCGGTGGTGGGCGACCCCGACTACGGCCGGGCGGGCCTGCTCGGGCTCGAGCGCCAGTTCCTGCACGCCGAGCACCTGGCCTTCGAGCACCCCGTCACCGGCGCGGCGGTCGACGTCCGCTCGCCGCTACCCGCCGATCTCGCCGAGGCGCTGGAGCGCGCAACTACAACGTGACGGGGCGGCCGTCCATGGCCGCCCCGTCACGTTCCCGCGCGGGCCGGACCGCCGGAGGTAGGGGAAGGGAGGAACGGCCCGCAGCAGCACCAACGAAGGCACTCGCAGGAACTTGCGTACACTGAGAGGTTCGTTTCCAACCTCTTCGACCCGGGCGATCCATCTGGAGCTCGAGGGAGGCGGCCCTGCCCGGCTCAACGGCCGGGTCCCGCTGACCCCCGACACCGCCCGGCGCAGTCACAACCACATTCAAGGGAGTCTCTCAATGGCCGACGTCGGCATCCGGGAGCTGCTGGAGTCCGGAGTGCATTTCGGACACCAGACGCGCCGCTGGAACCCAAAGATGCGCCGCTTCATCCACGGTGAGCGCGGCGGCATCTACATCATCGACCTGCTCAAGACGCAGGTTCTGCTCGAGCAGGCGCAGCAGTTCTGCTCCGAGGTCGCCCACCGCGGCGGCACGGTGCTCTTCGTGGGTACCAAGAAGCAGGCGCGCGACTCCGTCAAGGAGGTCGCCGAGAGCGCCGGCATGCCCTACGTGCACCATCGCTGGCTGGGCGGGCTGCTGACCAACTTCCAGACGATCTCGCTGCGCATCAAGCGCCTGCACGATCTCGAGCGCTACGCGACGGAGGGCCAGCTCGCGCTGCTGCCGACCCGTGAGCGCATGGCCGCGCAGGCGGACCTGGCGAAGCTCCAGGCCAATCTCGGCGGCGTCAAGAACATGCAGCGCCCGCCCGACGCGATGTTCGTCGTCGATCTCAAGACCGAGGTGATCGCGGTCCAGGAGGCCAAGCGCCTGCGCATCCCGATCATCGGCCTCGTCGACACCAACTGCGACCCGGACGGCATCGACTTCGTGATTCCGGGCAACGACGACGCGATCAAGTCGTGCGCGATCATCACGCAGGCGATCGGCGACGTCGTCTCCCAGGGCTACCAGACGTTCCGGGCCGAGGAGGAGCGCGCCCGCAAGGAGGCCGAGGAGCAGGCCCGCAAGGAGGCCGAGGAGCGCGCCGCCCGCGAGGAGGAGGAGCGCCAGCGCAAGGAGGCCGAGGAGGCCGCCGCGCGCCAGGCCGAGCGCGACGCCCAGGAGGCCGCCGCTGCGGCCGCCGCGGCTCCCACCGAGACCGCGGCTCCGGCTCCGGCTCCTGCGGCTGCCGCGCCCGCTCCGGTCGAGGCCGCTGCGCCCGCGCCGGCCGAGGCCGCTGCGCCCGCCCCGGTCGCCGAGCCCACGCCCGCCACCACCGCCAAGGGCGGCGGTGACAAGGGCGCCGCCGAGGCCGAGGTCGCCGCTGCCGTCGAGGCCGCCCCGCCGAAGGCCGAGGGCACCGGCGACGCGGAGGCCGCCGCCGCCGCACAGGCTGCCACCGAGCCGGCCGCGCCCGCGGTGAGCAGTCAGGCCGAGGCCACACCCCCCGACGCGGAGGCGACGGAGAAGCCGAAGAAGCCGGCCCGCAAGCCGCGGGCCAAGAAGCCAGAGAAGAAGGACGAGCCGAAGACGGAGAAGTCATGAGCACGACCCCCACGATCACCGCCGCGCAGGTCAAGGAGCTGCGCGACCTCACCGGCGCTGGCATGATGGACTGCAAGACCGCCCTCGTCGAGACCGGCGGGGACAGCGAGGCGGCCGTCGAGCTGCTGCGCGTCCGCCTCGGCGACAAGGCCCTCAAGATGGGCGGCCGCGAGGCCACCGAGGGCACCGTTCAGGCCTACATCCACTCGAACGGCAAGACCGGCGTGCTCGTCGAGGTCGACTGCAACACCGACTTCGTCGCCCGCAACGAGGACTTCATCGCCTTCGCGCGCGACGTCGCGCTGCACATCGCCGGGTTGCCGGGCGTGCGCTACGTGTCCGAGGACGAGATCCCGCAGGAGGAGAAGGACGCCGAGCTGCGCGTGTTCCAGCAGCAGGCGGCCGACAAGCCCGAGAATGTGCGCCCCAGGATCGCTGAGGGCAAGCTGCGCAAGTGGATGGAGGAGGTCGTCCTCCTCAACCAGCCGCACATCAACGGCGACAAGTACGACGGCAAGACGATCGAGCAGATCCGCGCGGAGCTCGCCGGACAGACCGGCGAGAACGTCGTGATCCGCCGCTTCGCCAAGTTCCAGGTCGGGGCGTGACGGAGCCCGTCTTCACGCGCATCCTGCTGAAGCTGTCGGGGGAGGCGCTGATGGGCGACCTCCCCTACGGCACCGACCTCGAGCGCGTGCAGTCGATCGCACGCGAGGTCCGCCAGGTCCACGATCGCGGCGTTCAGGTCGCGATCGTGGTCGGCGCCGGCAACATCTACCGCGGGCTGGCCGGCGCGGCGGCGGGCATGGAGCGCGCTACCGCCGACTACATGGGGATGCTCGCCACCGTCCTCAACGCGCTCACGCTCCAGGACGCGCTCGAGCACGAGGGCGTCCACACGCGGGTGCAGTCCGCGATCACCGTGTCCGAGGTCGCCGAGCCCTACATCCGCCGCCGCGCGATCCGCCACCTCGAGAAGGACCGCATCGTCATCTTCGCCGCCGGCACCGGCAACCCGTTCTTCACCACCGACACTGCGGCCGCGCTGCGCGCGCACGAGATCGACGCGGAGATCATCCTGATGGCCAAGAACGGCGTCGAGGGCGTCTACACCGCCGATCCCAAGGCCGACGACGGCGCGGAGTTCATCCCCGAGCTGACCCATCGCGAGGCGCTCGAGCGCGGCCTCAAGGTGATGGACTCGACCGCGCTGTCGCTGTGCATGGACAACCACATGCCGATCCGCGTCTTCGACATGAATACCGAGGGCAACATCGATCGGATAATTTCCGGCGAGCGAGTGGGCACCCTGGTGAAGGCCGACACATGATCGACGAGCTGCTGCAAGACGCGCGCGAGCACATGGACAAGTCCGTGGAGGCGACGCGTGGCAAGTTCGGGTCCGTCCGCACCGGCCGTGCCAGCCCGGCGCTGCTGGACCGCATCAACGTCGACTACTACGGCACCCACACCCCGCTGCGCCAGCTCTCGACGATCAACGCCCCGGAGGCGCGGCTGCTCACGGTGCAGCCCTACGACAAGAGCTCGATCAAGGCAATCGAGCGCGCGATCCTCGAGTCCGACATCGGGCTCACGCCCAACAACGACGGCTCGATCATCCGCCTGCAGGTCCCCGAGCTGACCGAGGAGCGCCGCAAGGAGCTCGTGAAGGTCGTGCGCGGGATCGCCGAGGAGGGCCGCGTCGCGATCCGCAACATCCGCCGGGACGTCATGCACGACCTGCGCGAGCTGCGCGACGCCGGCGAGGCCGGCCAGGACGACGAGCACCGCGCCGAGGAGCTGCTGCAGAAGGTCACCGACCAGAAGGTCACCGAGCTCGACGCGATCCTCAAGGGCAAAGAAGAAGAGATCCTCGAGGTGTGACACCCCGGGGCGCGTCCTACGTCGCGATCATCACCGACGGGAACGGGCGCTGGGCCAGCCAGCGCGGCCTGCCGGTCGCCGACGGTCACCGGGCGGGCGCGGATGCGGTCAAGGCGCGGTTGCGCGACGCCGTCGACCTCGGGATCAAGGAGCTGACCGTCTACTCGTTCTCGACCGAGAACTGGTCGCGGCCCGACGAGGAGGTCGGCGCGCTGATGGCGATGTTCTCCGATCGGATCCTGGGCGAGACGCCGGAGCTCAGCGACGAGGGCGTGCGCATGCGCTTCCTCGGCCGCCGCGAGGGCGTGAGCCCCGCGCTGCTCGAGCAGATGCGCTGGGCCGAGGAGAAGACGGCCGCCAACGACACGATCACGCTCTACGTCGCCTTCAACTACGGCGGCCGGGCTGAGATCCTCGACGCCGCCCGGACCTACACCGGCTCGACCGAGGAGGAGTTCCGCGCCCACCTCTATGCGCCCGAGATGCACGACCCGGAGCTGATCATCCGCACCAGCGGCGAGCAGCGGCTCTCCAACTACTTGATGTGGCAGTCCGCCTACTCGGAGCTGCACTTCACCGAGGTGCTGTGGCCGGACTTCGCGCGCGCGGACCTCGAGTTCGCGCTGGCCGAGTTCGATGCCCGCAAGCGCCGCTTCGGGGGTCGCTGAGTGGCAACGCGCCGCCGCCCGCCGCCCCGCCGCGGCACCTCGGACCTCGGGCGCCGGATCCTCGTCGCCATCCCGGCGATCGCGTTCGCGATCGCGATCATCTACTTCGGCGACGCGACGTTCGCGGTCGGCGTGCTCGCGCTCGGCCTCGTCTGCATCCACGAGCTGTTCGGGATGCTCGAGCGCATGCGCCCGGTACGGCTGGCGGGCTTCCTCGGTGTCAGCGGGCTCGTGGCCGCCGCCGCGCTCGGCGACGAGCGCGACGTGCTGCTCGCCCTGGTGGCGTTCCTCCCCGTGCTGTTCGTGCTCACGCTGGCGAGCCCGGTGCGCGAGCGGATCACGCTCAGCCTGGCCGCGACGGTACTCGGCGTCTACTGGATCGGGCTCGCGCTCGCCCACGCGGTGCTGCTGCGCGGCCTCGACCACGGTGGCGCGCTCGTGTTCATGGTGCTGCTCGGGACGTTCCTCGGCGACACCGCCGCCTACCTCGGCGGTCGCACGTTCGGCACGCGCAAGCTGGCCCCGCGGATCTCGCCGAACAAGACCTGGGAGGGGCTCGCGATCGGCGTCGCCGTCTGTGTGCTCGTCGTCTGGTACACGAGCCGCACCTACGACGGCAGCTGGATCAGCGGCACGCAGGGCCTGCTGCTCGGCGTCGCCGTGGCGCTGGCGGCGCCCATCGGCGACCTCTTCGAGTCGCTGATCAAGCGCGACGTGGGCACCAAGGACACGGGCGGCCTGTTCGGCGTCCACGGGGGCGCGCTGGACCGCCTCGACGCGGCCCTGTTCTCCCTGATGGCGGGATACCACGTATGGCTGGCGACGCTGGCGTGACTCATGCGCCGCGGGTTCTGAGCTCCTCGGCGATCGCGCGGGCGTCGCGGGGCGAGGCGAGCGCCGCGGCGAGCTCCTCGCCGATCTCCCGCTCGCTGTCGGCGGCCTGGGCCAGGACCGCCTCCTCGACGAGCACCGGCACGCCGGTCACCAGCGCGAGGTTGATCGCGTCGCTCGGCCGCGCATCGACCTGCGCGCCGTCCTCGAGCACGGCCTGGGCGTAGAAGATCATCTCGGCGAGGCGGACGACCCGCACCTCGCGCAGCCGCACGGCGGCCGCGTCGAGCAGGTCGGCGGCGAAGCGGTAGGTGTCGGGCCGTGGGCGCTCGACGTCGTGGAGACGGGCCGCGAGCGCGGTGGCCTCGGCCGCGCCGATCCAGATCGGCAGCCGCCGCGCGCCGCCCTCCTCCTCGAGCAGGACGACGTGGCTGGCGCGCGGGTCGTCGCCGCCGGTGTCGCGGATGTCGGCGACGTGCATGGGGACGCTGGAGGTCATGACGGGAGGTTCCCTTCGGAGGTCGGCGAGACGGGTCTGGAGCGAGCTGCGAGCCTTGTGCAGGCGGGTCTTGACGGCGCCGGTGGAGATGCCGAGGCGCACGGAGATCTGGGCGTGGGAGAGGTCGGCGAGGTAGAAGAGCGCAACGGCATCGCGCTGGCCGGCCGGCAGCGCGGCGATCGCGGCGCGCACGCGCGCGCCGTCCTCGCGGTCCGGGGAGGAGGGCGCCGCGGGCTCCGGGGCCGCGTCGAGCGGCAGCGGGGCCGGTCTGCGCCGGCTGCGACGCGCGAGGTTGTGGCCGATGCCGCAGAGCCAGGGGCCGAACGCCGCGTCGTCGCGCAGGCCCGGGAGGCCGGTGAGGGCCTGCAGCACCGCCTCCTGCGCCACCTCGGCGGCGGCCGCGGGGTCGTCGTGCGCGCGCCGGCAGGTGCGCAGCAGCGCGGCCCGGTGGCGCTCCACGAGGACGCCGAACGCCGCCCGGTCGCCCACGCGGGCGGCGGCGGCGAGCTCCTGATCGGTCGGCGGGTCCATACCGTGATAGTGCCGTGGAGTGACCGGAGGGTTACCCGGCCCCTGCCATCATGGTCCGCCGCATGAAACGGCTCCTGATCCTCGGCGCGACCGGCTCCATCGGCACCCAGGCGCTTGACGTCGTCGCCCGCGCGGGCGACGAGTTCGAGCTCGTGGGGCTCTCGGCCGAGCGGTCGCACGAGGCGCTGGTGGCGCTCGCGGACGAGCACGGCGTGGACCGGATCGCACTCGGCGACGGGGACTCTGCCGCCCGCGCCGCCGAGGCCTGGACCGAGGGCGAGGTGCTCGCCGGGCCGGAGGGGCTGGTGCGGCTCGTGGCCGAGTCCGACGCCGACCTCGTGCTCAACGCGATCGTCGGCTCCGCCGGCCTCGGCCCGACCGTCGTGGCGCTGACCGAGGGCATCGACGTGGCGCTCGCCAACAAGGAGTCGCTGGTCGTCGGCGGCGACCTCGTGATGCCGCTCGCGGAGGCGACCGGCGCGCAGCTGATCCCGGTGGACTCCGAGCACTCCGCGCTGCACCAGCTGATCGCCGGCGAGCCCCCCGGCACCGTCGAGCGGCTCGTGATCACCGCCTCCGGCGGGCCCTTCCGCGGCCGCTCGCTCGCCGAGCTCGAGGCCGTCGGGGTCAAGGACGCGCTGCGCCACCCGACCTGGGCGATGGGCGGCAAGATCACGATCGACTCCGCGACGCTGATGAACAAGGGCCTCGAGGTGATCGAGGCGCATCACCTGTTCGGGATGCCCTACGACCGCATCGACGTCGTCGTGCACCCGCAGTCGATCGTGCACGGGTTCGTGACGCTCTGCGACGGCGCCTCGCTCGCGCACCTCGGCCATCCCGACATGCGCGTGCCGATCGCCTACGCGCTGCACCACCCCGAGCGCGTCGACGTGCCGGTGCCGCAGCTCGACCTCGCCGCGGTGGGCGCCCTGACCTTCGAGCCGCCGGACCTCGAGGCGTTCCCGAGCCTCAAGCTCGCGCTCGCCGCCGCGCGCGCCGGCGGCACGGCGCCGTGCATCCTCAACGCCGCCAACGAGGTCGCGGTGCACGGCTTTCTCAACGAGCGGCTGGGCTTCCTCGGCATCCCGGCCGTGATCGAGGGCACGCTCGAGCGGCTGCCCGCCCGCCCGGTGCACTCCTTCGAGTCGCTGTACGAGGCCGACGCCGACGCGCGCCGGATCGCGGGCGAGCTCGTCGCCGAGGAGGCGATGGCGCAGTGAGCTGGATCCTCGCCTTCGCCGGCTTCGCCGCGCTGATCATCCTGCACGAGCTCGGGCACTTCGCCGCGGCCAAGGCGGTCGGGATGCGCGTCGAGCGCTTCTCGCTGTTCTTCGGCCGCACGCCGCTGCGCTTCCAGCGCGGCGAGACCGAGTACGGCGTCGGCTGGATCCCCCTCGGCGGCTTCGTGAAGATCACGGGCATGAACCCGCTGGAGGAGATCCCTCCGGAGGCCGCCGCGCGGGCCTACTACCGCCAGCCGGTGTGGAAGCGGCTCGTCGTGATCATCGCCGGCCCCGCGGTCAACATCGTGCTCGCGTTCGTGATCCTCATGGGCCTGTACTGGTTCTCGATCGGCGATCCGCGCGAGGCCACGCCGACGAACCGCATCGAGCAGCTCACGCCCAACTCGCCGGCCGACGCCGTGCTGCGCGAGGGCGATCGCATCATCGCCGTCGACGGCCGCCGCGGCGACCCGGACGCGCTGCGCAAGCAGATCGCGACCCACCAGTGCGCCGGGGCGGCCAAGACCGCCGGCTGCAAGGCCGCCGAGCCGGTCAGCATCGAGGTCGAGCGGGGCGGCGAGCGGCTCACGGTCGAGGCGCGGCCCGTCTACGACGCCCGGAACAAGCGGCCGCTGCTCGGCTTCGCGTTCGACACCACACGGCCTCCGGTCGGGCCGGTCACCGCCGCGCGCCTGAGCGTCGATCAGATGTGGTTCTTCACGACCGGCACCGTCTCGACGATCGCGCAGATCTTCAAGGCCGAGAAGCGCAAGGAGATCTCGGGCGTGGTCGGCTCCTACGAGGTCACGCGCCAGAGCATCCAGCTCGGGGTGCAGGAGGGCTTCTTCCTGCTCGCGGTGATCTCGCTGTCGCTCGGCGTCATCAATCTGTTCCCGTTCCTGCCGCTCGACGGCGGGCACATCTTCTGGGCGCTCGCGGAGAAGGTGCGCGGCCGCCCGATCGCCTTCAGCGTGATGGAGAAGGCGGGCTTCGTGGGCTTCGCGCTCGTGATCGGCCTGTTCTTCATCGGCTTCACGAACGACATCGGACGATTGACGGGCGAGGGCTTCGACGTCAGGTAGCGTTGGCGGTGGGATGGCCGCCACCGCCGCACCCGTGTCCCGCCGCGCGCTCGAGGCGCGCTCGATGGCCGAGGCGTTCCGCATCACGGCCGAGGACTTCGGCGACCGCGTCGCGGTGCGCACGAAGGACGACGGCGTCTCGCTGACCTGGGGCGAGTTGCGCGACCGCGTCGACGCGCTCGCGGGCGGGCTCGCCGCGCGCGGTGTGCGCCACGGCGACACCGTCGCGCTGATGTTCTCCAACCGCCCGGAGTTCCACCTCGCCGACCTCGCGGTGATGATGCTCGGGGCGGTGCCGTACTCGATCTACACGACGTCGGCGCCGGAGCAGATCGCCTACGTCGTGGGCGACGCCGGATCGAAGGTCGCGCTGGTCGAGGACGCCTACCTCGACGTCTTCCAGGCGGCCCGTGACGATGCGCCTGGGCTCGAGACGCTGATCGTGCTCGAGGGCGAGCGCGGGGAGGGGACCACCGCCTGGGCCGACGTCGAGGGCGCCGATCCGGGCTTCGACGTCGAGAGCGCCTGGCGCGCGGTCGGCCCCGACGACCTGCTGACGCTGATCTACACCTCGGGCACGACCGGTCCGCCCAAGGGCGTCGAGCTCGCGCACTCGAACCTGCTCGCCGCCGTCGAGAGCGTCGAGGCGATGATCCGGTTCCCCGACGCGGCCAAGGTGATCTCGTGGCTACCGTCGGCGCACATCGCCGAGCGCGCCGCGCACCACTACCTGCCGATGGTCTACGCGATGACGATCACGTGCTGCGACAACCCGCGCGAGGTCGTCTCCTACCTGCCGCTGGTCAAGCCGACGTGGTTCTTCGCCGTCCCGCGGATCTGGGAGAAGCTCAAGGCCGGGCTCGAGGCGATGCTCGCGGGCCAGCCCGCCGAGCAGCGCGAGCCCGCGCAGGCTGCGCTCGCCGCGGCGGTCCGCAAGGTCGAGCTCGAGCAGGCGGGCGAGCCGGTACCCGAGGAGCTGGCCGCGGCGGTGGCGGCGGCCGACGCGCAGATGTTCGCGGGGCTGCGGGCGATGCTCGGCCTCGACGAGGCCGTGTCGGTGAACGTCGGCGCCGCGCCGACGCCGCGCGAGGTGCTCGTCTTCTTCCACGCGATCGGCATCGAGCTCGCCGAGCTGTGGGGGATGTCCGAGACCTGCGGCTCGGGCTGCTGCAACCCGCCCGGCGCGGTCCGCATCGGCACCGTCGGCCCGCCCGCGCCCGGCGTCGAGATCACGCTGGGTGACGACGGGGAGGTGCTGATGCGCTCGCCGGTCGTGATGCGCGGCTACCGCAACCAGCCCGACAAGACGGCGGAGGCGCTCGACCCCGACGGCTGGCTGCACACGGGCGACATCGGCGAGTTCGACGACCACGGCTACCTGCGGATCGTCGACCGCAAGAAGGAGCTGATCATCTCCGCGGCCGGCAAGAACATGTCGCCGGCCAACATCGAGGCGACGATGAAGAGCGCGTCGCCGCTGATCGGGCAGGTCGTGGCGATCGGGGACGGAAGGGCCTACAACACCGCGCTGGTCGTGCTCGACGCCGACTTCGCACCCGCCTGGGCCGCGCAGAACGGGCTCGAGGGCGTCGCGATCGAGGCGCTCGCCTCCGACGAGCGGATGCGCGCGGCGATCCAGGCCGGCGTCGATGCGGGCAACGCGCGGCTCGCGCGCGTCGAGCAGCTCAAGCGGTTCACGATCATCCCGGGCGACTGGGCGCCCGGCGGTGACGAGCTGACCCCGACCATGAAGCTCAAGCGCCGGCCGATCGCCGAGAAGTACACCGACGAGATCGAGGCGATGTACCACTAGGAGCCTGTCAAAGAAGTCGGCACGCCCGGTGCGGACGATCCGCGGCGCCGGATCGCCACCCGAGGGATTGCCCATAACCCCACTATGGGCTTCACCCTCGTG
>Ga0136617_10001181_pt1 | contig 22911 bp, 22 predicted proteins | sample AntDrymUQ3222106_2_FD_129672 | JGI IMG/M metagenome (GOLD analysis project Ga0136617, IMG submission 129672) | Polar desert sand microbial communities from Dry Valleys, Antarctica - metaG UQ322 (21.06) | ecosystem: Environmental > Terrestrial > Soil > Desert | place: Antarctica: Dry Valley...
GCGGACGGCTCGCGGGTCGCGATGAAGATCCACAAGCTGTTCACGGACGAGGCCTACTTCGAGCAGGTACAACGCGTTCAGGCAGCGCTTGCGGCCGCCGGGTTCCCCGCGCCGCGCCCGCTCGGTCGGCGCGGGCTCGTGGTCTGGGAGGAGTGGATCGACGAGGGCGCGTTCCGCGACGCGCACGAACCCGACGTGCGCTCGGCCATGGCACGCGAGCTCGCGCGCTTCCACAAGCTCGCGACAGCATCGGGCTCGAGGCCACGCCGACCTTTCCTGCAGCCGGCCGATGCTCTCTGGCCCAGGCCGCACAACGTCCTGTTCGACTTCGATGCGACCGAGGCCGGTGCCGAGTGGATCGACGACATCGGCCGCGCCACGCGATGCGTACGCGCAGTTGGCTCGGAGGCCGTCGGCCACACCGACTGGAGCGCCAAGCACCTCCGCTTCGACGACGCACTTCGGCTCACTGCTCTCTACGACTGGGACAGCGTGACCACCGATCTCGAGCCGGCTCTTGTTGGAACAGCGGCCGGCAGCTTCACCTACACCGAGGAGCTCGAGCGTCCGATCGAAATGTGGCCAGCCGCGGACGAATCGCTCTCGTTCATCGAGGAGTATGAGCGCGAGCGCGGAGCACGCTTCACGCGCGCCGAGCGCGAAACCGCACTGGCGGCGTGCGTCTACCTACGCGCCTACGCCGCACGCTGCCAACACGCATATACAGGTGACGCGCGTGCCTCTGGCCTCGCCGAGTTCGCCGATGCGCTCCTATGATCCGACGATGGTTCCCGAGGCGCCGCTCGAACAGACCGAACTAGGGCTCGTGCCGGCCGGCGAGGGCTGGTTCGTCCTGAATGCCCGTGAGGCTCGCTGGCGTCATCGGGAGGGGCGAGGCGAGTCTCTGCCCTTCGACGGCCTGATGGACTTCCCGCAGGTCGGAATCACTCTCTTCGTGCTCGGCCCGGGCGAGCCCATCGGGATGTACCACTGGGAGGCCGATCAGGAAGACTTTCTCGTGTTCTCCGGTAGCGCTCTGTTACTCATCGAGGGCGAGGAGCGGCGGCTGCGCCAGTGGGACTTCGTGCACTGCCCCGCCGAGACGGAGCACATGATCGTCGGCGCCGGAGCCGAGCCCTGCGCCGTCCTGGCCGTCGGCGCCCGTGAGCATCAGGAAGGCGCGGACTGGGGCGGCTACGCGGTGGACGAGGTTGCCCTTCGGCATGGCGCAGGCGTCGAGCAAGAGACGACCGACCAGGAGCTGGCGTACGCCCGGTTTCCGGAACCGGTGCCGGCGCGATACCGGGACGGCTTGCTCCCCGGTTAGTCGGTGTGCAAGGCTTCCGCGAGCTGACTGTCGCAGACGTCCGCCGGCTCCTCTCCGAGGACTTCCCCGAGCTCCACGTCGAGTCGCTTCGTCAGCTCCCGGGGCCGGAGACCTGGGTTTGGGTGCTCAACGAGGAGCTCGTCTTCCGGTTCCCGCGCGCGGAGTTCCGCCGTCGACGGGCGCGGGTCGACGTCGAAGCGCACGTCATCGCGGCGCTGCAGGAGACCTCGGCGGGTCGAGCGTATGTCCCGTCGATCGATTACGTCTCGCCACGCGGGTACTCAGGACAGCGGTTCGCCCGTGGCGTCACCGGCGAGAAGCGGCGGCCGCCGCCGGATGCCTGGCCGCAGCTCGCAGCGGATGTCCGCTCTCTGCTCACGGCCGTTCACGCAACACCGCCGCCAGCGGGCGTCGAGCTCGAGCCCCTGCCTGATCCGAACGAGCTGCTGGAGCGGGCGCGCGCCGATGCGCAAGCTTCCGGCGTCGACCCCTTCGCGCTCGGCTCCCCACCCGAGGTCGGCGGCGAGCCCGTGCTCTGCCACGGCGACACGAAACCGGAGCATTTCCTCCTCGACGTCTACGATCGACTCGCGTGGGCGATCGACTGGGCCGATGCCTGCGTCGCCCACCCGGTGCGCGACCTCTGGGGAATCGTCCTCTGGCTCGGTCCGGCGTTCGCGCGGCTGGTCGACCCGGAGCACGCCGACGCGGCGACCTTCTACGCGCGTTGCTCTGCCGTCGTGAACGTCGCTCGCGACGTGCGTGGCGAGCGGGACGCACCGCCCGTGTACGCGCAGCTCCAGGCGGCCTTCCGCTCTGAGGCCCTTGATCGGTAGCCATTGTCGGCGCTTCGGTCAGGAGCGCCGTTCGCGGACTAGCCCGACGAGCGTGGCTGATCGGCGAGAAGCTCGAGCACCGGCTTGAACGCCCCAGCCGGGGCAAGCCCGGGGCGGTCACCGAAGATCGTCCAGCGGCTGATCCCGAAGCGGCGCGCGTCGCCGTGCAGCTGCTCGGCGATCTCCTCGGGAGTACCGAAGAGGGCGTAGGGCGAATCGAGAGCGACCTCCTCGGATGCCTCGAGCTCTGACGCGGCGCGAGCCGCTGCCGCCTGGCGGTCGCTGGTGATTTCGTGCCACTGCACGAGGACGTGCAGCTCGAGTTCAGCGAAGCGCGGGCCGGCGAACCCACGCAGCCGGCCGATCTGGAGTTCCAGCCCGGATCTCGCGAGATCGCTTGTAGAGGTACCGGGGCTGTAACCGACGAGTCCGACGTAATCCGCGTGCATCGCCGCCACGGCGAGCACCTCGGCGCTGTTCCCGCCGATCAGGAGCGGCACTCGCTGTGTCGAGGTGCCGAGCGAGACATCGCGAACCGTGTAGTGCTCGCCCTCCATCGTCACGGTCTCCCCAGCGAGGAGCGCGCGGATGATCATCGCCGCCTCGGCGAGTCGCTTTGCCCGCACCGCAAGCGGAGCGAATGCAAGTCCGAGCCGCTCGTACTCGGACCGGTTGTACCCGGCGCCAAGGCCGAGCTCGAGCCGACCTCCCGACCAGCGGGCGAGTGCCGATGCTTCCTGCGCAAGGACAACGGGATGACGAAGGTCGTTGTTCAGGACGAGCGGGCCGAAGCGTATGCGGGAGGTCGGTCGAGTGCTGGCCCAACGAGAGCCGACGACGTCGCGGTCCCAGCGTTCGATGCGGGGCACGCATCGATGCTCGTCGTCGTCTCCAAGCATCGTCTGGCCGCAGCTGCGGATCGAGATCGAGGCCCGGGCAGCCCGTTCGAGCTGAGTCAGCGGTCGCTCGGCAACCAGCCCTCGCGGTAGGGCACCCATCTCGATCTCGGCAGATCGGCGTGGGCCTCGGCATACGCCTCGGCGGAGCTCGTCGTCTCGCGCTCGACGCTCGCCCCGTGACGAGCAGCCTCCTTCGACACCCGGTAGACGACGCCACCGCCGACACCGCGACCACGCGCTCCAACAGCCAGCACGATCGCGTTCTGCTCGCTCGTCGCGACGATCACGTGCTCGGTTCCCGGCGCGCAGTAGAAGAAGTCCCACGTCGCCAAGGGTCGCCTCTTCCCTTCGACGATCAGCGTGCACTCGCCGGCCAGGACGAGAAACGCCTCCTGAGCATTCTCGCGGTGGTACATCCCGAGCGCCTCGCCGGGCCCGAGGACGTTGATGTTGATCCCGAAGTGGGGAAACCGCCGCTTGCCTTCGAAGGTGCAGTAGGAGCCGAGAGTGCCGTCGTCGCGCCAGCGGGACTCGCACGCGTTGACGACGAACCAGCCCTCGCCGTCCGTCACAAGTCCGTTCTTGCTCTTCCGCAAAGGAGCCTCGGGGACCACCGTGAAGGAGTCTGACAGACCACCTCAGCCCACCATCAGTTGCGGCTGGAGACCGAAGCACGCAGCGACTCGGGCAGCCTCCTGTTCCAGCCCGGCCAGCTTGCCCTTCGTCAGCTTCGCGAACGGCTCGATTCGCAGCTCGATTCGCTTGCCCGCGCGCTTCCGCGACCAGGTGCCTGCAACCAAGCCGTCGACGAGCAGCCACGAGAGCGCGCCCGGGCCCTCGAGCCGGCCCTTGCCGTGCGCCTTCGTCCGGGCGACCGCCTCGGGCGAGAAGAGGTGCTCCCGCTCGCGGAAGCCCATCACGTAGGCGTCGTACTCGGGGATCAGGCGAACGCCTTCGGGCGGCACCGGGCGCTTCGCGTCGCCGGCGAGCAGCCACGCTTGGCGACCTTCGACATCGACCTCGATGAGCTCGCCTGCGATCGCGTCGAGGAGCGCCTTCGCATCCTTGGTCTTGAAGTGCGAGCCGGCCACCCACTGAGCGAAGTCCCTGTGCGTCGCCGGGCCGAACGCGGTGAGGTAGCGGCGCAGGACCTCGGCAAGCGCCGCCTGCGGCTCCCACTCCTGCTGCATCCCGAACCACTGGTCGGGACGGACGAAGGTCACGCGCGTCCCCCGCGGCGGGCCGTGCACGAGAGTCCCGTTCAACGCCGCCGGGCCGAGCACGGTTCCCCAACCGGAGCCGATGTGCTCCCGCGCCCAACCGCTCACGTGCGGCGTCACCGCCTCGACGAGCTCGTCGCGCGTCAGGCAGCGGCCGTCGAGCGCGCCCGAGAGCGCGGCGAGGATCTGTTTCGCCTCCTTCGGCCGCACCTCGTTCGCGAAGTACCAATCGCCGACGACCGCCCGCCGCGCCGCCAGCCAGAGCCCGAGCTCGTCGGCGGGATGGAGGTGGAGCGTGCCGCGCAGCGTCCACGTCTTGACGAGCGATCGCTCCTCCCCGAGCGCGCTGCTGACGTGCTCCTGGGTCGACCCGCGCACCCGCGCCGAGAGTGCGAGCTCGGCGGCCGACATCACCTGCGCATGGATCCCGCCGACATCGCGCACGACCTCGACGAGCCGCGTCCGCGGTGCCGGCTTCACGAGGTGGTGCCGCGTAAGCCTCCGCTCTCGCACCTGCTCCCACGTGAACGAGCTCACGTGCGGAGGCTACGCCGTGACGCCGCCTCCGAGCAGGATCTCCTTCAGCGTGTCGCCGCGGAGGCCGAGCCGGAGCGTCTCGAGCGGGATCACTTCCTCCGGCGCGATGTTGCCGAGATTGACCTCCGGGCCGAACTGCTTCACGAACCACGCCTGGGCGCTCTTCGCGGGCGCCTCGAAGATGAGATCGTGGAAGTCGATCGAGTGGGCGATCTCGTCGATCAGGCCCGTTCGCATCTCGCCGTCCTTGCGGAAGACGCCCGCGGTGCCGCCCTCGCGGGCCTCGGTGATCACCTTCCAGGCGCCCGCTTCGAGCTCCTCCTTGATCCACTCGACCCATTGGTACGGCGCGTAGACGACGTCCGAGTCCTTCGAGCCGACTTCGGAGAGAACGGTGAAGTCGCGGCCGAACTCCGCGATCAGCTCGAGCTTGCGCTCGCGCGGGATCTCGAGGGTCCCATCCGAGATCTCGACATGGGAGAACCGATAGTGCTCGAGCCACGACTTGAAGCCGTCGAGCTTGCCGCGTGCATAGACCGCCTCGAAGAGCGTGCCGCCGCAGACGATCGGCGTGTCGAAGGAGCGATAGAGCGCGATCTTCTTCTCGAGGTTGTTCGTGACGTAGCTCGTACCCCAGCCGAGCTTGACGATGTCCACGTACTCGCCCGCGGTGTCGAAGAGACCCTCGATCTCGCGAATGTTCAGGCCCTTGTCCATCACATGCGTGAGCCCGCTCTCGCGCGGCTTCGGGCTGCGCGCCGGCAGGTCGAGGAAGTTCGGGTGGGGCTCGCCATTAGAGACGGGCATAGATCTCCTTCAACTTGGCCTGGGCGGCGGTCTGGACGTCGTGGTAGAGCGAGTTGCCGTGCGCGTCGATCCCGACCGTGAGCGGGCCGAAGTCCTTGACGCGGAACTTCCAGAGGCACTCGGGCATCAGCTCCTCCCACATCACCTCTTCGATCTCCTCGATCTGCGTCGTCTCGAGCGCGGCCGCGCCGCCGACGATCGCGAAGTAGACCATCCCGAGCTCGTGCATCGGCGCGATCGCCTCGTCGGGGAAGCCGCCCTTGCCGCAGATAGCGCGGACGCCGTACCGGCGGCCGAGCGGCTCGGTGAAGCGCACCATCCGGGCGCTCGTCGTCGTGCCGATGCAGACCTTCTCGTAGCGCCCGTTCTCGAGCTTGCGGACACCTGGCGCCGTGTGGAGCAGGAATGCGCCCGAGAGATCCATCGGCGGCTCGACGCCTTGGTCGAAGATCCGGATCTGCGTCCGGTCGCGGATCCCGATGATCCGGCCCTGGACGGTGACCTCGTCGCCCGCGCGGAGCTTCAGGATCTCTTGGGGATCGGTGACCGGGAAGGTGACTGTGTGCTGGGCCATGGCTAGAACTCGCGGTCGTAGTCGAGGTTGCCCTGGGCGTCGACGTGCACGGAGGCGCGCCGCGCGGCCCAGCACTGATAGTTGACCGCGACCGGGTTCAGCGTCATGTGGGTGTCCGCATGCTCGATGTGGCATTGGAGCACCGTCACATCGCCGCCGAGACCCATCGGCCCGATCCCGGTCTCGTTCAGGAGCCCGTAGAGCTCGTCTTCGAGCTCGGCCACGAGCGGATCGGCGTTCCGCGTGCCCACGGGCCTGGTGATCGCCTCCTTCGCGAGGTACATCGCGTAGTCGGCCGTGCCGCCGATCCCGACGCCGACGATCCCCGGTGGGCACGGCTTCCCGCCTGCACCCACGATCGACTCGAGCACGAACTGCTTGATCCCCTTCACCCCGTCGGCGGGGACGCACATCTTCAGGAAGCTCATGTTCTCCGAGCCCGAGCCCTTCGGGACGCACTTGACGTCGAGCCCGTCCCAGTCGGCGATGAACTCCCAGTGGACGATCGGGAGCCGGTAGCCGATGTTAGGACCGGTGTTCTCGCGCGTGATCGTGTGCACGGCGTTCGAGCGCAGCGGGTGCTCGACTGTCGCGCGCCCGGTGCCGTCGCGCAGCGCCTCGTAGATCCGCGTCGGATGGAGGGGGAAGTGCTCGCCGACGCGGCAGGTGTAGACCGCGATTCCCGTGTCCTGGCAGACGAGATTCTTCTGGTCGTCGGCGATGCTCACGTTCCGGTTGATCGTCTGAAGCACGCGCTGGCCGGTGACCGAGGTTTCTCGCTTCGTCGCCTCCGCGAGCGCGTCCCGGAGATCCTGGGGGATGTCCTTCAACGCCCAGACGTAGAGGTGCGCTGCCGCGTCCTCGACGGCTTGCTGGAGATCCGTGGCCGTGATTGTGCTCATGCGCTCGCTTTCTCTGCGGCCGCGCGGCCGGCTCGGCGTCCGAAGACGCAGCACTCGAGCAGCGAGTTTCCCATCATCCGGTTGCGCCCGTGCGTGCCACCTGCGATCTCGCCGCAGGCGTAGAGCCCCTCGAAGGTCGTCTCAGCGTCGGTGTCGATCACGAGGCCGCCGTTTTGGTAGTGGAGCACGGGGTAGGTCAGGATCCTCTCCTCGAGCGGGTCGATGCCGGCGCCACGGTAGCGCCGCAGCATGTACGGCAGCGAGATCTCCGCGTCGTCCTGGGCAATTCGGGTCGTATCGAGGTAGACCGCGGGCCGTCCGTCCTCCGTCTCGACGCCCTTGCCCTTCGCGACCTCGTCGAAGATCGCCTGGCTGACCACATCGCGCGGGCCGAGTGAGTCGGTGAACTCCTCGCCGTCGGCGTTCAGGAGCACGGCGCCGTAGGCGCGGGTCGTCTCCGGGATCGAGTAGCCCTGCATCGTCTGGGGCCAGGCGCCGCCGTTCGGGTGGTACTGGAGCTCGTCGAGGTCGCGGGCCTCGGCGCCGAGCTCGAGGGCGAGCCGGGTCACCTCACCGGTGGCGTTCGGATGGTTCGTCGAGAGCTCGCCGCGCTCCTCCGCGACCTTGAAGCAGCGCCCGCCGGCCGCGAGCACGACCGTCCCCGCGTCGAGCTCGTGCTCGCCGCAGCGCGCGTGCCAGCCGTTCGGGGTGGGCTCGAGGGCCTGGAGCGGGCTGTTGGCGAAGAGCGTCCCGTCTCCGGCCTCGAAGGCTTCGCGCAACGCCTTCGTGATCGCGTGCCCGGTGCGATCGCCGACCTGGAGCAGACGCTTGGCGGAGGCGCCGCCGCAGCGGGCCAGCCGGTAGCCGCCGTTCTCGCGCGTGAAGGCGACACCGAGCTCCTCGAGCCAGTGGATCGCGCCCTGCGCATCGCCGGTCAGCACCTCGACGAGTCGCATGTCGGCGCTCTCGTGCGAGCTCTTCCAGACGTCGGCGGCGTGCTGCTCAGGCGAGTCGTCCTCGCCGAAGGACGCCTGAATCCCGCCCTGCGCCTTGGCGGAGTTACAGGCCTGGATCGATGCTTTGGTCGCAAGCCCGACGCGGCCGCCGGCATTGCCGGCCGAGACGGCCGCAGCGAGCCCGGAGGCGCCGCTGCCGATCACGAGCACGTCGAAGCTGGCCGTTGCGGTCACGCGTCAAAGATACCAGGAGTAATCGAGCGCATTAGAGGCACTTATCCAGCGCTCCGCGATTTCGGCACACATTCGTTGCACAGCTGTGACAAAGAGCCGCGTCCCGATCGGCATGCTCGAAGAGACCGGTCTCCCGCATCCGGCACTCCACCAGCCACTACGAGAGAAAGGACCTCCGATGTTCAACCGACTCACCGCCGAGCTCCTCGAGCTCACCGCGGAGACCCGAGGGGCGGGGACCGCCACCCTCGCGGTCAACATCGCCGTCACCTGCTGCAGCTCCTCCTGCTGCGCCTGCATCGCGTTCTGCGACTGAGCGAATGATGCTCCTCGCCGTCCCCGAGCGACCCCTGTTGAAGCCGTGGTACCGGCTTGCGACGACGGAGGACGCACTCCTCCTCGAGCACTCCGGCACCGTCGTCCGATTCGCCGGAGCCGCGGCTCGGACATTGCTGCCGCGGCTCCTTCCGCTCCTCGACGGCAACCGGACGACCGACGAGCTGATCGCGATCGTCGGTCGTCCGGTCGCGCCGGCGGTCGAGCGTGCGCTCGAGCTCCTCACCGAGAAGCGGCTGCTCGTCGAGGGCTCGGCCGACCTCCGCTCGGCGGACCTCGAGGCCCTGGCAGAGTATTCGTCCTCCTCGGTGTCCGACCTTCGTGGTCGACTCGACACAGCCGACGTCGCTGTCATCGGCGACTACGTCCTGACCGAGCCTCTGGCGCGACTACTCCGAGCCGCTGGGGTCGGCTTCGTCACGCGGGACTCAACTGGCTCGCCAGATCTCACTGTCGTCCTCTCCAACCCCGCCGACCCAGCAATGCTCGGAGCCTGGAACCGACGCGCTCTCGACGACGGCCTCGTGTGGCTTGCGGCCGGGGATTTCGACGGCGCGATCGCGACGATCGGCCCGCTCGTGATCCCCTACGAGACAGCGTGCCACGAGTGCCTGCTGCTTCGGCGGGGCTCAACGAGCGGCTGCGCCGCCGACCTCGCCGCGCTGAGATCGGTTCGTCCGGCGTGTCTCATTCCCGCCCCGGTCGAGAGCCTCGTCCTCGCCGCGACCGCCCACCTCGCGATCCGCTGGATCGCCTTGCGCGATCCGGCGCTGGCCGGAACCGTGGTCACCGTCGAGACGGCCGCGAGCCTCGAGGTGCGCTCGCACACGCTGCTGCGAGTCCCTCGCTGCCCCGCCTGCTCGCCGACGTGCACGACCTCCTCACCGCTCCCCTGGCACGAAGCGGCTCCGGTGACCTCGTGAACCGGCTCCTCGACGCCATCCCGCCGCAGCTGCGGCCGCTCGTCTCGGACCGGGTCGGCGTGATCTGCGGGCTCGACGAGACACTCGCCGGTGCGGACGAGCCGCCGCTCATCCGCGTCACCGCGGTTCCGGCGGCCGCGCAAGAGCTAATCGGCTGCTCTCTCGATCATGTCGTCTCGGTGTGCGGCACCGGCCGCTCCGTCCGCGAGGCCGTAGCCGCGGCGATCGGCGAAAGCGTCGAGCGCTCCAGCGCGAGCTACCTACCGCACGAGCGCTTCGTCGTGGCCACAGCGAAGGAGCTTGGCCGCACCGCCGTCGACCCGGCCTCGTTCGGCCTCTTCAGCACAGACCAGTACGCGCGACCGCGCTTCCCGTTCGTCCCCTTCGAGAGCTCGACGCGGATCCGCTGGGTCGACGGTGTCGAGCTCGGCACCGGCGAGCCCGCCTGGTTACCCGTCGAGCTCGTCTTCCTCGCGGATGCCGTCTTGCCTGGCGAGCACCGGATCGCCTATGCGACGAGCAGTGGACTCGCGTGCGCCGAATCCGCGCTGACGGCGACCGAGCGCGGCTTGTTCGAGCTGCTGGAGCGCGACGCCTTCATACTCGTCTGGGCCAACCGGCTCTCTCCACCACTCCTCGACTGGAGCGACGAGCCGCGGCTGGTAGAGCTCGCCCGCACGTACTTCGACCCGACCGGGCTCGACTACTACGCCGTCGATCTCTCGAGCTTCCACGAGCTGCCGATCGTGCTGGGCGTGGTTCAAGCTCCAGGCTCGGGGGCGGCCATGGGAGTCGGCGCGGCTGCCGCGCCAACACTCGAGCAAGCCTGGCTCAAGGCGTTGGCCGAAGCATTCGCGACGCGCTCAGCGGCTCGAAAGTTCGCTCTGGTCGAACCCGAGCGAACCTATGCCGCCGATGGCAGCGACGTGCTAACGCTGGAGGATCACATTCGCTTCTACGCCGACGACGCGCATGCGGCGGCAGCTCGCTTCCTGATCACGGGTGTCACTCGTCGAGTGTCCGACGTGCCGAGCCTCGAGCCTGTCCGGGCCGAGGAGCGGGTCGCGCGACTCGTCGAACGGATCTCCGCCGCAGGCTCGCGGGCGTACGCGGTCGACGTCACCGCACCCGACGTCCGCACAACGGGCCTGAGCGTGATCAAGATGGTCGCGCCCGGGCTCTGCGCGCTCGACGTGCCGCATGTGGCCCGCTTCCAGGGCACTCCGCGACTGCTCCACCTGGCCGAAAAGGACACGTTGACGGCGGCAGGTCGATTCCTGCACGATCTCAACCCGTTGCCGCACCCATTCCCGTGACCGCTCAAGCCCCCACGATCCAGCAGGCGTCGGTCGTATACGGCGACGGAGTCGGGCTGGACGATCCCGCCGAGACCTATCACGAGGCGGCGAAGCTCTATCGCTCGTCGGCCGGGGCGAGCACTCGTGGGATTCGCCTGCTGGAGCAGCATCCCGAGCTCCAGCGCTCAGTGAGTCGAGCCGGGCGGCGCAACTTGCAGTGCCCACGGGTGCCACTCCCCGAGCCGGTCTGGCCCACCGTCGAGCTCGGTCGGGCCATTACCGCCCGCTGCTCGCGCGCACCGGTGCCCGAATGCTCGCTCTCGGTGGCCGATTTGACCACGCTGGCCTGCGCGCTCAACGGTCGCGACGCGAACGGGCGCCGCACGATTCCGTCGGGCGGAGCCCTCTACCCGCTCGAGCTGTACGTGTTCGCGAATCGCGTCGACGGGATTCCCGCGGGCATCTACCACTTCGATCCGTTCGACCGATGCGTGGAGCTGCTTGCGGCCGAACCAAGCCGTCTTGCCGGGGCGCTCGTCGATCCGGTTCTCGCAAGCGCTCCGGTGCTTCTCGCACTGACCGGCGTGTTCTGGCGCTCTCGTTTCAAGTACGGGCAACGCGGCTACCGCTTTGCGCTTCTCGAAGCAGGACATGCGATGCAGAACGCCCTGCTCACCGCCGCTGCACTCGAGCTCGCGGCGCTGCCGATCGGCGGCTACTACGACTCTGCCGTCGACGGGCTCCTCGGAGTGAACGGCGTCGACGAGTCCACGGTGTACCTGCTCGCCGTCGGCGCGGCAGGAGGCTGAAGTGACTCCAGTGGGACTCTGGTCGAGGATCGTGGTCGGCGCGCTGCTCGCGATAGCGCTTCCGCTCACCCTCGAGATTCCGCCTCCAACACACCTGCATGCCTCGCCTGCGCTCGCGCTCGGAGCTGGGCTGGCGGTTGGAACGGCGCTCTACTCGGCGGTCGCGCGACGACGACTCCTGCCGGTGCGGCCGGCCGGAGTCACGAGAACGGCCTTCATCATCGGTTGGGCGACGGTCGAGGAGATCCTGTGGCGCTGGCTCCTGCTGGGAGGCCTGGCGCTGACGATTCCGACCGGCGCGGCCTTCGCCACCGCCACGATCGCCTTCGCCCTCACCCACGCTCACGGCCGCCGCGTGCACATCGGGACCGGAGGAACGTTCGGCGGCCTCTACCTCGTGACCGGAACACTCCTGGCGCCGCTCGTCGCGCACATCGTCTACAACCTGCTCGTCGCTGGCTCGCTGAGCGCGGCGCGACCGGAGGCCCAGCTCGGATGACCGCCGCTGCCCGGCTCGAGCGTGTCTCAAAGTCGTTCGGCGACGTCCACGCGCTCGACGACGTCTCTTACGAGGCATCCCGTGGAGAGATCGTCGCCCTGCTCGGGCCGAACGGGGCGGGGAAGACGACGTCGCTCTCGCTCCTGCTCGGGCTTCGCCGCCCGGATGAGGGAGTCGCAACGCTCTTTGGCTCGGATCCCCGGATCCCGGGATCGCGCTATCGACTCGGGACGACGCCACAGGAGATGGCGTTCCCGGGCACGCTGCGCGTGAGTGAGATTGTCGACCTCGTCCGCGCGCACTATCCCCAGCCGCACGACACCGGCTCGCTCCTCGATCGCTTCGGAATGAGCGACCTGTCCCGCCGCCAGGCCGGTGGTCTCTCCGGCGGCGAGCGCCGGCGCCTGGCCGTCGCGCTTGCCTTCGCCGGCGACCCCGAGCTCGTCGTTCTCGACGAGCCGACCACCGGGCTCGACACCGATGCGCGTACGGCGGTCTGGAACGCCATCCGCGAGTTCGTCGTCTCCGGCGGCACCGTCCTCCTCACGACCCACTACCTCCAGGAGGCGGAGTCGCTTGCAACAACGGTTGTCGTGATCGACCGCGGCCGCGTTGCCGCGCGCGGATCGGTCGACCACATTCGCGCACGTGCAGGAGTCGGACTAATCAGCTTCCGCCGCGAGCCGCTTCCACACGACCTCGCAGGTCAGGTCAGCGTCGAGGGCGACCGCGTCGTCATCCAGGCGCCGCGACCGGAGGATGTCGTCCGCCGACTGATCCACGCCGGCGCGCGACTCGAGGATCTCGACGTCCGCCCGCTGCCGCTCGAGGAAGCCCTGCGGCTCTTGCCGGGGAACGAGCCATGAGAGTCGCTGCTCTCCATGCGCGCGCGTCCCTGCGGGAGCTGATGCGGATGCCCGCCTACGTCGTACCGACGCTCGGCTTTCCGACGATGTTCTTCCTCTTCTTCGCAGCGCCGAGCTCGGCGGGCGATGCGTCGACCCTGATGGCGATCTTCGCGGGCTTCGCAGTTCTCGGGGTCGCGTTCTTCCAGTTCGGCGTCGGAATCGCGACCGAGCGCACGACACCGTGGGAGCGGTACGTTCGCACCCTTCCCGTCTCGGCGGCCGAGCGCTTCGGCGGCCGGATTCTCTCCGCGCTCGTCTTCGCGGCAGGCGCGGCGAGCCTCGTGCTCGTCGCAGCCGTGTTGACGACGACTGCCGACCTCGCCGCGGAGCAGTGGGGGCAGCTCGCTGTTGCGTTGCTCCTCGGCTCGATTCCGTTCGCTCTCTTCGGCATCGCGCTCGGCTATCTCGCGCCTCCACGCGCAGCGCTTCCGATCGCGAACGTCGTCTACCTCAGCCTCTCGTACTGCGGCGGCCTCTGGACGACTCCGGAGGAGCTGCCGGACGCGGTGGCTCGCGTCTCGCCGTACCTCCCGACCCGCGCGCTCGCAGACACACTCGTCGGGATCGCCCGCGGCGATCCTGTTCAATGGGGCGCCTGGCTCGTGCTCGCGCTCTACACGGCCGGTTTCTTCCTGCTGGCGGCCTGGTCGTACCGACGCGACGAAGGAGAGCGCTACCGGTGAGCCCCGTTCTCACCAGATCGAGCGAAGTAGCTGCTCCACCTCGGCTGCCGATGCCTGCCGCGGATTCGACTTCGCGCCCGCACGGGAGATCACCGCCTCGGCCAGCTCGCGGAGGTCGGCCTCCGGCACACCAAGATCACGTAGCCGCTCGAAGCTCCCCAACCGTGCGAGCTTCTCGACTCGGTCGGCCGGATCGTCCGTTCCGAGCGCCCGCCCGAAACGCGCGACGGCTCCTCCGGCAACCTCTGCGTTGAAGCGAAGTGCGGGCGGCAGGCAGAGCGCATTCAAGGCTCCGTGGGGCAGGCCGTAGCGCCCGCCCAGCGCTTGCGCGAGCGCGTGGCCGAGTCCGAGCATCGAGCCCGCCAGCGCCGCACCAGCCTCGCACGCGCCGCGGAGAAGCTCCGTCCGTGCCTCGAGCCGATCGCCGTCGCCGGAAACGACACGCGGCAGCCACGTCGAGATCAGGCGCGCGCCTTCGAGCGCGTGCCGGTCGGCCTCGTCGTTCCGCTCCTTCACATAGAGCGCCTCGGCGCAATGGGCGAGCGCGTTCAGCGCCGTCCCGACGGTCTCGGCGCGCGGCAGGTCGAGCGAGAGCCGAGGCTCGTAGACGATCCCGACGGGAAGGGCGCCCGCACCGCCGCCCCGCATCCGCCGGTCGGGGTCGCGGACGCCGTAGAAAGATGTCCACTCTGCGCCCGAGTACGTCGTCGGGATCGAGACGAGCGGCAGCGCGAGCTCTGATGAAACAGCCTTCGCCGTGTCGATCGTGCTGCCGCCCCCAAGGGCGACCAGCCCGTCCGCCCCGCGCGCCGCGACGGCCGCCTCCGCGATCCGATCAGTCGGCAGCTCGGTCCAGCGACCGTGCGGCTCGAGCGGCAGCACGGGGAAGCGCTCGCCGGCGAAGACGAACGGTCGAGCGACCGCGAGCTCGCTCAACAGTGCCTCGAGCTCGTCGATTCCCCAGCGGACGATCACGCCAGCCGCTCGCGGGCGAACGAGACGAACCCGTCCGCCGCCCGCGTGGCGGCGCGACCCGTGGTCCGAACGAGCGAGATCTCACGGGTCGCATCGATCCCCTCGACCCGGGCTGCGACGAGCGTGCCCGCAGCGAGCTCGGACTCGACCGCGGAGCGCGAGATGAATCCGACCCCGTAACCGGCCTGAACCGCGCTCCGCACGGATTCCTGCAGCCCGAGCTCGAGCCGCACGTCGAGCTCACGGAGTCGCGTGCCGGCCGCCCTCAACTCGTCCTCGACGATCTGCCTGACACCCGCGCCCTCCTGCATCACGATCAGCTGCTCGGCCCGCAGCTCATCGAGCGAGACCGTCCGTCCACCGAAGCGGTGTCCCGGCGGACAGACGAGGATCACCTCGTCCTCGAAGAAGGGCTCGAAGCTGACCGAGCGGTGCCGCCTGGCCGCGCCGACGATCCCGAGCTCGAGCTCTCGCTCTGCCACGAGCTCGACGACCGACTGCGTGTCGTGCACCGAGAGCGCGATCTTGACCGAGGGATGAGCGCGTTGGAACTCACAGAGGAGGAGCGGAACGACGATCGCAGCCGGTCCCGTCGAGGCGCCGAGCCGAAGCTCGCCGGCGAGCTCCGATCCTGCTTCCTCAGCGACCTCGCTCACGAGCTGCTCCTCGAGCGCCAGCAGGCGCTGCGCGCCCCGATAGAGGCGCAGGCCCGCTTCGGTCGGCTCGACTCGCCGCCCCGAACGATCGAGGAGCTGAGCGCCGAGCCGCTTCTCGAGCGCCCGGATTTGAAGGGAGACGGCCGGCTGGGTCACCCCGAGCCGCTCAGCCGCCTGCGAGAAGCTCTTGCGCTCGACAACGGTGCAGAAGGCGGCAAGCTGACGCGTATCCATAAGCACACCTTATCGACCCAGGCGTTCGGGTTAGGCGGCCGCGGCGAGCTCGATCCAAGAGCGCAGCGCGGCCACACAGCTGGGATCGAGCCGGCTCCCGGCATCGAGCGCTTCGGCACGGTTCCAGTCGGCAGGGGATCCCGTACGGGCGCGCGGCGGTCATCGCCTCGAAGATGTCGGCGACGGCGAGGATCCGCGCCGTCTGAGTCAGCTCGTCGCCCGGAGCCTGCGCGGGTAGCCGCTGCCGTGGAGCTTCTCGTGATGATCGCTCGCGTCGTCGGCGAGCTCTCGAAACGCGGCCACGCGGCCGAGGAGCTCGCGGGTGTGAATCGGATGACGCTCGATCTCGGCCCGCTCGGCGTCGTTCAGCCGGCCGGGCTTGTCGAGGATCAGGTTGGAGATTCCGAGCTTGCCGATGTCGTGCAGGAGCGCCGCCCGACGGAGCCGACGCAGCTCGGGCGAGGACAACCCGACGACGACGCCGATCCCGAGCGCGATCTCGGCGACCCGCTCCGAATGACGAGCCGTGAACGGCGACTTGGCGTCGATCACCCGCGCGAACGCGCCGGCGACGCGGTCGAGACCGGCCGCGTCGACGTGGACGACGCGGTCCACCGGCTCGAGCTCGCCGACCAGCTGATCGGCTTCGCCCGAGGAGGGCGCGCCCAGAACGGATCGCCCTCGATCGCCTCGAGCAGGTCGACGAGCTCGGGGTCGAACCATGTTCCGCTTCGCTCCGCGGCCATCCGGTAAGCGGCCGCGAGCCCGTGCGTGACCGCGAAGACGTCGATCGACTGGGCGATGCAGACGAGCCGTCCGAGCAACGGAATCTCGTCGCCGCGCAAGCCAAGCGCCTGACGCGTCCGTCCCAGTGCTCGTCGAGCGTCCGGATCGCCTCCGCGGTCTGCTCCGGGAAGCCGAGCTCGCGTGCGATGTCGGCGCCACGCTCGCAGCGCGTCTCGAAGAGGTCGAGCTGCGAGCCCTGCTTGAAGCCGAGCAGGACGAGTGCTGCGGCACGACCGAGCGGCGAGCTCTCGGGCGCGACGTTCCGGACGGCCCAGACGAAGTTCTTTCCGAAAGGCTTGTCCACTCGACCGTCTTCACGCCTCGCTTGAGCCGGAGGTCGTCGCCGCGGAAGAGCGAGCAGATCTTGGCGGCGTTCGACGAGCAGCCCGCGTCCTTCAGCAGGAGCGCCTAGTAGAGGTCGGGATTGCGCCTGGGAGTCGACGCCGAGCTCGTCGGCGAGACGCATTCCGATCAGACACGAGCGAACCGCGTGCCCGGGCGGTTGGCCCTCGGTGATGTCGAGCGCGTAGGAGAGCGCAGAGATCACCTCGGACATGCAACTGGAGTTGGACGACCGCCATCTCGTTCCCCTCGTCGGCAGCGCTCGCGCCCGCTTGATCCCTCGGCACGGAGACTAGACTCGGCCGGTGCGGGTCTGGGTCGACATCACGAACTCGCCGCACGTGCCCTTCTTCCGCCCGCTGATCGGACTGCTCGAAGCGGGCGGGCACGAGGTCGAGGTGACGACCCGCGAGTACGCGCAGACCGTGCAGCTGCTCGAGCTGCACGGGATCCAGCACCAGGTGGTTGGCCCGGGCCACGGCGGCGGAGGACGCCTCGGGAAGGCGCGCGCGCTCCTCGGTCGGCTCCAGGCACTGCACCGCTTCGCGCGGGCGCGCGACTTCGACGTCGCCCTGACCCACGGCTCGCATGAGCTGACACTGACGGCACGACGACTGGGCATACCCAGCTCTACCGCCTTCGACTACGAGTACGCCTGGCTCCAGCATCAGCTCGGCTGTCGCGCCGCCACGAGAGTCGTTGTCCCGGCTTCGATTCCTTCCGAGAGGCTCGCTCGCTTCGGCGCGCGGCCCCCGAAGCTCCTCCGCTACGAAGGCCTCAAGGAGGAGTACTACCTCGCCGATTTCGAGCCGGCGCCGGTGCCCGTCCACGGGCTCGATCCCGACCGCGTGCTCGTCGTCGTCCGCACGCCCCCGGAGGTGTCGCTCTACCACCGGCACGGAAACCCGCTCTTCGCCCGTGTGCTCGAACGGCTCGGCAGCGACGAGAGCGTGCAGGCCGTCGTCCTCCCACGCACGGACGAGCAGCGAGCCGTGCTCATCCGCCTCGCGCTCCCCTCGCTCGTCGTCCCGGAGCGCGCCGTCGACGCCCAGAGCCTGATCGCGCATGCGGACCTCGTCGTCTCCGCGGGCGGGACGATGAACCGGGAGGCGGTGGCGCTCGGCGTCCCCGTCTACACGACGTTCGCCGGACGGCTAGGCGGCGTCGACGAGCGCCTGATCCGCGACGGAAGGCTCGTACAGCTGACTGACCCGAGCGCCCTCGTGCTGCGCAAGCGGCCCCCGGGCGGGGGCGAGCGTCTCCGGCGCGACCCGAACGTCCTCCTCGACCTGCTGCTCGCCGCACGACAGATCTAGACCGCCTCGGCGGCGCGTGGTAGGACCTCCCTCGCACGTTCACATTCCGGGGACAAAGGGGAAACCTCGATGAGAGATTTCAGGAGACCGGCCGCTCTGCTCGTGCTTGCCGCGACAGCGGGCGTCGCCGTCACGGCCGCACTTGCAGGCGACAAGGGCGGGTTCATGACGTCCGCGCCGGCGCAACTCACCGCGGTCAAGGCCGGGGTCGAGATCACACCGCTGCTCACGGTGGGGGAGACGCTCCCAGGCGGTTACACGTTCGAGTCGATCCCCGACGGGATCGCAATCGGAAAGGGTGGCAGGAACGTCGAGGTCTACGTGAACCACGAGACGTCGACGGTGCCGTTCCCGTTCAACCCGGCAACGGGGGTCGGCTTCAACGACTTCACGAACGCGATGCTGAGCAAGCTGACTCTGAACAAGCGCACGGGCGCCGTGCTGACGGGCGCCTACGTGATCCCGTCGGAGGCGAACTACCAGCGTTTCTGCTCGAGCTTCCTCGCAACGAGGAAACACGGCTTCACGCGGGACATCCTCTTCATGAACGAGGAGGCGACGGACATCGTCAACCGGACCGGCACTGCGTGGCCCGCGACGCCCGCGAACGGCTCGAACCCGGAGCAGGCGGGCGTCGTCGTCGCCTACGACGTGAAGAGCGGTGCGTACAAGACGATCTACGGGATGGGCCGGCACAATCACGAGAACAGCGTCGCGATTCCCGGCTACCGCGAGCCGGTGGTGCTCTCGGGCGACGACACGTTCTCCGCGCCCTCGTCGCAGCTCTACCTCTACAACGCCGACTCGTCGGCGCAGCTCTGGGCGGACGAGGGCCGGTTGTACGCGTTCAAGTCCGACGCTCCGGCGGTAAACGACTACGGCGACCTGTCCGGCTCGCAGAGCGTGGCGGGACGTTTCATCGCGGTGCCGGAGGCGATCGCGAAGGGCGACCAGAACGCACTCGAGAGCTGGTCGAACGCGAACAACGTCTTCCAGTTCATCCGCGTGGAGGACATCGCCTACGACCGCAAGCATCCGAACATCGTCTACTTCGCGGACACCGGCGAGCCGCGGGCGATCTCGGACGCAGCGACCACCCGTCTGCGCCGCGGGCCATCCGGAACGTCGGGCCCCTACCCGAACGGCCGCATCTTCAAGATCGTGCTCGACCGACGCGATCCGCTGCGGACGGCGACGCTCTCGATCCTGATCGACGCCGATACGGGCGGTTACCGGAACGTGAATGTGATCCACCAGCCCGACAACGTCGAGACGACGAAGCGCAGCCTGCTGATCCAGGAGGATCCGGGCTCACACAATCAGGGCCAAACGACTGCTCGAATCTGGCGCTACGACCTCTCCGACGGCACGCTCGAGGTGGTCGCGAAGGTCGACCAGTCGCAGCGGCCGGCGACCCCCCTCGGCGCGTGGGAGTCGAGCGGGATCATCGACGCGTCGAAGCGGTTCGGGAAGGGCGCATTCCTCGTGGACGTGCAGGCGAGCACGCTCATCGTCCAGAGCGAGCAGCGCGGGACGCTCACCTACGAGCGGGAAGGCGGGCAGCTCCTGCTCGTCCGGATCCCCGAAGGAGGGCACGGAGATGACGAGGACGAGGACAATGACGAGGACGAGGACGACGACTAGCTAGAGCGAGCGATCTTCGAGGCGGGCGTCGCAGTTGCGGCGTCCGCCTCGAGCCGCTCGTCGAGCCGCCGCGGCTCGCGAACGATCGCGGCGAGTCGGCCGACGAGCTCCAGCGTGTCCCCCTCGTCGACGAGCCGCTCGAGCTCGTCGAGCTGACCTTCGAGCCAGCCGCGCTCGACCGAGGAGACGTCGAGGGCGACGATCTTCGGGTGTACGGTCGGCTGCCAGGTCTCGCCCTCGGCGAAGAGCTCCTCGTGGATCTTCTCGCCGGGACGGGCGCCGATGAAGACGATCTGAATATCGCGGTCGGGCTGCTTGCCGGAGAGCCGGATCATGTTCCGGGCGAGGTCGAGGATGCGCACCGGCTCGCCCATCTCGAGCACGAAGATCCGCCCGCGCCCGCCGATCGAGCCAGCCTGGACGACGAGCGCCACGGCCTCGGGGATCGTCATGAAGAAGCGCGTCATCTCGGGGTCTGTGACCGTGACCGGCCCACCGCGCTCGATCTGGCGGCGGAAGCGCGGGATCACGCTGCCGGCCGAGTTGAGGACGTTGCCGAAGCGGACGGCCACGAAGCGCGTGGGAACGTCGTCCCGCTCCCCGTGGGCCCCGACGATCCATTCGCAGAGCGTCTTCGACTGCCCGTAGACGCTCCAGGGGTTGAGGGCCTTGTCGGTCGAGATCAGGAGAAAGCGCTCGGCGCCGTGCGCGACGGCCGCGTCCGCGACGACGCGAGTGCCGAGCACATTGTTCCGCACCGACTCGAGCGGGTTCGCCTCCATCAGCGGCACATGCTTGTAGGCGGCCGCGTGGAAGACGACCTCGGGCCGGTAGCGCTCGAAGACCTGGCCCATCCGGTTCCGGTTACGGACGTCGGCGAGCACCGGCACTCCGTCCGCGAAGCCCCGCTCGTCGACGAGCTCGCGCTCGATGTCGTGCAGAGCGCTCTCGGCCTGCTCGACCATCACGATCCGCCGTGGCTCGGCGCGCGCGATTTGGCGGCAGAGCTCCGAGCCGATCGAGCCGCCGGCGCCCGTGACCATCACCGTCTTGCCGGCGAGATACGAGGAGATGGCGGCGACATCGACCTCGATCGGCTCGCGGCCGAGGAGGTCCTCCACCTGGACGGGCCGGATCTGGTTCGCAAGGTCGACGTCACCCGAGATCAGCTCGTAAAGGCCGGGCAGCGTCTTGACCGCGACACCCTCCGCCTGGGCGACGTCGACAATCCGCTGGCGCACCTCGCCCGACGCAGATGGGATCGCGATCAGGAGCTCGTCGGGACGCCGGTCGCGGAGGATGTGCAGCAGCTCGGCGCTCGTTCCGAGCACGCGGATCCCGTGCACGCGCAGGTTCTTCTTGCGCGGGTCGTCGTCGATCAAGCCGATCGGCGTGTAGCCCATGGCTGGCGTTCTCAGCATCTCCTTGATCATCAGCTGAGCGGCGTCGCCGGCGCCGACGATCACCACCTCCTTGCCGCGCGCGACGAGCGACGAGGTCTGCGGCCGCTCGATGATCGTCCGCGCGAGCATCCGCGAGGCTGCGACGAAGGCGAGGCAGATCAGCCAGTCGAGCACCCAGACGACGCGCGGCACGGAGACGACATGCAGCTCGAAGAAGCTGAAAACGAGGAAGGCAACGAGCGAAGCGGCCGTGACACCTCGGAAGGCGCCCCACATGTCGCGCGTCGAGACGTAGCGCCACCAGCGGTTGTAGAAGCCGAAGAGCGCGAAAACGGAGAGCTTGATCCCGACGAGGAGGGCCAGGATCGCGATGTCGAGGTAGCGGTCGTAGTAGACCGGGATGCTCGGATCGAACCGGAGCTGGAAGGCGAGCAGCCAGGCCGCCACAACGATCGCGAGATCGGCCGCGAGCTGCGGCAGACGATGCCTCGTGATCGGAAATCTCATGCGGGCGCGGGGGCGCCGACGGCGCTGCGGACGACGTCGACGACGCGCTCCTGCTGCTCGGCCTCGATCCCTGCCCAGAGCGGAATCGAGAAGTTGTCGCGCGCGACCCGCTCGGTCACCGGCAGGTCGCCCTCCGAGTAGCCGAGATAGCGGAGAGCCGGCTGGAGGTGGAGGGGCGGCAGATAGTACTGCGCGTTCCCGATCCCGGCCTCGCCAAGGGCGGCGCGAATCTCGTCGCGGCGCTCGGAGCGACAGACGAAGAGGTGATAGACGTGACCCGGCTCGTCCTCGGGCGCGATACAGAGCTCGCCGATCCCGAGCTCGCGGTAGCGCTCGGCAGCCTCGCGCCGCAGGGTCGTCCAGCGGTCGAGCTCGCCGAGAAAGATCCGGAGCACGGCCGCCTGGATCTCGTCGAGGCGCGAGTTGCGGCCGATGAACTCGAACGTCGTCTTCGCCTTCGAGCCGTGGAACCGGAGCATCCGGATCCGCTCGGCGAGCGCCGGATCGTTCACAGCGACGAGACCACCGTCGCCGAGGCCAAAGAGGTTCTTCGTCGGATAGAAGCTGAAGGTCGAGGCGATCCCGTGCCCGGCGATCGCGGGCGAGCCGAAGGCCTGCGCGGCGTCCTCGATCAGCGGCAGATCGAAGCCAGCGAGCGCGTCGAGCGGGGCCGGCCGGCCGAACAGGTGAACGGGCATGATCGCCTTCGTCCGCGGCCCGAGCTTCCGCTCCACCTCGGCCGGATCGAGATTGAGCGTCTCGCTGTCGATGTCGGCGAAGACGGGAGTGGCACCGGAGCGGGCGATCGCCTCGGCCGTCGCGTAGAAGGTGAACGCGGGGCAGATCACCTCGTCGCCGGGCTCAACCTCGAGCGCGTTCAGGACGAGCTCGAGCGCGTCGGTGCCGTTGGCGACGCCGATCGCCTCGCGCGTACCGAGGTACGCGGCAGCTTCCTCCTCGAACGCGGCCACGTTCGGCCCAAAGACGAACCTACCGTCCTCGAGAACGGCGTCGAACGCCTCCCGGATCCGGGGCACGAGCGGCGCGTACTGCGCCTTCACGTCGACGAGTGGGATCTTCACGGAGGCGAGTCTAGCGGGGCGTCCGGCGCAGGCCTGCGGCGCCTCGCTACGAGCTTCCAGGCCAGGTATCCGATCCCTGCCGCGACGAGAACCGCAACCGCGATGTCGACGTAGCGGAACGCGTGGTGGAAGTCCTCCCAGCGCGAGCCGAGCGCCCAGCCGACGCCGGCGAAGGCGAAGGCCCAGAGCGCCGAGCCGAGGAGCGTCAGGAGCGTGTA
>Ga0136617_10001183_pt1 | contig 22910 bp, 20 predicted proteins | sample AntDrymUQ3222106_2_FD_129672 | JGI IMG/M metagenome (GOLD analysis project Ga0136617, IMG submission 129672) | Polar desert sand microbial communities from Dry Valleys, Antarctica - metaG UQ322 (21.06) | ecosystem: Environmental > Terrestrial > Soil > Desert | place: Antarctica: Dry Valley...
ACGGGCAAGCCGCAAGAGTCCAAAGGCACATCCACGCGCAAGGCGATCATGGGGGGGCGTTACTTCCTGGCCGAGCACAAGGGCAAATTTCAAATGCCTGGCCCTGATGGCAAAATGCAGAACATGGATTTCACAGGCATGGCCATCGAGGGCTATGACAACGCCAAGAAGAAGTTCGTTTCCTCGTGGATCGACAACATGAGCACGATGATCATGAACTCAGAAGGCGATTACGATTCGGCGACCAAGACGTTCAATTACAACGCCGAATGCGAGATGATGCCGGGAAAAATGACAAAGATCCGCGAAGTCATAAAGATCGTCGATAACGACCATCACACCTTCGAGTGGTACGATAACAGCCGCGGCCCGGAAGCGAAGACGATGGAGATCAGCTACACGCGCAAAAAGTAAGCGCGTGTCTTGGGGCTGCGCCCTTTGTACTCGCCGCACCCAGGGAGGGCATTCACAAAAGTGCTTCTAGGACTCGACGGCTTTAAGCCGTCGAGTCTAGCGGCATCGATGAGAGAGCGTTTGGCGCTGCGGTCCCCATCGAAGTCTCAGTGTCTCTGCTTCTCAGCGCCAAAACCGTTTGCCTCGAGCCATGGCTTCATGTCGATGAGTTTGGCGCCGGGCGAATCCCTGAGTGCCTTAACGAACATGAAGCGGTTGCGGTAACTGCCGAGCACGAGGATTCGCGTTCCGGGGTGGAGGTCGATCGCCTTCCGGACAGCATCAACCATCGCGCCGTCCCATCGATTCTGCCCACTCGCCGAGCCGGGCACTAGGGCCGCGTTTAGCGCTGCCCGCGCCCGCGCGAGCGCGTCGGTTGCTTCCGCGTGAACGTCCGCGACGCTCTTCCAATGCTCTAGCAAGACCGCCTCCGCGCCCTTGCCATAAATGGTGAGCGCCTGATGCTCGGCCGGGCGCTCTTTCTTGAACGTCTCGAAATCCTTCGTCGCGGCAGACGTCACCTCGCCATATTCTGGCTGACCAAGCTCCATCGCAATGGCGATCGGTCCCCCGTCTACGAGCCTGGGCCAAATCACTTTCGGATATTCCGGTCGCCCCTTTGTCTCTAATTTGCCCGCCAGTTCCTCGGGCGTTACTTCGAGCAGCATCACGTCGGGCTTAATCGCGGCGATCAACCTGCCGAGATCGTCATAAGTGAAACTCGCTTCCTGCTCATGCAGACCATGCAGAGCGCCCACGATGTAAATTTCCGCCGGCGCCGCTGCTCGCGTCGATGAAATTACTACCGCAAAGCCAAACGCAAAGGCTGCCGCGAACCCGATGGTCGCCATCCGGTTATGATTGCTGGGTTTCATAGGGGGGTTTGTCCGGTACAGGTTGGTTGTTCACGTAAGAATAGAATCCGAATTAGCCAGATTTCCCTGCCCGAATTTCGGTGGCGGAATGAATTGGATAATCCGCTTGAACGTAGCACTCATGTTCCATGACTCAGATTGATCACGCCAAGCTCTTCGCCAGTCTCCATGTTAAAGGGGACCCGCTCATTCTCTTCAACATTTGGGACCCGGGCAGTGCGCGCGCCGTCGCGGAAGCCGGAGCGAAAGCCATCGCCACGGGAAGCTGGTCGGTCGCGGCTGCGTTGGGGTGCGATGATGGCGAAGACGTCCCGTTCGATCAGGCCCTCGCCAATGCGAAGCGCATCGTTGCCGCCGTCGATTTACCGGTCACGATCGACATCGAAGGCGGCTACGGACAATCCCCGGAAGCCGTCGCCGGCAACGCAAAGCAGCTCATCGAGGTCGGTGCGGTGGGCTGCAATTTTGAGGATCAAATTGTCGGTGGCGACGGACTCTATTCGGTCGACGAACAATGCGGGCGGATCGAAGCCATCCGTCGCGTGGCAGAGCAAGCTGCCGTGCCCTTCTTTATCAACGCACGGACCGATATTTTTCTCCAATCCGAACCATCCGGGCACGAAGCCCACATCGAAGAAGCTATGCAGCGAGCGCGAGCTTACGCCCGCGCCGGCGCAAGCGGATTTTTCACCCCGGGTCTCAAGCAACCCGATCAGATCCGGAAACTCTGCGAAGGGTCGCCCTTGCCGGTCAACATCATGATCATGTCGGATACACCTTCGAACCGAGAATTAGCCACGCTCGGAACGGCGCGGATCAGTTACGGCCCCGGCCCGTACCGGGAAGCGATGTCGATGCTGAAAGCAGCTGCGCAATTGGCCCTCGCCAAGAGCTGAGATCTTTTGCCCGTCGAACACTAACGCGCCGCAACCGCGCCGCCGGCCGCTGCGCCGGTGCCGAAGTATTTGTTCTCCAGCTCCTCAAAAAATCCCTGCTCGCGCAATGCGAGAATGGCGCGCATGATTTCCTTTCGATAGGGGCTGCCTTGCGGCACACCAATCCCGTAGCTCTGCTTTTCGAATAGCTCGCCCACTACGCCCAACTGTTTGTCAGGATTATTCTTCGCGTAATAAAGCAGCATGGGTGCGTCGTAGATGACCGCTTTCACCTTGTCGCTCGCGAGGGCTGCGCAGGCCGTTTCAACATCCGGGTAGCCTTGGACCGGAAGCCCCTGTCGTTCCAGGAACGTTTGCGCCGTGCTTGCCGTGACCGTGCCGACTGGCCATTTCCGGCTCTTTAAATCAGCAACGCTTCGGATGTCGCTGTTCAGCGTTTCCACCGTCATCGCGCTGGTAATGGTGGCGGTGATGTAGGTAAACAAACCCGCGCCCGCCAGCATCCAGACAATCGCGGTAAGGCGGCCGGCCACACCGAGCGGCGCCTTGTTTTCGCAACCACCGGTAATGATCGTGCAGACCGACCACCAGACCGCTTCCCAAATGCCGGCCAGGTAACCTTCCGGAAAGGACTCGGCATTCTTCTTCCGCTCGAGGAACCAGATGATGTGTGAATTCAAGAGCAACACGACCAGCAATCCTCCGAGCAGCCAGATGATGTCGCCTTTGAAGAGATTGCCTACAATCTTGCCGAAAGAGCTGCCCGGCTGGTCCCGAGTGAGAATCTGGAGTCCGGATTCTTTGAATGGATAAGTGAAATCGACCAGCGCCTCGCGTTCCGAGGTGATGCTGACAGCCGCGACCGCCGCATCCGCGCCGCCGCCTCGCAGCTCCTCGAGCATCTGCTGCACGTTCTCGACGGTCTTGTAGCCGCTATCGGGATCAAACGGCAACCGCGCCTCGCGCACGATGCGTTCCCAAAGCTCGATGCTGTAGCCCGTCAGGTGTCCGTTCTTTTCAAAGACGAACGGCGTCACTTTGCGCGTGACGACGGTCAGGTTCTTTCCGGCGGGGGCGGACGAAGGCGCCGGGGTTTGCGCTCGAGCCACCGGACAGACGCAGGCCGCAGCGAGAATGAGGAGGGGGATGCAGTGAAGGCGCCGAGAGAGTGGGCAAGTCATTCGAGCAGGATGCAAAGCACTCACCATGCCCCCTTGCAAGCCGAGGGCAGATGCCTCGGGGCGGCATCATGCTAGTGTGAGCACGCTTTGAAGCACTCGCCGAATTCCCTGACCACGCGATCTGAAGTACGATTAAAGCCTCTGTCGTCGCGCTCGAATGCTTCGAGGAGAGCGTTGGTCGACGGCAGCGGAGCGAAAGTCCGTCTCGCAGAAGTCGATCCCGCCTCTACCGAGGGTGGTTCGAAACTCCGTGCGGAAAAACAGATCGAGAAACTCCGTGGCCGGCTCGCCGACCTGCAAACTGCGCTCTACGCCGAGCATCAGCGCAGCCTACTCATTGTGGTGCAGGCGATGGACACGGGCGGGAAAGATGGGGCGATCAAAAAGCTCTGCAGCGGCCTTGATCCAAACGGACTGCATCTCACGAATTTCAAGTATCCGTCCGCCGAGGAATGGGATCACGATTATCTCTGGCGCGTACACCAGGCCGCGCCCGGCAAAGGCGTGATCGGCATCTGGAACCGCTCACATTACGAGGATGTCCTAGTGCCGCGCGTCCACAAACAAATCACCGACGCGGTCTGGCGCGAGCGTTGCGAGGACATTAATGCTTTCGAACGACTGCTCGGCCGCAACGGCGTGACACTCGTGAAACTGTTCCTTCACATCTCGAAGGAAGAACAAAAAGCGCGCTTGGAGGCGCGGTTGAAAGATCCACAAAAGCTTTGGAAATTTAATCCGGGCGACCTGAAGGAGCGCCTTGTGTGGTCTGATTACCAGCGGGTCTATCAGGAGGTGATCAGCGCGTGTGCGACTGACACCGCACCGTGGCACATCGTTCCCGCGAACCATAAATGGTTTCGCAACCTGGTGGTCTTCGAAACCGTAGTGACGGCTCTGGAAAAGATGAATCCGCAATATCCTCCGGCGGATTTTGATCCGGCCAGCATCAAGATCGAGTAGCACCCTTTTAGGGCTACCCCGCGAAGTTGGCGGCTATTGCTTCGCCGATCGCACGGCGATGAACGACTTCGGCAACCCAAGAAAGCGCTCCGTCCAAATCTCCGCATCTGGAAACATCTCTCGAAATTCGGCGCGCTTAAGCATCCGGGTTGTAGTCAGAAAGCGAGTCCGCGCCGCCGCATCGGGTCGAGTGATCCAGCCCCAGATGGTGAAGTTTCGCAGCAGTGGCGCCTGCCATTTTAAAGGCAGCCAATGAATGAATGGAGTAAAGACGTGCGGTTCGATCGGGAACCGGCGATTCGGCGTTTGCACATAATAGGAACGTCCCACGCGACGACATTCGGCCGCAAAACGATGCTGATCCTCCGCGGTTGGGAAGTGCTCGATGACGGAGTTGCTGTAAACGATCTCGAAAGCTCCATCAGGATAAGGAAGCTGGCGCGCATCGCCCAGGACCCACTCGAACCTTCCGTCACGTTCCCCCTGCAGGCTGACGTTCAGGATCGTCACGCGCGGGACGAACGGCATGAGCGTCCAGTTGAATTCCCGGCCGCCGAGGTCGAGCACCCGTGTCTGTGTTGGGGGGAATCGATCCCCGGCGGAACGCTCCAACCCCAGGTGGAGCGGAAGCGCACCACGAGCAGCATCGCCAGCAGCGCAACCAAGACGACGTTCGGCAGCCAGACGCCGACAGACAAGCGATGCCACCGCCGAAGGAAAATACGGTGCAACGCTCTTCGCGGCAGGGAGACCAGCGGCAGGACGACGCGATATTTTCCATTCCGGAAGCGCAGGCACTGACTGAGCAGCGCCGCGGCCATGAGGATCCAGGGAGCGAGCGGCGTCAGCTTTAAACCGAACACGTCGCACCAGGTGAAGAGCAGGACGCAGAATGCCACCGTAAGACCAGGTGCCAGTGCCAAACGCGAGACGAATCCCAGGCTGCGCGCGGGAACGCAGCAGCGCAAGAACGCCATGCCCGGCAGGAGCAACAGAGCCAGCGTGGCGAGGACCGCGGCGATTACACCGGCAATGCTATCCCAGATGTCAGCGCTTCATCCGCGCACGTCGCAACACGCAGGCGCCGCGCCTAGGCGATGATGTTCCACTTGCTCCGCCGTGTCCGGGCGTCTGTCTGCCACAAACGGCAGCCGCCCAGGTAGGCGTTGCGATTGTGCCCCAGCTCCAGCCCGGCTGGCAATTTCTCGAACTGCTTCGCGTTACCGCCGCCCAGCACGACGTAATCAGCGATCAACGCCAGCTTCAATTGCGCAACCACCGTCAGCACTTCGCGCTGCCACTCTTTTCGTCCGAGGCGCGTCAGACCCGTTTTCCCGAGCACATCTTCGATCCGCTTCACGCCCGGGTAAGGCAAATCGCCCAACTCCAGCGGAAGAACGTTTCGGTCCCAAATCAACGTCGAACCGAGACCAGTCCCGAGCCCGAGAAAAAGCATCCGCCCGCCTTTGTAACTCCCGAGCGCCTGCATCGCGGCGTCATTGATCAGGCGCACCGGTTTGCCAAACGCTTTTCGAAAATCGAATCTGCCCCAGCCGGGCGCGAGGTGTTTCGGGTCCTTGGTGACGCGCCCGTCCCTGATCGGCGCAGGGAAACCGAGCGCGATCGCGTCAAATTTCCAGTCTTCGACCGTCTCTTTGACTTCGTCGATCAAACGCTTCGGGCTCAGGCTTGTGCCTGAGGCAAACTTCCGCCTCTGCGTTCGCGAGAGCATGAGTTTGACGTTTGTTCCGCCAATATCGACCACGAGGATCTTCTTCAACGGCGATCCTTTCGCGGCGTGCTTATGGGCGCGAGCTTGATCGTGGGAGCCTTCTGCGCTTCAGCGAGTTTGCGCGCCTGCCGTCGCGAGCGCTCGCGGAAATGAAGTTGTGCCTGGGAAGCCGGCTGACCTTCCTCGCCCCGCAGCCGCACATAGGTTTCATCCGCTTGCAGCTCGCGGGCCTTGACGCGGTCGTTCACGAAACGCGGCAGGACCTCATTGACGATCTCATCGCGCAACGTCTGATCTTCGATCGGAAACGCGATCTCGACCCGGCGGACGAAATTCCGGGGCATCCAATCGGCGCTCGCCAGGTAGAGATCGGGAGTGCCGCCGTTTTGAAAGTAATAGATGCGGCTGTGCTCCAGAAACCGCCCGACGATGCTGACGACGCGGATGTTTTCGCTCAACCCCGGAACCTTGGGGCGCAGACAGCAAATCCCCCGAATGATCAGATCGATCTTCACTCCAGCGCACGAGGCTTCGTAGAGCTTCTCGATGATCTCCTGATCGACCAGCGAATTCAATTTCACGATCATACGGGCATCGCGACCGGCCAGCGCGTGATCGCGCTCCCGCTCGATGAAACCAATCAGTCGTTTGTTCAAATCGAACGGAGCGACGAGCAGCTTTTCCATCCCGGGATAACTCGCGAGGCCGGTCAGGGTATTGAAGACAATCGCCACTTCCTCGGTGATTTTCGGATTGGTCGTGAGGAGGCTGAAGTCGGTATAGGTGCGCGCGGTTCGCGGATGATAATTCCCGGTTCCGAGATGGACGTAATGCCGCAGACGATCGGTGTCGCGGCGAACGATGAGCAAAGCTTTGCAATGAGTCTTCAGCCCGACCACTCCGTAGACCACATGCGCACCGGCTTCCTCCAAACGCCGCGCCCACTGGATATTGGCTGCTTCATCGAAACGCGCCCGCAGCTCGACCAGCGCGGTGACCTGTTTGCCGGCGTTCGCGGCCTCGATCAACGCCGCGACGATGGGCGAATCGCCGCTCGTCCGATAAAGGGTGATCTTCAGGGCGAGGACTTGCGGATCTTGCGCGGCGTTCTCGATCAGCTCCACGATCGGATCGAAGCTCTCGTAGGGGTGATGCAGCAAGACGTCCTGCTGCCGCATGACTTCGAAGATGTTGGCGTGCGGCGGTAAGGCCGGGTCGCGCGCGGGCTGAAAGACGCGGTCCTTTAATTTCGCGAAAGCGTCATTTGTCACGAGTGGCGCGAGGTGCGTCATCGTGAGCGGGCCGTCCAGCATATAAAGGTCGGGCTCGGTGAGATTGAAGAACTCGAGCAGCAGTTCGCGGAAATCTTTCGGACAATCGGCTTCCACTTCGAGGCGGACGGCGTTGCCTCGACTCGATCGACGCAGTTCCTGTTCGATACTGCGGAGTAAATTGTCGGCCTCTTCATCGTCAATGTAGAGATCGCTGTTGCGCGTGACGCGAAAGGCATGGACGCCATCGAGAATCAAACCGGGAAATAGGTCTGCGATGTTTTGTTTGATCAATGCTGCGAGATAAATGAAATCCCACGGCTCATCATCCGACTTGACCCTCGGCATCAAGATGAGGCGCTGGATCACGCGCGGGACCTGCACGATCGCGAGGAGGCGCTCACCGCCTTTTTCAGCCCGCGCACGTACCAGGAGGTTGTGGCTCTTGTTCAGCAACTGCGGAAAGGGATGGCTCGCGTCAACTGCGAGCGGCGTGAGCATGGGGAAGACTTCCTCCTGGAAGTAGCGGCGAGCCCACGCCGCGCGCTTACCGGTCAGTTGCGCAACGTCGTGCACGCGAATGCCGTTCTTGGCCAGCAACGGTGTCAGCTCCTCGCGCCAGAGAGCATACTGTGTCGCCACCATCTCGTGCGCGAGTCGTTGGATAGCGTTGAACGTTTCCGTAGGCGTCAGCCCATCGGGTCCCACATCACTGGTTTCGCTTTCGATCTGCTGTTTGATGCCGGCGACGCGGATCTCGAAAAATTCGTCGAAATTCGAGCTGACGATGGTGAGAAATTTTACCCGCTCGATCAGGGGCTGGGTGGGATCCTGAGCCTCTTCCAAGACGCGGCGATTGAACTCGATCCAGCTCAGCTCGCGGTTAATGAAATTCTCCGGCGCGGAAAAGTTCCGCGCTGGCGGAGCAACTTCGATGTCGGGTAAGGCAACGATATTTGTCGGCTCTTCAGAGGAGGAGGTGTGAGCTTTGGACGGCATTACGCTACGGGATCGTTTTGTAGGGGAAGCTATACCTTCCCGTGTCTTCGAAGCTCGGGAAGCTAACAGCTTCCCCTACAAATTGCAGCCGGTCAGGCTGCGAAAATTATTCGCCGAAAATTCGCCCGAAGACGCCGCGTTTCTCCTCCTTCGCGCCGGGGATGCCAGGCGGCCAGCACTCGACGATCTCAAGGGCGAGGAAGCGGAAAAGGGTGAGACGCGCAAATTTTAGATCGAGCCGAAGATTTTTGGCGATCTGCGCGATGGAGCGGGTGCCGTTAAATTGCGAAGCGAACTGCGCTTCCGCCACGGTCAGGCGCAGACGCTGGACGCGCTCGAACCCGTCGCGCGTGTAGGCGGGAATGGAGGCCGGGTCGTAATCGGCTTTCTCGCCCAAGTCCTGGGATTGAATGAAACGCAAAGTTCCCAGGGCCCAATGATCGACGTCTTCCTCCGAGGGAACTCCTTCCGCGTAAGCAGGGACATCATCGCTCTGCTCGAACATAAAGCGCGCGCGGGGTGCGCTCCAAAGTTGCGCAAAAAGCTTTTGTCCATAGTGCTGCACCAGCTGCACCGCGGGTTCGCGAATGATCAAACCTTCCTGCGCCAAAGTGATGAACAACGGGCGGCCGGTCTCACGTTGCTGCTGGCGCGCCTGCGCGGTCTTTTCTTCGTCAATATTGACCAGCGTGATCGGAGCTTCCGCGCAGTACAGTTCCGGATCGCGCGTTGTGACGAGGAGGATCTGGCCAGTTCGCGCCAGGAGCTCGACCGGCTCCTTGTTCCAGTAAGCGCGGAAGGTGCCGGTGAGTTTCTGCTTCGCGATCGTGTGCAAAGCCCAATTCAATGAGAAAAAACTGGTATCGCCGCAGAAAAATGCGCCGCCCGTGTCCATCGGGATGTCTTCTCTATGCGCACCGCTCATGGCGCCGAGCTGCACCGGCGGTGGCGCGAAATCTGTACTCGGCATCACCTCAGATGCTGCTTGAGGCCAGTCAGCCTGCGGCGCGGCAGCATTCCACCACGCTTCGTCTCCGCCACCGGTCGCAGCGTCGGCAGCCGCCGCCTCGACTAACTCGGACGCTGCCGGTTCGTCGTAAGGTTCCGAGAGGGCATCCGCTTCCACTGGCGGTTCCTCAACGAATGATTCCGCCCTGTTTTCAGGTTCCGGCTCAGGCTCGAACGCAGGCACCGGACTCTCTACGGCCGCCCAGCCCGTCTCGGCTGCCGCGCCTGGCGGTGCAGGGGCTGTGGTCTCGGATTCGGCATTCTCTTCGGGCATGTAGGTTTCGACGGTTTTAAGCAACAAATCAGAGGTAAACGGTTTGTTCAACGATCCGATCACGTTCGGGCTCTCCTTCGGATCGGACGGCAAATCGGTCCCGAACCCCGACATGTAAACTACCGGCACACTCGCGGTCGCCGGACTTTGAAGCAAGCGTCCGACGACTTCGTCGCCTTTCATGTCTGGCAGAACGTAATCGAGCAGAATGAGGTGAGGTGTGTCGGCCGCCGCCGCGCGCAAACCTTCCTGCGCGGTCGGGGCTGCCTCCACTTCGTAATTCGCTTCCGCCAAAATCTCTTTGACGAAGTTAAGCAGCATCACGCTGTCATCGATCACTAGAATCTTGCGCTGGGTCGATCTGGCTTCCGGCACCGGCGCGGTGCCGTTTGCACTCACGCCCTGGTCTTCGTCAATTTTGCGCACCGCCTCCATCAGCAGCATCTGCCAGTCGAGATCGATCGTGTGCGGGCTGTCGCCACCTGCGGTCACCTCCGAAATCATGCCGCCTTTCCAACTCACGATTTCGTTAAAGGCGGCCACACCCTCCCGATCGGGCGCGGTCGCATGCCGCACTTGACCTTGGTCAAAAAAGACACGCGCCTTTTCGCCGCGCGGCCCGGTGAACTCCAGCACGGAGGTCGCGCCGCTCATGCATTTGAGTTGGATAATGTCGGCGATGTGCAGGTCGCTTAACGTGCCTTGGAATTTCTTGTCTTCCGCCTGACCGCCCGGTTGCAGGAGCGCCTCCACCAAGGACACGAAGTCGCCGTGCGGAAACGGTTTTTCGAGAAAATGGATCGCGCCCAGGCCGGCCGCTTGTTCGCGGTGCGCGGCCAGATGGACCGCGGTCAGGACGATCGCGCGCGCATTCGGATGACTCGTGCGCAGGTCGTAGAGAAACTCCTGGCCGAGATCGTAGGTGGCGTCGACATCGAGGACAAAGAGATCGGGACGCTGATCGACCACGAGATGCTGCGCTTCTTCCAGGCTGTGCGCGAGATCGACATGCGCGCCAAGCGCGGCTTCGCGCAAGGCGTTCAGGATTGAAGTCGCGAGGTTCTCGTCCGGCGCAAGAACCAGGACTCGACCGTGCTCTGCGGAGGAACTAGACGGATGCGTCGGCGTTGATTCGTTCACAATTCATCACGTGCGAGAAAGCAGCTACCGTCGAGCTGGCTGCCTCACTCTGCCTTTAGAGATGCCCGCTTCTCATGAAATGAAAAGCCTTTTCTCGGGGCGCGGACCCCACCGCCCCAGCACCTAACGACGCATTCGCCTCAAGCGGCAAGGGCCGCTGCCCGGCCCGTGTGGCCTACTGCGTGCGCGTGCTGACCGACGCGGAACGTCCGCTCGGAGCACGAACGGTGGTCGTGCAGCTGCTAAACACAGCCAGAAGGAGGATCGCGCCGACAATAGGTAGAAGAAGGTTTCGCATGATTTGTTGGGTTTTCCTCTTATTCGCAAACAAGGGGGCAAGTGGGCGTCTCGCCTTATAACTGACTCTACTTTCCGCTGAAATGCTCCGCGAGGGCCCGGCGGCTGACTTTACCCCGCTCGTTCACCGGTAGTTTCTCAAGGAAAAAAATCCGCTTTGGCACCTGCCAGCCGCTCAAGCGGCGGCGGCAAAAATCGAACAGCTCCGATTCGGCCAGTCCTGTTTCCGCCACGATACAGGCGGCGACTTCCTCATTCCGGAGTGTCGAGCTGCGGCCGAAGACCACCGCTTCGCGCACGCCCTCGCAAGCCATCAAGGCAGCTTCGACTTCTGCCGGGTTCACCTTCTTGCCCGCGACGTTGATCACATCCGAGAGTCGGCCGACGATGCGGAAACCTTCCGTTCCGCGCGTGAGCAGATCGTCCGGCATGAAGCTGCCCCCTCCGAGCTTTTCGTCGTCCGGCACCGGGAAATATCCATCGGCCACCGCCGCGCTCCGGATCCGAATGCGACTCATCGCCGCTTGAGGATCGAGCAACTCCAGCGTCACATCCTTCATCGCCTGCCCGACCAATCCTTGCTCAACGAGCCGCGCGTCCCGATCGTAACAAATACCGCCACATTCCGACGCGCCGTAAAACGAATGAATGGGAAGGCTGAATTTTTCGCGGAATTTTAGCGCAACCGGGAGGGGCAGTGGAGCGCCGGCGGAAATGCAAAGCCGTAGTCCGGGCAGCCTCGGGACAGATTCCATCTCGGAAAACGCCTGATAGAAAACTGGCATCCCCGGAAAGACCGTTGCCCTTGTCCGCGCCAGATCGTCCAGGACTGCTCGCGGCATGCGGTCGCGACTCAAGGCCAGCGGCACTCCGCGCGCCAGCAGCGGCGTGAGTAGATTGCTGAAGCCGTACGAGTGGGAAAGCGGGATGACCGCGAAATTCAGATCGCGTTCCGTGAGGCCCATCGTCTCACAGACTTGCGTGCAATCGGCCAGGAGTTGCTCGCTGCGGAAACGAATCGCGCGTGGTGCAGCGGTTGTCCCGGAAGTCAGCTTCAAGAGCGCAGGAATTTGTCCGTCCCAAGCGATCTCGTTGGTCGACAGAAATCGAATCACGGCACCTTTCGACTCGGCGCTTACGATGGCAGCCGCCTGGCAAATCTTTAGCGCTGCATCGCGCTCCTGCGCCGCGATCGTTTCCTCGAGCGGGAGAGCAACCACTTGCTTCTTCACACAGGCCAGCAGCAACGCCGGCCAGGAAGGGTGATTCCCCACCTGGATAGCGATGACAGAACCCGGCGCAAGTTCACCTAAGCCGCCGCGCTCAAAGTCGCGCGCTTCACGATCGATTTGCGAAAAAGTGCGCAGCGCCTCTCCGCGCGTATCGCAAATCGCGGAAGCAGGTCCAAGACGCGTCAGGGTCGTGTTCCAAGCAGCCAGTAAAGGATCGATCATCGTCCGCTCGCGACGCGCGCACTTGCGTCTTCGCCGCGGCGCGCTAGGTTCGCCGCTCGTTTCCCATCATGAAAGCGAACATTCATCCCGAATATAACGAGACCGATATCTCCTGCGCGTGTGGTGCTGTTTACCACACCCGTTCTACGCGCCCGGACATCAAGATCGGTATTTGTGCCGCTTGCCATCCCTTTTTCACTGGCGAACAAAAGTTTGTCGATACTGCTGGCCGGGTGGAGAAATTCACGCGCCGCTACGGCAGCACCAAAGCGACCCGCGCTCAAAAAGCTTAGCTGGATCTCTTGTTTGGAGCGGCGGTCTACGACCGCCGCACTTTTTTGTACACGAATTGGCGACGGTGAGGCCGCCGCCCCAAGAATAAAATGGACTATCAATCTCTGATTGAGCGGAAACGCGAGCGCTTCGAGCAGCTCGAACGGGAAATCGCGGACCCGGCTCTCTTCGAAAACCGGAAGCGGGCGAGCGAGACCATGCGCGAGCATTCCTCGGTGAAGCAGATGCTCGCGCTCTGGAAGGAACTGGAGACAGCGCGCCAGCAACTGGAGGACAACCGCGAACTGGCCGCCTCCGGTGATGCGGAGATGGCGCAAATGGCGCAGGAAGAAATTCCGGAATTGGAAAAGCGGCTCGCGGATTTCGAGCGTGACTTTCAGATCGCGCTCCTGCCGCCGGATGAAAATGAAAATCGCGACGCCATCATCGAAATTCGGGCCGGGACGGGCGGAAGCGAGGCCGCGATCTTCGCCGCCGATCTTTACCGAATGTATAACCGGCATGCGGAAGCGACCGGTCTAAAGATAGAAGATTTGGAATCGAGTCCGTCCGAGCTGGGCGGTCTGCGCGAAGCAATCTTTAAGGTTTCGGGCGAAAACGTTTTCCGGAAGCTGCGCTTCGAGAGCGGCGTCCATCGTGTCCAGCGTGTCCCTGCCACCGAGGCCCAAGGCCGCATCCACACCTCCACCGCGACCGTGGCGGTGCTGCCGGAAGCCGAGGACATCGACCTAGACTTGAAGCCCGAAGATCTGCGCATCGAGGTTTGCCGCTCGGGCGGACCGGGCGGTCAGGGTGTAAATACCACCGACTCCGCGGTGCAGATCATGCACATCCCGACCGGCCGAATCGTGCGTTGCCAGGATGGGCGCAGCCAGCAGAAGAACAAGGAGAAGGCGCTCAGTATCATGCGCGCGCGTTTGCTCGAGGACAAGCAGCGCGAAGAGGAGGCAAAGTATTCCGCCCATCGCAAAACGCAGATCGGTTCCGGTGGTCGCGAAGAAAAAATCCGCACCTACAATTTCCCACAGAATCGCATCACCGATCACCGCATCGGCCTGACCCTGTACAATTTGGATCGCGTCATGGAAGGCGACTTGGGCGAGATGATCTCCTCCTTGCAGGCGGCCGATTTGCAGGAGCGGCTGAAAGAATCAGCACTCACGGCCTGACCGGGGCGGCGACACTCCTGTCGCCCGGTTAAAACGGCAACGGGCGACAAGAGTGTCGCCGCTCCGATTGCGGGAAGTTACGCGCCCTGTTAACTTCGACTCCATGAGCCACGCTGAAATCGCACCCTATTACTCGACGGTAGACGAGTATCTCGCGGCCGAACGGGTGAGCGAACAGAAGCACGAGTATTTGGCCGGAGTCATCTATGCGATGTCCGGCACGACGATCAGTCACGAACGCATCGCGACGAACATTTCGAGCAGTCTTCGCGATCAACTTCGCGGCAAAGCGTGTGAAGTTTTCTCATCAAATGTCAAGGTGCGGATTCGGACCCGGGACGCCGAATTTTACTATTACCCGGACGCGACCGTCGATTGTGGCCGGCCAGCCGGCGACTCGCTTTACGCCGATGAGCCGCGCGTCATTTTCGAGATCATGTCGCGCGAAAGCGGGCGTGTCGATCGCGGCGAGAAATTCCGGAATTATCAGTTGCTGCCCTCCCTCGACACCTATGTCCTGATCGATCAATTCCAGATCGCGGTCACGGTCTACCGCCGGACCGGTGCCGGTTGGGCGCGCGACTTTCTCACCGACGAAAAGGCTGTGCTCGATCTCCCTTCGATTGCCTGCACGCTCCCGCTTGCCACCCTCTACGAACGGACGCAGCTGTCGAGCTGAGCGGGTCGACTTCCCTCTCGAATAAGATGATAGAGCAACCGGAGGATTCGTTGTGGCGCGAACAGTGCCGGCAGCAGCTGGCACGCGATGTCACGGCGCGTATCAAATATGGCTTCTGCCACGTTTACAAACCGGTGCTGGATGATGAACCCTTCCGCGCCTTCGCCACGATGGCGGCGTACCGCGCGTGGTGCGAGCAGGCGCTCCCCGAATATCTGGGGTACCGGCGCGTGGTGGCCGAGCAGTTGCATGCCTGAAACTAAGTCCAGCCCGGGATGGGAAAAAGATCTGAATGATCTTCGTCGACTGGAGCAGTTTCGCAGCGACTACATGCGGCGGCAGCGATCGTGACCGTTCTGGAAGTGCTGCAAGCCACGACCGCGTATTTCAAGAAGCGCGAGATCGAGAGCCCGCGGTTAAACGCGGAGCATCTGCTGGCCCATTCGCTCGGACGGAAACGAATCGAGCTTTATCTGGAATTTGAACGGGCCTTGTCCGAACCGGAACTTGCACCGCTGCGCGAACTCGTCCGGCGTCGCGGCCAGGGCGAGCCATTACAACATCTTCTGGGGACAGTCGAATTTTGTGGCCGCGTTTTCGTTTGTGACAAACGCGCTCTGGTTCCACGTCCCGAGACGGAGGAGCTGCTTGAGCATCTCCTGAAAATGACATGGCCGGCAGGAGCGCGCTTTGTCGATGTTGGCACAGGGAGCGGCGTGATCGCGCTTTCTCTCGCCGCGCATTTCTCCGAGGCAGAGGTTCACGCCGTCGATCAATCCGAGGAAGCGCTCGAGTTGGCGAAGGAAAACGCAGAACTGCTCAGGTTGAAGGGTCGCGTGCGCTTCGCGCGCAGTGATTTGCTCGCAGCGGTCGAGGGTAATTTTGACTTGATCGTGGCGAATCTTCCTTATGTCGCGACGGGCGATCGAGACACACTTTCGCGCGAAGTATTGCACGACCCCGGCCTGGCCGTTTTCGGCGGCGAAGATGGCGCCGAAATTATTCGGGAACTAATCGCCGCCGCGCCCGACCATTTGCGTCCCGGCGGCTTGCTCGCACTGGAAATCGGACTTGGCCAGGCCGAACGGCTCTCCGTGCTCCTCGCTGAGAAAAATTTCCACGACATCGCGGGGATACAAGATTATGCAAGTGTGACACGATTCCTCTTTGCCAGGTATGGATAAAATCCTCGTCCACGGCGGTTATCCGCTCTCCGGATCGATCAAGATCAGCGGCTCGAAAAATTCGGCCCTCCCGATCCTGGCCGCCACTTTGCTCACGAAAGAACCGTGCGTTTTGCGGCACGTACCCGACCTGAGCGACACGAATTACATGCTGCAAATCCTGACCCATTTGGGCGCGGATGTGGAACGGGCCAGCGGGACCGTTTCGGTGCGGGCGGAGAAGATCGAATCGATCGCGCCGTACGAGATTGTCCGGAAAATGCGGGCCTCAGTCTGTGTGATCGGTCCGTTGCTCGGCCGCTGCGGCGAGGCCACCGTTTCACTCCCGGGGGGTTGCATTATCGGAGATCGGCCGATTGACTTGCATCTCAAAGGATTCGAAGCGCTGGGCGCTGCAATTCGGGTCGAGAACGGCAACGTCAAGGTGTTCGCGCCGAAACTGCAGGGCGCGGTCATCAATCTCCGCGGAAAATTCGGACCCACTGTTCTGGGCACCGATAACGTAATGATGGCTGCGGTCCTGGCCGAGGGAATTACGGTAATCGAGGGCGCCGCATCCGAACCCGAAGTCTGTGATCTCGCGGATTTCCTGAACAAGATGGGCGCGAAAATCGAAGGCCTCGGCACGCAGCGCTTGATCATCGAAGGAGTGAAAGAACTCCACGGCGCGGAACACGATATTATTCCGGACCGCATTGAAACCGGCACTTTCCTGGTCGCCGGCGCGGTCAGCGGGAAGGGTGTGACAGTGAAGCGCGCCGATCCGAGACACGTCAGCGCGGTTACGACTGCACTGACCGATGCCGGATACACGATCACCATGACCGATGACTCCATTACGGTTTCGCCGAATGGCGCCGCGCACCCCCTCGAGATCTCGACACAGCCTTATCCTGGATTTCCCACGGACATGCAGGCGCAGATGTGCGCGCTGCTTTCCACAACGGACGGAATTAGTGTTGTGACGGAGAACATCTTTCCGCAGCGCTACATGCATCTGGCGGAATTGAAGCGGATGGGCGCCCACGTCCAGATTGAAGGGCCCACGGCCGTGATCAAAGGGGTGCAGAAGCTGCTGGGCGCTCCGGTGATGGCGAGTGACTTGCGCGCTTCCGCCGCTTTGGTGCTGGCTGGTTTAAAGGCCGAAGGGGTAACGGAAATCAGCCGCGTTTATCACATCGATCGAGGCTACGAGCACCTAGACGAAAAACTTGGCGCCCTGGGCGCGCATATCGAGCGAGTGAAGGCTGATTGATATGGATCCTTTTCCATCCGCGGCGCCGTCCATAGACAAGAACGTCCGAACCTGGACAGTGCTTTGTCACGCGAGCGCGTTTCTAGGGTTTTTCATTCCCGCCGTAGGTCACATCATTGGGCCCCTCATTATCTGGCTGGTGAAGCGCGACGAATCGAACGTGGTCGACGAGCACGGCAAGGAATCTCTGAATTTCCAGATCTCGATGTTTATTTATACGGCCGTCCTTGGCGTCGTCTGTTTCATCCTAATGTTCGTCTTGATCGGGTTCCTCCTCATCCCGCTCTTCGCCCTCCTCTACGTCGCTGACATTGTCCTCGTGATTGTGGCGTCGCTGAAAGCGAGCGAGGGGCAGCTGTATCGTTACCCTCTTACGATTCGGCTGATCAGGTAGGGCGGCGTTGTCGTAAGTTGCTCTCACACGACGCGCAGGGCGCGCGGCTGCAACTGCTGGTCACTTGATCTCTGCCTTTCGCCCCACCAATCTTTCCCGCGATGAGCGCGCTTGATCAAGACGACGCGCTGCGCGAAGCGGTCGAGCCCGAAACGCATTCCGGCACGGAGTTGGCGCGCGGCGCTCTCGTCAACGTCGTCACACTCGTGGCTGCGAATCTGCGCGGCATCTTCACGTTTCTGATCGCACGCCTGCTCGGAGGCGCCACTCTTGGGACGTTCGGCATCGCTTGGTCGACGACTGATCTACTCAGTAAATTTGGCACTTTCGGGATGGATACGAGCACGATCGCGCTCGTCGCCAAACGTCACGCCGCCGAAGACGAGAGTGGTGCGCGCGCCTTGTTGCGCAGAGCAGTCTTGTTCGGCCTCTTGTTCAGTGTCGCAGCCGCGTTAATCGGCATCGCTGCTTTCCAGACAATCGGAGCGCGGCTGGGGCAGTCGCCGGAGCTCATTCGCAGCACTTCGCTGATGCTTCTCGCGCTGCCCGGCATCGCGCTTTACCGGATCAGCAACGGCGTCTCGCGCGGGATGAAGGTCATGCGGCACGATCTTTACTCCAAAGGTTTCACGGAGACCTTCGGGACGATTGCCTGTTTTCTCGTCGCCCTGGCGATTGGATTGCGCGATCTTGCGCCGGTCATTGCTGTCCTTTTCGGGACCGGGGCCGGAGGTCTCATGGCCTTCACCCTGGCGCGCGGGCTCTTCGTGGGACACCAACGTGAAAAAGCCAAAACAGGCCCGGCCGGGCTGGTCCGCTTCTCGGCCCCGATTGCAATCTACAGCCTGCTCAACATGCTTATCATGCGAATGGACGTGCTGCTGCTCGCCTTCATGGGGCCGTCCGCGGGTGTGAGTTTGAGCACGATCGGCATTTTTGTCGCCTCGGTCGAGATCGCAGGTGGGATGCGGAAAGTGCGGCAGGCTTTCGACCCGATGTTTACGCCGATCATCGCGCGTCAGGCCGCCGTGAATGATCGCGCCGCGATGGAACAGACCTTCGCGCAACTCGGCCGCTGGGTTCTCGCGGCCCAACTGCCACTCATGGGTGTGCTCTGTCTCGCGGGCGGCATTGGACTGGACATTTTCGGCCCGGGATTCGATCGCGGCGCGCTCTGGGTGGGACTCCTCGCGGTCGCGCATGCGACGAACAGTTTCGTGGGCTTGGCCGAGACGGTGATCATGATCCAACGCCCTAAATGGAATCTCGTGAACTCCGGCGTCACGGTCGTTCTGCAGTTTGGGGCGAGCCTGCTGCTGATCCCGGCGCTTGGGGCGACGGGCGCAGCCCTTTGCATGGTGCTGGCGTATGTCACGCAGGGTGTGCTGCGTTATCTGGAGCTGCGGTTTCTCTTCCATTGGCACTGGCCTTGGGGAGCGCTCGCGAGGCCGGTGGTGGCGTTTGTCCTCGCGCTCGTGCTGGCTTTGCCCCTGCGGCTCTTAATTCATGGATGGCAGGGTGAATTGAGTTCAGGTATCACTTTTCTGGCAGCGTACGCCGGAGCTTGGAAGTGGATTGGATTGGAAGAGTCGGATCGGCTGGTCCTGCGGCAGCTCTGGGCGGGACGGCGGCGCCGCCGCATTGATGACGACGATGCGGCTTGAGATTGTAGCCACGCGCCCTGCGGGCCGTGTGACGCCGACTTTCCATGGAACATCGACCCCGCACGCCCCACAGGGGACGTGGCTACAAGAGCCCGCGAAGCGTCTTCATATTTTCGACGTCTTCCAGCAGTTCTTTTCCTTTCGGCGTCTCCAAAACTTTCGGAACTTTTCGGAACCGCCGGTCCCTCATGATGAAGCGAAAAGCGTTCAGACCAATCTTCCCTTGGCCGATGTGTTCGTGCCGATCAACCCGAGAACCGCGTGGCGTTTTGGAGTCATTCAAGTGCAGGGCAGCGAGGCGATTGAGACCGATGGTGCGATCGAACTTCGCGAACATTTTGCGCGTCGAGCTTTCTGTTTCGATGTCGTAGCCGGCCGCGAAAACGTGTGCAGTATCGAGGCAGACACAAAGCCGTTCCGGCTCGCCTACACTTGAGATGATATAGGCGATCTGCTCGAAGGAGTGACCCAGGCACGAGCCCTGTCCAGCGGTCGTCTCCAGCGCGATCTTCGTTTTCGTCTTCGGCAGGACAGCGTGCACGGCGTCGATTGATCCCACGATCCTATCGAGCCCAGCTTCCTCTCCGGCGCCGAGATGGGCTCCCGGATGCAGGACTAAAAACGGCAACTCAAGGTGATCGGCGCGGACCAGTTCCTCCGCCAAAGCCCGAAGCGAGTTCGCATGGAACTGCGGGTTCGTCGCGGCGAGGTTGATCAAGTAGTTCGCATGCGCAAACGCCGCGCTGATCTGCGCGCGCTGTGCATGGCGCAGGAAAGCCGTGATCTCCTTTCGTTCCAGCGGGCGCGCGAACCACTGCATATTGTTCTTCACGAAAATCTGCATCGCGGTGGAGTTGATCGAACAAGAGCGCTCAATCGCCCGATGCACACCGCCTCCGATCGACATGTGTGCGCCGAGGAGGATCTTGGAAACTTGGCTGGCGACTTTCCCTTTCGCGGCTGGCATGAACGATCAAAACCTCTTCGCGTGCCAGATTGGCTTCGAGAGCGGGCCTTCGCCCTTGTATTCGAAGAGCGAGTAAACCGGCGTGAGCAAAGCACCCGCTCCGCTGGCGCTGATTCGAACATCGAAGTCCAGCCGGTTGTCGAGAAAGAAGAGATCGCCGTGGCCGACCATCCCGAACAATTTGCCCGAGACTTTAAAGTCGTCGGTGTGGATAACGCCCTCTTTGATCGTGAAACTGGCGGTCGCTTGTTTTGCCACGCTGTAACCGGTGCCGGGAATGATTGCAGCGATCAGGCCGGAGAGCGGCCCGAGAACCGGGATCGCAAAGACGTCGCCGTTCGAGACCTTGATCTTGCCCGCTCCTCGCATCATCCGGGTGTCGTCGCCCAAGCCTTGAAAATCGTAGTTGCCCGCCAATTGCCCGCGAGCGGTTTCGTAGTCGAAGTAAAGATCGGTCAGGCGCGGGAAATCGACGCCGTCGACAGCCACGGAGGCGCTGTAGCGCGGATCGTTCTTCGCGACCGAGATGTCGGCCGTGCCTCGCACCGTCCCGTCGAAGAGTGTCCCATCCACCTCGCGCAGCTGGACGCGATCGTCCGTAATCAGGAGATCGCCGCGGACACGTCCGAACGGGAGCGTTTTCCCCAGGAATACGTAATCCATCCCGGAAGGCGCATCGACTTTGATCTCGAGCCGCGTGTCCTTTCCGCCTCGAAACTGGACGACTCCGTTCGCAGTTAGCGAAGGAACGCCCCGGAACTTGTAAGGCGTGACGACTTTGAAAAGCTTCGGCTCGATCCAGTAGATCGCATCGACCGGACGCAGGCTTGTTTTCACGTTGTCGATCCGCACCTCATGGTTGGGATCGTCGTAGGTGAAAGATCCTGTTCCGATCCCCTCGTCGCGCACCACTCGCATGTTCTCGAAAGTGACCGCGCCATCGCGGAGCCGGACGTCCGCGGAGGCGCTGTTCATCCAGACACCGCGGAAACGCGTGCGCTGGAGCGCCACGCTTCCTGTGCCCAACCAAGTCTTCGCATCTCGCGCAGTGCCGTGCAGCGAGAGGCGCACGTCGGGCGAGCGGGGCCACTCCCATTGCGCGATGAATTCCTGGACGCCGAGCGAAGCAAGGGCGCGCACGGCCGCGGGATTGATCGAGCTCTCGACGTTCAATCGGAAATCGCCCGGCGCATCGAGCAAGTCGGCGCGCAACTCCCCGGAGGCATGCCGAACCCGAACGTCCCGCAACATCGTGCGCTGCCCATCCCAGGAGAAGTCGGCGGCGAGATTGTTCAGCGGAATTGTTTTGTAGGTGAAATTCTCCACCTGCACGCGACCGATTGCGCTCGTCCGAGGTGCCGACTCGAAGAAATTCATAGAGCCGGACAGCTCCACTATCGGCGGCGAACTAAGCGTCACCCCGGCCAGTAATTTCTCGAACCCGAAAGCGTCGAGAAACTCCTTCAAATTAATCGAGCTTTGTGCTTGGAAATCCGCGCCTTTTGCCTTCGTGTCCCAGGCCGCACGCCCGGCGAATGCTCCGGCGCTGTCGGTCCATTCACACTGGGTCAGATTGAGCTTTTGTTCCACCCACTCGAGCGCCGCGGAAAGATTCTTAATTTCGTAACCGCCGCGCTGCATCCGCTCTCCGCGCAGGGTCGCTTCCACGCGCGCCTTTTCCATCTGCGCGACGTCGCCCGAGAACTTCACCTGCAGCGAGGGCGGACCCCCAGCGAAAGTGAAACGCCCCAACTCCGCCGCGATTCGCTGGAGCAATTCCATCCGCTGCCGCCATTCCGCTTCCGAAATCTGGCGTGTGGGTTTGTAATCGGCGCGCTTCAGCAACTGGCCCATCGCGGAAATGCGAACGCCGCCAAACACACCTTCAGCCTGACTGATGTAAATCTGCTCCGGCGGAAAGTAGACGTGAGCGCGAAATTGTTTCAGCTGCGCCAGCGTTGCGGCCTTGTCTCCACCCAAATTCGGAAAGGTGAGATCCGCGTTCCGGATGTCGATCGCGTTCAGAAATGGCTGTCGATGCAAGAGGGCCGAATAATTTATATCCAGCGAAATTTCGCTGATGACCGCGAGCGGATTTTCGCGATTTCTGAAGTCGTAAATGCGCACATCCTGCGCGACCAAGCCTCGAAACGGATCCAGGGTGAGACGGCGCACGGACGCTTCGATCCCCCGTTTGCGCAGTTCTTCGACGACTGTGGTGCGCCACTGCCGTCCGAAGCCTCGGTTTGCCAGATACCAGCCCCCCCAAAGCAAAAGTCCGATGAGCGCGAGGACGAGAAGGCGGGTGCCGCTGGCAATCAATTGCCGCCGCCACGTCCAGCGACGATAGAAGGAGCGCGCGATTTCCCGCCGTGGCGGCAGATCGATAACGCTGGGGGGCATTCCTTCCAGTCCTACGTGGCCCGGCTGATTTCAAGCGCGCCCACATGTCCTATGTGACTCGTGTGAACTATATTTCTATATGACCATCTCTGATCTGCCGGCGCTGAACGCTTCTCTGAATGCAACCAGCACCGTCTTCATTGCTACGGGGTGGTACCTCATTCGGCGCGGTTATTGGCGCCAGCACATCGCATGCATGATCACAGCCGTGATTACGTCGGCCGCCTTTCTGGTCAGTTACCTCATCTACCACGCCTACACCGGTTCCACGCGCTTCACGGCCACGGGAATCGTGCGACCCATTTACTTCACGATTTTAATCACGCACGTGCTGCTGGCGTTCGCCGTGCTTCCGTTG
>Ga0136617_10001184_pt1 | contig 22898 bp, 17 predicted proteins | sample AntDrymUQ3222106_2_FD_129672 | JGI IMG/M metagenome (GOLD analysis project Ga0136617, IMG submission 129672) | Polar desert sand microbial communities from Dry Valleys, Antarctica - metaG UQ322 (21.06) | ecosystem: Environmental > Terrestrial > Soil > Desert | place: Antarctica: Dry Valley...
AGGGCAACTTACTCGCAGGCTTTTGGCATCTTGACTACGGTTCCCGACGAACCTAGAATCCTTTGCTTCTGCGCCGGGCCGGCACCGCTGCCGTGATTCTCGTTTAGCTTGTTCAGCTTCAATAGGAGTTCCGAATGTATTACCCCAAATTAGCACTTCATCTGGCTATCATTCTGTCTGTCTTGAATTCAGTTCCATTCTCGTTTGGCCAGGATTCCCGATCAGCTCAGGACCCGTCCCAGAAGTCTCGCAATGTCAAACCTGAGCTCAAGAAAGCTTACAAAGACTGGTTAGACAAGGATGTTACGTACATCATCACAGACGAAGAGCGAAAGGCTTTTAAGAAGCTGGCGACGGACGACGAACGCGAGCGATTCATCGAGGAGTTTTGGCGCCGTCGCGATCCCGATCCCGATACGGACGAAAACGAGTTTAAAGAGGAATACTACGAGCGCATCGCTTACGCGAATGAACACTTCGCCTCGGGAATTCCGGGATGGAAGAGCGATCGCGGGCGTATCTGGATCATGTATGGAAAGCCTGACGGGCGAGAAACTCATCCGATGGGCGGATCGTACGATCGACCCTCATACGAAGGAGGCGGTTCTACCTCAACCTACCCATTTGAAACCTGGTTCTATAGATATCTTGCCGGCGTCGGATCGGGAATCGAGATCGAGTTTGTTGATCCCACGGGCAGCGGCGAGTATCGCCTCGCCCGCAACCCCAACGAGAAAGACGCCCTGCTGAATATTCCGGGAGCCGGTTTGACCCTGTCAGAGCAACTGGGCTTGTCAGATAAGGGCGATCGGATTTCCGGACTCGGCGGCACGGGAATAAATAATTACCAGAGGGAGCAGGACAGTCCGTTCTCGCGTCTGCAACTTCTCGCGGATTTGAGTCGACCTCCGCAAGTGAAGTTTAATGACCTGGCGACCGCCGTTAACACGGGCGTGGTCGAAGAGAACCCTCTCAACTTCGACATTCGCGTCGATTTCTTTCGGCAGTCAGATGAGCGCGTGATTTCGGCTTTCACGATCCAGACCGAGAATAAAGACCTCGTATTTCAGGATAGCGGCGGACTTCAGCAGGCGCGTATAAATATTTTCGGCAAAATAACCTCTGTCGCCGGAAGACGTGTCGGCATCTTCGAAGATCCGGTAATCACAACCGCCACAACTCAGGAGCTCACGGAAGCGAAAGATCGCAAGTCCGCTTATCAAAAGGCGGTAGCCCTGGCCCCGGGGACCTACAAAGTGGACGTGATTGTGCGTGATGTGGTCTCGGGAGCAACCGGTATCCGCCACGTCGGCTTTACTGTTCCCAGGTATGACCCGGCAAAGCTCTCTACCTCCACGCTAATCCTGGCGGCCAAGTTGCAGAGCCTGGTCGATCAACCAGCCGTGGGACAATTTGTGATAGGTCAGACGAAAGTGATCCCGAACGTTTCGGGAACTTATCATCGCGGCCAACCGGTGGGAGTCTATATGCAGGTTTACAACGCCGGCATCGATCAGACGACTCTGCGTCCTTCAGTGGATGTCGAGTATGCCCTCCTCAAAGACGGCAAGGAGTTAGGCAAACAGGTGGAAGACTGGCGCGGCATGAGCGACTCCGGGCAACGCCTGACTCTGGCTCGGCTGATCGATTCGAGCCCACTGACGCCGGGCGAGTACGAACTAGCCATCCGCATCCGAGATCGCGTCAGCGGACAGACTCTGACGCCTTCTTCCAAGTTTACGGTTGTGCCATAAGTCGTGTCCGACAGCTTGGAATCTAGTCAAGGGTTCATTCGATTTTCAGCCCTGGCATTGGCTGTCTCCCCGGGTGACATGGTTGACACGCACCAAATGCAACCGTGTTACGAAACCGGGTGAATGGATTGCTCATCCGTTCACCCCCTCTTTTCGTTTAGGCTTCGCGACTCAGTGGTACGTTTCTCTTACCGTACTCAGCCTCATGTTACCCTTGACTGAATTCCCCCGGCGGTCCACCACTTCTACTTCAAAACCTGGATAAGACGGGCGAAATCTCCTTGCCTTCCAGTTCTCCACGGTGATGTCGTTCTCAGCGGCTCGGTGATAACTGTATTGCGGCAAGCCCGTCCGGTCGCCACGGACGTCCGCTCCGTGTAGATGAAGAACTCGCACACGGAAGCCCTCGACGCGTCTAATTTTTCTCTCAACATTTGCTACGGTAGACATCACTCAGACAGACTTTTCGCTGCGGATTATAACGGAATCCGGTACCAACCATTAGCGAACTCACTAGATCCAGCGCGAATAAGGGTCTGTGTGAAGCACCAAAAAAGGGCCTACGTAACTTGCAGGTAAGCAAGGCGGACCCCTGTTTCCGCCTAAAGCGTGAAAGCCACTCAGCAACGCCCGGGAGATTGAGGTTAGACCATTTGCGAGCTATGTGAGGAAGCACCTCTGGCGGGTGAGAATGAATTGAGTTATCAGTCTAAACGATTCTTATTTTCGTCGTAGGAGCGGGGACAGGGTCCGCCTTCCTTACCTACAAGTTAACGGAGCTTGAGCCGTCCTGTGAGGATCGCTAAGTTTCCACAGAGCCTCAGTAGTGACCTGATTCAAGCAGCGCACGCCCTACTCTGACGGTCTAAACAGGATCCACGAAATCACACGAAATGACACTAAGTGTTAGAATGCTGCTGAATGAACAAGATCCACTTAACAGGTCTAACTCAGGAGGAGTTGGTTTCGTTTGTCGAAGAACTCGCCGAACCGGCCTATCGTGGGCGGCAGATCTTCGGCGCGCTGCAGCATCGGCGACTGCGCGCTTTCGACGCTTTGACCGACCTGCCAAAAGACCTCCGCGCAAAGTTGCAGGAACAGGCGACTGCATCCAGTCTTATAGTTGAATCTCGTTACATCTCGGAAGATGGCACGCGCCGGTATCTGATGAAGACGCATGACAGCTTGCCGGTCGAGACGGTATTTATTCCCGAGGATCATCGCGACACCATTTGCTTCTCCTCGCAATCAGGATGTCCGCTCCTATGCAGTTTTTGTTTGACGGCTCAGTTAGGTCTGTTGCGCTCCCTTACTGCAGGTGAGATCGTCGAGCAAATAATCATCGCGCTTAACGATGCCTATGGAATGAGTGTAAGAACTCCGCGAGGGACGAATCTCGTAGGCATGGGAGCGGGCGAACCCTTTCTGGCGTTCGATTCACTGATGAAGGCGCTACGGATTGTGTCCGACCCAAAGGGTCTGCACATCGTTCCAAACCGCGTCACGGTTTCTACTGCGGGAGTGGTTCCACGCATCCGCGAGCTGATGACTATACCCGAGCGACCGCATCTGGCAGTCTCGCTGGCTGCTCCGACAGACGAGTTACGCAGTATCTTGATGCCTATTAACAAGAAGTGGCCACTCAGCGAACTGTTGACGGCCTGTAAGGAGTTTGAGCAATCGCTGAAGCGCACCGAGCGTTTCACTTTTGAATATGTAATGCTTGATAGCGTAAACGATTCCGACGAACACGCGAGACAACTCGCAAACCTGATCAATCGCTACCAGGTGCGCGCCAAAGTCAATCTTATTCCGCACAACCCTGCCAATCCTCTCCCGTACCGGCCCTCCTCGCCGGAGCGAGTGGAGAAGTTTAGAGCGATCCTGGACTCAAAGGGAGTTCACACATTCATACGCAAACCGCGCGGGCGAGACATATACGCAGCGTGTGGACAGCTTGCCGCCCGGCAGGGAACAAATTTGATCCAGTTGCAGGGCGCTTAAACTTGTTTCGAGAATCCTTATTCCCTGGCCGGGGCGGCGGCGTTTCCTCGTTTTGCGGCCTCCATGTAAAATCGTCCTGCAGTTAGAAATCTGATTAGGTAACAACAACTGATGAAATCTATCACCTTTCGACGCTTTACCCAATTCCTGCTTATTACAAGTGTGCTCAGTTTTCCGGCCACCTTTGCCGCCACACCATCGCCACAGTCGGCACCCAACATCGGCGTCAGTGGCTCCTTATCTGTTGACAAAGTGCAGCGGGGACGGCCAGCGCAAGCGGTGGTTGTAATGGATATACCCTCGGGGTTTCACGTTCATTCCAATCGTCCGCTGGAGAAATTTCTTATTGCCACGCAATTGCAAGTTGAGTCGCCAAAGGGTGTGAGAGTTGGGCCGGTGGTCTATCCGCGGGCGCTCCTGCGCAATCTGAAGTTCTCGAAGAGCAGAGTGGCGGTTTATGAAGGTCGCACACCGATGCGTTTCAATGTAACTGTTCCTGTTAATTTTGGTTCTGACTCGACGGAAGTGAAGGCACGCCTACGTTATCAGAGCTGCAACGATGAAGTGTGCTTTCCTCCCCAAACTCGCGAAGTCAAAATACCAATAAAGATCCGGGGGAAAGGGGAAAAGGGGTAAAAGGGTAAAAGCGGGAACGGGTAAAGGAAATGGCCTTTCAGTCCTCCCTATCACCCACTTCCCCTTTACCCCTTTACCCTTTACCTTTCCCCTCTTCACCCATTCTTCCGATAACGGCCATCAACCGGCCGACTTTGCCATGCACTTGTTTTTCGCGTCGATAGGAAAAGAACAGGTCAGCACGAGACATCGTGCACAACGGGGCAGTATGAATGCGTTCGGCTGCGACTCCCGCGGCCAGCAACTGATCTCGATTTGCTTTGAGCAGATCGATGCGCGCATGACCTTCCCGTGTGGGCATAAACAGATCGACGGCGCCCGGAAAACGCTCCTTAAAACCGTCAATGACTTCGCTGCCTACTTCATAACAGCAAGCCGCGGCGGCTGGTCCAATCGCAATCCGGCAACTCTCGGGCTGTGCGTTGAATTCTCTGGTCAGACGTTCAAGCGCGTAAAGAACAATTCCGGCATGGGTTCCGCGCCAACCTGCGTGGACCGCGGCGAATGAACTCGTCTCTGGATCACCGATCAGGATCGGCACGCAATCAGCAGTCTTAACTCCAGCTAAGACCTGCTCGGCGTCGCTGACGACAGCATCACAGTAGATCGTATCACCTCGCGCGTCTTCCGCGAGCCTCGCTTTGGCCGCTTCTCGGATAACGCGAACATCGGTGCCATGCATTTGCCAGCAGCCTCCCAGTGTCCACTCGCCGCCGAAAAGCTTGAGAAACCGTCGCCGATTCTCCAGAATGTTCTCGGCCGCATCTTCGTTGAAACCTGCAAGATTCAGTGCTGCCTGCGGCATCGGGCTTACGCCGCCCAAGCGGGTGGAGAAACCGTTTGTGAAACCGACGTCTTCGAGCGGCGCGCAAATAAGAGCACGCACGCCATCGATTTCGCGCCAGTAGAACCCGGCGCGCTTAAGTTCAACATCTGTGATTGTTTCCATCGGCATAGACATTATCGAAGTTCGTCGCATTCGCGAAGTGCTTAGGCGAACCCCACGCTTTGCGGAACGCGTCTTCACTTTCGCCGAACGGGCCTACTGCGATGGCCGAGGCGCCGTGGCCGCGCAACATTATGCGGCTCGCTTTGCAGCAAAAGAAGCTGCCCTTAAAGCGTTGCAAACGGGTTGGAGAGACGGGATTGGCTGGCAGGACTTGGAGATCGCTTCTCGCGACGGCGGAGCGCCGTATCTGCTTTTTCACGGACAGGTGCAGGAACTATTTGCCGGCTCAGGAGCTAACGCAGCTCATCTTTCGCTATCTCACACTAGCGAACACGCAATTGCTGAAGTGATATTGGAAAGAGTTTGAAACGCAGTGTTGAGTGTAAGTCCCAGTGTTGATTGTAAGTCCCGGTCGCTACCGAAGCTGTGTGAAAAGTCACCGATCCCCAAAAGGACGGCTCAAGCCCCGCTAACTTGCAGGTAAGGAAGGGTGGCTTGCCCCCGCTCGAGCGCCAACGGCGCGACTGGTTACTTCAGCGTTCAACTTACAGCCCCACCGTTCAGGCCTTGAGTGTTTCAGTTAGAACACTCTTTCCTAGTGTGCCGTCACACCTAATTCTTTACAACGGCGGCCGATCTCGAAGGAGCATCCATGCTACTAACGACGGCCACGGAAGTGTCAACGGTTAAATGGGACACCAGACTAGTGCTATGCCCGTTGAGATAGTACCCAACCAGTCGCGCCGTTGGCGCTCGGGGCAAGCCACCCTTCCTTACTTGCAAATTACCATAGGCCCTTTTTGGTCTTACACGGCCTCCTACCGCTCGCGGTTCCGTGCGGCTACATTCGGGAGGTAATAGGACGTTTGGCTGGGATCTCCTTACGGCGGCGAAGCTGAAACCACTTATTCGCGACCTTAGTCGCGGCTGCAATCACCGTCTCAATCTCCGGGATACTCTCAACCCCTGCCTCATAGCCGGCCGCGATTAACTCTTGGGCGCGCCTCATTTCATCCCAACGAATGTGGCCAACGCGAGGCTTGATCACCACATCGGCCGCCGCCAATTGGTAAAGCGACGCGGTGCGCTGTACCAGCATCATCGACTGCAACACCGCGCTGATCATGGATAGCGATGGGCCTAGAAAAGCAGCCCCTTCAGAGTTGACGTCAACTGCTATGACGACGTCCGCACCCATAGAACGCGCCACGTCAGAAGGGATATTGGCAACCAGACCGCCATCCACGAGTTGTCTCCCGTGTTCGTCGGTCACCGGGACGTACCAGCCGGGGATCGCACAACTGGCGCGGATTGCGAACGGCACATCGCCCTCGCCTTGCAGGATTACTCCCTTGCCCGACTGAAGGTCGGTGGCCACGGCAGCAAAGGGAATAGGAAGCTCTTCAAAACGAGTGACCGGTAGACGCTCCCGCAGATATTTTTCAAGGCGCTCGTTACTCTGGACGCCCATTCGCGACATTGTCATTCGTCCCATGTCGCGCCAGCGCAAACTCCTGCCGATAGATTCAATCTCGGAAACGCCCATCCCCGAAGCCAGCGTGCCGGCCACCAGGGCGCCGGCTGAAGTGCCGGCGATGCAGTCGATGGGAAGATTATGCTCGGCCAGAGCCCGCAGGACTCCAACGTGAGCGAGCCCTCGCGCTGCGCCTCCTGAAAGCGCTAATCCGATGCGGGGCCGCTTTTCCTCGTTTCGGACCATGGGTAGAAGGGCGGAAGTCAGGAGTCAGGAGTCAGCATCACAATCTCAGCCCGTTCGCGCGCGCTGTCAACGAAAGCATCGGTGTCTGACTCGATTTTGGCTTCAGTTAGGGTTCTCTCGATCTCGTTCCGCGCCTCTTCCAGCGTTGGTATGATTTGTCCTGGAGACCGGCTTCTTAAGCGCTTGACATAAACATCTTGATAATAGTCAGCGATCTCTTTTTGGGAGATCAGCACGAAGTTGCGAAAACGGAAGTCGAGGTATTTTTCAATTCTCACGCGCTGCTCGAGAATTTCCTCCAGTTTTTCACTCGTAAGGCCAACACGCAATAGTCGCTGCCGGAATTCGGCCGCAGATGGAAACACTTTCACCAGCTGGTCTCGAGCATTCCTGATCTCATCAGCAATCGGAGCGAGCGTCGGCAACTTTTCAGCCTCCTGGAGAATCAGCCTCTGGTCGATAACCAACCGTAAAGCTCGATTGAGATCCTCTGAACTCGGATTGGCGATCGACGTGTTCGGCTGCAAGGCGAGCTGCCACAGAAGATCAGAATATGTAATCAAATCGGTCCGCACACCGGCGTTCACGGTCGCCACCATCTTGTCGACCACTTCCTGAGCCGGGCAAGGAGAAAGGGGGTAAAAGGGTAAAAGGGTAAAGGGTAAGAGGAGGAAGAACCTCCACACTGCTAGATTGACTTTCAATTTAGTTATGCTCTTTTTCATGGGCCTCTTCCTCGCTGCCGCTTTTAACCCTCTTCCCCTCTTTTTACCCATTTCCCCCTGTTGCCCTCGGTTTATCTAGAACGTTTGCGTGAACCTGAAGTGAAGCTGCGTTCGTTTGGTGCGATAGATGGCCGGGGTCGCGTCAAAGTTTGGCGCTTGTTGAGGGATCAGAAACTCGGGCGGATTCAACAACAGTCCATAGTCAACCGCCAGTGCTCCACCAAGCGGAGTTTGAATTCTGAAACCGAGTCCCACGGTGTTTGTCCAGTGAGCACGCAAGTTTGCGGCGTCGATCGCGGTCAGAAGATCGCCCGGCGGAACAGGGACGTCATCCTTCTTGAATAGATCACCTACCCGACGAAAGACGTTGCCACCATCGTAAAAAGGCACTGCCTGTAACGACCTGGTTAGCGGTATCCGCGCTTCCAGATTAACTATCGCCAACGCGTTCCCGCCCACCGGGACAGTGAACGGATTGAGGGAAATAATCTCTCCGTTCTGATCGCGGAATTCGCCTACGGGAATGATGACTTGCCTGGGACCGGCTTCCTCAAAACCGAAGCCCCGCAGGGTCGAGGAACCCCCTGAGAAAAATCTTTCGCTGATTGGCAGGGTGCGGTCGATCTCATCTATGGTTCCGGTGCCGTCTCGATCGCGCGGATTGAAAAGATTGGCCAGGCCCAGGGTAGCGTTACCCGCGAACACCGTCCCACGCAAGCGGTTCATCTTGTAGTACCGCCGGTAACTTGCCTGGAATCTATTGAAAGAGACGTTACCACCCAACTGCCTCAACGCCACCGCATAGTCCAAGCTTAAGAAGTCGCCACGGGTGACATCGACCTGGTTATAACGGCAGATCTCGCCGGGTGCTCCGGGCTCGGATCCGTCCGCGGTCCGCACAGTTCCAATAAGCCCGCGTTCACATCTTTCGCGCGTGTCTCGCACAAAGGAAGCTCCGAAGCGGGAAAGCCGGATGGCCCTATCCGGCTGCAGAATGGGCCTAATTAATAAACTCTGAAGGTTGAATAGGCGCACGTCTTCATAGCTGTAGCGCGCAAACACAATAGTGTGAGTCTTCTGGTCAAGGACCCGCTGGGTTTCCAGCGCCACGGTAAAGCGATTGATTGTCGACTCATTAACGCGTCTCCCGAATACATCAATTGGGTTTCCATCCGCGTCCAGGCGTTGCACGATACCAAATGTCCCGCGATCAATTGTGGAACGGAAGAAGCGAGTCAATGTGGAGTCTCGTTGGTATTCAACCGTAAGAGCGAGGGGCGCGAATTGTCTTTCGCCGTAACGCGCAAACCTGGGATCGACATACTCCAAGCGCAGCAATTGTTGCCGTTGGCTGGCACGCAAACGCATGGCTCCGTGCCGCAGCTTGTTCATCAGGTTTACGTTGCTGAACTCGAGCAGACCCAGTGGGCCGGTATCGGTTGAGAAGCCACCGCCGTAATCCATGACGCGGGGTTTCTTCTCCTCAACATCGATAATCACATCCGACTTTTTGAAACCGGAAGCGGTCTCGGCCGCGGGTTCGGTGTGGATTATGACCTGGCGATAGGCATCCGTGAGATACAGTTCGCGTTCGCTTTCCGAAACGCGGTCAGCTCTGAGCACGTCGCCTTCCACCAAAGTGATCGCCCGGGCGATAGCGTTTCGCTTGGTGCGCTGAGTTTGTGCGCTACCGGTCACGCCATTGACGATGATGCGATTAATAAAAACCTTCTCTCCTTCGTTGTTGATCGAGTAGATCAGACGTATCTGCTCCTCCTCGCCCTTCTGGGGAAGCTCGACGACAGAAAAATTGAGTTGGGCGTCTACGTAACCTTCCCGGGCATAGAGAGCCAGCACTCGCTCGCTGTCGGCTCTTGCCTGTGAGCGGGAAAAAGGAGCGCCGATGACTAACCGAAGCTCATCGCGAAGTCGCTGCTCGGTGTAGATCTTGTTACCGCGTACCTCCACCCCGGCGATACGCGTCAGCGGTCCTTCGATAACATTAAAAGTGATGATCAGGTTTTCACCATTGATAGAAACGCCCTGCAACACTTCCGCCTCCGCACGGCGGTAACCAAGATCGCGCACGTAGTTTCTGACTATTCGCCTATCCTGCTCGAGCAGTGTGAGACTTGTGTAGCCGCGACCGTAGCCCAGGAACGGAATTAGGCCAAGCGCGCTCGCCTTCTGACTCTTCAAGTCAGCCTCGACATCCTCGAAGGTTAATTTGTTGGTTCCGGTGATCCGAATATCGGTAAGACGAAATCGGCGACCCCTTTCAATCTGGTACCTAATCTCCACCGAGCGGCCGCTCAACAATTCCGGATTCAGATTTTCGCAAGTTTCCACGGCGCCGTTTGATCCCACTGAGGGTGTAGGCGGCGTCACCGTGCAGACGGCGGTAATTTCCGCAAAGAAGTAACCGTCTTCCTGAAGTCTGTTACGCAGTCTGCGGGCACCCTCTTCAATGGCTGACACGTCAATATTGCCTTCGCGCATCACCGGTAAGAGCTCGCGCATTGTCTTTTCACTGAGTGGATAGTCCGGAATGTTTACTTTTACTCTGGGTCCGACAGCGCCCTTCAGGCTGATCGTCATCAGGTTGCGTTCTGCATCCCGCTCAACGCGCGGCTCCTCCAACTGCGGCGCGAGATATCCGTCGGCAATGATCGCTTCCTTAATACGCTTGAGGTCCTCGCCCAGAGCTTCACGAGTGAAGGGAGCATTGGGCGGGAGCCTCAGGAGCGGTCGCACTTTCGCCGCGTCAAAACCACTGATCTCGATACTGAAAGCGCCGACTCGCGATTGTTCGCCAGGGGTGATGCGATAGGTCACGATGGCTCGCGTTCCGCTGGGGCCCACCTCTTCGACCGGTTCTACCGCGGCGTTGAAGTAACCGCGGTCTCGCAGGTAGACCTGAATCTCGTCAGCATTCCGGACGATTATCTGCTTTGAGAGTCGTGTGCCGGGCTGACTCAGGTTTAGCCGGGCGCGCAACTCATCTTCAGATATCGGAGTGCCCAGGACAGGACCCAGTTCGATTCTGACTTCACCAATCTGCACCTGACGTTGAATTACAAATCGAAGTCGAATGGGACCGGTTTTTGTTGCGGTCTCAAAGACTTCCACACGTGCATTCGCCACTCGACCGGACTCGAACAATGCCTGCAGCGAATCGCGAACACGCACGGCTGAGAATTCGGTGTTGGGAGCTATTTTGAGAATTGAGAGGAAGTCTGACTGGGCCGCGGGGTCTGGTGGGGAACCCTCAAACACCACATCAATCGTGGTAATTAACCGGCCCTCATACTCATCCATTCCTCCCGCAAGTGTAGCCGAAGCTGCAAAAACAATCGTAGGCAGCACGAACAACGCCAAGAGACTTCTCAGTGTCCGCGATATGACAAGATGGTGAGCCAGTGCTACGGTATCCTCGGCGGCCGGCACTCTGCCTGCCGTTTTCGTGACTTTCTGATTTCCCGTCCACCTGTGGCTGTGCCCCATTACTTAGAACCGTTTCCTAAACCGAATTTCAAAACTGAAGCTGTCACTGCGAGACGTGAGCTGCCTCGTCGACGCCTGCTGGTACTGCGCAATGAAAGAGAGACGATCGGAAACGCGATACTCAACAGCCAATATCTGGTTCGGGTCAGAAGCGACGTTGGTTGAATACGTAACCGACAAATTCTTGTTGATTCGTTTGCCGACGGTCAGACGCGCCCCTGGCGTGGATCCGGTGCGACCGCCAATCACAGGGTTGATCTCAAAGCGACTGAGTCCGAAAAGCTTGCTGGTCGCCCGTTGGGCCGGAGCATTGATCAAGGCATCGGTGAGCAGACTCGTGGCTGTCCCCAGGCCAGACTGCGACAGAATCGAAGCACTCGTGTCGCCGGTTGAGAGTTGGCCCGTTGTAATCAAGGCCACAACGTCAGCCTGCGGCAGGGCGGGCTCAGAGCTTACCGACGCTTGCGGCTGGGAAAGCGGTCCCGTAAGGTTTACCGTGATGCGATAACCTCGAATCTGCGTTTCTCCTTGAATGCTGACTATCGGATCGGCATTGCGGCGTGGGGGCAGGTCCATCAAGGCGCGAGTGATCTCGTAGCGATCGTTCCGGAAATTCAGCGTACCGCTAGTGGCAGTAATTCTTCCCGAGATTACGGGATCCTTTACGGGACCATTCAACTGCAGTGAGACTGAACCTACCAGGTCGGCGAGATTATTTCTCACGATGAGCGCGTTACGCCCCTCCACACGCAAGTCATTGAAGAGCGCGGCCCGAATGAACTCCAGTTCGCCACCCTCCTCGATCGATTCTTCACGTCGGAAGTTGATTAGATCGGCGAGTTCGATGTCTTGGGTGTATTCCGCGCGACGCAAGCTCACCACCCCGCCCACCAGTTGTTCGCGCGCGGATCCTTTAATCTCAAGATCGGTATCCACCGTGGAGCGGAAGTTTTCGGGGAATGGAACCGTAACATTTTCACCGTGAACCTTGATGAGAAACTCCGTCAAAGTGAAGCCCTCCAGGCGAGCGCCGCCTGAAGCGCTGATACGGCCTCCGCCCATCGTACCCGCGAGCGAGTCGATCTGCGCCTGATTCGAAGTGAATCTAATGACCGACTTGAGATTCGAGATCGTCCAGCGCTCGTTACCGAGGAGAAGCGAGACCGAGCCTGAGTTGACGGAAGCCGTGCCGTTTAGACGCGGGCTTTCATAGCTGCCGCTGATACGTACCGCGACATCGGCAATTCCCGAAGTAAACAGATCGGGAGACAAACCGTTTAGCACGCGCAAATTGAGTTGGCCATCTGCCGTAAGCGTCTGTCTGCCACCTTCACCAACGGCCAACACTCCACCCAAAACGATATTCGTCCCGGGACCGGTGAACTGAGTTTTTTCAAAGAACACTTCGGTGGGCGAGAAGCGCACCAGGAGGGGGGAAGTTGCGGTGAGCTGCACGTCTTCAGCCCTAAACGTGAGCTCGGAGAGGTTAGCCGTACCTTGCAACCCGGCGATCGAAAAGTAACCATCCTCGTCTACCATGGGCCCGGTCGCTTTAAGCGAGCCTGTTGCCCGGCCGCTAATCTTCACAGTACTTTGCGGCAGGATAATTGAGAACAAGTTGGTCAGCTCGGCATTGTTAAATGTGGTTTCGAGCGTGGCCGGCAGCTTCTCATCAGCAAGACTAACCCGGGCCGAGATCACCTGCGGAGTACCAAGCACCCCGCTTGTCAGCGTTACATTCAGTTGCTTGTTTTCAGTTCGGCCGACCAGCGCAACAGTTCCGGCGGGTCGACCATTGATGGTGACGTTCTGACCCTGCCCATCAAATGTGATCTGGAAGCCGGAAAAATCTCCGGCCGAAAAATTGCCGGACACGCGAGCCGTGAAATCTGCCGTGCCAGTGAGAGCGCGGCCGATACCTTTATTAGTAAGGGCCGCAAGCCTGCTGAGCTGCACTCCTTCAGCGCGACCTTGCAGATCGAAGTCTTTCGTGGACGTGTTGTACGTGGCACTTGCAACGATATGGCCCGCACCGAGCTTAGCATCGACGTTTTCAATATTGACGTTGGAACCGCTGAAGGTGGCGCGGGCCACAAGGCTTTCCAGAGGTTCGCCTGCCAGGCGGCCCGGTCCGGAGCGTAACTCCGCACTACCACTCATCGCGTCTGGTATTCCCGCGATTTGTATCTGGCCCGAAACGTCCGCCTGGGTATCGCCAAGTTGCTCGCGCGTCGCTTTGTCCAACGGAAGCGTGGCAATCAGAGTTCGGGCATTCACTCGATCGAGTGTCGCGGCGAACGTTGTGTTGTTCACGCCTGTGCGCGGAGCGTTGAGCGTAAACTGCATGCCGCCGCCGTCTGTTTGCGTCAAGCGCCCATCCGCAACACGTAGCTCAGCCGGAGTCGTCACGATCGAGGCGGACAGTGAACCCAGATCATTTCCATTAACCAGCAAAGAACCGAGAGACACGCGACCGTCGATGTCCGGTGAACTCAGCGCCCCCTTTAGAGTGCCGTTGAATGACAGCTGGTCCGCCAGCTCGAGGCCATAGCTCCGCATCTGCTCCTCTACGTCAGGCAGTAGACCTGACGAAATCAGAACCGCTTGCAGCTCCGACGCATCGGAGGAATTAAGATCAACCTGGAGGTTGGAATCGCCTGCGAATGAGAACTGACCCGAAGCTTTCAGCTTGGTAGCCGCGGTTTGGAGATCGACGCGTTGAATCTGAAACAGACCCCGATCCGCCAAAACCGCCACCTCTCCGGTGATCGGGATGCGCCCGCTCTCGTTATCGTCGGCTGCCGCCGTCAATTGCGTGTTGAGTGCGCCGGAGGCTTGTTTGAAGTCGGTTCCCGGGAATGCCAGATCCGCTCTGCCGCTGGCTCTGCCTGCAAGTGGGACAACCCCGCCGGCGAACGCCGTGAGTGGACCGGCTATGTCGACTCCGGAAAAGGTGGCGGCGATCCGGGAGGTACCGCTTCGACCAATCGCAACTCGGGCGTTACCCGTTGCTTGCCCTTTAAAAACGTCCGCCTTGAAATCGTTGAGCTGGATCTCAGAACTTGTAGCAACCAGCTTCGCCTGGACCTGGCCCAGATCCATTCGTCCCAGCACACCGCCACCAATGCTCAGATCGGCGCTCGCGCGATAACGTCCCGAAGGCTCAACCACGAATACTGGTCGCGCCAACCTGACATTCTCAGCCTGACCGTCCGCAAGTTTGACTGTACCGGCGTTGATATCAGCGGTGGATCCCTCGATCCGCCCGCCCCGGACGGAGAGACGCACACCGGCGATATTCAAGCTGCCAATCTCGGCACCGGCGGCGCTTGTTGCTCCGACTTGCACTTCCTTGACTACAACACTCGTAACTCCGCCTCCGCTCACGACATCGACATTCCTGGCCGTCACGCCATTCACGTTCGCCCCGGATGCCACCACCGTTCCCGCTTTAACACTCGATACGGTTGCGGTCGTTACATCGTTCTGACTACGGACGCGCAGATCAGATGCTGTGATCCCATTCACCCTGGCTCCTGATGAGCTAAGGCTGTCCGCGCGAAGCTGGCTGGAAGATCCTCTGAGCAATCCATCGTTCAAGTCTGCCCGCGTATCAAGCAGAATCAGCCCCGCGATGGTTGTGCCGTAGGCCCTGGCGGCGGCGGCACGCAACTCACCTACCCAGCGAAAGTCGGAGCCGGTCCCCATCACGCCGCCGACAAGTTGCACTGTATTTAATTGGAAGTCGCCGGCAGTGAGGAGTTCTGCCACTGCCCGGCCATTGACGTTGTAGCTTTGGCCCTGGCCTGAGCCCTTGGCCGTTACATTCAAACCCTTGAGCCGCACACCATCTGCCGCGAGGGCATCAGACTGAATCGTGCCGTCAACTTTGTATCGATCACCTTCGCCCGTTACCGTGCCGACAAAGTTTCCCACTCCGCGCAGGGCGACGCCCGGTTGCAGAACGTCTGAAACCTGGGTGAGGTCAACGGTCGAAGTGATGTTCATCTGATAGCGCAGCGCGCGCCAATCATCCATCGTGCCTTGCAGCCGGGCTTCAGCCACCGGTGAGCGCAGCACAAGTTCATCCACTTCGACCCGTGTCTCGTTTGCCCGAGCTCGCGCCTGGATGTCGATGTTGTTAACCGGGCGGCCATCGTAAGTAAACGTGGAGTTAGAGAGTGAGAGGACAATTGGATGCAACTGCCTCTCGAGGGGCGCGTTAGGGTCCTTCGGCTCAATTGTTGCTTTCAGATTGCGCGCTTCACCGGAGATTTCGTGACGTTCATCTCCGTAATGAATGATGCCGCTTATGATCTCGATATGAGCAGCGGTGTACGACAAAAGAATGCGGCGATTGATGTCGGGAGGCGGTATGCGAATGTTGCGGAAATTCGAGCGGCCCTGCTCATCAAAGGTCACCCACGCTTCAAGTCCTTCTATCTTTATGTCATCGAGATCGATATTGCGGTTGAGACTGACAGCGTAGAGATCCTTGACTTTGATCGTGACGAGCACCCGATCGATTTTTCCCAGCCTGTCGCCGGTCTGCGCGTCGTAGAGCTCGAGATTGAGTATATCTACAGTTTTAGGCGGGAAGTTTGCGTGAAAGTCTTTGATCTCCGCTCGAACGCCATACTTTGCAAACGTGTCTTTGATCTGACCGGCAACGTAGTTATCGAAGTAGCCGAGGCGGTAGACCAACATCACCAACAGGATGAACGCGACAACACCGATGGAGGCAGCGATGGTGGCAATCAAAGCGTTACGGCGGGTCAGGTAACGCCGGCGTCTGCCTTGCGGAGTATCTGGATGCAGGCTGGCGGCGTCTCGTTCAGCGATTGCCTCAGCACTTGGCGGTAAGGGCTCGTCTGTCTCCGACTGCAGCGCATCGGCAATCGCTTCCTGCTCAGGAGGCGATGCTGAGGGGCTTTTGTCTGAACGTTTGTCGCGGTCGTCTACACTCATAGAGCACGCAGCCGTCCTTGCGGCCCGAAGGCAAGTTCAAATTCTAGAGGGAGAGCCGAAAAGCTAAAAACGAGTCTAGGGCGAACCAGAGCATTCAATCAAACTCATGGTCCATAACTCAAGTTGACAGATGGCCCAGGCGCTCAGGTACGTTGCTCTTTTTCTTCTGTGGAGTTTTACTCTCCGCCAACAGCTCCTTGAGAGGCGCGGGCTCACCGAGAGAGACATTGCCGGCAACCTCGAGTTCAAAACCCTCGAGCGCCGCCACTTTGGGGGGATGGTTCGTTAGCAATAGTATGCGACGCAGACCCAGATCGTGAAGGATTTGGGCTCCCACGCCGTAATCGCGATCGATTCCGTAATTTGTTTCCAGACTGGCTTCATGCTTGGTCAAACCCCGTTCCTGCATCACGGCGTAGGTGCGCAACTGATTTACGAGATCAAGGCTGTGTCCGCGCTGGCGCAAGTAAAGAACAACTCCCTGGCCGGCGGCCGCAATCTTCTCCAGCGCCGCATGAAGTTGAAATCCTGTGTCGTCGATCAGTGAACCAAACATGTCACAAGTCACGTTCTCAGTATGGACACGCACTAACACCGGCTCGGCAGTACCAACATTTCCCATCACCATTGCCAGGTGTACGTCACCATTGATTACGTTTTCATAAGCAACCGCGCGAAAGCGTCCATAGACGGTAGGCAGGTCAGTTTCCACGATGCGCCGCACTAAGGTCTCTTTACTAATTCGATACCTGACGAGATCCGCAACCGTGATCATCTTGAGTAGATGAATTGCGGCAAACTCCCTGAGTTCCGGAAGGCGAGCCATGGTTCCATCTTCATTCATGATCTCGCAGATGACGCCGGCTGGATACAACCCGGCGATGCGGGCGATATCGACGCTGGCTTCAGTCTGTCCGGGACGCACGAGCACGCCGCCGTTCTTGGCGCGCAGAGGGAAAATATGGCCCGGCCGGGCCAGGTCAGCAGGCCTGGTTTGGGGATCAACGGCAGTCAGAATTGTCGTCGCACGATCGGAAGCCGAGATACCGGTAGAGACGCCTTTGCGGCCATCAATCGAAACGGTAAAAGCCGTGCCCAGGAACGAGGTATTGTCGGCAACCTGAGTAGTCAGATGAAGCTCGTCGCAGCGCTCCTCGGTCAGCGGCAAACAGATCAGCCCGCGGGCGTGCCGGGCCATAAAGTTGATGACCTCTGGAGTGACCTTCTCCGCTGCACAGACCAGGTCGCCTTCGTTCTCGCGATCCTCGTCATCGACGATGATAATCATGCGCCCGTCGCGGATGTCCGCTGCGGCGTCGTAAATGGAAGCAAAAGGCATGGTTCTTTCGGATCTGAAATTATCTGAAATCTGAAATTTCGAATTCTTAAATCTGCTAGTTCATGTTACCTGAAAGCTTTGATTTTTTCGACCGTGCAGTCTGGTCGGTGGCGCTGTAAATCTGTGTTGCTCAGAATTTAGGCCGGGTGTTAGCATCTGGAGCCGATGCGCGGCCCGGAACGATACGTCGAGTGGATTAACAGCCATCTCGGCTTCAATCCCAGATCGGCGGCCAATTCCAACGCCCTTTCCTCGTACATCGTAGACGACCTTTCATTCGCCTCTCCGAAGGAAATAGGGACGCTAATCCAAACTCAAAACCTGGTCCCGCTTAGGAATGCCAGCGTGCCTACCAAGGTTGCCATACGTAATATTGACCTGGTTCTTCACGAGAAGCTTGCACTTCCTAGAATTAGCGTCCAGTTAGCGGTCGAGCACAAGACTGTAATGACGGCGCACGGGAAGGCTCGGTTGAACCGCTACGGGGATATAATTGCCTACTGCAATCACATGCACAACCATCGCAGGGATTGCGTTGTCGGTGCTACCGTTGTGGTTAACACGTCAGAAGCTTACGAGAATCCAGACGCCTTTGCGCGTGGTATTGAGCGGCCAAAATACAAGATGGATAAGGTAGCGAGGGATACAGTCAAAATATTTGAGAACATTCCCTTGCGAGAATCGCCAGATGATCCTAACGAATCGCCAGAAGCCATGGCGGTGATTGTGGTTAATTATGACGGGCTCAATCCGGCCACGTTGGTGACAGGGGAAGGAAGCCCGGACGCGTCGAGCCCTGCGCATTACGATAACTTCATAGCGCGACTTGCTGCGAAATATGAATATCGCTTTTGTCGGTAACCTCTATCGGCGCATCGTCTCTAAAAAGACTGCGTACCTGCTTGTCCAGCCTACGCTGCGCAATGCGAATGTAGCCCTTTTCTAGTTCAACGCCAATCGCGTTGCGGTCGCAGCGGGCAGCCGCTAATAGGGTTGTACCTGTTCCCATAAACGGATCAAGCACAGTATCGCCAGTAAAGGAAAACATCCGAACAAGGCGATAGGCTACTTTCTCAGGAAAAGGCGCGGGATGCTCTCGCGTTGACTCTCCCGGTACGGTCCAAATCTGTTGGAACCATTCGTTGTATTCCTCTTTGCTCAGGCGTGAGGAATCACGTTGTTCCATCGTGGGCTGTCTATAACCCCCTGGCTTACGTAGCATTAAGATAAATTCGATGTCGTTTTTGATGATCGCGTTTGGCTCGTAGGGCTTTCCGAGAAAGGATGATCCGTTTTCGATTTCGTAGCTTGCGTTGGAAATTTTGTACCAGATGATCGGGTTCAAGTTGTCAAATCCTAGGCGCCGCGCCCTCACTAAGATGTCAGCATGTAACGGCATTACTACATGACGCCCAAACTTACGTCGAGATAGGCAGACGTCGCCCACAACGCAAACTATGCGTCCCCCAGGTACGAGCGCACGAAAACAATGCGACCAAACCTTATCTAACTCATCGTGAAAACTCTCGTAATCATCGACGTGTCCGAGCTGGTTTTTGTTCTCAGGATACCGTTTGAGTGTCCAATATGGTGGGGAGGTCACAACGAGATGGATTGATTCGTCGGGAATCCAGTCAAGGTTACGAGCATCGCCGTGATGGATGGTCAGGTTTCGCGTTATGCGCGCCTTGGCGGCTGCTTCCATGTCTCGCATCATAGATTCCTTTGTGACCGATTGCAAAACAGCTCTACCCATGACTGAGCATCTCCTCACTGTCAAGATAGTGCACAATCAAATTCTCCATTGCGGGAGTACATCGCAAACTGCATCAGCGCCCGCCGATTGGAGCGCATTCTAAACCGATGGAATCATCAGTAAACAGCTATTGGTTGTCTGATCCTACTGTTTGTTGGCGGAATCTTCCGTAACACCGATAAAGCCCTTGCGTCGGGCTGTTATTTTGGGCGCGGCATGTAGGCCAGTATTCGCTCGACGTACTTGGCGATGACGTCGGCCTCAAGGTTCACTTCATCGTTGGACCGGAGATGAGGGAAGTTTGTGAGTTCCCACGTCTTTGGAATAACGGCGATCTCGAAATAGTCGTCACGTAAACCCGCAATCGTGAGGCTGACGCCCTCGACTGCGACCGAGCCTTTGAAAACCAGGTACTGGCCAATCTCCCGGGGATAAGCGATGCGCGCAGTCCAGGAGCCGCCGTGGTCTGTCGCCCCCAGGAATGTCCCGCGCGCATCAACGTGACCCTGCACAATGTGGCCCCCCAGGCGTGTGGCCGGGGTCACTGCGCGCTCAAGATTGACTGGCGCTCCCAGGAGCACTCTTCCCAGTGTTGAGCGCTGCATGGTCTCGCGTGAGACATCGGCCGCAAAAGAATCTTTATTTACACTAAGCGCAGTGAGGCAAACGCCATTGACCGCAATCGAATCGCCATCTTGCGCGTCTTCGGTGACTGTGTGCGCCTTGATTACGATGCGCGCGTCTTCACCGCGCCGGTCGATCGAGCGCACGCGTCCAAGTTCTTCAATGATGCCGGTGAACATGTTGTCATTTCCGATTGGCAATTGCCGACTGCCGATTTGTAATTCTCTACAACTCGAGTGCTTAGCCGAGCCAACGCAGCAGCAACGCCAGGAGAAAGACCAGCAAACCTAAAACCATAGACGCGAGCGGGAACACAAGCATCCAGACCGGCTCGGACTTGAACGTAAACTGAATAACCTTCATGACTTCCTCCGATCCATTCTCTGTCGTATAACAACCATCATCCGTTCAAACACTTCATTGATGGACAATCCTGACGAATCAAGAACGATTGCATCTTCGGCGGTCGCGAGTGGCGAATCGGCCCGGGTCGCGTCGCGTCGATCACGTTCGGACATATCGGCAAAGGTCTCATCAAAACTGACGCTGCTATCATGAGCATGCTCCTCGACGAAACGGCGCTTCGCACGCTCCTCAGGGACCGCGGTCAGGAAGAACTTTATGTCCGCATCAGGAAAAACCACCGTGCCAATGTCTCGCCCATTCAGCACCGCACCCCGCTTACCCATTTCTCTTTGGCGCTCGACCATCGCCCGGCGTACTTCCGGTATCGCAGAGATAATTGATGACAAATGCGTGATTTCTTCTCTGCGGATCGCCTCGGTTACATCGCGGCCCTCGAGCGTGACTTCCATCGAATCGGGGTCTCCTCGTAAATCGATACTCACTCGGGCGCCCAGTGAACCCACTGCGACATCGTCGTTGGAACTTACGCTTGACTCCATCACCGCCAGCGCCACCGCGCGATACATCGAGCCCGTGTCGATGTAGAGCAAATTCAACTCGCGCGCCAGCATGCGGCCAAGCGTCGACTTGCCAGCACCCGACGGGCCATCAATCGCGATGATCAAAGGACGGGGCATGAATTTGCTTTGTACTTTGTACTTTGTACTTTGTACTTTGTGTACTTTGTGCTTTGTGCTTTGTGCTTTGTGCTTTGTGCTTTGTGCTTTGTGCTTTGTACTTTGTGCTTTGAACTTTGATTCTGCGAACCGCGCCTCATGCCTCCTGCCCCCTGCTCCTGCCTACTGTCCACTGGCCACTGTCCACTGTCCACTGTCTACTGTCTCTTAACGAACTCAGCCATCCGGTCAATCAGCGTATCATCTCCATTGCCCACGAGACTAAGAATTGTAAAGTGATTAGTACCAGAAATGATCGAGGTTTCTGCCGACACCCCCTGGTTACGCAAAAGAGACGATAGCTCGTCGGCTTCCTCTTCCAGCTTCTCGTCTTTCTGGGCATTGAGCAAGAGAAAAGGCGGCGCGTCCGCGCGAACGTGATTTACAGGTGACGCCTGCGCACGCAGGCCATGGTCATTTCCAAATGCCGCGCTGGTCATCAGATGCTCGGCCATCCAGTTACGCCCAGCGAAATGGGCCAGGTTGTAAACTCCGCAGATTCCCATCACTCCTTTGATAGCGGCAACCGCGAGACCTACATCGTAGAGATAATCCGCGTCAAGCGCGATCAAAGCCGCGAGATGCCCGCCTGCCGAGTGTCCGCTGAGAAACACTCTCTTAGGATCTCCCTGGTAGTCACTAATGTTTTCCTTGGTCCAGCGGAGGGCATAAGCGGCGTCGCGCGCGGGTTCTGGATGTTTAATCCGGGGTGCGAGACGATAATTCACGTTGACGGCAACCAAGCCTCGTGCCGCCAGCGCCTTGCACACGTTGGCGTGCACTCCCAGCGGGTCGTTCTTATCCGAAGCCCGCCAGCCGCCACCATGCATGAAGAGAATCACCTGAGACAGGCTCTTCAGCGACGTAGACTCTGGCGCATAAACGTCCAACGACTGCAATGACCGGTTCTTACCGGGCTTCGGGTGGTAGCAAATGTCATTCATGATCAGCAGCCCTGCGGAACTGATCGGAGTCGGACGGCGCAGACCGTCCAGCTCGAATTGAATCGTGTATCCCCTGTCAAAGAGCGAGGACGAGCCGCGTAAACGCAAAAACTCGATGGAAGTCTTTAGAAAGCCGGGCCGCAACGCTAGCGTGCTCACTCCGAAGTTCGTGTAACAAATAGCAAGTCTATTGTCTTACCGTCCCGTAGGGACAATGTTTATAGACCGGTAGGAAACAAAGAGATTAGAGCTCCGGAGGAGCGAAATATATCGGTTGCGTCACACATCGGTACGAACATTTCGCTCCTCTGGAGCTAACGCTATGTCTTTCGGCCAAGGTCTATAAACATTCCCATCCCTACGGGATTGGGTTGGGTGCTAACGCAGGGAACCCATGAAAACACCTTGTTAATGCTTGAAAACCTGAAAGACGATGGCAACTAGCTTTATTCATGTCCTCGACGATTTGTCACCGCTCTTCAGAGACAGGACACTTGACGCTTTTACACAAAGGCTGAAAAGACTTCATTTGAGAGCAACGTACCCGAACGAGTTAACTTGATCAGATCGCCGTCATACTCAATCAATCCAGCTTCGCGAAAACGCGCAAGTTCTGCCTCGTGTGAGTCCGGAGGATCGGCGCCGAATTGTAACTGGTGCCGTTTCAGGTCTACTCCCTGCATCATACGCAGCCCAAGGAAAAGTGCTTCAGCGCGTGCCTGATGCTTACTCAGCTTAATCCGCTCTACGACCGGCGAAGCGTCTCTCTGAATCAGCCCGGTGTACCGAGCGACATCGCGCTCATTGGACCAGCGTCGGAAGCTGCCGTCATATGAATGGGCCGAGCAGCCAAAGCCATAATAAGGCGCGCCCGTCCAATACTTTGTGTTGTG
>Ga0136617_10001185_pt1 | contig 22886 bp, 23 predicted proteins | sample AntDrymUQ3222106_2_FD_129672 | JGI IMG/M metagenome (GOLD analysis project Ga0136617, IMG submission 129672) | Polar desert sand microbial communities from Dry Valleys, Antarctica - metaG UQ322 (21.06) | ecosystem: Environmental > Terrestrial > Soil > Desert | place: Antarctica: Dry Valley...
AATGCGTTCGGCTTTGAGCAAAGGAGTGTAACCTTCGCCGAATGATACGATGTTCGATTCGTTTTCGACGGGCAAAACTTCCGCGTATCGCCACAGATTTGCCTGGCGATTTTTCAAAGATTCTTTCGTTAAAGTTTTGGCGGCTTTTTCCAAATCATAACGAACCAGAAGCGGTTTCCCGCACTCGACGCAAAGATTGTGCAGGCGGTTTGCTTCATAACTTTTATGACAATTGGCGCACTCCAGATGCGTAACATTCATTGGTTTTTAATTTTCCTTTTTTAATTTAGCCACGAATTACACAAATAACACGAATGCGGGAAAGATTAAAAGTGAAACAGTAAAAATGTGAAAATGAGATTTTCACATTTCAAAATTGTTCACTTTTAATCTTTGTGATTATTCGTGCTATTCGTTTAATTCGTGGCTAAAAAAACTATCTCAAAATTGGCTCTAATGCTTTATAGACATTTTCGGTCATAATCTTTGCGCCCGCTGCGTTCGGGTGAATGCCGTCGGCTTGGTTGAGATTTTTATCGAGCGCGACATTTTCAAGCAGAAAAGGCAGAAACGGAACTTTATACTCGGCGGCTAAATCTGGAAAAGCGGTAACGTAATCGCGCTGGTATTGTGCGCCCATCGTCGGCGGCGCGAGCATTCCGCAGAGCAAAACTTGAATGTTTTTCGCTTGCGCCTTTTCAATAATCCGGCTGAGATTTTGTTTCATTTTGGCAACGGGCATATTTCGCAAAAGGTCGTTTGCGCCGAGTTCGAGAATCAAAACCCGCACATTTTCCTGCTCTAAAACCCAATCAACCCTTTCGAGTCCGCCCAAACTCGTTTCGCCCGAAATGCCCGCGTTCACTACTTCGTAATCGAAACCGTCGGCTTTAAGCTGCTGCTGCAAAAGATACGGATACGATTCTTTTTCCGCCAGCCCGAAACCCGCCGTCAAACTGTCGCCGAAAGCAATAATTTTCGGTCTGTCGGAATCTGCCGGCTGGGTCAAAAGCGGTCTTTCGACTCGCTTGTTCGTTTGCTGTTCGGCAGACGACGCGCTGCACGCCGCAAAGAAAACAGTCAAGGAAATGAAACTTAAAATTGCCGCCGCTCGAATAAAATAAAACATAATTTTGATAAAACTCTCGTTACTTTTAACCCGTCTTTAAGATGCAGACTTTGCCGAACTTGTTCGCAGGTTTTTGACAAGCTATGATTGATTTTCACATCTCAGGCAAACGGTTGTCTAACTTTAAGATGATTAAAGAAACGATTTGGTATGATTTTGACGAGGGCTATTCCATCGGAACGAGCGGTCCTGACGGCGGATTGATTGTGCGCGATGAAGAACATCAATCAGGAGCGCGGATGACGCTCGAGGAAGACGGCAGTTTTGCGCCTTTTTCAATCACCTGCGGGATTTACGGCTGGATGTTTCATACAAGATATTTTCCTGCGGAATCTGAAGCGGTTGAAGGATTTGAACTGATGAAGATTGATTTGGATGAAATTTTGAAATTATTTTCGACCGAAGATGAAGCGGATGAAGACACATTCAATGCAGTGGCTGAAGAAATAAGTGAGTTCGTGGAAAAGTATCCGTAAATTTTATGATTGAGTTAAAAAATGTATCCAAGGTCGTGCGCTCAGGCACGGAAGATTTGACAATTTTAGACGATGTTTCAATCGAGATTCCCGACGGCGAGTTTGTCGCCGTCACGGGCGCGTCGGGCAGCGGAAAATCAACGCTTCTCGGTTTGATTGCCGGACTCGACGCGCCGACTTCCGGCGAGATTCTGATTGACCGCGCGAGCGTCACCGAGATGAGCGAAGATGCTTTGGCGACTTTGAGAAGCGAAAAAATCGGTTTTATCTTTCAATCATTTCATTTGATTCCGAGTCTGACGGCGTTTGAAAATGTTTTGATTCCGATGGAAATTCTCGGACTTCGAGACGCAAAAAATCGCGCTTCACAATTACTCGAAGATGTCGAACTGACCAATCGCGGACATCACTATCCGACCGAGCTTTCCGGCGGCGAGCAGCAGCGCATCGCCATCGCCCGCGCTTTTGCCAACCAGCCGAAAATTCTGCTCGCCGACGAACCGACCGGAAATCTCGATTCGCGCAACGGCGAACATATTTTTGAATTGATGACCAATCTGCATCTGAGAAATAACGTCACACTCGTTCTCGTTACGCATGACCAAAATTTATCGCAGAGAGCGCAGCGACAAATCATCTTGAAAGACGGGCGAGTTTTAAGCGATGATAGAAACTAGACGGAGATAAATTTATGTTGGAAACAATTACGGCAAAAGAAGCTAAAAACGACATTCAAAATTTAATCAATGAAACGGCTGAATCACACCGCCCCATTTTGATTACGACCGAAGGCAACAACGCCGTTTTGCTTTCCGAGGAAGACTGGAATGCTCTTCAGGAAACGCTTTATTTGCTTTCGATTCCAAAGATGCGCGAGTCAATCGTCGAGCAAATGAACCAGCCGGACGAAGATTTTTTGAGCGAGGAAGAATTTTCTGCCGAACTTGAGAAAAGCGAGGATGAACAAAATTGAGTTGGACGCTGATTTTCTCAAAACAATCATTGAAAGATGCCAAAAATTTGAAAAGAGCAAATCTCTGGAAGAATGCCGAAAAACTTTTGGAAGTTTTGCGCGAAAATCCGTTTCAAAGTCCGCCGCCTTTTGAAAAACTTGTCGGCGACCTCGAAGGTATTTACTCGCGCCGCATCAATATCCGGCATCGCTTGATTTATCAAACTAATAAACAGGAAAAAATCGTTCGCGTACTGCGGATGTGGACGCACTACGAATGAATTTTATTTTTAATCTAACCCGGCGCGAAATCCGCTCGTCGTGGCGGCGGCTTCTGTTTTTCTTTTTGTGCATCGCCATCGGTGTCGGCTCGATTGTCGCGCTGCGCTCGCTGATTCAAAATCTGAGCCAATCGGTCGGCGGCGACGCGCGGGCGTTGATGACCGCCGATTTTGAAGTTAGCTCGACCAACGATTTTACGCCGACTGAAATTGAAAAAATCGAAGCGGTTGTCGGCAAATCAAACATCATCGAAGCCCGCAATGAATCAATGACGACTTCGGCGATGGCAAAACCCGTCGAAACAGCGAATCAAAATTTCAGCACAGTCGAACTCAAAGGCATTGAGTCGCCGTTTCCGCTCGTCGGCAATTTTATTTTGTCCGATGGAAAACCTTTTGATTTCAAGCTGCTCGAAAACCAGGGCGCAGTCATTGCACCGATTCTGCTTGAAGATTTAGGCATAAAAATCGGCGATAAGATTCGCATCGGCGAAGCGGATTTTGAAATTCGCGCCACTTTCGACGAAGAACCCGGCGGCACAAACGGTTTTCGTCTTGGCGCGCGGGTTTTTATCGAGAAAAAAGCGTTCGATGAAACCGGAATCATCAGGAACGGCGGCAGAGTCCGCCGAAGAATTCTCTATCGCACGTCCGACAACCCGACGGAACTCGTCAAAAATTTGCGCGAAGCCGTCAAAGGCACGATTCTAACCGTGCAGTCTTACCGCGAAACACAGGAAAGATTGGGCGAACAATTTGAAAGAACGGAAAATTATTTGTCGCTAACCGGACTCCTTATTTTAGTTCTCGGCGGTGTCGGCGTGTGGAACGTCGCGCGTGTCTTTGTCGAGCAAAAACGCAAATCAATTGCTGTTTTGAAATGTCTGGGCGCGAGCGGAACGCGCATTATCACGGTTTATCTTTTGCAAATTTTGACGCTCGGCTTTGCCGGCAGTTTGTTCGGCGTATTCCTGGCGCAATGTTTTTTGTGGTTCGCCGAATTTAGATTTGATGATGCTTTGCCGAAAGATATGAGCTACGCCGTTAATTTTGCCAATGCTTTCCAAGGCATACTTTTAGGCGTTTTGATTTCCCTGCTCTTTTCCGCCTTGCCGCTTTTGCAGGTTCGCACGGTAAAACCGCGCTTGCTCTTGCACGACGCGACCGGCGAAAAAATGCGCCGTCTCGATTGGACAAAAACTATCTTCGGCGCGGTTTCGCTCGCCGGATTGCTTGGCGTGGCGGCGTGGCAAGCCGGTTCGCTGAAAATCGGCGCGTTTTTTCTCGTCGGTTTGGGCGCAACGTCTCTGGTTTTATACGGCTCGGCGATTATTTTGACACTGCTCCTCAAACGAATCAAAAATTTCGGTTCGTTTTCAATCGCGCAAGCCGTCAATTCCCTTTATCGTCCGGGAAATCAGACGCGCGTAATTTTGCTCGCCGTCGGACTCGGCGCATTCGTCGTTTTGGCGGTTCAATCTCTGCAAACGAATCTCGTCCGCGAATTTGATTTTACGCGCAATCAAAAATTGCCGAGTTTGTTTTTTATAGACATCCAAAAAAGTCAGATTGACCAACTCAAAGAAATAGTCGAGCAGAGAGCGGGCGAGGCAATACAAATTGTCCCGACAATCCGTGCGCGAATCGCTTTGGTCAACGACCAGCCGTTTGATTTTCAGCAGCGTGAAGTTCGCCGGGAGCAAGGTGTCATCGGGCGCGAATTCGCCGTCACGTATCGCCCGAATATGGATGAAAACGAATCTTTAATCGCCGGAAATTGGTGGGACGAAAACTCAAATGAAGAAGCAGTTTCAGTCGAAGAAGGAATGAGCAAAACCTTAAACGTTTCGGTCGGCGATTCGATAACCTTTGATATTTCGGGCAGAAAAATTCCCGCCCGCGTCGCCAACATTCGCAAGCTCGATTTGCGAAACACGCGCACGGCTTTTGTCTTCGTGTTCCGTCCCGGCGTTTTGGAAAAAGCACCGCAAACTTTCGTCGCCACCGTTCTCAAAAAAATTCCCGAAGTCGAACGCGCCCAACTCCAGCGCAAAATCATTGACGAATTTCCAAACGTGCAGATTTTCGATGTTGCCGATATTGTCGCGGCTGTCCAAAAACTCATCAACAATTTTGTGCTGGCGATTTCGTTTGTCGGAAGTTTTGTAATCCTGAGCGGAATCCTGATTTTAATCGGCTCAATCGCGCTGACCAAATCGCAGAGAATTTATGAAAACGCGATTTTGAAAACTCTGGGCGCGAAACGCAAAACTCTGGCGGCGATTCTCTTTGCCGAATACGGACTTCTCGGAGTTCTGGCAGGAATTATCGGCGCGGGTTTTGCGACAATTTTGTCTTTCGCCGTTTCCAAATACGTTCTCAAGATTGATTGGGAGTTCGATTTTGTTCTGGTAATTTTAGGCGTTTCGATTACCGCAGTTTTAGTAATGCTCGTCGGCGCAATCGCAAGTTTCGACGTGCTTTTCAGAAAACCGCTTGCGACTTTGCGTTCACAGTAAAGTTAATTTGAGTAAGTTTCTTTCGTCCAATCTTCAACTCGCAGATTCGGTATTTGTTCGTAGTCGGAAAAATTTCTTGAAATTAAGAGGGCATTTTGTGAAACGGCGATTGAGGCAATCTTTAAATCCATTGTGCCGACTTTGATTTTTTGTTTTTTCAAAGCTTTAAACGCTTCACCGGCTTTTTCGTCAAACTTTATAACCGGAATGTATCGGTAATTTTCCAAAAAGCGATTTAACTTTTCGTAAGCGATTATTTGCTTTTCGACTGAATCGGCTTTGGCTAAATAAGCCATCCAGCCGCACATTTGTTATTCAAAAGTGATTATTGTCGTCGTAATTTCACCCGACTGAAACTCGCCAAGCCGCTCGGTCAAACGATAAAATTCAACGCCGCTTTTTCGTTCGAGCAAACTGATGCAGTCAGTATCGAGAATTATCATTTCGCGTTTTCTTCTTTCTGCGACAAACGATATTCGCGCCCCAAACGCATTGCCTCATCATAATCGGCATCGCCCGCGAAAGTGCCGGAAATTTTCCGCCACCAAGCAGTTTGCGGACGTTCCAACTCCGTTAATTTGCTTTTGAGCGTCGAAACTTCCGTCTCCAAAGCCGCAACTCTGATTTCTATTTCCGTCGTCGCCATAATTTTATTTCGCAATTTTACTGATAAATTCGATTAAATCACCAATCGGACTCTTTTGGCACATTGCTATGAGAAAAGCGTATGTGTGACGCACATTTATCCAACGTGCTTTCCGAATTTCTTTTTTGCTTAATGCTTCAAAATATTCTTTTTGCCAATCAGCTATAATAGGCTCAAAAACCTCTTTTTGATTTTTATTAGAAAAAAGAAAGTTGCTAAATATGGAAAACTTAATGTGCAAAGGTGCTTTTATATGAAGTCTATTATCAAATATTTTTAGCAACAAATTTATGACTAAATAACTAAAAGGTATCCAAATAAACCCTGAAACTGTATTTTTTGCTATTAAATTTGTCATTCCCACCGCTTCAAGAATTGAATTGGCGCAAAGCTGAAAAATAGTTCCAATAAAGATAACGAGCAAAAATTTCCTACCCTTATTTTCCCCTGTATAGAAATCTCCTGACACAACTAATTGCCTTTTAATAAATTCAACAAACATAATTCTAAACACCTCCCCAAGCAAAACCCGAATTAAAAAATTCGTTCGCCTTAACATTGGTTTGATAAACTCTTTCGCCAAGACCTGTCGCCGAATACTTACGGCGTGGAATACCGATTTCCGGCATCGAACGCGGTTCTTCGCGCGATTCGATATAACCTTTATCGCCCATTCGCTGCAATGTAACGTAAATTGTTCCGCGTTTCAGTTCGCCTTCCGACGCTTCAACCATTTCAAGTCCGAACATTTCGCCTTTGCCGATGAGCATTCCCAAAACCAAAAATTCTTTTTTTGAGAGTTTTGGAAATTCATTTTGATTATTGTTATTCGCCATTGTTTCTCCTCTCTTACAAAAGTTAAGAGTTGAAATTTACAATAATAAACATTAAGATTTTTGTCAAGAATTTTTTGTAGTGAATTTTAGATTTGGGTGGTGTAACAGAAAGAATGTTCGCCGAAGCAGAAACCCGCGCGTGAGCAAGGGTGGACAACTCAACTCAACTCAAACCAATGCTCGACTCAATCAAACGCCGATTCCGCCCTTGCTCACGCGCAGGCTTCTGCTCTGGCAAACATCTTTTTTGTTACACAACCTAAATTTGAGGTTTTGTTTGAAAATGTTCTCAGTAACTACTTAGTCTTCCTCTGAAAATGCCAGAAACCATTGCGGCTCGACATGCTGCAAAATTTCGCAATCGCAATACGCGCCGTTTTCGTTGAGCCAACTCATAAACTTCGGCATATTCAGACGGTTTTCCATCAAAAACTGCATCGTGAATTTTAAATCGTGAGCGCATTGGTTTTTTCCAAGGCGAACGTCCAGATAATCGAACAAGTCTTCGATTTCATCTTTGGTGGCGGGCAAATTTTCGATAAACCGCTCGCGCTCGTCGCCGCTCAATTGCGACCAGGTTTCAAGTTGTCGTTTTTTTATTAAAGGCATTTTTCCTCCGTGTTTTGAAAAATTATAACATTGTCAGGCAAGCAGATTTTCAATTTCGTTTTCGCGCAATGCTTCTTCCCTTTCTTTTTGTTTGACACCTTCGCGCCCGTCGTAAGCAAGAAATTTCGGCAAAAACAGAGCCGTCAAACCGACTGCCGCGACGCACAATATACCGCCGGAGATGATTGCCGTCTTGACGCTGAAGCGTTCGGCGACGATTCCCATTTTCGCGCTGCCGAGCATCGGTCCGGTCAAATAACTTATCATTTCAATGCTGGCAAGCCGACCGCGCAAATGATTCGGAATCGTTTGATTCCAAATCGCGCCGCGAAAAATTCCTGAAATCATATCGAAAAATCCCGCTGCGCCTAAAAATAAAAGCATAAATATAACGCTGTCGGACAAACCGAAAAAGATGATTGCCACGCCCCACAATACGGCGGCAAGCGTCACGAGCAAGCCGTGCCGGTGAACATTTTTCGTCCAGCCGGAAGTCAAACTCGCCAGCAATGCGCCCGCCGCCAGCGCCGCAGGAAAAAACCCGACGTATTTGTCGCCGTAGACCATTGCCAACGCCGGATAAAGTGCCTGCGGCATCGCAAAAAACATCGCGGCAATGTCAATCGAATAAGTTCCGAGAAGTTCTTGTCGGCTGAGCGCATATTTCCAACCTTTTTTGATGCTTTGCCAACTCGGTCGGTCGGCGCCCGCGGGCGACGGCACGGCTTTTATCAGAAAAACGGCAATGAGCGATGCGATAAAAGTGAATAAATCAATCGTGTAAGCGACCGACGCGCTGAACTGCGTAGCGATAATTCCGGCAATCGCCGGGCTGACAATCGCGCCGAAGCTGTAACGAACCGAATTTAAAGCCATCACCGATGTCATCAAATCGTTCGGAATTATTTTTTGAATAAACGATTCAAACGCCGGACGCTGAATCGCGGCAAATCCGGCGTGGATGGCGACGGCGACGAACAAAATCCAGATTTGCGGATTCGGCAGCAGCGAGTTTATTAACAAAATCAACGTGACCAAAGTTTGTCCGATTTCCGTCAGGCGCAGCATTTTGCGTTTGTCGAGCGCGTCAGCCAACGCGCCGCCGACAAACGCCAGACAAACCATCGGCACAAATTCGGCGAGGTAAATATAACCGACCATCGCGCTCGATTGGGTCAACTGATACATCTGCCACGGTACGACGACAAACGTCATCATCGAACCGAAAAACGAGACGAGCTGCCCGAAAAACAAAAGACGGTAATCGCGCGAGATTTTTAGCGGCGTAATGTCTATGAACATTTTATAAAATGTCAGAACCGCCTGCGTGAGCGGGCGGCTGAATGTTACCAATTTGAATTGCTACTATAAATTCATACCGCTAAACTTTGCCCGCCCGCTCACGCAGGCGGTTCTGACAGATTCACCGGCTGGTCGAAAAGTTTCATACCTAGTTTATCGAGCAAATTTTTATCGCGGTCGGTTTCGGGATTCGGCGTGGTGAGAAGTTTTTCGCCCATAAAAATCGAGTTCGCGCCCGCCAGAAAACACATCGCCTGCGCTTCGTCCGATAGCTGCATTCTTCCCGCGCTGAGACGCACGAACGAGGACGGCATCAAGATTCGCGCCGCCGCAATCATTCGCACAAAATCGAAAACGTCTAAAGATTTCCCGTTTCCGAGCGGCGTTCCCGCGACGCGCACGAGTTGATTTATCGGAACACTCTCAGGGTGCGGATTTTGATTTGATAATTGTTGAAGAAGCGAGCAGCGGTCTTGCACGGTTTCATTCATTCCGATGATTCCGCCGCAGCAAACCGTTACGCCGGCTTTGCGGACATTTTTTAATGTTTCAAGTCTTTCGTCGTAAGTCCGTGTCGTAATAATATCCGCGTAAAATTCGGGTGAAGTGTCGAGGTTGTGATTGTAAGCAGTCAGTCCCGCTTCGGCGAGTTTGACGGCTTGGTCTTCTTTGAGCATTCCGAGCGTGCAGCAGGCTTCGAGTCCAAGCCCGCGCACGCCGCGCACCATTTCTAAAACTCTCTCAAACTGCTCGCCGTTCGGCACGTCGCGCCACGCCGCGCCCATACAAAATCTGGTTGCGCCCGATGCTTTAGCGTTTTGCGCGGCTTCCAGAGTTTCTTCAACACTCAAAAGCGGCTCGCGCTCGACGCTGGTTTTGTAACGCGCCGATTGCGGGCAATACGCGCAGTCTTCGGGGCAGCCGCCGGTTTTGATGCTCAAAAGCTGACAGCCTTGAATTTCATCAGGTTTATGAAATGTGCGGTGTTCGGTTTGCGCACGGAAAATCAATTCGGGAAGCGGTAGATTGTAAATCGCTTCGATTTCCGCGAGCGTCCAATCGTATCTTAATTGTGTCATATAAAAATAAAGATTAGCACGGAAATAATAAACTATTGAACCTCAATTCGGGATAGGAAAAATTGAACCGCCGGGACGCAGAGACGCAGAGATTTTTGAAAAGTTTAAGGTATCGGATTTTAGTCGAGTTTCAATTCACTATAATTTTTGGTCATGTATCAAAAAAGATGCTTGAAAACAGAAGCCCGCGCGTGAGCAAGGGCGTAGACGGTTGAAGGACAAATAATCCGCCCTTGCTCACGCACGGGCTTCTGCCGGACAGCATTCTTTTTGTTACACGACCTAATTTTTATTGCTCGGTGTCTCTGCGTCTCGGCGGTAAAAAGTTCTTATCCCGAACTCGGGTTAATAAGTTTTAGAAATATCAGTCGAAAGAGTGATTCGGTCGGTAGATTTCTATTGCCCGAATCACTTGGCAGGAACCCTATAAATGGTTAGATTGGAGTGGCGGCGTTCGGTGTCTTCAAAAACTTTCACAAATTTCTCCTGAAAAACCGATTCGTTCAGTTGTTCCTTTATCCAATCATTTCCCCGTACGCCGTCGTCGATGGCGACGTAAGCAATTTTGTTATCGTGAAGGAGACGAAGCAATTCATCAAAGCCGCGTTCTTTAAACATTTGCCGGTATATTTTTTCCCGCGCCCCGACATCATAGCCGGCTGTCCAGGCAAACAGCGTGTTGCCGAAGAAAATTTTGCGTCCCGTGAACAGAATCGGATGACTCAGCAGAGTTTGCGTCAAAAACACATCGGACGGTTTCGTATTCTCCAACAACCAGACGGTCAAACGGTCATTTTCATATGGAGTAACCAGTGCCGAATCGTTGAAGACCGGAAACAAATCTACAACTGCTCCGAAAATCGTCGCAATTCCCAGAAAACTCGCAAGTATGGCGCAGCAGATGCAGTTTTTACCAATGCGCCACACTGCAAAAGCAATATAGACACCGGCAAAGACATTCCAGAGGTTTAGCAGCTTGTGATTATTGAAAGCGTCTGTGCTGAGTTGAAAAAGGAAAACGATTGGCACCAAACTCGATACGGCGAGAAACAATCGGCGTTGAGAGCCGGAGGCAAACCACAGCGCGATCAAAATCAGAATCCACTTAAAACCGAAAGTCCACGCGAGATACTCGGCAACCAAAGGCAGCGTCGGGTTCGCGATGGTATAGCCCCAATGAAATAATGATTGCCCCGTCTCTGCCAGATTCCCTGCCCTTAACATCAGCACCTGCGGAAAGCCGACCAAAACTGCCGCACCGATTAGACAAAACAGGTAACGCCGAAAAGGAAAAAATAGCAGAATGCTGCCGAGCACTATCAAAGACGACAAGAAAACAGCACCGTTCCAATAAGGCAACGCTCCGATTAAGACACCGGAAAAGAGCAGGGCTGGAATATCATTCCAATAGTATCTGGGTGAGCCGGATTCGACTGTTTCCTTGTCGTTTCTGAGCAGAATTTCGCCGTCATTTTCCGGCACAATTTCGTTGTTTTTAGTGTCAATCTCCGGCACAATTTTGTCGTCTTCAGTTGAAGCCGAATCAGAATTAACCATCGGAGTTTCGTTTTTTTCAATTGAAGTATGCTCAAGATTAGCCGGAGGAATTTCACTATTTCCAATCAAAGGCGGCTCGATATGAGCCGGAGATTTTTTGTACCGGTAGAAACCAACCAGAAAGACCGTAACGACAAACAGAATGCCGGCACTTTTAATGAGAGGGCGTTGGTTGGCAGAAACATCAACTGAATTCTCCGCCAAAATCTCGTCTTTTTCAGTCTCAATTGCTGAAAGAATTTCGATGTCTTGCTTGATCTCACTTGCCGAGAAAATTTCGATGTCTTCCTCGATGTCTTCAACGTCATTTTCCGCCGGAATTTTGCCGCTTTCGGGTGAAACAAGTTCAGGATTAGCCGGAGATGTTTTGTACCGGTAGAAATCAACCAGAAAAACCATGACAACCAGGAGAATGCCGACACCGCTGATAAGGTGGCGTTGGTAAGCAAAAACACTAACCGACAACACACCCCAACCCTCGCCCCGAAAAGGATAGCCGGAATCCAGAAATTGAGTTGAATGCAGGATGGAATTTATTGTTCCGCCCAGACTTGTTTGCAATTTCAGGAAAGGAACGTAAGAAAGTGAACTGGAGGCAAAGAAGAAAAGTATGGCTGCAATTCGAGCGACGACTCGCGAGTCAAACAACAACTCGGCGAACGTCATAATCAGAATCAGCAATGCCATCAACGAAAGAATGCTGAGTAGATTGACGCTCCAGACAAGATTGAGACCGAGAAACGCCAAATTCGCGGCTTGAAACCAAAAGAGAAAGTGATACCGGACAATCTCTCCCGGAAAAAAAGGATGTTCGGTGGGAAAATTATTTCCCAATACAAAACTTTGCGATAAAGAAAGATTTGGTCCGAAATCACTCCAACTTTTAAAACCGAATTGAAAGCTGCCGTCATGATAGCTCAACGTCGCCAGCATCAACCAGCAGCCGAAAACAAAACAACCTCCGAGGCAAAGCCAGTCCCATTTCCCGTTCCCGGGCGGTCGCTGAACGATGGAATCGAGATAACTCGAAGGTGAGCGACGAGGCAGTTTAACGGCAACCAGAATGAGTAGACCCAGGAAAATAATGTTGCCCGCGATGAGCGGTTGTCCGGTCCCGGCAAAAGCAAGTGAACCGAGGTAAGTTATACCACTACTGAGCAGAAATCCGATTAAAAATGAGGTAGCAAGGCGATGCCGGATTGAACTGAACCGATAAAAGCGGCGACAGATACAATCGCCGAAATATATCATGCCCGCTATGTAAAGGAGTGCTAACATCAGAATTTCTCTTCGACTGTGAAAATTAAAAAGGGTATATTATGGCTGACCTTCGATATTTGTCAAACAATAATTTTTCGTTTTCTAACCGGGTTCAAGTTAATAATTTTTTAGCTTCCTCAATCGCTTCTTCCACATTTGCAACTCGACCGTCAAGCTGCATTTCATAAACGGCTTTTGTAATTTCTCCAAACTTTGCCGATGGCTGCAAACCCAGCTCAATCAAATGTCTGCCCATCAAAAACGATTTCGGTGCTTCTGTCTCGACCGAGAGCGAACGCGCCCGTTCGATAAACCATTCCTGCGCTTCGGAATCAAACCATTTTTCCTTCGGCAGCCATTCGGGATTTCTGCCTAGAGAATCGGCTTTAGAGACGCGATAGAGCAAATCAGGCTCGACCTTTCGCGCCAGACGGCGAAACGCGCCGTCGCCCGGCTGTGATTTATAAAACATTCCGGGAAGCAAGTGATAACGGACGAGTTGAATAACCTGCTCGCGCACGTCGTAACCGTCGAGCGTAAAAATTCCTAAAGTATCGAGAAAGGAAATTGTCGGCTCGACACCGGCTTCGTCGTGCGCGTGCGAACGCCATTTGCCGTCGAAAAATTTTGTCGTCGCGGGTTTTCCGAAATCGTGACAAACCGCACCGAGCATCACCGTCACTTTTTTCGCGTAAGGCAAATCGTCAATCAGTTTTCCGGCTTCATCAACGACCATCAAAGTATGAACGTCAACATCTCCCTCCGGATGCCATTCGGCTTGTTGTGGAACACCGACAAGTGCTTTCATTTCGGGAAATAGCTGCTCGACGACACCCAAATCATAAAGCCGCTGCAGACCGATTGAAGGTTTATCCGACTTCAAAAGTAATTTTTCAAGCTCGCTCCAAATTCTCTCTTTCGGCAAATCAGTCAAGTCAATCCGGCGGCAAATCTCGATTGTTTCAGCTTCGATTTCAAACTCAAATCTCGCGGCAAACTGCGCCGCGCGCAAAACTCTCAAAGAATCTTCGGCAAAAGTTTCACGCGAGACGACACGCAGGATTTTGTTTTTTATATCTTCGCGCCCGCCGTAAATATCGACGATTTCGCCGGTCAAAATATCTTTGAGAATCGCGTTTATCGTAAAGTCGCGCCGTTTCGCGGCTTCTTCAAACGACATATCCTTATCGCCTTCGACAACAAAACCTTTGTGTCCGCGTGAAACTTTTTTTTCTCTACGCGGCAGCGAAACATCCAAGTCATTGCCGATTTTATAAACCGTGAACGCTTCGCCGACGGCATCAACTTTGCCGAAACTTCCGAGAATTTCCTTTAATTTCCGCGGCTCGATTCCGTAAATTTCTACGTCGAAATCCTTCGGCTCAATCTGCATCAACTCATCGCGCACACAGCCGCCGACAAGCATCGCGCGTCCGCCGTTCTGCTTGATTGTTTCGGCAAGTTCTGTGATTTTTTCAGGTAACTTCATTTAAGAGCAAAATAAAACAGGATAGACAAGATAAACAGGATTTTTCGGTTTCGTCATATTAATCCCGCTCATTCTGTTTGAATCGATTCTAACCCAAACGCCTTTGCAGGTAATCTCTCAACTCAGCCGTATTAATTCTTTCCTGCTCCCAAGTATCGCGGTCGCGCACGGTCACGGCTTCGTCTTCTAAAGATTCGTGGTCAACCGTCACGCAAAACGGCGTGCCGATTTCGTCTTGTCTGGCATATAATTTTCCAATTCCGCCCGTGTCGTCGTAAACCGTTCGCATCGCGGGCAAAAGTTGCTTTTTCAAATCCTTCGCCATTGCCACGATTTCCGGTTTGTTTTTCGCCAACGGCAAGACGGCGACTTTTATTGGCGCGAGTTCGGGTTTGAGCTTTAGGATGACGCGCATTTCGCCTTTGTCGTTTGTTTTCTCCGCATATGCGTCCATCAAAACTGCCAGCAAAGTGCGATTGACACCGACCGCCGGTTCGATAACGTATGGATAAAAGCGTTGCTTCGTCGCTTCGTCAAAATACGATAAATCTTCGGTCGAGTCTGGATTTATGCGTTTTCCTTCTGGGTCTTCGGGTTTTTTCGAGTGTGCCTTTAAATCAAAATCCTTGCGATTGGCAATTCCCATCAATTCGTCAAACTGCTTTTCCTCGTCGTCGCGTTCGGGGAAAAAGCGATACAAAATATCAACCGTGCGGTCGGCGTAATGCGCGAGTTCCTCCGCCGTCTGCTCGTAAAGTTTGAGATTTTCGGCGGAAATTCCCAAACTATGAAACCATTTTTGAAACTCGTCAATAAATTCCTGGTGAATTTGCGCTGCGTCTTCCTGTCGGCAGAAGTATTCCATTTCCATCTGCTCGAATTCCCTCGTGCGGAAAATAAAATTGCCGGGCGTAACTTCATTGCGAAACGCCTTGCCGATTTGCGCGATACCGAACGGAAGTTTGCGCCGCGAAGTGTTCAGAACATTTGCGAAGTTGATAAAAATCCCCTGCGCCGTTTCCGGTCGCAGATAAGCCAACGCATTTTCATCATCGTCGGCAGAGACCGCGCCGACGGTTGTTTTGAACATTAAATTAAACTGTTTCGGTTCGGTTAAATTGCTCGAGCCGCAATTCGGACAAGGAAATTCCTTCTTTTTAATAAGTTCTTCAATCGGGGTCTGCTCGAATAATTTTTGCAATTCGGGCTTATCGGCTACTTTCGGATATTCCAATTTGTCCGCTCTAAATCTTGATTGACAATTTCGGCAGTCAACGAGCGGGTCTGAAAACGTCGTTTCGTGTCCCGAATATTTCCAAACCTGTCGGTTTTGAATAATCGAAGAATCGAGTCCTTCGATGTCGTCGCGCTCGTGAACCAGCCAACGCCACCAGCTTTGTTTGATATTGTTGGCAAGTTCGACTCCGAGCGAGCCGTAATCCCAACTGCTGCCCAAGCCGCCGTAGATTTCCGAGGCGGGAAAAACAAAGCCGCGGCGTTTTGATAAAGATACGATTGTTTCGATATTCGGTGCTGCCATAGTTTGATTTTGGATTTTAGATTTTGGATTGGTTAATGCGAAATGTTTCTTTAATCCGATTATTGTTAAAACTCTAAGTTCTGAATTCTACAATTAACCGTTATCAATTAACAATCAACCAAATAAAAAAGGGAGAAAAAGAAACTTTCGTCTCCCTTTCTCCCTTTCTCCCTTTCTCCTTTTCTTTCTTATTGCGGAACCGGCGGCATCGCGCCCGGCGGAATAATCCACAGTTCGTATCTCGTCTTCGGACGAGTTCCCCAGTTGGTGATAACGATTCGGCGCGGGTCAACTCCGCGAACCTTGACTAAGTAATCCAACGTGCGCTTGCCGATTGTATCGGCGTTTCTCGAACGTTTGCTGACTTTGTCCGTTCCCTGATACAAAATAATGTAGCCTTGCGAGTCGGGTTTGTTTTGCAGTTCGATAGCAAACGCATCGAGTCTGGCTTTATCGTCATCGAACGCAAGCGAGTCAAACTCGTCAAATTTGTAGTTTTTCGGAAGCTCCGGTTTTCTGTCGACGATTGTCGGAACGGAAATTCTCTGACGGCAGGCTGCGTCATAAACACCGTCGTTCACGTCGAGGTCGGCGGTAATCGTCTGCCCCGCCATACCGGTTGTGTCAACCGTAATCGAAGACGTTTGAAGCCCGCTGGTGATATTGACATTGCTCGGCGAAACCGCCCAGGTATAAATCACCGGAACTGCACCGCTCGTAACCCGGTTGTTCGAGGCAAAGGTTATCAAATCCCCCTCGATAACCCGGTCCGGTCCGCTCAGATAGATGTCATACGGGCAAGGTCTTTTGGTCGTCTCTTCAATAACTTTTATACAAATGCAATTCTTTGCATCCCGTCTGATTTCGATTTCCTTTGAAAACATCTGTCCGTTTGGACCTTCGATTTCAACGCGGTGCATACCGGGCGAAAGATAAAATTCGGCGGGCGTGCTGACTCCGCTCATCCCGACAACCTGACCGTCAACCCGTACCGGATAAGCACCCGGCGTAGTTTTCACCGTTAAAATCCCGGTGTTTTTCGGTCGTTTGACTTTATCGTCCTTGCCGCCGGCAAATGCGGTCGTCAAACCCAGGGTTAAAACCAATCCAATCACGAATAGAAAATTATATTTGATGTTTCGCATCTTTTTATCCTCTGAATTTTGGCGGCAAAATAATTTTGCCGCCGGTAAATATTCTTCCAAATAATCGGTTGAAAGCGTTAATTCTTTATTTTTGAGAAAACGCTTTCAATCCTGAAATTCTTTTTACTCTTCCGTTTCGTCTTCGTCCTTCTTGCCGAATTTTCGTCGCGCAGCCATTCCGATGCTCGCCAGTCCCGTTCCGAAAAGAAGAATCGTCATCGGCTCAGGCACAGGTTCCGTCGGCGGAGTCGGTGTCTTCATCGGTGGAGTCGGTGTCGTCTTTGGCGGAGTCGGGGTAGACATTGGTGTCGGCGTAGTATTCGGTGTCGGTGTCGTTCCCGGTGTCGGTGTCGTTCCCGGTGTCGGTGTCGTTCCCGGTGTCGGTGTTGTCGTCGGAGTTGGCGTCGTTTCCGGGGTCGGGGTCGTCGTCGGGGTCGGAGTTGTTCCCGGGGTCGGAGTCGTTTCCGGCGTTGGCGTTGTCGTCGGGGTCGGAGTCGTTCCCGGCGTTGGTGTCGTTTCTGGTGTCGGTGTTGTCGTCGGAGTTGGTGTCGTCTCCGGCGTTGGCGTTTCATTCGGTGTCGGTGTCGGTGTCCTATCTCTTCCTCTCGGAATTAAGAATAAAAGCGGAACTGCTCCGAGTGCCAGCCAGGCATAGGGAAAACGGCGTGTAGCGACGTAAGGTAATTCGCAATCGCAAACATCGTCTTCCACGATCTCCGCTCTCGTTTCGACAATCACGCGGTCGTCTTGCTGAGGTGCAGTCTTTTTTTCATCGTCGCCATTGCTGACAACCAGATTGTCATCGGCAAGACGTAATTGAGCAAACCCGCCTGTGTTGGCTTTGCCCGGTTTAGCATTGATAATCTGCAAAACCTGGTCAAATTGCACCGGTGCGGCATTTGATTTAACTGCCGACAACATTATCGAAGCCAAACAAATGGCTGAAAGAACCAATCTGAAACGTAAATTTTTCATCTCTTTAACCTAAGTTGCATTTTCTTGTCAGAAGAAAATGAATATTCGTAAGTCTTGGGTGACTTGTTGATTTATTATTTTGTCAGGGCAATTTTGCAGACTATATCAAAAAAACTAACAATTTACCAACTTTTTTTATTTATTTTTGTCCGTAACTGCTATCAAATTTTAAAATCCCAGCCGTCAACACTGTATAAGTTTGAATAAACCTGCGTTTCCAGAATTTGTTTAAACTTTTTCGATAAAAAAAATTATTTCCGTCTAACCGACATTATTTCATAGAACGCCGATATTAATTTGTAAAAACAAAAGTATTATTTGAGTCGAGAATTTAATCGTATTTCAAAGCAGCAGTTTTATTCTTTGACTCAAAAGGTTTTGAAAGTTAATCTTTGTAAGTTGCCTATCAGAAGTAAAATCTTTTACACATGGAACATATATCCGACTTAATTGAAACCTACGGCATTTATGCGGTATTTGTGCTTTGCACGGTTGAAGGCGACATTACCTTGCTTTTATCCGGCGCGATGGGACACGGCGGTTTTTTCGGACCATACAGTTTTTGGAAAGTTTTTCTTGCAGGGACACTCGGCGGGATGGTCGGCGATATTATCGGTTATATGATCGGGCGGGTTTTCCGCAAGACGGTTACGGATTATCGTTTTTACAAATTAGCGCAGCCGCGCATCGAGCGACTGATAGAAAAGTTCGGCGGATTTGCTATCATTATTTCAAAGTATATTTACGGAATACGGGCGGCAATGTGTCTTTCTTACGGCATCGGCAGAATGCCTTTTCCGCGCTTTCTGCTGCTCGACGCTATCAGCTGCTCGCTATGGGCTTTGATGCTGGCGGGTGTCGGCTATTTCTTCAGCGGCGCAATCACCGGCATCATCGGCGATTTCAAGCAAATCGGCATCGCCCTGTTTTTTATCGTCCTCGTCGGTGTTGTTGTCTTTTATGTAGTTGAACGTTACTGGCTTTCGGAAAAAGTCGAAGCAGCCAAACCGGAAACGATTCATAAAATTGAGGAAAAATTGCATAGTATCGAAGAAGCAGCCCAGGAAAAACTTCTGGACATCGGCGAGCGGCTGCATTTAACAAATGCGCCGAACAAAGAAGAAAAGGAAAAAAGGAGACAAGGAGACAGAGAAAAGAAACTCGAAGAACGGGAACAATCCGTCACCAAATAATCTCTGCTTGTAAAACAGGCAATCTTAAATCCTAAATCCTGAATCCTAAATCCTGAATCTTAAATTTATAGTTAATCTTTTATGATAATCGAATCGTCTGCTCCGACCAGAGTTGATTTGGCTGGCGGAACAATTGATATTCCGCCGCTTTTTCTGTTTCACGAAGGAGCGTCAACCGTCAATTTCGCTATAAATCTTTTGGCAAAATGCCGCATCGAAACGCGCTCGGACGATAAAATCGTTCTCGAATCAATTGACCGCCGCGAAAAGTTCGAAACTTCGCTGGATAAAATCAGCGATTTGGCAAGTGAGCCGCGTCTTGAATTGCTTTCAAAGCTTGTTTATTTTTTCAAACCCGAAACCGGTTTTACGATGACCACCGAATCGGCAGCACCGGCGGGCGCGGGACTTGCAGGTTCTTCGACGCTCAATATCGCCTGCATCGGCGCGTTAAATCGCCTCGTCGGAAACCGTTACGCACCCGAAGAATTCATACCGATTGCCGCGAATATCGAAACCCGGGTCATCAAAGTTCCCGCCGGTTATCAGGATTATTATTCGGCACAATACGGCGGGGCGGCGTGCATTCATTTTCGTCCCGACGGCATCGAGCGCGAAGCACTGGACGTTGACACAAAAACTCTTGAAGACAGAATCGTCGTTCTCTATACGGGCGAGCCGCGCAATTCCGGCACCAACAATTGGGAAATCACCAAACGCCATATTGACGGCGACATGGAAATTTTTGCAATCTTTGAAGGCATCCGCGATACATCTCAAAACCTGCGCGAAGCACTTCTGGCAAGCGATTGGACAAAAACAGGCGAAATTCTGAAAAGCGCGTATCCGCAGCGCAAACGGCTTTCGCCGAATATCACGACCACGCAAATGGATTTGCTGATTGCCAAAGCCGAAGCAAACGGCGCGATTGCCGCCAAAGTTTGCGGCGCGGGCGGCGGCGGCTGCATCGCTTTCTTCTGCGAAGAAGGACGCAGAGCTGATGTCGAAAAGGCTTTAGCGGAAGAAAAAGGTGCGGAAGTTCTTGATTGGAAAATTTGTGCGGAAGGTCTAGTCATTAAAGAAATTGACGATGGCAGGTAAAAGGTTTTACCTGCCATCGTCAATATTTGTCTTCGACTAAGTTACAAATTCTGCTGATATGTCCTTACCAACAACCAGCGTAGGACTCAACATAGTCAAATTGCCACGTTTTTCCACCATCATACGAAGTATAAACAACCCAAAAATATGGAGTGCAATAGTTGCTGCCGTAACCGCCGTCGTTGAAAACAAGAGAGCAACCCGGAGCATTTGGATATATGCTGCAATCGTTGGTATTGTCAATAATAATAGGCTCTTGGTAACTTTGATGATATTGAATAGCCGCATTGTCGCACGGCTGAACACTTGTAGCTTGATTGTTGCAAACATCGTTCTGGCAATTTGGTCCCCTGCTAGTATTCATGATGCTGTTGCCTGCTGTTTGGGGGCGAGTGCTGTCACCTAAGCCCATTGCATGACCAAGTTCGTGAAGTGTCTTTTTAATAAAAACCGTATCGTATCCATCTGCTCCTTGAACGTAGTACGGACTCGAACCGGGTTGTCCATCATGCGTTGCAGCACCGGTATTGAATGTCATTGTGGCAGAAGTAATTTGACCACCTACCGGAATAGCGTCTAATTGAGCAACCGTTCCCGTATCAAGAGAACCGTTTTGAATTGTAAGTGTATATTGACCATTTGCTCCGGGGAGACCAGAGCCATGACCGACAAACTGAACATTAGAACCGTTAGCGCGGTTGTTCGTGTTCATATTTTCTAAAGCAATATTTACTTGTCTTTGTTGTTCGCTGGATAAACCGGACATACTTACTACAACCGTTGCTCCTCGCGGATAAGTTGCCGTTACCTGACCGGCTGCGTCTAAATTGACGGGAGGCAACGTGCCGCTACAACCTGTCTGAGCGCAAACTGAACGCCCGCTCATAAAAAGGGTGGTGATTATGATGACGCAAGCTACCCAACTAATAGACACGGACACAAGCAGCAACCGATTAAAAAATATTGTTTTCATTTTTATCTCCTTAGTTGTTGCTGCTGCAATCGTCTCCAACGACTCGTTGAGTTTTGGTCAAAAAATAATTTAAGTCCAACGATTTTTTCTGTCCAAAAGGAAATGGTTGTTTAGACACTTGGCTAACCAATCCATCGTTAATCTGAAAACTCGCGTCAGTCAGGGCATTGCCAAGCGACGAATAAGACTGTGTTTCGAGATTAAATTTTAGGAATAGAATGTAACTTTGATTTTTCTTTAAAGGCAGTTCAATCTCATCATTTGTAGTTATCTTTTTATTTTTATTTTTTAACTTAACAGAACCGCTGCTCCGAACAACCGTAATTTCTCCGCTCGGCTGAATGGCTTCGAGTCTATTGTTTTTTATAACTTGGCTAACAATAAACTGATACTCGCTGAAAACGAATGTGCCGTCTTCCGTTAATTGTGAAGCCTTGCCTTTCACGTCGCCGATTATGACGGCATCCGCTTCACACGTTAAATCTCGAAAATAATTATCAATTGAAAATGATTCCGGCATTATTACATCACCGATGAATCTATATATTTCTACGTCTCGCCCCGTTTCTTGAGCCAAAATGGTAAGTTTCTTTTTGCCTGCGGTTGCATACTCATACCCGCGATTTTTGAAAAGCTTGCTGTGTTTCTTTTGCTTTTCCGTCATTTTGCCTTCTTCTATTTCTGTGGCATCTAACTGTTGATTTGAAGAACGCAATGAACGCATTGTTTGAGATACTATTTCTTGGGCTGAAGTCAAGTATGTGTGATTCTTAAAGGTGTAGGCTGCCAACATTCCGAATAAAGTTAAAACAAGCACATAAACTAAAGCCAATGAAGACCTTTTTCTTTTACGCATATAAACTCCCTGTGATTTAGATTTAAGAATTGAGCGTTTTTTCATACTACGAATTTTCATACTACGAAAAACCCTTTTATATTACAAGCTAACAAAGAAGGGGTTCAGATTTTGGATTGACAACTTTATGGCGAGGGGTTAGTTGTTAGAGAAAAAGAGTGATGCCTCTTGAAAGTGAAAGAAACGTCTTTAAATTACAAAATTCGTTTATTTTCCAAATTAGCAAATCTAACAAACTTTGTAAATGAATTCACTTCCGAATCTAAAAACAAATGGAATTTGAACTTAGGACTTTAAACTTTGGACTGAATCGCGTTAGTCAGCGAGCGGAAAATATCGCGTCCATCGTTTGACCCCAAAAGTTCTTCGCAGGCGCGTTCCGGGTGCGGCATCATTCCCAAGACATTTCCCTCTTTATTACAAATTCCCGCAATATTCGAGCGTGAGCCGTTTGGGTTGGCTTCGTCTGTCGTTTCGCCTGTCTCATCACAATAACGAAAAATTATTTGGTTATTATTTTCGAGTTCCGCCAGAGTTTGGTCGTCGCAAACGTAATTGCCTTCGGCGTGTGCAATCGGGATTGATAAAACTTCGCCCTTTTCGAGTTCGCTCGTGAAAGGCGAGCTTTCGTTTTCCACTCTGATATTGATGTGACGGCAAACAAAATGAAGTCCGCTATTTCGTATCAACGCGCCCGGCAATAATCCGGCTTCGCACAAAATTTGAAAACCGTTGCACACGCCGAAGACAAATTTCCCGCTTGCCGCAAAATCTTTGACCGCTTTCATCACGGGCGAAAATTTCGCCAGCGCGCCGGCACGCAGATAATCGCCATAGGAAAATCCGCCCGGCACGATTAAAGCGTCATAGCCACTCAAATCCGTTTGTTTGTGCCAAATAAAATCAACCGGCTGACCGACGTGTTTTGAAACAACGTGATAAGCATCGTGGTCACAATTTGAACCGGG
>Ga0136617_10001187_pt1 | contig 22884 bp, 22 predicted proteins | sample AntDrymUQ3222106_2_FD_129672 | JGI IMG/M metagenome (GOLD analysis project Ga0136617, IMG submission 129672) | Polar desert sand microbial communities from Dry Valleys, Antarctica - metaG UQ322 (21.06) | ecosystem: Environmental > Terrestrial > Soil > Desert | place: Antarctica: Dry Valley...
TACGAAGCGCCGGCGCGACTCAACCTCCAGGACGCCCTGAGGCGTCTGGCCGGAGCGTGACCGTGGCTCGCCGGTCCTTCGGCGGATATCTTTCCGCCATGATCCCTCGCGCGCTTCTGGCTTCCGCCCTGATCGTCGCGGCCGCCTGTGACCGGCAGCCGGCCGGCCGCACCTCCTGCGGCCTTGCGGCGCTGGCGGGCCCGACGGCCCTGCTCACCCAGTTCAGCGTTCCCCGCCAGACCCTCAGCGAGCCGCCCTCCCGCATGCCCGCTCGCCTGGTCACCCGAATGGTGGCGGGCCCCGCACTCCCGGCTATCGTGGGCCGGTCCGATTCACTTCTCGTTATCGGAGTGGATGGAGCATTGCCGGCCGAGGCGCGGCCCGGATTCGGAGTTCTGGTGCTGGATCAGCAGGAGGACGCGCGCGGCGTCATGCTCTTCGAGGGCGATCCCGTGGAGGGCGCTCCCCGTATTGGGAACATTTCGGTGGGCACGGCCACTCTGCCGCTTATCGGCATTCAGCTCGATCCCGGAAAGATCGAAGATCCCAACTGCCCCTTCTTCCCTGACTCCGTGCTCCCGTGAGCGCTCCCCGCATCGGGGTGAGCGGCGTGGTGCGCACCTGGGACGGACTGGAGCGCACCGGGGTCAATACCGCGTACGTCCGCTCGATTCTAGCGGTGGGCGGGGTACCGCTGGTGCTTTCACCCCTTCTCGGGCCGTCGTATGCCAGCCGCGCGCTGGAAGGGGTTGACGGGCTGCTTTTCACTGGAGGCGAGGATCTTGACCCCGCTTGGTACGGCGCCGCTCCCTCCCCTTTCCTCCATACGGTAAGCCGGGATCGCGATCTATTCGAGCTGGCGCTCTTCGCCGGCGCGCGGCAACGCGAGCTTCCCATTCTCGGTATCTGCCGGGGAATTCAGCTCATCAACGTAGCGATGGGCGGAACTCTCTATCAGGACCTTCCCTCCGAGCGCCCGGACGGCATCGACCACAACGCATCCTGCGAGCGCTCCGCCCGTATCCATTCGGTCCGTGTGGAGTCGGAGAGCCGTGCCGCCGCGGCGGTGGGCACGGCGTCCTTGCGGGTGAATTCCTTCCATCATCAAGCGATTCGCGACCTCGCTCCGCCTCTCCTCGCCACCGCGTGGAGCGACGACGGGATGATCGAGGCGGTCGAGACGCCGGCCGCCGCGCCGTGGCTGCTCGCGGTGCAGTGGCATCCCGAGGAGATGCACGGCGACAAAGCGGCGCCGGAGCGGGGGCTGTTTCGATCGTTGGTGGAAGAGGCCGCCCGGACGCTTACTGAATGCCGAGCTCCCTGATGATGCGGTCGGCGGACTGGTGGTTCGGAAACAACACCCGGTCGCTCACGCCGTTGAGCGCCGCGCGAACCGCCGGGAAGCGTTCGGCCGCGGTGCGCAGCACCGCCACCAGTCCATACGACTCGGCCAGCCTGTGGTCTGAGGCCATGCCGAAGCCCCGGCGGCCCAGCGTATCGTAGTAGGTGACGTCGGGCCCGCCTTTGCGGAGGTGGCGCGCCGCGATATAATCGGGGAACAGTCCGGCAAGCCATAAAGCGTAGTTGCCCAGGTGGACCATCACCTTGAAGCGGCGTTCGCCATCGCTCGCCTCCAGATCCCCCAAGATGTCCACGAGATAGCGGTGGCGCTGATCGTCGTTCCAATCAATCCGCCACGCCCGGTCGCGCTGCCCGAAATCGAGCAGCAGAGCGGCCAGGTAGTCAGCCAGATCGCGGTCGTCTACGCCCGCGCCACGCAGCGAGTGACGCAGCACCACGTAAAAGAAGAGCGCTTCGGACGGGACCAACATCGTCCGGACCGTCAGCAGCCGCTCGAGCAGGTCGGGTGCATCCAGCAGCGGATCCGGGCCTTCCGTGGCCAGTCGCCGCTCCAGATATGCCCGCCGATGCGCGGAGCCGCGGCTCAATAGCAGGATCACCAGCTGCAGGTCCGCCCGACTGAGGCGGCCTCGCATATTCGCCCGGATCATGCCTAAACCTCCCTCCTCGGATCTGTCGCCGGACGCTGAAGCCGGCGCCAATCTCTCACTCCTGCGCCGGGTGACCGCCTTCGGTCAGGAGCTCGCCGGCACCCTTCGGCGAGCGTCGGTGGTGGACGTGTTGCTCCGACACATCAGGGAGACCTTCTCCCCAACGGAAATCGCGCTCTCGCTTTTCGACCGCGACACGGAGACCCGCGACGCGGTGCACGGCTGGCCCGCCTCCCACCCCGATCGCCGCTCCCTACTGGAGCTGGCGAGTCGGCGCGGCCCGCTGCTGCTCGCCGACGGCCTGGACACCTTCGCCGGCGAGGTCGCCACCACCTCGCACCTCGATGGCGCCGGCTGTTGGCTGATCGCGCCGTTCCTGGCCAAAGGTAGAGTAACCGGTGCGGTAGCGGTGCGCGGTGAGGCGGCCCGCTACACCACCGCCGATCTCGCCTTGCTCGAAGGCCTCGTCTCCCAGGCCAGCATTGCCCTGGAGAGCGCCCGTCTCGTGGACCTCCACGATGATGGCCGCCGGTCGTGGCAGGAAGTGGTTGACGCGATCTCGCCGGCTATCTGCATCGTAGACCGGGGCGGCCGCATCCGGCGGGCCAACCGAGCCTTCGCCGATCTGGTCAATGCCCCCCCGGCCGGCCTGATCGGCCGGCCCTGGCAGGCCTTCGTCCCTCCGGAATGGGCCACCGACCTCCAGCGGGCGCTGGACCAGCAAGGAGCGGGCCGGGAAGCCGAGCTGCGCACCGGTGAGCGGACCTATGCGGTGACCGCGGTGCCAATCAGCAGCACCGACCGCTCGACCGTGGTCCTCCTCTTTGACGACCAGACCGAGCGCCGCCGGCTGCAGGATCAGCTCATCCAATCCGAGAAGATGTCGGCTATCGGGCAGCTCATCGCGGGGATCGCGCACGACCTCAACAATCCGCTCGCCTCGGTGGTCGGCTTTGCCGACTATCTGACCGAGGTGCCCCATGTGCCGGCGGCGCTCCGCGAGCCGCTGGCGGTGATTCAGGAGGAGGCGGTGCGCGCCTCCAACATCGTCAAGAATCTGCTGAGCTTCGCGCGGAAGCAGGAACACCAGCGCCGGCCGACCGCGCTGCAGCCGCTCCTCGACGCCACCTTCCTGCTGCTGCGCAATCAGCTCATGGCCCACCGGGTCGAGGCCAAGGTGGAGGTCGAGCCCGATCTGCCGATGCCCGACATTGATCCTAATCAGATCCAGCAGGTGTTCGTCAACCTCATCAACAATGCCGCCCAAGCCATCGCCTCCACCGGGCGTCCCGGGACAGTCGAGGTACGGGCGCGGCGCTGGTTGGACGGCGTGGCCATTGATGTGAGCGACGACGGTCCCGGTATGTCGGAGGCGCTCGCGGCGCAGGTGTTCGAGCCCTTCTTCACCACCAAGCCCGAGGGAGAGGGCACCGGCCTGGGACTCTCGATCAGCCAGGGCATCGTCCGGGAGCACGGAGGCCGCATCATGCTCTCCACCGAGGAAGACAAGGGTTCGACCTTCACGGTGCAGTTGCCGCTGGCCACCCGCGCTCCCGCGCCGCCACCGGATGCTGACCACCGGGTGCCCACCAAACGGTTGCGGGTGCTGGTGGTGGACGACGAGCCGCACATCCTCCATTACATGCGAGCCACCCTGGAGGCGTGGGGCCACATTCCCGTCGTGGCCGGAGACGGCGAGGAAGCGCTGACCCTCGCCACCCGCGACTCGTTCGACCTGGTCATCTCCGACTTGCGGATGCCGCGCCTGGGTGGCCGCGAATTTTACGAGGAGCTGGTCCGCCTGCGTCCCGCTCTCGCTACCCGGCTCGTCTTCAGCACCGGTGACACCGTCCGCGGCGACACGCTCGCTTTCCTCGAGTCGCTCGGCCGCCCCTACCTCCACAAGCCTTTCAGCCTCGCCGAGCTTCGCAGCCTGCTCGGTCAGGTCGCGCGGGAGAGCGGGCCTCACGTGCTGCTGCGTGACAGCCGACCGGCCGAGGTCGTCCCGGAGACGTGAGCGGTACCCGGGTGGTGCACGTTGCCTCGGGCCGCGAGTGGCGTGGCGGGCAACGGCAGGTGTGGTTGCTTGCCCGAGAGCTCCAACGGCGGAACGACATCAGACAGGTGGTGGTGACCGGCGCCGGCACCGAGTTGGCACTGCGGCTGCGGGCCGATCGCGTGCGGGTCCGGGAGGTGCCCTGGCGGGCCGGCCTCGATCTTCGGGCCTGTGGGGCCATTCTTTCCGAAATGCGCCGTGGCCCCACCCTGCTCCACGCGCACGACGCGCATGCGCTCACGCTCGCGGGAATCTGCGCTACGCTGTGGCGCCAACCGCTCATCGCGACCCGGCGGGTGGACTTTCACCTGCGCCGGCGCGGGTTCTGGGCCCGGGCCGACCGGGTGATCGCCATCTCCAGGGCGGTGGCCGCCATTCTGGTGGAGGACGGCATCGCCCCGGATCGCGTGGTACTGGTTCACGATGGGGTGTCGCTGGAGGCGGCCCGTGCCGCCCGGCCGCTTGGCATCAGGGCGCAACTCGGTCTGGCCCCGACCGCGATCATAGCGGTCAACGTGGCCGCGTTGGTTCCGCATAAGGACCACGATACTCTCCTCCGTGCCGCCACGCTGCTGGAGGCCCGGCACCCCAGCCTGCACTGGGTCGTCGCCGGTCAGGGTGAATGTCGAGCCGGCCTGGAGCGTCTCCTCGATGAGCTCTCTCTGCGCCGGCGGGTTCACTTCCTGGGACAGGTGCAGGATCCGCTGGCCCTCATCGCCGACGCCGACCTCTTCGTCATGAGCTCCCAGGAGGAAGGGTTGGGCACCTCGGTGCTCGACGCGATGGCGTGTGGCATACCAGTTGCTTCCACCTCCGCGGGTGGGCTTCCCGAGATGCTGGCGGATGGGGCCGGCCTGCTGGTGCCCACCCGGGATCCCGCCGCACTGTCGGAGGCGGTCTCCCGCATCGTGATAGACCCGACCCTCCGGGCCTCGCTGGTGGACCGGGCCCGGATCGTGGTGGATGATTTCAGCGATGCTCGAATGGCAGCGGCGGTCGTATCGGTGTATCGTTCCTGCGCCCAGTTACCCTGACGGCTCATGATTTACGTCTGCATACCGAGTTACAACGAAGGCCCCACCGTTGGCCTCCTGCTGTGGAAAATCCGCCAGGTCTTCGCCGGCTTTCCGCGCGAGTATCAGTTGCTGGTGCTGGACGACGGCTCCACCGACGCCACCGCGGAGGTGCTGGCGCCCTACGCCCGGGTGCTTCCGCTGACGGTGCTACGCCATGAGCAGCGTCGGGGGTATGCCGCTTCGGTCGAAGCGCTGCTGAGTAAGGCGGTGGAGCTGACCGATCGGCCCAAGCGGGACGCGGCCATTCTGATCCACGCCGACTTCAAGCACAACCCGCAAGTCATTCCTGACCTGGTGCGCCGGATCGAGAGCGGAGCCGACATCGTCGTCGCCCAGGGCAAGCTCCAGGGCGAGCCGTCCCAAGCGTACCGGTTGCTCCGTCGGCTTGCGCCGCAGCTGCTGCGGGGTGTCGTTGCCGTGCCGGGGGTGAAGGACCTGGTCTCCGGTCTGGCCATCATCCGGTTGGTCGCGCTGCGGAACGCGATGCGGGTTCAGGAGGGGTCTCTGCTGGTGACCGACGGCTGGGCCGCCAATGCCGAGCTCTATTGGCGGGCCGGGCGCTACGCCCGCCGGGTGGAGGCGATTCCGTCAATCGAGCGGCACGACCTCCGGCAGCGCCCCACCCGGGTGCGGCCGCTGGAGACCGCGATGGAGCTCTGGCGCGCTCGCGCCAAGCTTCGCAACTCCCCGATCGCACCATCATCCGCGGAGCCGGCACCCCGACACGAGACCGAGCGGCCGGCTGAGGCGGTCTCATGACGGCCGTCGCCCTGCTGCTGATGCTGTTCCAGGCCGCCGGCGTGCCGGCTGCCCGAGTGAGCATACCGCCGCCGCTCCCCTTCGCTGTCGGCGAAACTCTCAGCTACTCCGCCAAGCTCGGCATGCTGACGCTCGGCTCGGCCACGCTGGAGGTGGCGGGCATGGACTCGGTGCGCGGGGCCGAGACTTTCCGCTTTCGATTCCGGCTTCAGGGCAAGAGCGTCTTCTACTCGCTCGACGACGTGTTGGAGTCGTGGGTCGGCACCCGGGACTTCAGCTCCCGAAGGTTCGTGCAGGACTTCAGGGAAAACGACAAGCCGAAGCACCGCCAGTTCGAGATCTATCCTGATTCCGGCTTCTACCGCGAGCAGGGCCGCGACACGACCTTCGCAGCGCCCGAGGAGCCGCTGGACGACGCGGCCTTCTTCTACTTCGTGCGGGTCACGCCGCTGCAAGTCGGGAAGAAGTACGTGTACGACCGATACTTCAGGAAAGACAAGAACCCGGTCACCATTGAAGTCGTCAAGCGGGAGAAGATGGAACTGCCCGACGGCAGCGAGGTGCCCTGCCTGGTGCTGCATCCGATCATTGATACCAAAGGGTTGTTTTCCAAGCGCTCCGACACCCGAATCTGGTTGACCGACGACGGCCGGCGCCTTCCGGTTCAGATCCGCACCAAGTTCCCCTTCGGCACCGTCACCCTCCGCCTCAAGGACATGGTGCTTCCGCCGGTGGCGACCTCGACATCGGCCCGCTGAGGGTGGGCTACCAGGAAGCCGATTTCAGCCTGCTCAAGACGGTGCCGGTCGCCGGTCGGCACAACAAGGTAGACCAGGCGCTCCTCGCCGCTCCACCGGAGAGCGACCGCTCCTTTACCGCCTTTCTCGCCAGCCTTCCCGATGTGCTCGCCGCGCGCGACCTCCGCGCGGTGATCGCCGGCGTAGCTGGCGCCTCGGCTGAGCGGCGCGGCGTCGTACTCCTGATCGGTGGCCACGTGATCAAGGTCGGCCTGGGGCCGTTGATCAATGCCTGGATCGAGCGCGGCGTGGTGACCCACCTGGCCCTCAATGGGGCGGCGGCGATTCACGACTACGAGCTCGCCGCGTTCGGGGGCACCAGCGAGGACGTCGAGAGCGGGCTGGCCGACGGCAGCTTCGGAATGGCCGAGGAGACCGGGGCCGAGATGAACGCCGCCATCGCTGCGGCGGCAAAGAGCGGTCGGGGGATGGGAGAGGGATTGGGCGCCGCGTTGGCGGCTCGCGGACGGCTTCCCGGTGGAGACGCGTCGGTATTGCTGGCGGCCCGGCGGCATGAGGTGCCGCTCACGGTTCACGCGGCCATCGGCGCCGAGATCATCCACCAGCACCCCTCGGCCGATGGCGGCGCGATCGGCGCCACCAGCCATCTCGACTTCCGCCGCCTGGCCGGATCACTCCCGGCGCTGGACCGGGGAGGAGCAGTGCTCAACTGGGGAAGCGCCGTGCTGCTTCCCGAAGTGTTTCTCAAGGCGCTGACGGTGGCCCGCAACCTCAACGCCGGCCGGCCTACCCACTTCCTGGCCGCCGACTTCGACATGCAGCGCCACTACCGCCCGGCCGTCAACGTGGTCCAGCGCCCCACCCGCGCCGGCGGCACCGGCTACCTCCTGACCGGCCACCACGAGCTGATGATTCCCCTGCTGGTGTGGGGGGTGTTGGAGGTCGAAGGTCGAAGGTCTTAGGTCGAAGGTCGAAGGTGTGAAGGTCTTAGGTCGAAGGTCGAAGGTCCTGCACCACCGAGATTCCCTGCGTTACACCCACGCCTCATAGACACCTTCGACCTTCGACCTTCGACCTTTCACCTCCCCACCATTTCCCTCACCCTTCCCGCGGTTTCCGGCGCTACGACTCGCAACACCAGGTAGATCAGGAAACCGACGAAGGCGAACCAGAGGAGAGTGGCGAGCAGGCCCACCACCAGGCCGAAGAGGCCGAAGAGCACCTTCAGCACGAGCATGGCAACTATCGCCAACACCACGAATCCGAGCAACTTACGAAACATGTAATTTCCTCCAGGCAGCAGGTCGAGGCGCCGTACGCCCCGACGTTTCAATAAGTTTCATAGGAAATATAAGTGACTGCATCTTACGACGTTGTTGTCGTTGGGGGCGGGCCGGTAGGTGCCGCCTGTGCTCGGGAGTTGGCGCTCGAGGGACGACGAGTGCTGGTGCTCGAGCGGGGAGGAGATATCGGTCAGGGGTGGCGGGCTGCTGCCGGCATGCTGGCGCCTCAGATCGAGTCTCACCGAGACGATCCGCTGCTCGAGCTCGGCCTCGCGGCCCGGGAGCACTACGGCCCTCTCGCCGCCGCCCTGGCGGAGACGACCGGAGTAGACATCGGGCTCTGGCAGGAGGGGATTGCGGCGGTCGCGGCAAGCGACGCCGAGGTCTACGACCTGAAGGCGAGGGTGGCCTGGCAGCGGCAGCAGGGGCATCTCTCAGACTGGCTCGATGCCGGCGAAGTCAGGGCCCGCTGGCCCTGGCTGGGTGAGACTGCGGGCGCACTCTGGGCGGCGCACGACGGCGCCATAGAGCCGGAGAAGCTGGTCCGGGCTCTCCTGTACGATGCCCGGCGTGCCGGCGCGGTGCTGGTGGAAGACACCGTCACCGCCATCGAGCGGGTGGAGGATCGGGCAGCAGCGGTTGTGGCGGCAGGAGGGCGCTACCCCTGCGGAGAGGTAGTGCTGGCGGCAGGCGCCTGGGCGGGGCAGATCAACGGTCTGCCCCGGCCTCTCTCGGTGGAACCGGTTCGCGGCCAGATGCTGTCCTTCCCCTGGCCCCAAGGCGTTCAGCGGGCCATCGTCTACGGCAAGGGCTGCTACATCGTGGCCCGTGGTGAAGAGGCCATCGTCGGCTCCACGATGGAGTTCGCCGGCTTTCAACCGGAGGTGACCGCAGATGGCGTCGGGCGTATTCTGGCTGCGGCGACCGCTCTGGCCCCGGTGCTGGCCCGCAGCCAGCCGCAGCGCCGGTGGGCGGGGTTGCGGCCGGTCACCCCTGACAGCCTCCCAATCATCGGCGCGGAGCCACGCCTGCCGGGCCTCTGGTACGCCACCGGCCACGGCCGAAACGGAATCCTCCTGGCGGGCCTGACCGGACGGCTGATCAGGCAGCTCATGGCTGGCGAGCCCACCGCGGAGGACCTCCGGCCGTTTTCGCCGGAGAGGTTTTGGAGGTGGTAGGCTAACAGCAGCTAAAAGCCGATGGCGGATGGCCCATGTCCCATGTAGACTGAGTGGCATTTTCCGGCTACCAGGAGCTTCCCCGACTGATGTCTATGCCTGATCCGGCGTCCTCCGAGCCGCGGGCGGCCGATCGCGATCTCATCGCGAACGCAGCCGGCGGGGACGAGCGGGCCATCGCCGCGCTCTACGACCGCTACGGTGAGGTGGTGTATGCCATCGCCTACCGTATCGTCGGGCAGCGCGCGGACGCCGAAGAGGTGGTGATCGAGGCCTTTGCCCAGGCGTGGCGCGACGCCCCGCGCTTCGAGGTGGCCCGCGGCTCGGTGGCCGGTTGGCTGACCATGATCGCTCGCAGCCGGGCGCTCGATCTGGTGCGCTCCCGATCCCGGCGCGAGCGGATCACGGCATCCGCCGCCGCTGACCGGTCGGAGGGCTCGCCTGCAATGGGGGGGTGGCGCTCCGATCCTGCCCTCTCCCTAGACCACAGCGAGCGCCGCCAGCAGGTGGAGCTGGCGCTGCAGAAGCTCTCCCCACCGCAGCGGCAGGCCATCGAGCTGGCGTACTTCGAGGGGCTCTCTCAGTCGGAGATCGCCGAGCGACTCAAGGAGCCACTCGGGACGGTCAAGACTCGGGTGCGGCTGGGGATGCAGAAGCTGCGCGAGTGCCTGCGGCCCTTCTACTTCGAGGGGGGCAGATGAGCCGGCCCGAGCAGGAGTCTCCCCAGGACCTGGCGCCGGCGTATGCCCTCGGGGTGCTGACGCCGGAAGAGTCGCGGCGATTCGAGAGCTTCCTTGCGACCTCTCCTGAAGCCCAGCGCGAAGTGGCGGAGTTTCGCGACGTGGCCGCGCTGCTGGCATTGGGCGGAGGCGAGGGACCGCACTCGGGACTTCGTGCCCGGGTGCTCGAGCGGGTGAAAAAGGAACCGGTGCAGCCGCTGCCCGGCAGAGTTGGGGCGAGCCGCCGGCCCGCAGCTACGCTCTGGGTGGCACTGGCGGCGAGTCTTCTGGCCGCGGTCGGGCTGGGCGCGGGGCTGCTGTCGCTCCGGCGGCAGGTAGGGCAGCTCGAAACAGTGGTGAGCCAGCAGCGAAGCACCCTGGCTCAGCGCGAGCGAGATCTGGCCTCACGGGAAACGACTCTCAACCGGATCTTCGAGCCCGGCGTACAGATGTTTCAACTCACTGGCAGAGGAGATCCCGGGCCCGGGATTCAGCTCTTCTGGGATCGCCGGAATAATCAAGCCATCGTTCACGGCTTCCGACTGGAGCCGGTGCCCCAGGGTCGGGCCTACCAGCTCTGGTTCATTCGGAATGGCAAGCCAGTGCCTTCGGTTACCTTCAAGCCCGAGCCCGACGGGCATGTAAAGGTGGAGCAGGTGGCGGTACCGGCCGGCGGCTCAGTCAGTGGGGCGGCAGTCACCATGGAGCCCGAGAGCGGGTCAGCCCAGCCCACCCTGCCTCTGCTTCTCGCCGGAGCGCTGCAGAAGTCGTGAGCTGGGCCCGTGGCTGGTGCGTCGCACTCGTAGTGGTCGTTTACGGCGTGAGTCCACTCTCGGGCCAGCAGGCCGTGGCCACCGCTACCCGCGAGCGTACCGAGTACGTCGCCTGGCTTACTGCCGCACCCAACTCACCGCTCGCGGCCATCGCGCAACAGCCGGTCGGTGCCGGCATTCGCCTGGGTCCGGCCGATTCCGACGTACCTCTGGAAGGCGTCGGCGAGCACCGGGCGATTGAACAGGGGGGCGCCGTCAGCCTCGAGGGACCCGGTGGTAAGCGACTCTTGCCCCGCGGCCGCCCGGTCGCTTTCGGCAGATACACGCTGTCAGTGGGCGGGCCCGCGGGAAGGAGCGTACTCACCGTCTTCGGCGCTTCACCGAGCGGCAAAGCACCGGAGCACTACCCTCTTGATCCGAGGGCGGTTTTCGTCGGACCTCTGGCGCCACCGTCGCGTGCCGGCACCGTCCGAGTTCTGGCGGTGGACGGAGTCGAAGTCGAGGCCGCCGAGGCGGGGAGCGTCACCGTCCCCATTGGCGGTGCATCGGTTCGGATCATCGTGAGGCGAATTCCCACGGCCGCAGGCGAGGAGTCGGAGCTGGAGATTTTTTTCCGCGATGGAACCAACGGAAACGGCACCTATCCCGCCGGACGCTTCGTGTCACTGCTCCCACAGGGCGCCGGGATGTATCTGCTGGACTTCAATCGGGCCCGGAATCCATTCTGTGCCTACAGCTCCGCTTACCCCTGCCCCGCTCCATGGCGAGGGAACACCATCGCGGCACCGATCCGGGCCGGCGAGCGATACCTGGGCGGCGGGCTGGCGGCGCCGGCAGGGTTGGAGGCCAGGTGAGGTGCATCCCTCTCCTCCTGGCGGGTCTGCTCGGCGCCATTTCTCCCCCGACACCGGCGGGAGAGTGGAAGGCGGTGCTGGATCTGGCCGGTGGAGAGTTGCGATTCGGGCTTCGGATGGAGCGGAGCGGCGGAGGCTGGCGGGGAGAGCTGTGCAACGGCACCAGATGCGACCAGCTCTCCGCGGTGCGGCAGCAGGGTGACAGCCTGGTGCTGGAGATCGCCGACTACGCCGCCACCATCGGCGTGGTGATTCGCGGAGACTCGCTCACCGGCGTCTACCGGAACGTCGGCAACCGAGGGCCCCGGGTCATTCCGCTTCGCGCCTCACGCGGCCGCTGGCCGAGCGTGCGCGCGCCCGAATCGTTGGTGGGCCGGTGGGACGCCACCTATCTGCAGGACTGGGGGACCAGCCCTCGCGTCTTCCAATTCCGCAACGGACCAGCCGGGCTCGAAGGCACCGTCATCTCCAACACCGGAGATTATGGGCATTTCGCCGGCCAGATGGCGGGAGACAGCTTCGCGCTGGCCCACTTCGACGGGTCGTTCGTCTACCTCCTCACCGGCGTCCTCCGAGGCGATACTCTGCGCGGCGTCTTTCACGCAGGCCTTCGGACCCAGACGCCGTGGATCGCCGTGCGGAGCACCGGAGCCCCACATCTCAAGCCGCCGACCGAGATCACCCAGGCCGACACCACCGCGCCGTTCCGTTTCTCTTTTCCCGATCTCGATGGCAAGATGGTGAGCGAGCGAGACTCCCGGTTTCGCGGCAAGGTGGTGCTGGTGGACATCTTCGGCACCTGGTGTCCCACCTGCCACGATGCCGCGCCAGAACTGGTGCGGCTCTACCGGCGCTACCATGGCCAGGGCCTCGAGATAGTGGGACTGGCGTACGAGGTGACCGGCGATCCGGAGGTGGACCGACGCCAGGTGCGGCGCTACCGGGCCAAGTTCGACATTCCCTTTCCCCTTCTGCTTGCGGGTATCAACGACACCGAGGCTGCCGCAGCCACGCTGCCGCAGCTGCGCGGCTTCACCTCGTTCCCCACCTCCATCTTTCTCGGCCGCGACGGCAAGGTGCGGCGGGTGCATGCCGGCTTCTATGGACCGGCCACGGGAGCGCAGCATGAGCGGCTGCTGCGGGATTTCGAGCGGGAGATCGAGCGGCTCTTACTGTCACGCTGAGCGCAACAATAGGGGCGACGCGCGCGTCGCCCCAACTCGTCCTACGGCCCGGGCTCCGCCGCGGGCTGGTACCAGCCAGGATCCAAATCGAGGAGACTCGCGATGGCAGGACTACTGTCGAGAGAGCGGATCATCGCGAGGCCGGGCTTCAACCGCTGGCTGGTCCCACCGGCCGCGCTGGCGATCCATCTCTCCATCGGCATGGCGTACGGATTCAGCGTGTTCTGGCTCCCGCTCAGCCGCGCCGTCGGCATCACCGAGCCGGTCCCCTGCCCCGAAAGTATGGCGTTCTTCGAGCACATGGTGGCGACTTCCTGCGACTGGAAGATCAGCACCCTCGGCTGGATGTACACCCTCTTCTTCGTTTTTCTAGGATCCTCTGCGGCGGTGTTCGGGCGCTGGCTGGAGCATGCGGGTCCTCGCAAGGCCGGCGTGGTGGCGGCCTTCTGCTGGGGCGGCGGGCTCATGCTTTCGGCGCTCGGGGTATACCTGCACCAGATCTGGATGATGTGGCTGGGGTCGGGTGTCATCGGCGGGATCGGACTCGGGCTGGGCTACATCTCACCGGTTTCGACCCTGATCAAGTGGTTCCCCGACCGCCGAGGAATGGCGACCGGGATGGCCATCATGGGATTCGGCGGCGGGGCGATGATCGGCTCTCCGCTGGCGGATATCCTGATGAAGCACTTCGCCACCCCTACCTCGGTGGGGGTGTGGCAGACGTTCCTGACCCTGGGGATCATTTACTTCGTAGCGATGTTGGCGGGGGCGTTCGGCTACCGCATCCCCCCTTCCGATTGGAAGCCGGCCGGGTGGACCGCGCCGGTCGAACACCGCGCCATGGTCACCACCCGGCACGTGCACGTGGATCAAGCGTGGCGCACGCCGCAGTTCCGGCTGCTCTGGGGAGTTCTCTGCCTCAACGTCAGCGCAGGCATCGGGGTGATCGGAATGGCCTCGCCGATGATTCAGGAGGTCTTCGGCGGCGGGCTGATCGGTCTGGCCGGGGTGCCTTTCCGGGAGCTCGGCGCCGCTGAGAAGGCCCAGCTCGCCACCATCGGGGCGGCGTTCGCGGCGCTGCTCAGCGTCTTCAACATCGCCGGCCGCATCGGCTGGGCCTCGCTCTCCGACTACATCGGGCGCAAGCGCACCTACTTCATATTCTTCGCGCTGGGCACCGTGCTGTATGCATCGGCGCCGTTCGCCGGACGGATCGGGAGCGTGACGCTTTTCGTCATCCTCTTCTGCATCATCCTCACGATGTACGGCGGCGGGTTCGCCACCATCCCCGCCTACCTGGCCGACATCTTCGGCACCCAGTTCGTCGGGGCGATCCACGGTCGCCTGCTCACCGCCTGGTCGGCGGCCGGCATTCTCGGGCCGGTGCTGGTCAACTACATCCGGGAATATCAGATAGAACGCGGCGTCCCCGCGGCGCAGGCGTACAACGTGACGATGTATGTGCTGGCGGGACTTCTGGTCCTGGGATTCCTGTGCAATCTCGCCATCCGCCCGGTGGCGGACCGTTGGTTCATGTCGGACACGGAAGTCGAGCGGGAGCGCGCGTTGCTGCGGGGAGCGTCCAGCCGCGCCTGAGCTGCCGATTGCATAAAGTACACTGAGGCTGAATATTGACTCCGCTCTCGGCCCGGAAGGCTACCATGGCGGACATTGGCGAGGCCGAACGGCCTGGCTCGGCAAGTTGGTTGCTGGTGGCACTGGCATGGCTGGCGGTCGGGTTGCCGCTGCTGTGGGGCATCTGGACCACCCTTAAAAAGGCGGTCGTGCTCTTCCGGTAGTTTGACCAGAATTCAGCAGAAACAGCCCAATTGACGCAACTCCTTGCATCGTCTCTATTTGCACCCGCTAAACCGCTGCGATCGGGTCAGTTCCGGTCCTTGGGGACTTGACGGCGGGCATCGGGTAGCCAGATTGTAACTCCGTCAGCCACATAACACTGCGCTTGCTTCTGCGCCTGGTGAATGCATATCCCCGCGGCTGCGGCCGCCAGCTCACATCGTTCCGAGCCGTGGCCCTCGGCTCTCTGTCTGTACAGCCAGTTCTCTCTTCGGGAGGGTGCCTATGACGAGGGGCTCGGCTTGGCTGACGCCTCGGGGTGGCGACGGCGTCTTGGTCTTCGGACTTCCGAAGGCCAGGAATTGAGCGTCAGGTACGGCCGGTAGGGTTCCCCCATGCGGGGATCCCTGCCGGCCGCGTTGTTTGGGGAAGGGGATGGAAGGATGGGAGCAGGCAGTGATAGTGGAGTTGGACTGAAGCGCGGACCGCACACGTGGGGAGAATTCCTGGCCGGAGCGGCAGAAGGCCAGGCGGCGGAGCAGGACTGCTACCAGCAGGAGCTCCGAGCGCAGCGAGAGGGCTGCGAATGGACCAGCGACTCGACCGATGTCACCCGGCCGACCGGGGAGGGGGCTACGCCGGCCCCCGCGTCGAGTCGCTGGTGCAGGAATTCGTCCCGGAGGTCGCCTGTCGTCGGCGGTCATTTTTCACTGAGGGAGACGCACCTATGAAGCGAATCGCAATGTTGTGCATGGGCTTGGCGTTGGGGGCGGCGCAGGCCGCAGAAGCACAGCTCACGATGCAGATGAGTAACGGCTGGAGCTTCACGTTCAGCGGGAACGTGAATGCGTTCCTCACGTACGAGAACTTTAACGACGGCACCACGGCGGGCGTGATCACGCCGGGCGCTGCCGGTTTGGATGAGACCCGGGTTCGCACCGGCCTGCTGCCGGCGTTCGCTGTGTTCGATGCCAAGGGCAAGGAGGGCAACACGGATGTGAGCGTGCACTTCGGCTTCGCTCCTCAGATCAACTGTTCGACCGGCACACACGACTGCTTCGGAGCCCAGATTGACATGCGGCAGGTCTTTCTGACTGTCGGGGGCACATGGGGTCAGATTCTCGCCGGCCGCGAGCTCGGCCTCTTTCAGCGGCAGAACATTCTGACCGACCAGACCCTGTTCGGCGTTGGGGGCACTGGCGGCGGCGGCGGACCCGGCGCACCCGGTTCCGGCGGGACGACGCTCGGCCGCATCGGCTTCGGCTACATCTATCCGCAGTTCAAGGCCCAGATGACTTACTCCACCCCGGCAGGCCGGCCCTTCCAACTCTCGGTCGGTCTCTTCGAGTCCGCCGTTAACGGCCCATACGTTACCACCAGGCTCCCGCGGGTCGAGGCCGAAGGCGTCTGGAGCTCGGGCGCAACCAAGATCTGGGTCGGGGGAACGGTCCAGAACAACGGCACCGGCGGAGCCGCCGATGACAAGGTTACTGCCTACGGCGGCAGTGGCGGCGTCCGGTTTGGAAGCGACCGTTTCTCGCTCACCGGATCCGGTTATTACGGCAAAGGCGTGGGCACTACGCTGATGTTCAATGGCGGCACCTGCGACGCTACCGCAACACTAGGCTGCGGCGGTGGTGGCAGCGACGACCTGCGGAACTCCTACGGCTTCATCGGACAGCTGACGTTTACCCCGGCGGCCAGCAAGCTGACGGTTGCCGGCAGCTACGGCTCGAGCTTCCTGGAGGGCAGCGCCACCGAAGGCGACTTCAAGCTGGAGAACACCCTGATCTCGGGCGGTGTCTACCTCCAAGCCACCAAGTCGCTCAAGGTAGTGGGTGAGTTCAACTACGCCCTCGGTAAGGACGACGTCGCCGGGACGGACGATAACAGCTCGATAGCTCCGGCGTTCGGCTTGATGTTGTTCTTCTAGAACTGGATCGGCTGGCGCGATTCACGGCGGCCTCCCCAGTGGAGGCCGCTGTTGTTTTTGCTTGCCGCAACCGCAGCGGATTAGATTGCACGCCGTGAGACTTTCCTTTCCTCGAGGCATTCCAACAATGCGATCCAATTTTCCGCTGGTCACAGCCATCCTGCTGGCCGGCTGCGGCAGGGCTATGACCACCACTCTCACCGGGACGAGTCCGGCACCGACGCCGGATGCCTTCGCCTGCGTCCGCAGCCAACTCAAGGCACTCGACTTCCGGCAGAGCTCGCTGGACACTGACGAGAACCGAGTGACCGCGCGGCAATACGACGAGACCGTGCGGCGGCCGGACGTCAACTTTCGCCGGCTGGTGGATCGCCTGGAGATCGAGGTCGCGCCCGGCGCCGACGGTGCGGTCACCACGCTCACTGTCAATGCGAGCACCTTCGCCGAGTCTACGACTCAGCGGGGACCGACCGAGGTGCAGGAGCGGACCTCGGAAAGAGCGCGCACGGCCGCGGAAGCGATTGTCGAGAAGTGTAGCGGTGGTCAGTAGGCATCACGCGTAGCCACTGGCCCAGGAGAGGACTAGCTTTCACTGTCGCAGTGAACGTCGCAGCACAGTTCATGCCTTACCGTGGAGATTCGAAGTGGCGGTTCCGCTGGTTCAACTGACGCGTTCGGCCGACGGGGCGTCCGCCGAGGGCCCGCTCCCCACCGCCATTGCACCGGCCCGCAAGCCGGGATGGCTCAAGGTGAAAGCCCCCGGCGGCCCCAATTACGTGCATCTCAAGGCGATGATGCGCGAGCTCGGGCTGCACACCGTATGCGAGGAGGCTCGTTGCCCCAACGTCGGTGAATGCTGGGAGCACAAGGCCGCCACTTTCATGATTCTGGGCGACGTGTGCACCCGGAACTGCACCTACTGCGCCGTCTCCCATGGCACCCCCAAAGCGTTCGATCCCCTGGAGCCGGTGCGGCTGGCCGAGGCGGTGGAGCGGATGGGCCTGGAGCACGTCGTCATCACCTCGGTGGATAGGGACGATCTGCCGAACGGGGGCGCCGAAGCGTTCGCCGGCTGCATCACCGAGATCCGGCGGCGGCTGCCGGACACCTCGGTCGAGGTGCTGATCCCCGACTTCAAGGGCTCGGAGCGGGCTCTCGCGATCGTCATGGAGGCGCGCCCCGAGATTCTCAATCACAACCTGGAGACGGCGGAGCGACTCTACCGCCTGGCCCGTCCGGGCGGCCGCTATGACCGCGCGCTGCGGCTGCTGGCCAATGCGCGGCGGATGGATCCCGACGGCCTTACCAAGTCGGGTATCATCCTGGGATTGGGTGAGGAGTGGGACGAGGTGGTGGCCTGCATGCGAGACCTGCGGCGAAGCGACGTCAATATCCTCACCCTGGGCCAGTATCTACGTCCCTCCAACGGCCACATGCCGGTGGCGCGCTACTACACTCCCGATGAGTTCGCCGAGCTGGGGGAGCTGGGCCTCACGCTGGGCTTCTCCCACGTACAGTCGAGCCCGCTCACCCGGTCGTCGTATCACGCTTGGGAGCAGGCGCGGGCCGCAGGCCCTCGTCTTGAGCGGAGCGAAGGGAGGGTGCCCGCCTGATGGCAACCCGCACCCGACCCCGCGCGCGCGGTGGACTCGATTCCGCCCGAGCCGAAGAGTATCGCGGCTGGCTGCAGCAGATGCTGCTCATCCGGCGCTTCGAGGAAAAGGCCGGCGAGGCCTACAGCCTCGGCAAGATCGGCGGGTTCTGCCACCTCTACATCGGGCAGGAGGCGGTGGCGGTCGGCAGCCTCTCGGCCCTGGGACCGGATGACTACATCACCTGCTCCTACCGCGAGCACGGCCACGCCCTGGCGCGGGGAATCTCCGCCCGCGCGGTCATGGCGGAGCTGTTCGGCAGGGCGGCGGGCTGCTCGGGCGGCAAGGGCGGCTCGATGCACCTGTTCGACGCCTCCATCGGATTCCTCGGCGGCCACGCGATCGTGGGTGGGCATATTCCGCTGGCGACCGGAATGGCATTCGCGGCCAAGTACCGGGAAACCGACCAGGTGGCGGTGTGCTACTTCGGTGAGGCGGCGGTCAACAACGGCGCCTTCCACGAGGCGCTCAACATGGCCGCGCTGTGGAAGCTCCCCGCCATCTACATCTGCGAGAACAACCGCTACGGAATGGGCACCGCCCTGGAGCGGGCCAGCGCCATCTACGACATCTCCGAGCGGGCCTGTTCCTACGACATGGCCAATGAAGTGGTTGACGGGCAGGACGTGCTGGTAATGCACGCGGCCATGGAGCGGGCGGTCCAGCGGGCTCGGGGCGAGAAGCTTCCTACCCTGCTGGAGGTTCGCACCTACCGGTTCATGGGCCACTCGATGTCGGACCCGATCCACGGCCACTATCGTACCCGCGAGGAAGTGGAGGACCAGCGCAAGCGAGATCCCATCGCGGTCTGGTCCCAGCGGCTGATCGCCGAAGGCCTGATGGATGACGCGTCGGTCAAGACGATGGACAAACGAATGGTGGAGGAGGTGGAGGACGCCTATCAGTTCGCCGAGCAGGCGCCTGATCCGGAAGAGGAGGCGCTGTTCGCCGATGTATATGCCGATAGCTAACGCTGCCATCTGACAGCCTAGACCATGCCGACCCTGACCTACCGCGACGCCCTCAACCAGGCTCTCCGCGAGGAGATGCAGCGGGATACGAACGTGTTCCTCATGGGCGAGGAAGTCGGGGTGTATCAGGGTGCCTACAAGGTGAGCCGGGGGCTGCTGGAGGAGTTCGGGCCGATGCGGGTGGTGGACACGCCGATCACCGAGCTCGGCTTTGCCGGCGTCGGCGTGGGCGCTGCCATGGTGGGACTACGGCCAGTGGTGGAGTTCATGACCTGGAACTTCGCGCTCCTCGCCATTGACCAGCTGGTGAACTCGGCGGCCAAGATGCGCTACATGTCGGGCGGCCAGGTCGGCGTGCCGGCGGTGTTCCGCGGCCCCGGCGGCTCGGCCCTCCAGCTCGGCGCCCAGCACTCCCAGGCCTTCGAGAGCTGGTACGCCCACATCCCCGGCCTCAAGGTCGTCATGCCGGCCACTCCGGCCGACGCCAAGGGGCTGCTCAAGAGCGCCATCCGCGACGACAACCCGGTGATCTTCATCGAAGGCGAGATGCTGTACAACGTGAAGGGGGAGGTGCCCGAGGGAGAGCACGTCGTTCCGCTGGGTCGGGCAGACTTGAAGCGCTCGGGCGGCGACGTGACCATCATCTGCCACTCCAAGACGGTCGCCGTCGCGCTCAAAGCGGCGGAGCAGCTCGCCGCCGAGGGAGTAGAGGCGGACGTGCTCGATTTGCGGACCATCCGACCGCTGGACACCGAGGCAGTGCTCGCCTCGGTGTCCCGGACCCACCGCTGCGTGGTGGCGGAGGAGGGATGGTCCTTTGCCGGCATCGGCGCGCAGGTGGTGGACATCATCCAGCGAGAAGCCTTCGACGAGCTCGATGCCCCGATCCTCCGGGTCACCGCCGCCGACGTGCCGATGCCGTACAACAAACAGCTCGAGAAGGCAGCCAAGGTGGACCCCGCCAAGGTGATCGCCGCGGTCAACTCGGTGCTGTATCGCTCGGGGGAATGATTTGTGAGTCGAAGGTCTTAGAAGGTCTTAGGTCGAAGGTCTTGCGTCCGCGGGAGCGGGGGCTCGGTGCTTCAGGATCCAAGACCTTCGACCCAGACCTATCAGCCCATAGCCCACAGCATCCAACGGACCCGGAAATGTCAACTAAGGTCGTCATGGAGGCGCTCTCTCCCACGATGGAGGAAGGCCGCCTCGTGGAATGGAAGAAAAGCGAGGGCGATGCCGTTGCCGTGGGCGATGTGCTGGCCGAAGTCGAAACCGACAAGGCGGTGATGGAGCTGGTGGCCCGCGCGGGCGGAACATTGCTCAAGCAGGTGGTTCCGGCCGGCGCGACGGTCCCGGTGTCCGAGCTGGTGGCGCTCATCGGAGAGCCCGGTGAGCCGACGGAAAACGGTGGCGCACCGGGGAAGCAGTCCGGCGGCGAGGCCGCTGGGAAGCCGGACGGACAGACCGGCGGCGCGGCGGCAGAGCCGGCTCCGGCCCGGGAGCAGGCCACCCAGCCCGCCCCGGATCGGAACCGGCCGGTATCCATGCCCCCGGCGCCGCCGGAGGACGCCGCAGACGAGGCAGCGGGGCCGCTGCAAATGCCGGGACCGAGGTCCGAGGCTCCAGCCGCCGCGCCGCCGCCAGCGCCACGGGGGGGACGGATCAAGGCATCGCCGCTCGCACGCCGTATCGCGGCCGAGCGTGGAGTGGAGCTGGCGAGCATCAGCGGGTCGGGGCCCGAGGGGCGGGTGGTAGCCCGCGACGTCGAAAGCGCGGGGACGACAGCGGCCCCTGCCACTGCTCCCGCACCGGCCCCGCGTGCTCCGGGGCGAGCCCCCACCCCGAGGGCAGAGGGCCCGTATACCGATGTCCCGCTGAGCCAGATCCGCAAGACCATCGCCAAGCGGCTGACCCAATCCATCGGCCCGATCCCGACCTTTTATCTCACCACCGAGATAGACATGGAGCGGGCGTGGGACGCCCGCGAGGCGCTCAAGGCGCTCGGGGAAGGCCCCAAGATTTCCTTCAACGACATCGTCCTCAAGGCGGTGGCCGCCGCGCTCCGGCAGCATCCCGCCTGCAACGCCTGGTGGCAGGACGATCACATCCGGTACTGGAACGAGATCCACGTCAGCATGGCAGTGGCGATCGAGGAAGGACTGATCACGCCGGTCATCCGCCACACCGACGTGAAGTCGCTGCGGGAGATCTCGGCCGAATCCAAGGACTTGGCTGCCCGGGCCAGGGACCGGCGGCTCAAGCCCGAGGAATACACCGGCGGAACCTTCTCGGTGTCCAATCTCGGAATGCTCGACATTGACGAGTTCACCGCGGTGATCAATCCACCCGAGGCGGGGATCCTGGCGGTGGGCCGGATCGTGGAGCGGCCGGTGGCGCACGAGGGTCAGATTGCCCTGCGCCGCCGGATGCGACTCACCATGTCCTGCGACCACCGGGTCATAGACGGCGCCACCGGAGCGGAGTTCCTCAAGACGTTGAAGGCGATGCTGGAGAATCCGTTGGTGATGCTGTGGTAGGAACTCAGAACTCTCAATTGGAGTAGAGCCACTTGGCAAACCAGTTCGACATCATCGTGCTAGGCGGGGGCCCGGCGGGCTATGTGTGCGCCATTCGAGCAGCTCAGCTTGGGCTCGCCACCGCGGTGGTGGAGAAGGAGAAGCTCGGCGGGGTGTGCGTGAACATCGGCTGCATCCCGACCAAGGCTCTGCTGCACAGCGCCTATGTCGCCAACCTGGTGGCGCACGACGCCAAGGAGCTGGGAGTGGAGGTCGGTGGAATGAAGACCGACTACGGGGTCGCCATGCGGCGGTCGCGCAAGATCTCGGAGCAGAATTCGAAAGGCGTCGAGTTCCTCATGAAGAAGCACAAGATTGCCGTGGTCAAGGGCGCCGGCGCGCTGGCCAAGAACCGCACCATTCTGGTCGGCAAGGACGAGTATCAGGCCCGGAAGGCCGTGGTCATCGCCACCGGCTCTCGGGTCAAAGGCATTCCCCAGATCGGGCTGGAGATCAACAAGACCACCGTCATCAGCTCGGATGAGGCTCTCTTTCTCGAGCAGGCGCCCAAGACGCTCGCAGTGGTAGGAGCGGGAGCGGTGGGCTGCGAGTTCGCCGACGTCTTCAATGCGTTCGGAAGCAAAGTCACTCTGATCGAGGCATTGCCGCGCATCTTGCCTCTGGAGGACGCTGAATCCTCGGACGTTCTCACCAAGAGCTTCAAAAAGCGGGGTATCAGCGTCTTCGCGGGAGCGCAGGTCAAGAAGGCCACGGTGGCCAAGGACAAGGTCACGCTGGAGGTCGAGACCGGCGGCAAGACCGAGATGGTGGAAGTGGAGAAGGTGCTCATGGCGGCGGGCCGCGCCGTGAACACGGAGGGGATGGGCTTCGCGGAAGCCGGCATACAGCTCACCGACCGCGGATTCGTGCAGGTCAATCCGGGCACGCTGGAGACCACGTCACCTGGCGTCTACTGCATCGGCGATGTGGCCGGCCCCCCGATGCTGGCGCACAAGGGAAGCCGCGAGGGAGTCTTCGTGGCGGAGCTGGTCGCGGGACATGCCCCGCACCCGATCAAATACGACAACGTTCCCAGCGTCACCTACTGCCACCCCGAGGTGGCCAGCATCGGCGTCACCGAGGAGCAGGCCAAAGAGCGGAAGCTCGACTATCAGGTGGGACGCTTCCCTTTCAGCGCCAACGGCCGCGCCCGCACCGCCGGAGAGACGGAGGGCTTCGTCAAGATCATCCGGGACAAGAAGTACGGGGAGATCCTGGGGGCCCACATCGTCGGCAGCCACGCTTCGGAGATCATCCACGAGCTGACCGTGGCGCGGGAGAACGAGTACACGGTCGAGGAAGTGGA
>Ga0136617_10001188_pt1 | contig 22881 bp, 27 predicted proteins | sample AntDrymUQ3222106_2_FD_129672 | JGI IMG/M metagenome (GOLD analysis project Ga0136617, IMG submission 129672) | Polar desert sand microbial communities from Dry Valleys, Antarctica - metaG UQ322 (21.06) | ecosystem: Environmental > Terrestrial > Soil > Desert | place: Antarctica: Dry Valley...
GGCACGCACCCTGCTGGCCGAGCTCAACCGGGTGCTCAACCACCTGATGTTCCTTGGTTCCTACCCGCTCGAGCTGGGCGCGATCACGCCGGTCTTCTACGCGTTCCGGGAGCGCGAGACGCTGCAGGCGGTGATGGAGGAGATCTCCGGCGGCCGGATGCACTACATGTTCAACCGGGTGGGCGGTCTCAAGGAGGACCTGCCGGCCGGCTGGCTCGGCCGCGCTCGCACCGCGGTGCACGACGTGCGGTCGCGGCTTCCCGACATCGACCGGCTGATCATGGGCAACGAGATCTTCCAGGCCCGCACCCGCGGCGTCGGGGTGATCACGAAGGAGATGATCGAGGCGTACGGCGTCAGCGGCCCGGTTGCGCGCGCGTCCGGGGTGGACTTCGACCTCCGCCGCGACGAGCCCTACCTCGCCTACGGGGAGCTGGACGTCCGGGTCGTCACCCGCACCGAGGGCGACTGCCTGGCGCGGTTCCAGTGCCTGCTCGAGCAGGCACAGGTCTCGCTCGACCTCGCCGACGCCTGCATCGACCGGCTGGGCGCGTTGCCTCCTGGCCCGATCAACGTACGGCTGCCGAAGGTGCTGAAGGTGCCCGAGGGGGCGGTCTACTCGTGGACCGAGAACCCGTTGGGCATCAACGGCTATTACCTGGTGTCCAAGGGTGAGAAGACGCCGTGGCGGCTCAAGCTGCGCTCGGCGTCGTTCAACAACATCCAGGTGCTGGGCGAGCTGCTGCCCGGCGCGCTGGTCGCCGACATGGTCGCGATCCTGGGCTCGATGTTCTTCGTGGTCGGAGACATCGACAAGTAGCTCCCAGCACCACGCGGCGTCGGCTCAGGCGGTCTCGCGCTCGCGCTGGGGCTCGGCAGGAGCAGAGCGGTCCGGCTGGTCCATCAGCTCGTCGAGTGCCTCGGCGGCGCGGGCCAGCCGGGGATCGAGCAGCGGCGCCTCGGGCAGCGAGATCTCCGCCGCAGCGGCCAGCACGATCTCTGTGTCGGCCGTGTCCGGGCCGAGGTCGACCGGCAGGACCCCGTCGGCCGGGACACCCGCCCGCAGGGCGGCCCAGGCCAGCGGCAGCAGCAACGTGACCGAGGGAACTTCGGACTCGGCGAAGGGTGCCGTCTCCGGCAAGGCGGCGGGGAGCGCGCGCAGCTCGGCGAACTCGGCCTGCAAGGCGGCAACGGCGAGCCGCAGCTCGTGCACGTCACTCTGCAGCGCGGCCAGCTGGCTGGCTCGTTGGCGATCAGACCGGCCGGGGCGGGCCACGCGGGGCAGGCCCAGCAGGGCACGGCGCCACAGCGACGGCCGTCTGCGCCGACCTGCAGCCCGGGGGGCGCTGCGTGCGGCGGACGGCCGAGCGGCAGCGGGGGAAGCGCGGCGGCTAGCGGCCATGGCCGGGACGCTACGCGGACCGGGCGCCGAAGTGTCGGAGGCTCGCGGACACGATCTTCGCGCCGGGAGATCGCCTGCTGACCGGCCGTGGCAGGCTCGGGACGTGACCATCGCCACAGATCTCTCGCTGCTCGACTGGCGCCGGCAGGTGCACGACCTCTACGCGGCGGTGCGCTCGGAGCAGGATCCGGCCCGGGCCCACGAGCTGTGGCGCGCGACCCGGGACGAGCTGTTCGGCACCCATCCCGACTCGCCACTGCTGCCCGAGGACCGAGAAGGTTTCACCGGCCTGCCGGTTGCCGGCTACGACCCGGCCCTGCGCTTCGAGGTCGTGCTGGACCGCGACGTCGAGCCGCACCGGCTCGAGGTGCCGACCGGCACGGACGGCATGGTGGCGTTCGAGCGGATCGGTGTCCTGCGGCTGCCCGCGCTGGGAGACCTCGACGCCTGGTGGCTGTCGTCGTACGGCGGCGGTCTCTTCGTCCCGCTGAAGGACGCCACGGCCGGCACCGAGACCTACGGTGGCGGACGCTACGTCCTGGACACCGTCAAGGGTGCCGACCTCGGGGGCGACGTCCGCGCGGGCGAGCTGGTCATCGACCTCAACTTCGCCTACAACCCGTCCTGCGCCTACGACCCGGCCTGGGCGTGCCCGCTGGCTCCCCCCGGCAACACGCTCGCCGCCCCGGTGCGGGGCGGCGAGCTGTTGACCGCTTGAGCGGGGGACGCCTCAGCCGAGCAGGCCCTTGGACTCCAGGAACTCCTTGGCCACGTCGGCCGCCTTCTGCCGCTCGCCGTCGACCTTTCCGTTGAGCTCGGTGAGGTCCTCCGTCGTCAGCTCGCCGGCCAGCGCGTTCAGCGCGTCAGCGAGATCGGCGTCGTCGGCCACGTCCTTGCCCACCACCGGGACCAGGTTGTCGGCCAGCTGCAGGTCCTTGTCGTCCTCGATCACGACCAGACCCAGGGCCTCGAGCGTGGCGTCGGTGGTGCCGACCAGTCCGAGCTGCGCCTGGCCGCTGGTGACGGCCTCCTTGACCTGCGCCGTGCCGAAGCCGAGCGGCAGGACCTCGGTCACGGTGAGGCCGTAGGTCTCCTCGAGACCCGGCTGGCAGAACGGCCGGTCGGGGCACTCCTCGGTCGCGGCCAGGGCGACGGACTCGCCGTCCCAGTCGGAGAGCTTGGGCCCGATCGAGTCGGCGCTCTCCTTGGTCGCGGCGAAGGCGTTCTGGTCGACCGCCTCGGCTGCCTCGAGAGCCTTGATGCCCAGCGGCTCCCCGAGCTCGTTGAGCGCGTCGACGGTCTCGTCCTTGTCGCTGGTGGCGACCGGGGCGGCCGTCTCGCCGTTGGCCTTGACGTTCAGGAACTCCGTCATCGTGGCGGCGTAGTCGGGCACGACGTCGATCTCGCCGCTCTCCAGCGCCGGCTCGTAGACCTCACGGTTCTGCACGACCTTGATCGAGGCCGTGTAGCCGGCGTCCTCGAGCAGCAGCTTGTACATCTCGGCCATCAGCTGGATCTCGGTGAACCCCGCCGAGCCGATCACGATCGACCCCTTCTCGCCGGAGCCGCTGTCGCCGCCGTCGGTCGAGTCGAGCTTGTTGTCGTCACCGCCGCACCCGGTCGCCACGATCGCGACAGAGAGCAGCAGGCCGATCAGGGAGAGCCCGCGCCTGGAGGATCTCGTGCGCATTTGCGCCACCCGCCTTCTGTGTCCCGCGACGAGCCCGAGGCTCACCGCGCGTGTCGGGCGGGCACTTGCTGCGCCCGCTGGCTCCCATCAAACACGGCGCTGGGACAGACGGCCAGCCCGGCGGACCGGATCGAGACGACGTTGCAACAATTCGAACGACCCCTCGACGAGCAGGGCGAGGGTCGCGACCAACACGGCGCCGCCCACGAGCTCGGCCTGGTCCTGCCGGGCGAAGCCGGAGTTGATGAAGCGCCCGAGCCCGCCGCCGAGCACAAAGGCACCCAGCGTCGCGGTCGCCACGATCTGGACCGCCGCGAGCCGCACGCCGGTGAGGATCAGCGGTACGGCGAGTGGCAGCTCAACCCGACGCAGCATCTGCCACCCCGTCATGCCCATCCCGCGAGCCGCCTCCACGGTGTCCCGGTCCACCTCGCGCATCCCGACATAGGCGTTGGTGAGCACCGGCGGAAGGCCGAAGAGGATCAGCGCGACGATCGTGGCCCGGACCCCGAGGCCGAGCGGTCCGATGGCCAGCAGGATCAGCACCGCGAAGACCGGGACGGCCCGGCCGATGTTGGTGACGTTCACCGCCAGCGCCCCACCCTTGCCGATGTGGCCGAGCCACAACGCCAGCGGCAGGGCCAGCGCGCACACCAGCGCGAGCGAGACGCCGGAGAGCACGAGGTGCTCCCAGGTGCGGGCCGGGATGCCTGCCCGGCCCTGCCAGTTCTCCGGGTCGGTCAGCCAGGCGATCACGTCGCCGAAGGCGCTCATCGCGGGACCCGGGAGAGAGACACTCACCGGACTGCTCCCCGCTGCCATGGCGTGATGACCCGTTGGACGCCGAGCAGAGCAACGTCGGCGACCAGCGCCAGCGCGACGCACAGGACCGACGCGGTCAGCACCTGCGACCTGAACTCCGAGTTCAGCCCGCCGAAGATCAGGTTGCCCAGCCCACCGAAGCCGATGATCCCGCCGACCGTCGTGAGAGCCACCGTCGACACCGTGGCGATCCGGACCCCCGCCATGATCGTCGGCACCGCCAGCGGCAGCTCCACCCGCAGCATCAACCGCATCGGTCCCATCCCCATCCCCCGGGCCGCCTCGCGCACGTCGTCGGGCACCGCGTCCAGGCCGGCCAGCACGTTGCGCACCAGCACCGTCAGCGAGTAGAGGACCAGCCCGATCAGCACGGTGGTCGCGGAGATGCTGGTGAACGGGATCAGCAGCGAGAACAGCGCGACGGAGGGGACCGTGTAGACGATGGTCGCCGCACCGAGCAGGACCTGGCTGAGGCGCAGCCGGCGGGCCGCTATCGCCAGCGGGATGGCCAGCGCCAGACCGATCAGCACCGCGAGCACAGTCAGTGTGATGTGCTGGGTCAGAGCGTCCTGGAGCTCGGACCGGCGGCTGCGGACATACTCACCGCAGATCCAGTCGTTGCGCACCAGGCAGCCGGTCGAGAGAGGACGCACGGATGGACCGTAGCGAACAACCAATGATCCAGCTCGACCACGTCTCGAAGAAGTTCCCGGACGGCACCCTCGCGGTCGACGACCTGAGCTTCGACGTGACCGAGGGCGATGTGGTCACGCTGATCGGCCCGTCCGGCTGCGGCAAGACGACCACGATGAAGATGGTCAACCGGCTGGTCGAGCCGACTGGCGGCACGATCACCGTCGACGGCCAGGACATCATGCGCACCAACGCGGTGGAGCTGCGGCGACGGATCGGCTACGTGATCCAGAACGTCGGGCTGTTCCCGCACCAGACCGTGAGTGCCAACGTCGCCACGGTGCCCAGGCTGCTGGGGTGGGACCGCAGGCGCACCAACGACCGGGTGGCCGAGCTGCTGGCCCTGGTCGGGCTCGAGGAGCACGCCGCCCGCTATCCCGCACAGCTCTCCGGCGGCCAGCGGCAGCGGGTCGGGGTGGCCAGGGCGCTCGCTGCCGATCCGCCGGTGCTGCTGATGGACGAGCCGTTCGGGGCCGTCGACCCGATCGTGCGCGAGCGCCTGCAGGGCGAGTTCCGCCGGCTGATGGCCGAGGTCAAGAAGACCGTCCTGTTCGTGACGCACGACCTCGACGAGGCGGTGCGCCTCGGCGACAAGGTCGCCGTGTTCTCCCAGGGCGGCAAGCTCGAGCAGTACGACCCTCCCGCGACGATCCTCGGCGCACCGGCGACCCCCTTCGTCGCGGACTTCGTCGGCAGCGACCGCGGCCTCAAGCGGCTGTCGGTCACGCCGATCGACTCCAGCGACCTGGCCCACCCACCCGTGGTCCACACCAGCGACCGCCTCGCGGATGCCACCGCGTCGCTGCGTGCCGGCGGGTCACGGTGGGCGGTCGTGCTCGACGACAACAACGCCCTGCACGGCTGGATCGCGGCCGATGACGCAGGCGCGGGCGGCGACGGCACGGTCGGCAGCAATGCCCAGCGGATGGAGGCGTGGGTCCCCGTCGGGGCTCCGCTGAAACGCGCGTTCAGCGAGATGCTCGAACATGACGCCGGCTGGGTGGCCGTGCTCGACGGGGAACGCTTCGTCGGCGTGCTGACCCCCGCGGCGCTGCACGAGGCTCTGCGCCGGTCGGTCGAGTCCGACGCGAGCGGCGTCGACCGCGAGCTCGTCGAGGTGGAGTCGATCAGGGAACAATGACGGCCGGTCGCTCCGGCAGACCCAGAAAGTGCAGTACGCCGAGTGCATCCGCCTGCAACGCCTGCTGGGCAGCCGGGCTGATCCGCTCCAGCGCCCGGATGGACACGGTCCCGTCGGCCAGGCCCCACGTCGCGACAGCCCGGCCGTCGACCAGGGCGAACGGGTGGAACAGCCCGTTGCTGGTCACGATCTGCTGGTGCCGGCCCACGATCTGCTCACGCGACACCCAGCCGACCAGCACCGGGTCGAACGCACCGAGCAGCCGGGGCGGCGGCAGCCCGATGGTCCGCGGAACAGGCTCCTCCGGCTCGCCCCGTCCGGCGAGGATCTCCAGTCCCAGCCGGGCCGCACCGAGGCTGATCCCGGCCCAGCGGGCCAGGTCGCGGGCGTCGGCAGGCGCGTGACCGGCCAGGTAGCGCCGCGCCAGCCGGGTCAGCGCCTCGTTCTGGTCCAGCGCAGCCGGCGGCTCCCCCAGCCAGTCCCGCACCGCCACGAATGCATGGTCCCCGTCGCGCACCGGGCCGCGCACCACATGACCGCGCAGCGTCGCCGCGATCAGCACGTGCGCAAGGGCCTGGCGCCGCGTCGGCACGCCCGCCCGGTCGAGGCGCTCGCGGAGCCGGGACCGGGTCTGCGGACCCTCGGCCACCGCATCGACCACCACCGCCACACCGAGATCGGCCTGCACCGGGGAGACACCTTCCTGGCCGAGCCGCCGCGCATTGCCGGTCACCAGCTGCGGCGTGGTCAGTGCGTGCAGCCACCAGTAGTCCTCGGCCGACACCAGGTGCAGGGTGCCCCGGTTGAGCCAGCTGATGACCAGCGACCGCCGATCGGTCAGCGCCGCGTCGACGTCGGCGGCGGTCAGGCCGGTGGAGCGGCTCCGGATGCTCAGCCGGGCGCCGCGCGCGTCCTGCCCCTGCACGGCAAGCAGTCGTCGTACGACGTCCTCCGGGGTGCTCGCCGGCGGGCCGCTGAGCAGCTGCGCGGCCAGGCGCTCTGCGATCCCGCGGGCTGCGGCTCAGGCCGGGGCCGACGGCGAGTCGAAGTCGTCGCTACCGGTCGGGCGGACCCGGCAGGTGCGCTCGAGCAGCAGACCGGCCGCCGTCAACAGCCCGGCCGCGAGCAGGGCGGCGCCGGCGACGAGGGCCCGCTCGCGGCGGGTCCCGATGTCCAGCGCTGGCAGCAGGAGGACGAGGTAGCCGGCGTAGCCGCCGCCCACCAGGGCGCCGACGTGGGAGCTGGCCTTGCCGAGCACAGCCATCCGCGCGACCCCGAGGGGCTGCGGCGGCTTGGTGCCCGGCACCCCACGCAACCGACGCCGCAGCGCGACGGCAGAGACCAGCAGGGCTGCGGCAAGGAAGGCGATCGTCAGGGGAGCGGTCCATTGCAACGGAGGCAGGCTCGCGCCGCGGCTCTCCGCCACGCGCAGGACACCCCAGCACACGGCGGCGGCGCTGAGCAGCAGGGCGACCAGGACGCTCCACCGGGTCGGTCTCATCGGGCCGGCCGGGGCTCGACCGGCGCCAGGGTGAGGAAGATGTCGCGGCGTCGACGGACTCCCCGCACGTCCAGGGCGGCCACCGCATCGGCGACGGTCCCCGAGCCGGGCAGCACGGCAGCGGGGTCGACCTCGGACCACGGGAGCAGCACGAACGCCCGCTCGAATGCGCGCGGGTGCGGGACGACCAGGTCGGGCTGCTCGATCACGAGGTCACCCAGGGCGACGATGTCGATGTCGAGGGTGCGGGGCCCCCACCGCTCGGACCGCACCCGCGCGAACTGCTGCTCGACGCCGTGTGCCCGCTCCAGCAACGCACCGGCCGACAGGGCCGTGTCGGCCACCAGCACCGCGTTGAGGTAGTCGGGCTGCTGCGGACCACCCACCGGGTCGGTCTCGAAGACCTCCGAAACGGCGACCACGGTCAGGCCCGGCATCGCGACGATCGCATCCACCGCACCCTGCAGGATCGCCAACCGGTCACCCAGGTTGCTGCCGAGCGAAAACACGGCGCGACGAACCTCGGTCGTCACGCGCGCCGCCGCACGATCGTCACGGCGACGTCGGTGAACGGGACCCCGACCGGCGCCTCGGGCTTGTGCACGGTCACCTCCACCGCATCGACGAGCCGCTCCGTCAGGCACAGGTCGGCGATCCGCTGGGCGAGCGTCTCGATCAGGTTGACCGGCTCACCCTCGACCACGGCAGTGATGCGGGCAGCGAGCTCGCCGTAGTGCACCGTGTCGGCGATCTCGTCGGTCGCGGCGGCAGCTGCGGTGTCCACCTCCAGCACGACGTCGACGACGAAGGGCTGGCCGGACTTCCGCTCCTCGGCGTAGACCCCGTGGTGACCCACGGCGCGCAGGCCGCGCAGCGCGATGTGGTCGGTCACTGCTCGCTCACCTCCGCGGACAGCACCGGGGAGGAGTGATGCACCCAGAGGCGCCAACCGGTGTCAGTGTGCCGGAAGACGTTGGTGGCCGACATCCGGCCGCCGGACAGTCCCGCCGAACCGAGCAGCGGCATCGGCTCGGCCACCTCGGGCATGCCGGTGAGGATGTTCTCCACGCAGGTCACGACGGCGACCTCGCCGTCGACGGTCGCGTCCACGTCGGTGAGGACGAAGGAGATGGAGGACGTGTTGGCCATGATCATCACCCACGATCGCAGCACCTGCCCGCGGCCGCGCAGCGCGGGCCACCCCGGGTGCACGCAGATCACGTCCTCGGCGTGCGCGCCGTTCAGCCACACCGCCTGCATCAGGTCCAGGTCGGCGGACTCGAACGCGTCGTAGAGCGCCGCGTTAGCGGCCAGGACGGCACTGACCTCCTGCGCCACCCCCGCGTTGGCGTCGTCCGTGTCGTCCGTGTCGTTCACTCGTGCTCCCGCACGGCGGCGGCCACTCGCACTGCGTCCAGGCTGGCGCGCACGGCATGCACCCGCACCCCCCAGACCCCCGCGGCGGCGGCCAGGGCGCTGACGGCCGCGGTCGCGTCGTCGCGGCCGTGCATCGACCGCGGCTCGCCCGCCGCGTCTGCGAGCAAGCCACCGAGAAAGCCCTTGCGGGACGCGCCCACGAGGACTGGCCGGCCCAGGGCCTGCATGGCGTCGAGGTGGGCGAGCAGGGCCCAGTTGTGCGCCGCCGTCTTGGCGAAGCCGAGCCCCGGATCGAGCACCACCTGCTCCACGTCGACCCCGGCGTCGACGAGGCGGTCCAGACCGGTGCGCAGCTCGGTCATCACGTCGGCGACCACGTCGTCGTAGACGGCGAGCTCCTGCATCCGCGCACTGTGGCCGCGCCAGTGCATCGCGATGTAGGGACCGCCGGACTCGGCGACGACCCGGGCCATCGCCGGGTCGGCCCGCCCCCCGCTCACGTCGTTGACGATGACCGCTCCTGCACCGAGGGCGGCCGCGGCGACCTCGGCGCGCATGGTGTCCACACTGACGGCGGCGCCTGCGGACGAAAGGGCCTGTACGACGGGGAGCACCCGTCGGGACTCCTCCTCGGCGGCCACCCGCTCCGCGCCGGGCCGGGTCGACTCGCCGCCCACGTCGACGATATCGGCACCGTCGGCGACCAGCGCCAGTCCATGAGCGATGGCAGCGTCCCGGTCGAGGAAGTCCCCACCGTCGGAGAACGAGTCGGGGGTGACGTTGACGACTCCGATGACCAGGCAGCGGCCGATCCCTGCCAGGTGAGCCGGCAGCCCACGCACGGACGGTGACCCGGACCCCACACCGGTGCGCGGTGCGGCACTCACCGCGCGACGATCAGGCTCATCGCCTCGGCCCGGGTCGCCGGTTCCCGGAGCTGGCCGCGCACCGCGGAGGTGATGGTGGAGGCACCGGGCTTGCGGATGCCGCGCATCGACATGCACAGGTGCTCGCACTCGATCACCACGATCACCCCGCGCGGCTCGAGGATGCGCATCAGCGCGTCGGCGACCTGGGTGGTCATCCGCTCCTGCACCTGAGGCCGCCTGGCGTAGACGTCGACGAGACGGGCCAGCTTGGACAGCCCGGTGATGCGACCCTCGTGACTCGGGATGTAGCCGACGTGGGCAACCCCGGTGAACGGCACCAGGTGGTGCTCGCAGACACTGCGGACCTCGATGTCCTTGACCAGCACCATCTCGTCGTGACCGAGGTCGAAGGTCGTCGTCAGGACGTCCTCGGGCTCCTGCCACATCCCCGCGAAGATCTCTCGGTAGGCGCGGGCGACCCGGTCTGGGGTGTCCCGCAGACCGTCGCGGCCGGGATCCTCCCCGACCGCGACGAGGAAGTCGCAGATGGCCCGGCGGACGCCCTCTTCGTCGTAGCCGGGCTGCCGCGCAGGGATGTCCGCGGACCCAGCGGGCTCAGCCACTGCCGATCAGCTCTCGAAGCCCAGCGGTCGACCAGGGATCTCGTCGGAGGGAAGCGGGGAGTCCGGCACGTCGGTCGGGCCGAGGTCACCCAGGCTGTGCTTCTTGTCCTGCCCGTTGGGTGAGGCGAGCTCCTTGGGCGTCATGATCGGGCCGGCCTGCGGCGTGCGCTTCGCGGAGCCGGTCCAGGCCGGCCGCTTGGGCTTCTTGCGGATCTGCGCGAAGATCGCGGCGACCTGGGCCTTGTCCAGCGTCTCTTTCTCGAGCAGCTGCAGCACGAGGTCGTCGAGGATGTCGCGGTTCTCGACCAGGATCTCCCAGGCCTCGTCGTGCGCCGACTCGATCAGCCTCTTGACCTCCTCGTCGACGACCCCGGCGACTTCCTCGGAGTAGTCACGCTGGTGTCCCATGTCGCGTCCGAGGAACGGCTCGGCGCCCTCGGTGCCGAGCTTGATCGCCCCGATGCGCTCGGTCATGCCGTACTGCGTGACCATCGCGCGGGCCACCGCGGTGGCCTTCTCGATGTCGTTGGCGGCGCCGGTCGTCGGGTCGTGGAACACGATCTCCTCGGCCGCGCGGCCGCCGAGCATGTAGGCGAGCTGGTCGAGCATCTCGTTGCGCGTGGTGGAGTACTTGTCCTCGTCGGGCAGGACCATCGTGTAGCCGAGGGCGCGGCCCCGCGGCAGGATGGTGATCTTGTGCACCGGGTCGGTGTTGGGCAGCGCGGCGGCCACCAGGGCGTGCCCGCCCTCGTGGTAGGCCGTGATCTTCTTCTCTTTCTCGTTCATCAGCCGCGAGTGCTTCTGCGGCCCGGCGATCACCCGGTCGATGGCCTCGTCGAGCGCTTGCGAGTCGATCAGCTTCTTGTCGTTGCGCGCGGTGAGCAGCGCCGCCTCGTTGAGCACGTTGGCGAGGTCGGCACCGGTGAAACCGGGGGTACGGCGAGCAAATGCCAGCAGGTCGATGCTCTCGTCGATGGGCTTGCCCTTGGCGTGCACCTCGAGGATCTTGTGCCGTCCGTTGAGGTCGGGTCGCTCGACGGCGATCTGCCGGTCGAAGCGGCCGGGGCGCAGCAGCGCCGGGTCGAGGATGTCCGGCCGGTTGGTCGCCGCGATCAGGATCACGCCGCCCTTGACGTCGAAGCCGTCCATCTCCACGAGCAACTGGTTCAGCGTCTGCTCGCGCTCGTCGTGGCCACCACCCATGCCGGCGCCGCGGTGGCGGCCGACGGCGTCGATCTCGTCGACGAAGACGATGGCCGGTGCGTTGGCCTTGGCCTGCTCGAAGAGGTCCCTGACCCTGCTAGCTCCCACACCGACGAACATCTCGACGAAGTCCGAGCCGGAGATCGAGTAGAACGGCACCCCGGCCTCGCCGGCGACGGCGCGGGCGAGCAGGGTCTTGCCGGTGCCGGGCGGGCCGTAGAGCAGCACGCCCTTGGGGATCTTGGCGCCGATGGCCTGGAACTTGGCGGGGTTCTCCAGGAACTCCTTGATCTCCTCGAGCTCCTCCACCGCCTCGTCGGCACCTGCGACGTCGGCGAACGTCGTCTTCGGGGTGTCCTTGGTGATCAGCTTGGCCTTGGACTTGCCGAACTGCATGACGCGGGAGCCGCCGCCCTGCATCTGGTTGAAGAAGAACAGGAACACCGCGACGATCAGAATGATCGGCAGGAGCGTGAGCAGCAACCCGACGACCCAGCTCTGCCGCGCGACGCTGTCGGTGAACGTCTCGCTCGGCGGGAACTGGTCGAGCAGCTCGATGATGTCGTTGGCCCGGGCCTCGACATAGTCGGTCTGGATCTTGTCGCTGCCCTGGACCTCGAGGCCCTCCTTGAGGGTCAGCTCCAGCCGCTGGTCGCGGTCGACGATCTTGGCCTGCTCGACCTGGCCGTCGGAGATCGCCTTGAGCGCGACCTCGGTGTCGACCTTCTTGAAGCCACCGGAGGCGGAGGAGATCGAGCTGATCAGCAGCACGCCAAGGATCACGATCGCGACCCAGAAGAAGGGCCCTCGGAAATAGCGTTTGACGTCCATCGAAGCGGGGCGGGTCGCCCCGTCCCTCCTACCGAATCGTGGGGTGGTGACTCTCGACGGTACACCGCGTCAACGCGGCGGCGGAGCCGAAGAGTTCCCTCTGACCGCTCGGGTCAGCTCGCTCGGCCGGGTCAGCTGGAGTAGACGTGCGGCGCGAGCGTGCCGACGAACGGCACGTTGCGGTAGCGCTCGGCGTAGTCCAGGCCATAGCCGATGACGAACTCGCTCGGGATGTCGAACCCGACGTAGCGGACCGGCACCTCGACCTTTGCGGCCTCGGGCTTGCGCAGCAGGGTGCACACCTCGACCGACGCCGGCTCACGGGAGCCGAGGTTGGACATCAGCCAGGACAGCGTCAGGCCCGAGTCGACGATGTCCTCGACGATCAGGACGTGCTTGCCGAGGATGTCGCCGTCGAGGTCCTTGAGGATGCGCACCACCCCCGAGGACTTGGTGCCCGAGCCGTAGGAGGACACGGCCATCCAGGCCATGGTCACCGGCGAGCGAAGTGCCCGGGCTAGGTCTGCCATCACCATCACCGCGCCCTTCAGCACACCCACCAGCAGCAGGTCGCGGCCCTCGTAGTCGGCGTCGATCTCGGTCGCCATCTCGGCCAGCCGGTGCGCGATCTGCTCCTGCGTGATCAGCACCTTCTCGAGGTCGCCGCCCAGGTCCTTCTCGTCCACCCGCCCCGCCCCTTCGCTCGGCACCCACAGCCGCTGCCCGCGGTCGTGTCACTGGGCTGCGTGGATGATTCGCAGCCTCCCACACTCCCGCAACGCGATGACCCGGCCGGGCAGGTCGAGCGGCCCCTGCCCGTGCCACTGGGTCACCAGCGCATCGACGGCCTCGACGTGCCCTGCATGCAGGTCGCTGGGTGGCGCGCCCGCCGCCAGCGCCGCTCGCCGGATCACCCGGCCGCGGACGGCGACCGGCAACACCGCCAGAGCGGCCACGTCGAGCGACCCGTCGGTGGCGAGGACTGCGGCCTGCGCGCGCTCGGTCCACTCGTCCAGCGCGTCGGCGTCGGCCCGGAGCAGCGCGGCGGTGCGGGCCAGCGCGGCGGCAACACCCGGGCCGACCGCGGACTCCAGCGCGGGCAGCGCGTCCTGCCGGACCCGGACCCGCGCGAAGGCCGGGTCGGCGTTGTGCGGGTCGTCCCAGACCGCCAGGCCGTCAGCGGCGGCTCTCACCGTGTCGCGGTCCAGCCCGAGCAACGGCCGGCGATAGCGACCCGCAACGGGGGCCATGCCGGCCAGCGACCGCCCGCCCGCCCCCCGGGCCAGCCCCAGCAGCACGGTCTCGGCCTGGTCGTCACGGGTGTGCGCCAGCAGCACGGCGACCGCGCCGTGCTCGTCAGCGACGGCTGCCAGTGCCTGGTAGCGCGCCGTCCGCGCCGCCGCCTCCAGGCCACCACCGGAGCCCACCTGCACGGTGCGGACCTCGACCGGGCCGAGCCCCAGGCCGGTCAGCAGCGTCACGACCGCGCCGGCCCGCTGCGCAGACCCGTCCTGCAGGCCGTGGTCGACGGTGACGGCGCCGGCGCGCAGTCCGATCCGCGGTGCCTCGAAGGCCGTCGCGGCCGCGAGAGCGAGCGAGTCGGCACCCCCACTGGCAGCGACCAGCACCAGGTCGCCCGGCTCGAGGTCGGCCAGCCCACGTCGTACGGCCAATCGCACCGCCGCTACCGCCGTACTCGGCCCCATGCTCCGACGTTAGGGGGTCAGCCGTGCACGCGTCTGACCCAGGCGCTCGCGTCGGCGAGCTCCGCCCGGGTGGGGAGGTTCTCGGGTCGCTCCCAGACGGCGTTGAACCGGGCCATGTCGGTCTGCTCGACCACCGCGCGCACGAACCGCTCGCCGTCGCGGTACTGCCGCAGCTTCGCGTCGATGCCGAGCAGCCGGCGGACGACCTGCTCGAGCCGGGTCGCCTCCTTGCGCCGGCGCTGGAACTTGGCCCTGATCGTCGCGACCGACGGGATCACCGCCGGGCCGACTCCGTCCATCACGTAGTCGGCGTGCCCCTCGAGCAACGACATCAGCGCCGTGATGCGGTCGAGGATCTCCCGCTGGGCGGGGCTCTGCACGACCTCGATCAGCGACGCTCCCTCGGCCTCCTCGCCGCCGCGCACGGCGTCATAGACCGCGCCGGCCGCCGCACGCAGCCGGCGCAGCACCGCCGCCGAGTCCAGGTCGGTCTCGTCGACGAACGCGCGGATCTCGGTCAGCACGTGCTCGCGCAGCCACGGCACCGCACCGAACTGCACCCGGTGGGTCTCCTCGTGCAGGCAGACCCACAGACGGAAGTCCGCAGGGTCGACGTCCATCTCCCGCTCGGCCGCGACGATGTTGGGTGCGACGAGGAGGAGCCGGCCGGGCCGCGCGTCGGTGGTTTCGCCGTACGGCGGGAACAGCTCGTACTGGCCGAGCACCTTGGTGGCGAGGAACGCGAGCAGGGAGCCCGTCTGCGCACCCGTCACGCGGGCCCCGATCGCGGTGGCCGCGGCGGACTGGTGCTTGCCCTTGTCGCGGGCGACCAGCTTGTCGATGACCGGCTCGAGCACCGTCTGGAAGCCCGCGGCGTTGGCCTTGATCCAGGCCGGGCGGTCGATGACGGCGACCGAGGAGCCGTCGGTCTCGGCGACCAGCCCGGTGTAGTCGCGCACGTGGCCCTGAGCCTGCTCGGCGTATCGCCGCAGGTCGGCGACCGCGGCTGCCGCCTCGGGTCGGGTGATGACGGGGCCGGGGCGGACCAGCCAGGTGCCGGTCGTCACGGCCAGGTCCCAGTCGACCATCGCTGAAGGGCTCATGTCGTCACCGTACGTCGGGAATCGTGGGCGCACAGACCGGTGGCCCGGACGGTCCTCTGCAGACCGCCCGGGCCACCGGGTCACGCACGTTCTGTCTCAGCGTGGTGCGTGGGTCAATTGCTGAAGATGCTCACACCACCGGGGCCGACGAGAAGCCCGACGACGATGAGGACGATGCCGAGCAGGACCTGGCCGCGAACGAGGGTCACGATGCCCCAGATGACCAGCGCTACTGCAAGAAGCCACAGAATGAATTCCATAGTGTTTGCCTCCTTCCGGATCGCTTGATTCCCGGCAGATCCCGGCTCAACCCCCTAGGGGTCCTCGTTCACCCGTCCGGACCGGCGAGCGAGGCCACGATCCGGTCCAGCGCGTCGCGTGCGCCCAGGGTGTCGGCGGCGGCGACGTCGTCACTCATCACCGAGAAGGCGAGGACTCGGGCGCCGCTCGCACCACCGTTGCCCGCCCCGGTCGTCACCACCCCGGCGAGGCTCGAGACGCCGGTGAGGGTCCCCGTCTTGGCGCGCACCACCCCTGCTCCCTCGCGCGCACCGTCGGGGCCGAACCGCTCGGCGAGCGTGCCGGAGAAGCCGGCGACCGGAAGCCCGGTGACCAGGGACCGCAGCCCGGCCAGGTCGGGGTCGGCGGTTGTCGCGGCCAGGGAGAGCAGTGCGCCGAGGGTCTCCGGCGCGATCAGGGAACCGCGGGCCAGCCCGCTGCCGTCGAGCAGCCGCAGCCCGTCGGTCGGCACCCCGAGGTCGACCAGCACGTCGGTCACCGCGGCCCTCCCGCCGTCGAACGTCGCCGGCCCGCCCTGGCCCGCGGCCACCAGCCGGAACAGTGACTCGGCCAGGTCGTCGTCGCTGGTGGCGAGCATGGACTCGACGAGAACCGACATCTGCGGGGAGGTGACCGAGGCGATGACCTCGGCCGCAGACGGGGCAGCTGCGCGGGTCACTGCCGCGGTGACGGTGAGGCCGCGCCGTGACAGCAGGTCGGCGAACAGCTCGCCCGCGCGCACTGCCGGGGCCCCGACCCGTTCCGGGGCTCCGGGCCGGATCCGCCCGGCGTCCACCGTCAGGGCGCTGACCGGGGAGACCTCCCCGCCGGGGACGTAGCTCGGCTCCCAGTCCGGCGAGACAGCGGGCCCGGTGAACAGGCTGTCGTCGACGCGCACGGTCACCGAGACGAGGCCGCCGAGGCGCAGCTTGGCGGCGGTGGCGTCGGCCAGGTCGGTCAAGCTCGCCGGTCGCGGGTAGGCCGGCTCCCGGGGTGGGCGCACGGTGAGCGTCGTGTCGCCACCGCCCACCAGCACGACCTCGCGCGGGTCCGCCCCGACGACGGTGCGCGTCTGCAGCCGCTCCGTCGCTCCCAGCGCCACCAGCGCGCCCGCCGCGGTCAGCAGCTTGGCGACCGAGGCCGGCGTGCGCGCTGTTCCGGCGTCCCGGTCGAGCAGCACCTCACCGGTGCCGACGTCGACGAGATAGGCGCCGGGGTCCCCGCCGAGGTCAGGGTCATCGAGGAGTGTCTCGTCCAGACCCGCCCCACCTCCTCCGGCCGGCGCCGCCGCGGGGGCGAGGACGGGTCCGGCGGGAGTGGGCGCGGGGCTCGGCGATGACTGCGGAACGGACTGTGCCGGCGTGGGCGCGGCGTCGTCGAACAGCCCACCGGGGATGCGTCCGGTCGCGTAGAGCCCGCCGAACGCGACGGCTGCGAGCACCAGGACGAGGCCGCTCGCCAGCGCGAACGTGCCGACTCGTCCCGCGCGTCCCCGCACGGCGCTTCTCACGCACCCTCGATTCGTCCACCCGGCTCGGCGTACGGGAGACTATCCACCTGCGACTGGCGCACCGGTGCGTCCGTCGCTGCCAGGAGGGTGGCCGTGGACTTCGACGTCCTGATCGAGATCCCCAAGGGACAGCGCAACAAGTACGAGGTCGACCACACCAGCGGGCGCATCCGGCTGGACCGGATGCTGTTCACCTCGACGCGCTACCCGGCCGACTACGGCTTCATCGAGAACACCCTCGGCATGGACGGCGACCCGCTCGATGCCCTGGTGCTGCTCGACGAGCCGACGTTCCCCGGTTGCCTGATCAAGGCGCGGGCGCTGGGGATGTTCCGGATGACCGACGAGGCCGGCGGCGACGACAAGGTGCTGTGCGTGCCGGCGACCGACCCGCGCTCGGAGCACCTGCGCGACATCCACCACGTCCCGGAGTTCGACCGGCTGGAGATCCAGCACTTCTTCGAGGTCTACAAGGACCTCGAGCCCGGCAAGTCGGTGGAGGGCGCGACCTGGGTCGGGCGGGTCGAGGCGGAGGCGGAGATCAAGGCATCGGTACGACGACTGCGCGATGCCACGCCCGCCGAGGCCGCGGCGCACCCACCCATACCCGGTGAGCGTTAGATCCAGCCGAGCTCGCTGAACTCGGGGAAGCCGCCCTGCCAGATCCCGAAGCCCGCGAAGAGCAGCAGCGACAGGCCGTAGGACGTGAGCAGGTAGCGACCCATGCCCTCACGACTCCACAGACCCCACCCGACGAAGACCACAGCGGTCCCGATGCCCAGGTAGGCCGTCTGGCCCTCGACCGAGTTGGTGAAGTGGGTGTAGCCGACGACGGCGGCCAGCAGGTGCGCTGCGATGCCGCCGCGTGGCTGCCGGTCGGCCAGCGCGACGGCAAGGGCCACGACGATCAGGGCGAACCCGAGGTACCAGAGGTAGTGGCCGACGGTCTCGTCCCACAGATGCACGACGTCGGGGTCCTCGCCGGGCAGCACGTTGCCGATGGAGTTCGCGGAGAGGTGGATGCCGTGACCCTGGGTGTAGAGGACGGCCGCGAACCAGAAGGCGACCCAGGTGCCCCGGCTCGCGCCGGCCGCTCGCAAGGCGCCCGCGGCGGCACCGGTGACGGCGTACGGCGTGAGGAGGTCGATCCAGTCCGCCCATCGGGTGACCCCGACATCACCCAAGCCGGCGAACAGCGTGCCCGCGTGGTGGAAGACGGAGTAGCCGAGGGCGAGCAGCACCAGCCATCCCCCGAAGGCGCGGGCGTGCTGCTCGCGATAGGCGCTCACGGCCGGGCGGCGCCGAAGTAGCTGTCGCGGTAGATGCTCGACACGCGCACGTCCTCACCGGTGAACGGCGCCTCGATCATCTGGCCGGCGCCGATGTAGAGGCCGACGTGGTAGATCGAGCCGGCGTTGCCGGGATCGGAGCCGAAGAACACCAGATCGCCCTTGCGCAGGTCTGACTGAGCGACTTTCCGGCCCTGCTCGTACTGCGCCACGCTGTAGTGCGGCAACGAGACCCCGCCGCGGGCCCATGCCTGCATGGTCAGACCCGAGCAGTCGAACGCGTCCGGGCCCGACGCGGCCCAGCGGTAGGGCTTGCCGATCTGGTCGCGCGCATAGGCGATGGCCGCGGATGCGCCGGACGCGGTGCCCGCGGACGAGCCGCCTCCACCGGTGGAGGTTCCCCCGCCGCCGCCGCTGTCGTTGCCGTTGCCGCCCCCGTTGCCGCCACCGCTGCCTCCCCCGTTGCCGCCATTGCCACCACCGGCCGGCCGGTCGTCGTCGCGGTCGGCGGCGGCGCGGGCATCGGCCCGGCGACGCTGATCGGCCGCTTCCCGCCGCTGCTGCGCCGACCGGCGCTGCTCGGCCCGGCGGGTCTGTTCGACCTGAGCCAGCCGAGCCGTGCGCGCCTGCTCGAGACCCGCCTGCCGGGTGCGCTCGAGGCGCACCGAGGTGTCGCGTGCCGCCGCCAGGGCGACGATCAACGACTCGCGTTGAGTCCCGATCTCGGCGACCGCCTGTCGCTGCGCAACAAGCTTCTGCTCGGCGGCGATCTTGGCGTTCTCGACGGCCCCGGCCGCGTCCTCCCGCGCTGCCACGAGGTGCTGCGCCCGCTGCTCCAGCACCTCGGACGCGACCTCTGCCGACCGGACCGTGTCCAGGGCACGGCGCCGGTGGTCGCCGATCGTGTCGATGGCCGCAGCCCGGTCGAGCAGGTCACGCGGGCCGTCAGCCGCCAGGAACGCCGACAAGCCGCTGAGGTCACCGCCGGACCGATATGCCGCTGCCGCGAACCGGCCCAGCTCCCGCCGGGACTGCTCGACCGCGACGCGCGCATCGCCCGCCTTCCGCTGCGCCGTCACGGCGTCCTGAACCGCCCGCTCGAGTCGGAACCTCGCGCCGTTGTAGGCCTCGACCACCTGGGCAACCTCGGTCGCCAGCTGCGCCGAGCGCGCCCCCGCCGCGGCGAGCCTGGCCTCGATCTGCCCGACGTGCGCGGCCGTGGACGCGACGGTCGAGCGACTGCGCTCGACCTCCCTGGCACTGGGAAAGGCTGGGTCGGCGGCGGCCGGGGGTGCCGCGAGCAGACCGAGAGCCAGCGCGCTGGCGGCGGTGCCTGCGACCGCGGTCGCCAAACGACGACAAGCACGTCGTACGGCGTGTCGCGAGCCCATTCACAGCCTCCTCTCCCGGCGCTGTGGTAACAGCAGCCCCGCAAGAGAACACCCGTCACACTGGTTCGGTCAAGGCCGGCTGCCTTCGGCGAGCGTCCGCGAGCTGCCCGCAAAACGGCTCCTGCCCCCCGGGCTTCCATGACAGGCGACGCCGCAATCGGAAAGGATCGGGGTCGAGGCGGACACAATGCTCTCGTGGTCGACTCCTGCGCCGACGACCGGCGGCTGCGCTTCGAGGCGGTGGTTGCGGCCGCATATGTGCCTCTGCAGCGCTACCTGCGCCGACGTGTCGATCCGGCCACCGCTGACGACGTACTGGGAGACGTGCTGCTCGTCATGTGGCGCCGCGCCGACGACATCCCCGCGGAGACGAGCCTCGCGTGGTGCTACGGCGTTGCGCGGGGGTGCCTCGCCAACAGCGCGCGCGCCCGGCACCGCCAGCTGCGGCTCGTCCGTCGCCTTGCCGAGGACCGCAGCCTGCAGCCGGCCAGCCCGCTGACGGATCCGGGACTCGAGCGCGCGCTGGACTCCCTGCCCGCGAAGGACGCCGAGATCCTCCGGTTGTGGGCCTGGGAGGGACTAGCGCCCCGGGAGCTGGCAGTCGTGCTCGGCATCTCGGCCAACGCGGCGAGCATCCGGCTGCATCGGGCGACCAAGCGGCTCAAGGAGAAGCTGGGCCGCCCGAACACTGCACCCGGAAAGGATGCGCCCGCGTCCGGACATGAAGGGGTCGTACCCAGAGAGGAGGCCCCCCGGTGACCGGCGACGACGAGCTACGCGCACGGCTCTCCCGCATCGACCCGATGCGACCGGGCGGGACTGCCGATCCCCTTCCAGCCGCGACGGCTGCCGAGATCCAGGAGCGCGTGATGCAGACCATCGACCACGAGGCAGAGAATGCATCCGACGACACGGCCGTCGCGCGTTGGCGCCGTCCGCGCGTCCTTGCCGCAGCAGCCGCGGTCGTGCTGGTGCTCGCGGTCGGCGCGACGCTGGCCACGTCGACCGACGATCCGAGCACACGCCCAGCCGCACCCACGACGCTGGCCCTGTCCCTGCCCGACAGCGGGGTCATCGCGTCGTGCCTCGCCTTCGACGTGAACGTCCTGCGCGAGATGCCGGTGGCCTTCGCCGGCACCGTCACCGACATCGGCGACGACGCGGTGACGCTCGACGTCAACCACTGGTACAAGGGCGGCGACGCAGACCTGGTCACCGTCGGCCTCAACTCCGGGCAGACCTCGGCGGCCCTCGACGGCGTCGACTTCGCCGCCGGCGAGAGCTACTTGCTGACCGCCACCGACGGCACGGTCAACGGCTGCGGCTTCAGCGGCCCGGCGTCGCCAGAGCTCGAGGCCGCGTTCGCGGACGCGTTCCCCGGCTGACGCGCAGTCCGGACCCTCAGGCCCCGCGCTTCTCCCCCTTCGGGGTGCCCCCGACGTGTGAGGTGCTGTCGTCGCTGCCCTCGTCGGGGGCGCTCTCCGACATCTCCGACGCCGGCTGCTCGTCGCCCGGGGATGCGGTCCGACCGCCGGGTGTGTCCGACGGGCTGGGTGCCTTGAAGTCCGCGTCGTCCACGGGCCCCGTGGCACCTCCGACCCGGGCACCATCGCGGTGCGTTCCGCCCTCCTGGTCGGATTCCGCCTTCTCCTTGCGACCCTCGTAGGGCGGCACGACCCCGCCGGCCTCCTGGTCGCCGCCGGTGCTGAAGGTCGGTCCGGCCCCGCTCGCTCCGCCCGTCGCCATCTCGGCCTCCTTCTGCGTGCCGTCCTCGTTCATGGTGCGCCCGTCGTCCTCGCCTGGTGCCGTCATCCGCTCCTCCTTCGGTCGTTTGTGCTCGGGTCAGCCGCCCCCGTCACCGGTCGGCATCTCCTCCATGTCGGCCTGCGCGGTGTCCTGCTCGTCCACCCCGGTCGAGTCGCTCTCGTGCGGGTCACCGGCCGGTCGGCCGGCCGGTCCGGAACCGGGCGGGCCACCCTCATCCCGGGAGCCGGGGGCTCCCCGCTCTGCCTGCGGTTCCTTCTGCAGGTGCGGGCTCTCGTCCTTCTCGGTCATCAGCTCTTCCCTTCCTCGGTTGCGCGTCGGGTTCAGCAGATGCGGGGCAGCGGGTCGCCGACGAGCATGTCGATGAGCCGGTGACCGCCGAAGGTGGTGCGACCGAGCACCCGACCGGGAGGCTCCTCGCGGACCTCCCCGACGATGGCCGCGTCCTGGCCGGCTGGCAACGCCCGCATCGCAGCGAGCGCAGCGTCGGCATGCTCGGGTGCGACGAAGGCGACGAGCTTGCCCTCGTTGGCGACGTAGAGCGGATCGATCCCGAGGATCTCCCCGGCACCGACCACCTCGGGCCGCACCGGCACCCGGCTCTCCTCGAGGACGACACCCACCTCCGCGGCGAGCGCGATCTCGTTCAGGACGGTGGCCACGCCGCCGCGGGTCGCGTCGCGCATGCAGTGCAGCCCCTCGCCGCAGGCCGCCAGCAGCGCGGACGCCAGTCCCCACAGCGGCTGGGTGTCGCTGCGCACGTCGGCCTCGATGTCCAGGTCGCCGCGGGCCAGCAGGATGGCGACCCCGTGGTCGCCGATCGTTCCCGAGAGCAGCACCTTGTCGCCGGGCCGGACCAGCTGCGGCGACAGAGCGACCCCCTCCTCGACCAGCCCCACCCCGGTGGTGACGACGTACATCGAGTCGCATTTCCCGCGCTCCACCACCTTCGTGTCACCGGCGATCACCGACACGTCGGCCGCGCCGGCAGCGAGCGCCATGGCGGTGATCTCGGCCTCGAGGACGTCAGCGGCCAGCCCTTCCTCGAGGACCAGCGCCGCCGACAGGGCGACCGGCCGCGCGCCGGAGACCGCGAGGTCGTTGACGGTGCCGTTCACCGCGAGCTCGCCGATGGAGCCACCCGGAAAACGGATCGGGCGTACGACGAATGCGTCGGTGGTGAGCGCCAGCCGAGCGGTGCCCACCGTGAGCAGCCCGGCGTCCGAGAGCTGTTCGAGCGCCGGGTTGGCCAGCAGCGGGACGACGAGTCCCTCCACCAGCGCGCGGCTGGCTTTGCCACCCGCGCCGTGCGCCATCGTGATGCGCTCGTCGCGGAAGCGCTGCGGCCGCCGCCGCATCGCCTCGATGCGCTCGCCGACCTCGTCCTCGGTGAACTGCTTCACTTCAGCACCTCGAGGGTGAGCCGCTGCTTCGCGTACTGCCCGTAGTTGTAGTAGGCGGCACAGGCGCCCTCGGAGGAGACCATGCAGGTGCCGATCGGCGTCTCCGGGGTGCAGGCCGTGCCGAACACCTTGCACTCCCACGGCTTGAGGACTCCCTTGAGCACCTCACCGCACTGGCAGGCCTTGGGGTCCGCGACCCGCACGCCTGGCAGGTCGTAGCGCAGCTCGGCGTCGTAGTGCGCGTACTTCGGCGCAAGCTGCAGGGCCGAGTGCGCGATCGAGCC
>Ga0136617_10001190_pt1 | contig 22873 bp, 12 predicted proteins | sample AntDrymUQ3222106_2_FD_129672 | JGI IMG/M metagenome (GOLD analysis project Ga0136617, IMG submission 129672) | Polar desert sand microbial communities from Dry Valleys, Antarctica - metaG UQ322 (21.06) | ecosystem: Environmental > Terrestrial > Soil > Desert | place: Antarctica: Dry Valley...
ATATGAGCTAAACCTGCAGTTGCTCGTGGTGCGCTTGGCAATGACAGTAAAACTGCCCTAGTGGTGACAAATTAAACTAGGGACAAACTCTTCGCGCGCGCTGTGACAAACAAACGAATATCAATGCGGACGACGCGACGATTCGTCGTTCGTCCTAAACGGGCGTAGGCTTAAGTCTTTAGCGCGGGCATGATCCGAACGGGCTAAAGGCTACCTACTGCGCGGTGCAGAAGGTCGATCGATGAAGACGCCACCTCTTTGGAAGGGGTATCACGAGTAACCTAAAAGCGCGCCACTTGCCCCGGACGAGGCAGTTCCTCAAGCTTTATGAACTTCCCCCGATTTTTGCCGCGCTAATTGCTTCGCTACTTCCACCCGCCGGCTAGATTCTGAAGAATATCGAGCCAAAAACCATGACCCTTTGACTCACGGCTTTTTAACCGAGTACGATAGATTGATTTACCGATTTATAGCATTGTTGTTCGGTGTGATTCAGGATTCAGTCCTTCGTTTGACCGGAAAGTAGTTGTAACCACAGCAACAAAACTTCGCGGGTAACCCTACGATGGTATCGATGCAAGACACGCGGGGCGTGGACCTGAACCATAGATACTGCCGCCCCAGTCGAGTGGAAGCGAAACAATGCTGACTAGGCTGGAGTTTAAGGATGTCGTCGTTCCGAAAAGGGATCGCATTCTTCCTCCTGTCATAGAGTCTTTGGTGGCGGCGGCTCGTGAGGGCCACGACTTGCCGCCCCTGGTAGCCACCATAATTCAAGGTTTCGGCTTCGACAGTTTCCTTTATGGGCTGAGCATGAGTCCTCGACCTGACAGAGAGGCGCAGCTTTATGCTTTTACTACCCTCCCGGTTGAATGGATGCAAATCTACGACCAAAAGGCCTATATCGAGATAGACCCGCGCATCCAGCTAGTCTATGACAGCACGGCGGCGGCGCTACGGGATCAAGAATCGGAGCGAGGGAGAAGCGCACGTGCTGATGAATTTCTCGATGACGCCGCCCGGTTTGGTGTTTGCAGTGGAATGGGTTTTCACCCTGCATGACGAAACAATCGCGGCATTGAATCGCATACAATTCGGCGCACCCGACGATTGATTCTTTTAGACGGTTGATGATCCAACGAAACCTAGGTGATTTGCTCTCGTTCGGTCACTTCTTTCACGAACTTTTTATGAGACCTGTGATTGAAAAGGGTATGCCATCTCGCATCCGCGGCGCGCCGATGTCCCACTCGAGAGCGAGAAGTCCTATCATTCGTGGCTCGAGGACTCGTCACTGAAGATATTGCCCAGAAGCGCCATATCAGCCCACGTACGGTTCAGTTTCACCTTGATTCTGTCCGCACCAAGCTCGGGGCGGCAAACCGACAAGAGGCGATTGCGATCGCGACTCGCGCGGGCCAAATCGTAATCAATCCTTAGCTGCGAGCGCGTAATTCTGCACGAGGGGCTGGGCGTTTAATCGCACGCCTCGGTGCTCATCTCGTCCGTCGGCCAAACTACGAAAATCAAAAAAACCCGTTGTGCCGATCAACAACTGTAGTGCACTATATTGTGTGCCGATAAGCCTCGCCCGAGCCGGGAAAAATGCAACCCTTCGCAGATCTGCCATCGATATCCCTCGATTTCTTCGCGATATCCTGCTAATTCGCGCCGGCGATTTGCATGAAGAGCGACTGTTGCGTCAGGGCCGCGGCTGGATCCACATCCCCGCGCAGGGGCACGAAGCCGTGGCCGCGCTAGCGGCCGCGCTCGCACCTGACGATCTGCTCTTCCTCTATTACCGCGATCGGCCACTGATGCAGGCACGGGGGCTCACGCCGCTCGAAATGGCGCGAGAGCAACTCGCGACGGCCCATTCGTCGACTGGAGGACGCGCGATGCCGGTGCATGGGACGTGGCGACGGTTGGGGATTTTTCCGCCAGTCACCCCGACCGCGTCGCAATGTTTACCTGCGGTTGGCGCGGCGTGGGGAATCAAGCTCAGTGGCAAGCCACGAGTCGTTCTGTGCACGGTCGGTGATGCGGCGACGCGTCAGGGCGAGTTCTACGAGGCCCTTTCGCAGGCTGTCCAGGACCAGTTGCCTATTGTGTTCGTGGTCGAGGACAACGGCTACGGCATCAGTACGCCGACGCGCCGTCAGCTTCCGTTTCGACTCGGTATCTTCGGGGAGTCGATTTACCGCCGAATCGACGGACGCGATGTCGCGACTGTTTTGGACAAAGGCCGCGCCGCGATCGCCGCGGCGCGCGGTGGCGCAGGGCCCGCCGTACTGTGGGTCGAGCTTGATCGGCTGTCGTCGCATACGAATAGCGACGACCATCGGCTGTACCGCTCCGCGAAAGAAATTTCCGCCATGCGCGACCGCGATCCGGTCGAATGCTATGCGAGATCGCTCATTGCGACTGGAGACCTTACGTCGACCGAATTGCGTGAACTTAAGGAGGAAGCCACCGCCGAAGTTGACGCCGCTTTTCTGCTCGCCGAAAGCGAACCTCCACCACCCCCCGATTCGGCCGCGACAGGGTTGTTCGGCACGTACAGTCCTGAAGGGTTATTGCTTCCGTTGGTGATTGGCGAATCCGCCGATACGATGGTCAGCGCCCTCAATGCCACGCTCAAAGAAGCCCTGAGGCGCATTCCTGAGGCGTTGATCTTTGGCGAAGACGTCGAGGATCCGAAAGGAGGTGTGTTCGGATTTACGCGCGGACTTTCAACGCGATACCCAGGCCGAGTGGTCAATTCCCCGCTGGCCGAAGCCACGATTGTCGGCATGGCCGTGGGGCTTGCCGCAACGGGATATCGCCCCGTCTTCGAGTTGCAGTTCATCGATTTCATGGCGTCCGCGATCAACCAGCTACTGAATCAGGCAGCGACACTGCGCTGGCGATCAAACGGGGATTGGACGTGTCCGGCCATTTTCTACGCACCGTATGGCGCGTATCTGCCAGCGGGTAGCACGTGGCATAGCCAATCGAATGAGGGACTGTGGACGCACATTCCTGGCTTGCGCGTTGCGGTTCCGAGCACGCCTGGCGACCTTGCCGGTTTACTCTGGACGGCGTTGCACGAGGCCGATCCAACGCTGCTGCTCATTCCGAAACACATGATGCGCGTGCGACGTCAGCCGGCCGCACGTTACTCCCGAGGGTTCGGTCGCGCGCGCATCGTGCAAACGGGCACGGACGTGACCGTTGTGTCGTGGGGCAATTGTCTCGAGTTGGTCCAACAAGCGGCCGATGAGCGCGCGGGGCGCTTGTCAGTTGAAATCATCGACCCGGTGAGCCTCGTCCCGTGCGACTGGGCGACGATCGAAGCGTCGATCGAGAAGACTGGGCGCCTAGTGATTGTCAGCGAAGATACGCGCACGAGCAGCTTCGGTCAGGCCATAATTGCCGAGATGGTCGGCTCACAACTGCGCTTCAATCGCTTTCTATCGCCGCCGCTGCTAGTAGCGCGCGAAGATGGCCATATCCCGTTTCATCCCGTGCTCGAATATGCGGTATTGCCCGATGTCGCGAAGGTGCATGCCGCTCTAACCGACGTGATGCGGTGAGCGATCGCGGCCTTCGCGAGATTCGCGTGCCGCAGCTTGGAGAGGGCTTGCGAGAGGCTCGCATCGTTGAGCTTTTGCGCGAGCCCGGCGCGGCGCTACGCCGAGGGGATTCTCTCTACGTCATCGAGACGGATAAGACGACGGTCGAGCTCGAGGTGCCATTTGACGGAATGCTCGTCGAATGGCGAGTGGCGGCGGGGGATGTCGTGGCTATCGATACCACGATTGCAATGATCACGCTTGCGCCAGGCGAAACCGGGGTGGGCATCGTGATGCCGCCGATCGACCGCCTCGTTCCCCCGCGAACGCGCTCCTATGCGGAAGAACGCGGTATCGACGCCGCGCTACTCCCGTCGATTGCTTCCACAACCCACAAGTTACTGCCCCAAGATATCGATGCGTACCTGGCACGCGAAGCACCGCTGGTTCCCACGGCAAGCGGATATCGCGAACACAAAGTTATCGGCGGTCATCGCGCGCTTATTTTTCGGCTTCGTCGCAGTGCGACGCTGGCTATCCCGGGAACGATGACAGTCGTTGTGCCATGGCGATCGCTAGTGTCGCCGCACGCGGCCTATCAAGGGCCGAAGGCGACACCGTTTCAGGTGTTCGGCCATGCCATTGCCCAAGTGGCGCTGCGCCATCCGCAGTTTCGCTCGGTGATGCTGGGCGACGATCGAATCCGCGAATACGACCATGTCAACGTGGGCATTGCCATGGCGCGTCCCAACGACGAGCTCGCCATTGCGGTCATTCGTGCAGCGGAGCGGATGACGCTACAGGATTTCGTCCGTGCCTGCAGTGCGCAGATGCGCAGCGCCATTCGCGAAGGCGATCAAACGGCGGAGGACACGCAGATCCTGCTCTCGCACTTGGGCGAGTTTGGGATCGGCGACGCAGTTCCCACGCTTGTCGCCCCGGCGAGCTCGGTCTTCTTTCTCGGCACACCTGAGGACGCTAACGCTCGCATTGTCCTCACTTTCGATCATCGCCTGATCAACGGGGCGGCGGCAGCGCGCTTTCTGTCTGAATTGGCCGCATCGTTGACGGGTCGATAGTAGCCCAGTGTGAAAGCACTATTTGTATTTGGCGTTGCCTTGGTCCAATTCATCCATATCGCGCAGAACCGCAGTGAGGTTGGTCTCTACGACCATCTCGTCTTCGATTGACGCGCGGCAGGTCAGCTTTGCGACGCCACGCATCGAGCGCTTCATCGTGCATTCCAGAAGAAGCTGATCTCCCGGAATCGCCTGGCGGCCGAAGCGGCAATCGTCGAATCCGGCGAAGAAAAAGATCGTCTTGCCAATGCGACTGGTCATGCCAGAGTAATGGCACAGCACGCCGGCGCTCTGCGCAAGCGCCTCGAGGGCCAACATTTGCGGCATGACCCGCTGCTCGACCGGAATTCCCTGAAAGAACCAGTCGTTGAGGCTGACGTTCTTGATCACCTTGACCCAGCCGTGCGGTTTGCAATCCAGCATCCGGTCGATCAGCAGGAACGGATAGCGATGCGGGATGTGCTTTAGGATTTCAGTGAGGTCTGAAGGGCCTAGGAGTGCTGCGTCCATGCCGTTCCTTTCGGGAACGCGGGCGACATACGCCTGCGATTGGCGGAGAGCCTAACGCTATAATCCTACGCTCAACCCTGCTCGCTCCGATGAAACTACTCATTCCCATCAAACGTGTCATCGATTTCAACGTCAAGGTTCGCGTCAAAGCTGACGGATCGGGCGTTGATACCGCCAATGTCAAGATGTCGATGAATCCGTTCGACGAGATCGCCGTCGAGGAGGCCGTGCGCTTGAAGGAGAAGGGCGTGGCCACGGAGATCGTTGTCGTTTCTTGCGGGGTCAGCGCTTGCCAGGAGACTTTGCGCACGGCGTTGGCGCTCGGCGCCGACCGCGCGATTCTGGTCGAAAGCAGCGAAGATCTACAGCCGCTGGCCGTGGCCAAGATTCTGCAAGCGGTCGTCGCGAAGGAAGAGCCGCAGCTCGTGATCCTGGGCAAGCAGGCAATCGACGACGACGCAAATCAGACTGGTCAGATGCTCGCCGCTCTTCTGGACTGGCCGCAGGCGACATTCGCCTCGAAGGTCGAGATCGATTCCGGGAAGGCTACCGTCAAGCGCGAAGTTGACGGTGGCTTGGAGACAATTGAGATGCAACTGCCGGCGATCATTACGACGGACCTGCGGTTGAATGAGCCCCGCTATGCAACGTTGCCGAACATCATGAAGGCCAAGAAAAAACCCCTCGACGTGACGAACCCGGCGACGCTCAATGTCGATGTCACACCGCGCCTTGCAACGCTAAAAGTCGTGGAACCCCCGAAACGAAGGGGAGGGGGAAGGGTCGCCGACGTGAAAGAGTTGGTCGCCAAACTGCGCAACGAGGCCAAGGTCTTGCCGTAGCGCTTCACGTCGCGCGAGGGCTGTTCTGAGTCGTCGTAGCAAATTTCGTAAGGACACGCAACGGGGCAACGGATGTCGATACTGGTCATCGCCGAACACGATAACGCCGCGCTTAAATCGGCCACTTTGCACACGATCGCCGCAGCGCAAAAGCTCGATGCCCCGATCCACGTGCTGGTCGCGGGCTCTAACGCCGGAAGTGCGGCGCAGGCTGCGGCGAGCGTTGCCGGAGTTACGTTGGTGTTGCATGCGGATGCGGCACACCTCGCGACGCCGACCGCGGAGAACCTGGCGGCGATCGCGCTGTCCCGCCTGCCCGGCGACTATACGCACGTGCTGGCGCCGGCATCGGGCTTTGGCAAGAACGTTCTGCCGCGCGTGGCGGCCAAGCTCGATGTCGCGCAGATTTCCGACATCATGGCCATCGAGTCCGCGGATACGTTCGTGCGACCGATCTACGCGGGGAATGCCTTTGCCACCGTCCAGTCCAAAGACGCAATCAAAGTTCTAACCGTGCGTACGACTGCGTTCGAGGCGGCACCAGCGACCGGCGGTAGCGCAACGATTGAGATGGTCACCGCGCCCGCAGACGGGGGAAAGTCGCGCGTGAGCGGCCAGGAATTGACCAAGTCCGAGCGCCCTGAGCTCACCAGCGCACGCATCGTCATCTCAGGCGGACGGGCGCTCGGCAGTGGGGACAATTTCAAGATGCTCGAAGCGCTTGCCGACAAGCTGAATGCTGCCATCGGAGCGTCGCGCGCGGCGGTGGATGCGGGTTATGTTCCAAACGACTATCAGGTGGGACAGACGGGGAAGATCGTTGCACCAGATCTGTACATCGCAATTGGCATCTCCGGAGCGATTCAGCATTTAGCCGGCATGAAAGACAGCAAGGTGATCGTCGCCATCAACAAGGATCCGGAGGCGCCAATATTTCAGATGGCCGATTACGGATTGGTTGGCGATCTGTTCGAGATTGTCCCGCAGTTCACCGCCGAACTCGGATAATTGCGTGATGGTCAGGGTTCAATGATTACCGCCGGGCCGTCCCAACGTGCTCGCCCCCCTCAGGGGGAGCGGCGCGAAGCGACGCAGGGGGTACACCATACAAGCACGATATGAGCGCCTATCAAGCACCGCTGGCTGAGATGCAATTCGTGATGAACGAGCTTGCTGGTCTCGAGCAGATCGCAAAGTTACCCGGGTTTACCGATGCAGCACCGGATACGGTGACGGCTATCCTTGACGAAGCCGCAAAGTTCGCGACGAATGTCCTCGATCCTCTGAATGGGCCCGGCGATCGCGAGGGTGCCAAGCGCTTGCCTGATGGCTCGGTCAAGACGCCTGCCGGCTTCAAGGACGCGTATTGGCAGTTCGTCAAGAACGGCTGGAACGGCCTCACCAAGAACGAGCAATACGGCGGACAAGGCTTGCCGCAGCTCGTGGCCACCGCCGTCGAGGAGATGTGGCACGCGTCCAATATGGCGTTCGATCTGTGCCCATTGCTGACGCAAGGAGCGATCGAGGCGATCGAGCTGCGCGGTTCCGACAAGCTCAAGGCAACCTACCTGCCGAAGATGGTCGAAGGGTCGTGGACCGGCACGATGAATTTGACCGAGCCGCAAGCCGGCTCCGACCTTGCCGCCGTGCGCACGCGTGCGGTACCCCAAGGTGACGGCACGTACAAACTGTTCGGGCAAAAAATCTTTATCACGTACGGCGAGCACGACTACACCGAGAACATCGTCCACCTCGTGCTTGCCCGCACGCCGGATGCGCCGGAAGGGGTCAAGGGGATTTCGCTATTCGTCGTGCCGAAGTTCCTCGTGAACGACGACGGTTCGCTCGGGGCCCGTAACGATGTGTATTGCGTCTCCATCGAGCACAAGCTCGGCATTCATGCGAGCCCCACCGCCGTGATGGCATACGGTGACCATGGCGGTGCCGTTGGCTACGTCGTCGGCGAAGAAAATCGCGGTCTCGAATACATGTTCATCATGATGAATCTGGCGCGATTCTCGGTGGGCATGGAAGGTGTCGGAATTTCCGAGCGTGCGTACCAGCGTGCAGTCGCGCATGCCCGCGACCGCGTGCAAGGCAAGGCCGTTGGATTCGAGAAGGGACCGGCAGGGGGACCGATCATCGAGCATCCGGATATTCGCCGCATGTTGATGACCATGCGAGCCTATACGGAGGCGATGCGCGCGGTCGCGTATGTCACCGCCGCCGCAATGGACAATGCCAAGGCTCACCCGGATGGGGATGCGCGCAAGCGCCATCAGGCGTTTGTCGATCTGATGATTCCGATCGTGAAGGGCTGGTCGACCGAGGTCGCGCAGGACGTGACGTACCTCGGCGTGCAAGTGCACGGAGGCATGGGTTTCATCGAGGAGACGGGCGCTGCGCAGCACTATCGCGACGCCCGCATCATCACGATCTACGAAGGGACGACCGGGATTCAAGCGAACGACCTCATCGGACGCAAGACCGCGCGCGATGCCGGTGCGGTGGCGTATCAGGTCGCTGGCGATGTCGACCGCGTGGCGGCCAAGCTTGCATCGCATGGTGACAAGTCGTTGCAAGCGATCGGCCTGTCGCTCGCCTCGGCGGTCGCTGCACTCCAATCGGCAATCGAATGGATGGTCCGAACGTTTGGTGAGAATCCGCGCGTGGCGCACGCCGGATCGGTGCCGTATTTGCAACTGTGGGGCATCGTCGCCGGCGGCTGGCAGATGGGCCGCGCGGCACTCTTGGCCGCGCAGCAATTGGCGTCGGGCCAAGGCGACGCGGCATTTCTGCGCGCGAAGATCGCCACGGCACGGTTTTATGCTGGTTCGGTCTTGCCGCAAGCGACTGGCTTGGCACACACGATCACCGAAGGCGGAGAGAGTGTTCTGGCGTTGACTGCCGAAGCGTTTTGAGCATCTTGCCCGCCATGCGATGCGCAACGGCGCATCGTTCCTATGAGCGGGCGCCGAAGCCAGGTCAGCGCGGCTAGCTTGCGCGCTCGAACCGTCCCTCGCTTAGGGCATCATCCTCTAACCGCCAGAGCCAAAGTCAACCCACCGCTTTGCATGATCGTTGCTAAAGGGCAATGGGCGGCTTACATTTTTGGCCCGGTAGCAGGCACGCCGGGTGCGCGAGGGCTCAGATATACGGTAGCGCGCCGCATATTCTCGCGGGCTATTGCGTCCTCCGAGGTTAGCGGCAACCCGTTGCGACAGTTGGCAGGAACAACGATAGGTTGGCCTCGTCCAATCCCCTTTCGGAGAGCGACTAGTGTTGAGATTATTTCCAGCAGTGCTTCCTGCCGTCGCGCTGAGCATTATTGCCGCGCTGCCTTTCCCCGCAGTCGCAGCGGGAGGACCGATACCGCCGTCTCCCCCAGGTCCCCACGCAGTGGGTTGCAGCAATATTGCGCAGGACTTCTCGCGCGTTCCGCCCGGGCAATCCCCGCAGGACTGGTGGGAAGGTGATCCCGACGGCGGGACGGCGCGCTACGTGACCGATTTACTGGCGGAGCCCGCCAACTCGCTTGCGGTCAACCTGGCTATTCCGCGCGATTTCACCTTGTACGGGTTGTTCTTAGGTCGCACGATTGCGCATGTGGTCCTGGTCTGCTATCCGACCTCGTCTACCAACCCCAGGCCAGACTATGTGCTGCCGGGCGGCGTGGCCGTGCCCCACATGCAGCGCGGCGGCGAAGCACCGATCTTTGCCGACAACGCGCGGAAGTATCCGGTGCTTTTGTTTTCGCATGGCTTCGGCGGCAGCCCCATTTCCGACGACTACATCGAGGCGCTGAAGCTCTTCGCGAGCCACGGCTATGTCGTCGTTGCGCCGTTTCACGGCGATTCACGCTTCACGACGGTCAATGTCGAGAGCTTTCGTGACGTTTTGTACGCGCTGCTCAATTACAAGAGCTATGTCGCGATGCAAGCGATAAGGCCATTGGCGTTGTCGGCGTCGCTTGATGTGGTGCTTGCCCATTCGCAGTTTCGCGATCACGTCGATCCGGCACGGGTGGGTGGCTTCGGAGCGAGCCAAGGTGGCGAATCGCTGTTGCTGATGGGCGGCGCGGCACTCACCACGTCGTTGCCGTCCGAGACGAGCACGGTCACGCTCGATTCACGACTCAAAGCAGCCGTCGGCTACATCCCGTACTTCGGCGTCCAAGGCTACCCGGCGTTCGGTACCGATCAGAAGGGGTTGGCAGGCGTGACGCTTCCGTATCTCGCCCTCAGCGGCACCGCGGATACGACGGCGCCGATTTCCGTGACTCAGCAGGGAGTCGCACGCTTGACCGGAACGCGTCAGCTCGTCGCGCTGAACGGTGTCCGACATGAGTTCGACCCGCGCTTCTCCGACGATATCTTTTCCTGGTCGCTCGCATTCCTTGCGGGCCAACTCTCCGGTGACCCCGTTGCGCGTGCCACCAGCGCACGCATGACGTCGATTGCGGGAGGCGGCGACGACGTTCTGCGCATCGACTATGTTGCGCCCTCGCCAGCGAGCGAGGACGAGCGTGTTGCGGTTGAGTATTACAACGGCAGGCTCGATCATTTCTTTGTAACGGCGGAGCCAGCGGAAGCGGCGATGCTCGATGCGGGCGTCATCGTGCCGGGTTGGCTACGCACCGGCTTCGCTTTCAAAGTCCGCCACGCCGGTAATGCGCGCGGCGCATCGGCGTGCCGTTTTTTTGGCACGCCCGGTGTCGGCCCGAACTCCCATTTCTTCACAATCGATGCTGCAGAATGCGCGAAGGTCAAGGGCAATCCGAACTGGACGTACGAGGGGCTCGCGTTCAGCAGCGATGTGCCGCAAGCTGACGACTGTGCGACGGACCGCGTGCCCGTCATCAGGCTCTACAACAACGGTCAAGGCGGGGAAGCGAATCATCGTTACACGACGAGCCGCAGCGAGATGCGCGAGATGCTGGCCGACGGCTGGATCTTTGAGGGCAACGTATTCTGCGCGATTCCGTAGCAACCGCTAGGTCCGATCCCTGAGCGTGCGTACTGATTGACTTTGCGATGGATGGCGGCAGCAAACGAAAGGTTTCGTCCTCGCCGAATATCTGCGCGAGCGACGCGAGCATCAGATACGCGGTGCCGGACGAATTGGGGTTGCCGAGCATGACTTTGCCTTTGTACGCAGGCAAAGCCAGGTCTTTCCAGCATTTGGGCACGGGCACTTTTCTCTTGTCCGCAAGCTCGGTGATGTAGCCTAGCGCCAAGAGCCGCCGTAAACCCCCGCAACCTTGTTGCCCGACGGGTTGAAACCAACGTCAACCGGCTCGATCTGGATGATCACAGACAGTCGACCGAAATTTTTCTGCGTATCACCAAGCTCTTGTTTCCGCAGTATGTCAATTGGTGAGGCCAAATGCTGCGCCATCGCGAGCCCGCCTCTCTGGGCGCTGTAGCAGAGCGGCGGCACGTTCGGCGAGTACGACTCGCAAGCGCGCAAGTGGACCGACACCGGAGCCGACCTGCCCATATACGCGTTTGATTGTTCGTTCGGCGGCGTGCTGCTACGCTTGAAGCATCGTGTACGGCACGGTCGCCAGTAACAATGGAATTACCACACGCGTTGTCGGCGCCTAAGAGAATCGGGCGGGTTGTGCCGCGGCGAGCACAACATCCTCAGGAGAATCTCCGCGATGAAACGTTTCCGAAGCGCCGTATTCGCCGTCTTGGGGTTATTCCTGGCGCTGGCCAGCGTGCCCGCAGCGCGCGCCGACTTGCTTGTCTCCGACCTCGATACCGCGGTGCTGCGTTACGACGATTCCGGGGCCTTTGTCGGCGTCTTCGCCTCGGGCGGCGGGTTGGACTCGCCGCTCGGCCTGGCCTTCGGCCCCGGCGGTGACCTTTTCGTCGCGAGCAACGGCACGGACCAGGTGCTGCGTTTCGACGGCCGCACGGGCGCCTTCATCGGGGTCTTCGCCTCCGACGCGGGGCTATCCGAGCCGAGCGGCCTGGCCTTCGGCCCCGACGGTGACTTGTACGTCGCCACCATCGGCTTGAACCAGGTGTTGCGTTTCGACGGCGACACTGGCGCCTTCGAGGGCGTCTTCGCTTCCGGCGGTGGGCTGAGCGAGCCCACCGGCCTCCTTTTCCGCCTGGACTTAGCGACCGGCGGCAGCGAACTGTTCGTTGCGAGTAACGGCTCGAACGAGGTGCTGCGCTACGACAATTCCGGCGCTTTCGTCTGCGTCGCCGCCTCCGGCGGCGGGCTGGTCGGACCGGGCGGCCTGACCTTCGGTCGGGACGGTAATCTTCTCGTCTCTGGCGGTGACGAAGTGCTGCGCTTCGACTCCGAAACCGGCGCCTTCAGGGGCGTTTTCGCCTCCGGCAGCGGGCTGGTCGCGCCGATCGGCTTGGTTTTCGGTCCAGGCGGCGACCTGTTTGTTTCCAGTTTCGACTCCCGCCAGGTGTTATGTTTCGACGGCGGCACCGGCACCTTCGAGGGCGTCTTCGCCTCCGGCGGCGGTCTGGGATCGCCGACGTTCCTCATCTTTACGCCCATCTCTACGAGCATCCAGGGCTATGCAATGGGATGGATACGCCAGACGTTTCGCGATGGCACGTCGCTCGTTTGGCACAACGGCGGGATCGACGGCTTCACGACCTTCATCGGCTTTCTCCCCGAGCGGGACTTAGGCCTCGTCGTGCTCAACAACATGAATCCGGTTGCGATCGGAAGCTTCTTCTATCTCGCCGTGTTGAACCACCTGCTGAGTCAACGCTTCGGCCTTAACCTTGGCGTGAATCAAAGAATCGATGCCGCCTACGACGAAGCTGTCGCGGAAACTAGGCGAAACCTGGAAGCATACGATCCCTGTCGATCGCGCTGCGGTGGCCTCGTTCGCCGGGTACTACCAGGGGGATACCGGTTGCTCTTCGACGAAGGCGTTTTGCAAATCCGCGTCGGCGCGCGCGTCATGCCGCTGCGTGCCCTGCGGGACGGTGCTTACGTGACGACCTCCGGCCTCATTCCCGGCCTCCCGGTGCGCCTCACCCGAACCGAAGGTGTGGCGCGCATGGAGCTCGTCCGCGTCGAAACAGTCACGCGGACAGTGGGGCTTGACGCTTCCATCAGCCGGACGATCGCGTTGAATGAATCCACGTGAACGTGGCCGCGATTCGTTTGACCGCCTGCTCGCCGCCCAGGCATTCGAGGAGCACCGCTCGATAGTGTCCGATCCGGTATTCCGTAAGTACGGCGTCAAGCGTATTGTAGACGCGCGAACGTACCGCTCTTCAGATCAGATAAGCGCGCGTGCGATCTCATTTAGCGCGGCCTTCGCCTCCGTAACGAGGCCGCCCATTCCTAGAAAGCCGTGCACCATGCCCGCGTAGCACGTGTACCGCGTGGGTGCTCCGGCGGCCTCTAGCCGCGTCGCGTACGCAGCAGCCTCGTCGCGCAGCGTGTCGTACTCGGCGGCGATGATCAGCGCGGGTGGCATGCCGCCGAGGTCGTCGGCGAAGATTGGCGACACACGCGGATCCTTCGGGTCGCGTTGACTGCCATAGTAGGTCTCGTAGTACCAAGCGAGGTCATCGCGGGGAACGAGGCATTGCGACGAGGGTAGCGCAATCGAGGGAAACGACAGCGTGAAGTCGACCGCTGGCTGCAACAGCACCTGATGGCGGATCGGAATTCGTGGATCTGTGCGCGCAAGCAGCGAGACCGCCGTGGCGAGGTTGCCGCCAGCGCTTTCGCCGCAGACGACGACGGGATCGGCAGTGCCGCCCAGCGCGGCCGCGTGAGCCGTTGCCCATGCCGTGGCGGCAAGAGCGTCATCGAGCGCCGCGGGAAACGGGTGCTCCGGCGCCAGTCGATATTCGACGGCGAGAACGATATGCCGCATCGCTTGGGCGAGTGCCCGACATAAGACGTCGCTCTCCTCGATCCCGCCCTTAACGAATCCTCCTCCGTGGAAGTAGAGCATCAGCGGCAGGCATTCGCCCGGTTCGGGCGTGTAGATGCGCACGCGCATGCCCGCAACTGGCCCCGGCGCTGACACATCCTCGATCTTGAACATTGGTGCCGGCTCGCCGGTGATGGCAGGCGTCCACAGCGCCCGGAACGCCCGTCGGACTTCCGCGATCGGCAACTCCCACTGAGGCGCAAGCGTGTGCGCGAGCTTGGTTTGGATGAGCCGGTCTAGTGCGGGGTGAAGCGCCATCGCTCTTTGCCTGCAACCGTCACGTGGTTGGCGGTGTCGGCAGCCACTGGCTCACCGACGGCTCGGTGAAGCCGGGGATCCCGCCGCTGTTCGGAAGTTGCAGCACTTCGTAGTTCAGCGTATAGGCCCGCCGCCAGAAATCGACGGCGATCTTAGCGGCATTGACGTTCAAGGTGCTCGAGATCGGCTGCGGGCCGGTCTGGCTCGGGTGGTAGATATCGAGGCGATGGTTGTTGTTGGGGTCTTTCGAGAGGACGTACAAATAGCCGGTGAACTCCACCGCGAGGTCGAGGTAGGTGTAGCCGGTTGTCACCGCGAGTTGCAGGAAGTACGCGCTCGGCTGCTGCTTGAAGAACGGCACCGGGTTGCCGCCGAGATCGAACGCTTGGATGCGGTTGTTGCCTTCCTCGAGCACGAGGATGGCGCCGTCTGGTGCGATCGCGAGCGCGGTCGGCGAGGTGATGAGGCCGGGACGCGTGCCCACGCCGGAATAGGTGCGCGCCAAGAAGAATTGCGCAGCGATCGTGTCAGCGACGGCCGTGGGCGGCAGCTTCACCGCCTCGATCTTGTGGTTGGCATTGTTGATGCTGACGATGTGCCCGGCCGGATGCAAGAGGCAGCGGGTCGAGTCCATGTTCAGCATGCCGAACGACTGGTTGCTCGCCGGCCCCGCGAATGCGGGCGGATCGAGGCTCACCGGGCGCACCATCAGTGATGTAGTGTCGAGATAGATGTTGCGTGCGTTGTGCGTCAAGAGGTTGTAGCCAATGCGCACGCCGGGCTGGTAGCCGCACAGGTTCGCCGTGTTGACGTAGCCGTCTTGCGCGTTCGCACCATTGTTGCCGGCGTCGGTGTTGAGATTCGCCATCTGGTCGAACTGGCCCGGCGCGGGCCCTGCGCAACCATTGACCGCGCTGCTGAACGCCTTCCACGCGTAGCCGACATAGCCCTGCTGCGGCGGATTCGACGTGCCCTGGCGCACGGTGATGGCGTTAAAGTCGCCGAGCCCGGGCTGCTGCCCGTTCGGCGGCGGCACGTACGGCGGCGCGAGCATGCCGTTCGGATCGACGATCCAGAGATGGTTCGACTGCGCGTCGAGGGCAGTCTTGCGCGTGTGGACGTACTTCGTCGTGCTCTGGATCGGGATCTTGACTTCGGTGATCGCGAGATCGGGCGCCTGATCCATCGTATTGTCGATAAGCCCGGTGGTACCGAATCCTGCGCACCAGTCGTTCTGACCCGCGGGAGTCGTGCTCTTGCGCATGTAGAAGCCGATCGAGATGTTCACCTGGCCGTCGCGCGGAATGCCGGGGAAGGTGATGGGGATCGACTTGACCGTCGGATCGGGCACGTTGACGGCGTCCTGCGTGTACGCGGTGCCGTTGTCGAACAAGTAGCTCACCTTGTAGTACAGGCTGAATCCGGCTGGGGCCTCCGGGAACTCGTTGTCATTCTTATCTGGCAGGATGTTGATCGAAAGATCATGGGTCTCCGTGATGTCGAAGATGTAGGCGGCCGGCGAAACGGCGATCTCGATCGACGTTTCGGCGAGCTGAGCCGCACCGGCCACTGCCGCCACGGCGCGCGCGATCTGCCCCGCAACGGGGATCGAATCGATGAGTTCTGCCGCGACGAGTGCGGCGGCGATCGCTGCCACGATCTTCTCAAGAATCATGGAGAGACTGGCCTGGAAGAACGTCTTGAGGAAGTTCATCGCGAATGCCTGGGCGCCGGCTGCCGAGTCCTGATTGATCTGGCCGCCGACGATCCCGATGATCACCGCCGCTACCGACCCCCCGCCAAGGCTGACCACGAGCTTGAACACGGGACCGAAGGTCGAAGCGCCGGCCGCCGTGAACAGCCCGACCACGCCGTAGTTGAACGCGATGGTCATGATGGCGCCGTGGTCGTACACGTTCTGCGGATCCTGCGGGATCGAGCCGGACAGCCCGAGCCCGGTGTAGAGGATTCGCATCGTCGACGCCGACGTTGGAATGTTGACCGTGGGGGCGAACTGGCCCGGATACACCGGGATGCCCAGGATCGCGACCGCGGGCGACACGACGCCGAGGAACATCGCGTCGGCCTTGTCCTGCGGCCGGGGATAGGGTCCGGGTTCGGCCGGATAGGTGTCGGCCGGCAGTTGGCTCAACGGGATCGCGGTGCCGTCCGGAGCGAGGAACTGCACCCAGACGCCTAGCCAACGCAAAAACCAGTTCGACACGTTGTCGAGCGTGACCTGGATGCGGTTGTCGTCCAGCGGCGTGATCTGAGGCTGCGTGACGAAGAGCCCGGTCTCGGGCGTCTGGTTGGTGAACGCGACCGTGGGAGAATTGGAGGTCGTTGCGTTCGGCGCGACCATGACCGTGGGAATGCCGTCGTGGCGCGCCCACACCGTTCCGATGAGATCCTCCGGCGGAACTTGATTGCCGGGGTCGTTCAGGTTAAAGCCGGTGACGTCAACACCCAACGTGGGGTCGTTTTTCACCAGCGGATGCACGCTGCCGACCGCGGGCGCCATGTTCTGGTCGACTTGAGGGTTCCAGTCCGGGTAGTACTGGTTCAGCATGTTGTCGCTTTTCTTGTACGGCTGCCCGGTCGCATCGTTGATGAGCGGCATGAGTGTCGCCCAGGGCGTTGCGCCGGACACGTTGGCCATGCCTTGCGGCGCCGCCGGTCCCATCGTCTGCAGCAGCGCGGCTAAGAATTGCGTGTTCGAATCCTGGCTCACGTAGTTGGTCTGGATGTGCCCGCCGCTTTCCGGTTCGATCGACAGGATGTCCGGATGCAGGCCGACCAACGCCTCGGCGTGACTGTTGGTATCGATGAGCACCGATTCGTCGCGCAGATCCTGTTGGGTCCGCGCCGCGCGTACGCCATACCGTAGCCGCTTGCCCGAGAGCGGCAGCGGTCCTCTTGGGTTGCGTGCGCGCGCCATCGCGTACGCGTGCCCCAACGCCGTCGGCGGGATGGCGAAGTGCATCGCGGTCATCTCCCACGCGCCGGTCGCGGGATTCTCATTGCAGGTCGTGTAGGCGAGGGTGATCACGTCGTCCGGGGCGGCGACGTTGCGCACGTGGTGCGTGATCTGGTCGTTCGGCACGGCGCGCAGGAACGCGTTGCTGCGGCGCTCGTTGCGGAGCACTTGCGGCCGGTCCGCGACGCGGGTCAGGCCGTACTTCTGCCCGCCCATGTACAGGTAATGCTGGGTGTCGACGTTGCCCAAATGCGCGAAGTTGAAGAACAGCGTGCGCCGTGATTTGCGGCGGCGGGAGAGGCGCTTGCCGGAGACTTCGTCGTCATCCTCTGCTGCGAGGCTCTGCGATGCGACCGCCGGCATGCCCAACGCTGCTGCGGCAGCGGAAAGATTTTTGATGAAGTCGCGGCGTGCGCTGTCCTCGACACCGTTCGCCGTCATGCCCTGAAAGCGCTTGAGCGCGCGCCGGAGGGCGCGGGAGAGCGTCAAGCCAGCGGCAGCCTCGGTGCCATCGATTTCATTTCCCGGGACACCGCTTTTTTTAGGCATGAGCGCCTCCTATGTTTACCAGTTGAGCGTGCGCGTTCCACCGTTGCAGACCGCGTTGCCGGTGGTCCTCGGCGTGTAGGTCGAGTCGTTCGAGTACCAGCCTGGCGGCGGCCCCGGATCCGGTGGTGCGCCAATTGCGAGCTTGCTATTCCACCGCGCGTTGCCGCCCCCCGGGTCTGCCAAGCCGCAGCCGCCGGCGCCGGCCGGCAGTCCGTCGGGACAGGTAATCGTGGTGTTGCCAACGGGGACGCTGGTTTCGGGATAGCGCACGAACACGCAGACATCACTACCGGATGCCGGGTTGCAGGTCGACGGCGCTCCGCACGCGAACTGGTTGTGATTGGCGCCCTCGAGGTCGATCGAGATCAGGTTGCCGCCGCTCCGAAAATCGACGAAGGCATTGGTGAGGTCGGCCTGCGCGAGGGTCGCCTTGTCGAGATTGGTCCCCTGCAGGTAGGCGCGGTTGAAGCTCGTCACCGCGCCGGAGTTCGGATTGGTGCCAATCGACGCGCCGGCGAAGTTCGCGCCGGTTAAGACCGCTTGGCCAAAATCGACACCGACGATCGATGCGTTGGTGAAGTCCTGGCCGTACAAATAGGCGTTGCCGAACTTGGTGCCGGTCAGGTTGGCGTGAAGCGCGGAGGAACAACCCATGGTAAAGCCGGCGTTGTTGCTGCCGGTGGTCGCGCAGCCGCCGGGGTTGGCGGGGACGTTGCCGTAGAAATTCGCCAATGTGAAGTCGACGCCGGAGAGCTCGGCGAACGACAAATTCACATTCTTCAAATGCGCCTGCTTGGCGTGTGCCGCCTGGGTGATGTTGCCGTTGACGTTGTTCGACAGGAACGCCTTGTACAGGCTCGCTCCGGTCAGGTTCGCCTGGTTGAGCATAGCGCCCTGCAACTGGGCGCCGGTCATGTCGACGCATTGCGTGCCACCGCCGCTCGTCGCCAGACACTGCAGGCTTGTGTTGTCGAGCACCGCCAGGCTCAAGTTGGCGCCGGCGAAGTTGACGCCGTCGAGCACGGCGCCGACAAAGCTCACGCCGCCCATTAGCGCGTTGGAGAAATTGCGTCCGGCAAGCCGGGAAAAACAGGCGCTGACAATCGCGTTGGTGAGATCGAAATTGCGCCAGTCGTCGATGAACTCGCAATTCATCGTCGTGCCCTGGAACTTCGTGCGGCACCCGGCGCCTGCGTCGTAGATCAGCGGCTCGTCGCCGAAGATCGCGTTGTTATTGTTGATGTTGGTCTGCGAAAAGTCGGCGCAGGTGAGTGTGGCGTAGTTGAAGTAGGTCGAGGCCTCAAACTGCGCCCCCACGAAGCTCGCGTTGGTCAGCGTGGCGAACGTAAAGTCGGGAGTTTGCGTGGGTGCGCCCGCCACGCTCCTGAACATCGCTCCGTTGAATTTGGCGCCGGTCAGGTTGGCGCGGATAAAGGTCGCGCCGATGATTGTCGCGCCCGTGAAGTCGGCGTTGACGAGGTTCGCGTGCGAAAAGTTAGGCGCGGTCAGCGTCTGCCCGGCGCATGCCGGCAGGCACGTCTGCGCGTGGGCCGTCCCCATCCATGGCCTGACGAACGCGGACGCGACCAGCGCGTACGCGAGCGCCGCGATCACGTCACGAGACATGACGGGCCTCCGTCCTTCTGTGGCGTGAATAACGCGCCCGCGAGCACCGCGATCATGTCACGCGACATCACGACCTCCACACCTGTGTTGCGCCAACATAGATCGCGATGTAACCCTCGTCATGGACGATCAGGTAGGCGCCGGGCCGGCCTGCCGTGCCGCTGCACCAGAGCGGGTTGCCGCTCGCGTCGTCAACGCACAGGTTGCCGTCGGTTTGCATGGTAGCGTTCGCCCCGCCGACGCCCTGGGCGCCTGTGTTCGAGCACCAAAGCGGGTTGCCGGAGCGATACAGGCAGAAGTTATTGTCGCCCTGCATGAGCAGCAGAATGCCGCCGTCGGCGGACGTCCGCGACTGATTGGTGGTGAGCCTTTGTCCCGGCAGAAGGAAGTTGTTCGGCGGGCTCCCGGGATTGAACACGAAACCGAACCCGCCTATCGCGCCAGCGACGCCGGCAACACCCGTGCACGGGTTGGGCTGCACGACCGGCCGCGGCGTATTCTGTCCGCCCGCGCCCCTAGCACCCGGCAAGCCGGGGAGCGGCGCGTAGATGCCAGATGTGCCCGGGGCGGGACTCCCCGCAACCAACGCGATGCCGAATGATGGGCCACCGTTGCCGCCTGCGCCGCCGGCTCCCGCACCACCCTGGCCGCCCGTGCCACCTGCCCCGCTGGGTCCGGGACACTGATAAGCGCCCACCGTCGTAGGCCCGGCCGGATAACCCGGTGCGCCACCTCCGCCCGCCCCTCCTTGGCCGCCCTGTCCGCCGTTGCCGCCGTTTCCCCCCGGTCCGGGGACGAGGCTATTCTGAGCGGGCACGCCGGACACCGCCGCGTTTTCGAGCACGAGCGCAATCGACGCGCCACCCTGCTGCCCGCCCACGCCGCCGTTTCCGCTGCAACCCCCTCCGCCGCCACCGCCTCCCGGGTTCCCATTTACCGACTGCGGATGTATTCCATCGGGAAAGCCCACGCAGTAGCCGCCTCCGCTTCCGCCGCCACCCCCGCTCCCCACGCTGCCGCTGCCACCCGCTCCGCCTGCGCCAGGCAGCCAGCTTCCGCCTGCTCCGGGCTGGCCGAAGAGGTTGCTGCTAAGCGCGCCGCCTTGCGTTGCACACGCGCCGGCGGATCCCGCCCCTCCGCCCTTGCCGTTGAAATCGCCCGCGCTCGCGGGACCGGTGCAGTAGCTACCTCCATAGGACCGTCCGCCACCGCCGGCCCCCAGGATCGAGCCGCTGGCGTTGCCGCTTCGACCACCGGATGCGCTCGCGTTGGGGTAATCGCATGGGCAGGTGATAACGCAGAAGTAGGGGAATCCCAGGCTGAACTGCAGCACGTCGCCGCCGGCGCCGCCATCGCCGGCGGTCGACGGATGATTCGATGGACAGCTTTGTCCTCCGCCACCGCCTGAGCTGTTCTCGCTCATCTGACCGCCCCCGCCGGGCGCTGCCGCGTTGGTTGCGCCGGGCGCGCCGTCGCCGCCCTTGCCTGCGATGAGGGTCGAGCTCGCGAGCGTGAGTCCCGTACTGTTGCTGACCGCCATCGCGATGCTCGCCGTGCCGGCTGCCGTCTCGTCCTTGCCGACGATGACGAGTCCCGATACGGTCGTGCTGGCATCGATCGACGTCGCGCTGATTGCCGGAGTTCCCGGCGCGGGATTCGCGTCGATCACCGTGCGGTAGTTGGGGTTGGCGCCGGTGCCGAACACACAACCGCCGTAGACGCTGACGCCATTCTTGAGCGCAATCGTCGCGCTCGTGTTGTAGCGGCCGTAGCGCACGAGCACCCCGCAGCCCGAGGCGCCGCAGTTATCGATCCCCTGCTGGATCGTCGCGCAGGCTGCGACGATCGTTCGGCCACAAGCGGGGCTGTCGCTGCCCTGGGGTGAGACGTAGATGGTGCTCGCCAAGCCGGCGATGTTGGCGCTGCCGCAGGTCACCGGCTGCGCGGCGCCGACTCCGGGATGCACCTGCAACCCAACTGTTGCGGTGCGCGTGGTTTCGGCGCCGTTCAAGCGCGCCTTCGCGGTGACGAGAACGGGAAACGTACCCGGCGGAGTGGATGTGTCGGTGCGCAAGGTCAAGCTCGTGCCGCCGTCGATCGCGATCGTGGGTGATGCGAAACTGGCGCTGGCGCCGGGTGGCAAACCGCTCACCGTCAGAGTCACCGCGGCATCAGGCGCAAATGACCCCCGGCCCTGCACGGCCACGCGCACCACGCCCACTGCGCCGGGGGCGAGCGTGAGCGCCACCGGGCGCACGACGAGCGCGAACGTCGGCCGGGGCCTGCGGACCAAGGACTTGGGCTGCTCCGGGGTCATGAGGAATGCGCCGGATGAGCTCGGTGACGCGGCAGCAACTTCGTCGCCACTGTGTCGTAGCGCAGCATGCTGGAAGCGCACCAGCACCTGGTCGGCATCACTCTTCTCGCCGTCGCTCACGTCGAGTCGAAACACGTAGTCGCCGTCGACATCGGGCGCGAACACCGCCGCCGCGGTCGTCGCGTCGCGAATCGCGGCGCTGGTCAGTTGGCTGCCGGCAGGTCGCGCCACCAAACGCCAGTCATAGCGCAAGGGCGCGGGACCCGCGTCCGGGTCCATGCTCGCACTCGCATCGAGAACAATCGCACCCGCCCCGCGCGCGAACTGGTCGATACCGGCGTCCGCCACCGGGGGAAGATTGCCGGCGAGCGCCGTCACCCGCACCCAGTCCTTGCTGGTCGCGCTGCCGTTGTCGATGCCCAGCTCGAGGATATACGTGCCGGCGACATCCGGCGTGAAGCGCGCGACCGGGGTATCGCCGTACGCGAGATCGGCAGGGACGAGCCTGCTACGGGGCGGGAGCGAGCCCAGCGACCAGAGCCATGCGAGCGTCCGCCCTTCCGGGTCGTAGCTGCGCTGGCCGTCGATCTCGACGGGGATACCGGGCGCGGCGGTGCGCTCTCGTCCGGCTACCGCGACTGGCGGCGCAGCGCCCGCGACCGCGATCACGGTCATCCGCGCCGGCTGGCTGCGCATGTAATCATCACCGGCGACCACCAGTTGCAGCGCGTACGCGCCGGGCACATCCGCCACCAACCGCGGCGCCGGCGATAAGTGATCGACAAGCTCGGCGGCGCTCCCCGCGGGGGCTTGCGCAAGCGTCCAATGGAAGGTGATGAGTCCGCCGCGCGGATCATGGCTGGCGCTGCCATCGAGGACGACCGGGACGCGAACTTGCACCGACCGGTCGCGTCCCGCGTCGGCGATCGGCAGATTCTGCGCGGCCGCGGCAGAAGCGGCGAACCACCAGCAGACGACCGCGAGGAAGGCGGTGAAACGCACGATCGGCCGAAGAAACCTCCGCGAGTCAATGCCTGCGTAGCACGCGGCACATTCCGAGCTTGCGTAGGATTGGACGAACATGTGCCGATGGCCCGTGCCTATCTGAATCGCGCCCCTAACGGGATTGCGCCCGGACCAAGTCGACCATGACTCACCCCGTCGCGCATCCCGCTCGATGACCGGGTCGCGACTGACGATGTTACGTCGACCGACGCGCCGCAAGCCA
>Ga0136617_10001191_pt1 | contig 22843 bp, 22 predicted proteins | sample AntDrymUQ3222106_2_FD_129672 | JGI IMG/M metagenome (GOLD analysis project Ga0136617, IMG submission 129672) | Polar desert sand microbial communities from Dry Valleys, Antarctica - metaG UQ322 (21.06) | ecosystem: Environmental > Terrestrial > Soil > Desert | place: Antarctica: Dry Valley...
CGCTGAACCTCGATGCCGGCCCGCGCCATGGCGTCTAACCGGAAGATTTCGAAGGCTCGGCCCCCGACCTTCAGGGTTGATCGCGCGTCGAAGCTGTTGGTCATGAGGTAAAGTAAAGGACCGGTGGACGGGCGGACAGGCGGACGGGCGGACGGGCGGACGGGAGGCACAGGATGCCGGTTGCTGCCGGGATTCTCTATTACTCCGTTACAGCCTCAGATTCATCAGGACGACCCAGTCCGCCTGTCCATCCGTCCGCCCGTCCATCTGTCACTGCGCCGACACTGCCGGATGGCTCGACAGTGGACAATCCAACGCCACCGCCTTACAGTGTGTGGCGATCGGATGTTCGTGGCATCCTATCCCCACCACATCGGTAACTGCCGTAATGCAAGAAACCCTGGAAGCGCGGTCGGTCGTGGCCGGCTCCGCCAAATGTCTCATCGTCGATGACGAACCCAGTGTCCGCCGCTCCCTCGCCCGCATGCTTCAGGCCCAGGGCTTCAACTGTTTCGAAGCCGGAAGCGGGCGGGAAGGGTTGCAGGTGCTCGACCGAATCGGTGAGACACCACTGATCATCTCGGACATGCGCATGCCCGAGCTCGACGGCATGGGCTTCCTCGAAGCGGTTCGCCAACGATTCCCGGACAGCTCAGTCATCATGCTCAGTGGAATCAGCGAGACGACCACCGCCGTCGACTGTCTGCACCTGGGTGCGGCCGATTTCCTGCTCAAGCCGATTTCGCTGGGCGAGCTTCAGGCGCGGGTAGTCCGCGCCCTGGAGAAACGGGCGCTGGTTCTCCAGAACCGCTTTTATCAGCAGCATCTGGAGCAGCAGGTGCAGGAGCAGGCGCAGCGGATTCAGGAGCTGTTTCTTCAGGGCATCCAGATGCTGGCCCGGGCGCTCGAGGCAAAGGACGCCTACACCCGGGGGCACTCCGTCCGGGTGAGCCAGTACGCCGTGGCAACGGCTTCGCGGCTTGGGTTCGACGGCGCCGGTCTGGATGGTATCAGGTTAGGAGGTGAGCTCCATGACATCGGGAAGATTGGCACCCGCGAGGCCGTGCTTCATAAAGCGGGCTCGCTCACTGCCGACGAATTCCGCCAGATCGCCGAGCATCCGGCGCTCGGCGAGCGGATGCTGGCACCATTGGCCCATGAGTCGCCCGACGTACTTCGCATCGTGAGGTCGCACCACGAGCGGCTCGATGGCGCCGGTTTCCCCGATGGATTGCGGGGAGAGAAGATTCCCATCGAGGCTCGCATCGTCGCCGTTGCCGATTCGTTTGATGCAATGACAACCCTGCGTCCCTACCGCGACCCCAGGCCGGCGGATGTCGCTGTCACCGAGCTGCGGCGGGTCGCAGGCACTCAGCTGGACCCGCAGGCCGTGGAAGCCTTCGTGGAGGCCTTTCCTCACCCCGGTGATCTGCCGATTTCTGCTTAGCGGTGCGGTGCTGTCTCTGGGTTCCGATTTTTCCTACAGCTCGCGCAGCATGGTCCTCATACGGATGGCAAGCCCCTCGATCTCCCTGAGCCCCGTCAAGGTCTCACCATCGATCTGCGCCTCGTTTAACAGGAGGAGTTGCGTCTCGGCGAGGAGCGCCGAGAGGGGGTTAGACAGGTCGTGGCGGAGACGGCTAAGCCTCTCGGTATCGTTCATGAGGTGCGGATAAAGGAATGGCACAACCGGATTACTGCACTATCATCGCGCGCCCTCCACGTGGTGCTCGAACGCGGTGAAAGATTGTACCCCGCACGAGCTTATGCAATAGACCGAGGGACATTTTGCACCAGGTAGATCGATCATGGTACCGTCATCACACCCGGAACTGGCCAGAGCTACTTGACTCGGCCGGTGCTGGCCTCTAATTTACAGAGCTTTCTTGTCTTACAGGAAACTCCCCGACCCCACAAAGTCTTGTAAGCTCCGGCGCCCGGCGCTACCACATACAAGGTCCACCCCGCTCGGTCTTGCACTCTCACAACCCACCCCACCTGCCCGACCCATGGCCGGGCCTGTCCGCATGGAGTCCCACCCTTGGATATCGCTGAGTTAAAGCAGAAATCGGTCGCCGAACTGCACACGCTGGCCGAGCAGTTGAACATTACTAACTACTCCGGCCTCCGAAAGCAGGACCTGATCTTCCGCATCGAGCAGTCGCTGCTCGACTCCGACACAGTCATCCGCGGCGAGGGCGTGCTGGAGATCCTCCCCGAAGGCTATGGCTTCCTGCGCAGCCAGGACTGGAACTATCTCTACGGCCCGGACGATATCTACGTCTCGCCTAGCCAGATCAAGCGGTTTGACCTGCGCACCGGCGACACGGTCATGGGTCAGGTCCGGCCTCCCAAGGAGGGTGAGCGATACCTCGCCCTGCTGAAGGTCGAGCAGGTGAACTTCGAGGAGCCGGAGAAGACCAAACACCGGATAGCCTTCGACAACCTGCGGCCCCGGTATCCCGACGCCCGCATCCGGCTGGAGCGGAAGAACGGTGATCTCTCCATGCGGGTGGTCGACCTTCTCTCCCCGCTGGGCAAAGGACAACGGGCCCTGATCGTGGCGCCGCCCAAGGCGGGCAAAACGATCCTGATGCAAAAGCTGGCCAACGCCATCAGCGAGAATCACCCCGAGGTCGTGCTCATCGTCCTGCTGATCGACGAGCGGCCCGAGGAAGTGACCGACATGGAGGAAAACGTCAAGGCCGAGGTCATCTCCTCCACCTTCGACGAGCCCGCCGACCGGCACGTGCAGGTGGCGGACATGGTCATCGAGAAGTCAAAGCGTCTGGTGGAGCACGGCAGGGACGTCGTCATCCTGCTCGACTCCATCACCCGACTTGCCCGGGCCCACAACGTTGTAGTGCCGCACTCTGGCAAGATCCTGTCCGGTGGCGTCGACGCCAACGCCCTGCAGAAGCCAAAACGGTTCTTCGGCGCTGCCCGAAACATCGACAAGGGTGGCAGCCTGAGCATCATCGCCACCGCCCTGATCGACACCGGCAGCCGAATGGACGAGGTCATCTTCGAAGAGTTCAAGGGCACCGGTAACTCCGAGCTGGTGCTCGACCGGCGGCTGGCCGACCGGAGGATCTACCCGGCCATCGACATCCAGCGGACTTCGACGCGTAAGGAGGAGCTCCTCATGGACAAGGATGAGCTCAACCGGGTCTACCTGCTCCGGAACTTTCTCGCCGACATGCCCCCGGTCGAAGCTCTCGAATTCCTGCTCGAGCGCATGAAGCGTACGAAGAACAACAAGGAGTTCTTCGCCACGATGGCCCAGTAGGTACTTCTTACCTTTCCAGTATGATCCCCGAGCAAGGCCGAATCATCGGCGTAGACTGGGGTGAGATTCGAATCGGTCTCGCCCTCAGCGACGAATCTCAAATCCTCGCCACCCCGATCGAGACCCTGAGCCGGCGGCAGGGCAAGCGCCTGCCCATGCCGCGCTTCCTGGAGCTCACTGCCCTGCACGAACCGGTCGGACTCGTGGTTGGTCTCCCCCTCTCTCTCGAGGGCACCGAAGGGGAGAGCGCCGAGGCGGCCCGGGAGATGGCCGCCAACCTGGCGCGACGCACCGGGCTCCCGATCGAGTTGTGGGACGAGCGTATGAGCACCGCTCGGGCCCTCGGTGCAATCCGGGAGCAGGCCGGCTCGACCCGCGGCCGCAAGGCCGATGTAGATGCCCTGGCCGCGGCGGTCCTGCTTCAGCACTTCCTGGATGCTCGGAAGAATAGGGCGGAAAGGGCGGAAGAGGCGGAACAAGCGGAAGGTACGGACAAGTCGACGAGACCGAACCTGTGATGCGAACGACCACTGTACGGGCTCGAGGGCGCGTCCTCCGTTCCGCCCTTACCGCCCTGTCCGCCCTTTCAGTCACCGCCTGTGGCGTCTCCGCCAAGCCCGCCCGCGTGATCCTACCGCCGGGCGCCTCCTTCTCCGCCGTAACTGAGAGTCTGAGCGCGCACGGCGTGATCGCGAGCCCGCGTTCGTTCAAGTTGCTGGCACGCGTGCGTGGGGTAGATCGTTCGGTGCATGCCGGGGTGTACGAGTTCCCAGCAGGAGCCACACCATGGAAGGTCCTCACGATGCTGGCGAATGGGCAGAAGGCTGCTCTTCGATTCACAGTTCCGGAGGGTCTGACAATTGTGGAGGTGGGGTCGCTGGCTTCGGAGAAGCTCGGCCTGCGGGCCGATTCGTTCGTTATCGCCGCCCGAGACAGCGTCGCTGCCGCCAAGATACTGGGGGTGCGGGCTCCGTCATTCGAAGGCTTTCTTCGTCCGGAAACCTATCTCCTGCCCGCCGACATCAACGCGCGTGAGCTGGTGCGGATCATGGCCGAGGGTGCCAACTCGGAGTGGCAGGCGGCGTGGGATGCTCGGCTCGATTCATTGAAAATGGATCGGCTGGGGCTGGTGACCCTGGCCTCTATCGTTGAGGGTGAGGCCAGGGTGGACGAAGAGCGCGAGACGATAGCCGGGGTCTACCACAATCGCCTCCGGATCGGCATGGCCCTTCAGGCCGACCCCACGGTGCAGTACGCAATCATGCTTAAGAGAGGGCGACGTAAGCCCCGATTGTTCATAAGGGATTACGCCTTCGCGTCTCCCTACAATACTTACCTGCACCCCGGCCTGCCTCCCGGGCCAGTGAACTCGCCCAGCCGCCGCAGCATCGAGGCCGCGTTGTACCCCGCCCCGGTCCGCTATCTGTACTTCGTGGCCGGCGCCGGCGGTCGTCACGTCTTCTCTCGCACTTACAGCGAGCACCTTCGAGCCATCCGGAGGATCAGGCGTGGCGAGAAAGGCGGGAACAGTAAACAGTGAACGGTAAACGGGCTCATCCACCCCGTTCACTGTTTACCGTTCACCATTTACGCTGTTGCGATACAGCCGGGCTGCTGCCTCGACGTCCCCCGCTCCCAGTATGCCCGAAACCACCGCCACCCCCTTCCCTCCCGCTCTGACCACCAGGGGACCGTCTTCCGGAAGGACACCGCCGATTGCGATCGACGGCCTGTCACCGGCAAGGCGAGCGAGGCGCTCGAAGCCCTCGGGCCCGAGTGCCGTGCCTGCGTCGCCTTTAGTCTGCGTCCTACGCCAGGGGCCAATTCCCCAGTAGTCAGCAGCCAGCCCTCTGGCAGCCTCCGTCTCGCTGCCAACCGATGCGCCGATCACGAAGCCAGGCGGCGCGATTCGTCGAGCGAGCTCCGCCGGCAAGTCCTCGGGACCAAGGTGAACCCCGGCGGCGCCGGCGGCTATGGCGGCATCGGGGCGGTCGTTCACCAGCACCGGAATGCGGAGCGCCTGCACCAAAGCGCGCACCAGCTGCGCGAGCTCGCGCGGCGTTACCCGTTTGAGGCGCACCTGAAGCGAAGTGACGCCGCCGCGCTCGGCCGCGAGCGCCAACTCCACCAGCTCTCGGCCCTGCACCAAGCGGTCGTCGGTGACCAGCATCAACCGCACGAGTTCCGCTACATTATGTCGCATGTCATCCCCAGGCCGGCTGCACGGAATCCGCGGAGCCACAACCGTCTCTCGAAACGATTCCGCGGAAATCCTCGCCGCCACCGACGAGTTACTGCGCGCGCTGATCGAGGCCAACGGGCTTGCGCCCGACGACATTGTAAGTGGGCTGTTCACCGTTACGAACGATCTGGATGCCGCCTTCCCCGCGCGTGCCGCCGAGGAATTTGGTTGGGGCATTGTAGCATTGCTGCATGCCACCGAGATCCCGGTACCCGGCTCGCTACCGATGTGTATCCGGCTTCTGGTTCATGCCTACACTCCCCGGAGCCGAGCGGAAATCAAGCACTGCTATCTCCGCGGAGCCACCGTGCTGCGGCCCGACCGGGCGTGACGACGGCGAGGGTGACTCCGCGCGGCGCCGAGCGCTGGGTGCGGGGCCATCCCTGGATTTACCGCAGTGAGGTGCTGGCGGGGCCCGCTGCCCCCGGTCTTGTCGAGGTAAGTGACGCCAGGGGGCGCTTCATTGGCCAGGCACTGTACTCCCCGGGATCCGAGATCCGGCTCCGCCTGCTGGAGCGGACCGACAAACCGGTTCAGGACGCGTGGTGGGTCGAGCACTTTGCCGCCTGCGCTGCCCGGCGCAGCGGAATCGATGCCACCGCTCACCGTCTGGTACATGGGGAAGGCGACGGAATACCGTCGCTCATCGTTGATCGATATAATCGCTGGCTCGTGGTCCAGATCCTCTCGGCTGGCCTCGAGACCATGCGCGACGCAATTGTCTCGGCGTTGGCGCAGGTCCTGCGGCCAGAGGGTATCCTGCTCCGCAACGATGCCCCAGCTCGCCGTCGAGAGGGATTGGCATCCGAGCCGGTCGAGGCGCACGGGACGGTGCCGCGGCAGATCGAGGTGCGCGAGGGAAGCTCTAAATATCTGGCGGCGCCCTGGGAGGGGCAAAAGACCGGCGCCTTCCTCGATCAGCGGCCCAATCGCGTGCTCGCCGGGAAGCTCATGCCGGAAGGCGGACGAGCGCTCGACTGTTTTGCGTACCACGGATCGTTCGCGGTGCATCTGGCGCGCCGGGCCGCTGGCGTAACGGCTCTGGACATCAGTCCGGAGGCGCTGGAGCGGGGTGCAGCCAATGCCGCCCTCAACGAGCTCGGGAACATCACGTGGCTCGAGGCTGACGCTTTCAAGGCGCTACGGGAGCTCGAGCGCTCCCGGGAGCGCTTTGACCTGGTTGTTCTCGACCCGCCGGCATTCGCAAAATCACGCGCCTCCGTCGAAGCTGCCCTCCGCGGATATCGGGAGATCAACCTGCGAGCCATGCGTATCCTCTCCCCGGGTGGTACCCTCCTCACCGCGTCCTGTTCCTTCCACGTACAGCTCCACCAGTTCCTGGGCATGCTCGCAGAGGCCGCCGCCGACAGTGGGCGCCACGTGACGCTTCAGCAGGTGCTTGGACAAGGAGAGGATCACCCCGTGGTACTCACCATTCCGGAGACGGGATATTTGAAGGGAGCGGTGCTGAGGGCGGTTTGAGTCGCAAGTCGCGAGTCAAGCGTCTCACAGGCTCGAGACTCGTGACTCCAGACTCTAGACTTTCCACTCTCGACTTCCCAAGTTGCACCATGCCCAGCGTAGCTAACTCTCGGGACAAATCGTCGGGGGTACGCCGGGTCTTGAGCGGCATCCTCGCCGCCAACATCGTGGTCGTGGTCGTGAAGTTTTGGGTGGGGCTGGATACGAACTCGCTCGCTGTGTTCGGTGACGCCCTCCAGTCCTCCGTTGACGCGGTGAACAATCTCTTTGGCCTGGCCGTGGTCCGGCTGGCAGCCAAGGCGCCTGACGAGGATCATCCCTATGGTCATGGTAAGTTCGAGACCCTCGGCGCATTGCTCATCGCCCTGCTCCTGGCCCTCTCGATTTTCGAGCTGGTTCGTGGGGCCATCGCCCGCCTGCTCATGGGTGCGCCGCCCCTGAATGTGTCGAGCCTCGCCTTGGCGCTGCTGGTTTTCACCCTGGCCGTGAACGTGGCGGTGGTGTGGTTCGAGACCCGGGCAGGACGACGCCTGCAGAGCGACCTGCTCCTCGCCGACGCGCTTCACACCCGTACTGATGTATTCATAACCCTCGGAGTGCTCACCGGCCTCGCCCTGGCGGGCGCGGGACTAGCCTGGGCCGATCCGGTCCTCGCACTCATCGTGGCCGCGCTGGTCGGACGCGCAGGCTATCAGATCCTGCGCCGCTCGATCCCCAGCCTGGTGGACGAGAGGGCATTCGATCAAGCCACTATTCAGCGCGAGGCAGAGGGCGTGAATGGCGTGGTCTCAGCATACTCGATCCGCTCCCGGCGGGCGGGCGACCGGCGGTTCGCGGAGCTGACCATCGCCGTTGACGGCCAATCCAATGTGACCAGTGCCCACCAGATTGCCGACCAGGTAGAGGACCGCCTGCGTGACAGCCTCGAGCTGGACCAGGTCACGGTGCACGTCGAGCCATGCTGAGCACTGCCGAGGTTCGCCCCGCCCACCGCCGCCGCCGCTCGCCTTATTCCGACAAGCAGCACTATCAGGAGTACATCCTCCAGCGCATCGAGGGCTACAAGAATTCCATCGGGCGCGACGAGCTGCTGCGGCTGGGCGACGAGGCGGCCTCGGAGCTGCAGGCCACCTCCGAGGGTCAGTTCGTGCTGACCGAGGTGCTGATGCTCGAGTCGGTAGATCGGCTTATCATGAAGCGCCTCTCCCTGCGGCCGTACCGGCGCTGGCGGCAGCAGTTCATCAAGCTTCGCGCAGCTCAGCGCACCCCTACCCACTGGGGTCTCGAAGCCCACTGTCCTCTAGTGCCGCTGCTTCCGCGTCTGGAGACTGAGGATACCGCCCTGGTAGTCGGGACCGGAGCCGCCCCCACGACCTATCTCCTGGCCGCCCACGACGCCCAGGTGACGTTCATCGCCGCTGACCTCGGATGCGTCGAACGGGTGGAGTCGCGAATGGCAGCGGAGGCCCTCGCCAGCATGTTCGAGAGCTATGTCACCCAACTCAATCAGGCCCTGCCGGAGTTCCTGAGCTTTCTCACGGGGGTGGATGTCGTGGTGCTGGACCCGAGCGTCCTGGCCGACCTCAGCGCCGCTGACCGCGGAGAGCTGGTAGTCGATCTCCAGGCGCGGAGCCGGCCGGGAGGCATTCATGTGTTACTCCCGACTTGTAAGGCGATCGGTCCGGATGCGCTCCGGTCTCTGTACCCGGGGTGGAACCAGGAAGAAGATCCAAAACGCCGGCGGCGAAGCTCCGACAGCCGCCGGCAGTATGGTTTGATCCTCTGTAAGCCGATGTGTCCGCCGGACACGGCCTGACGTCAGGTCCCGCGAGTCCGAGCGACACGCCTGCAAACCACAACGCCGTAACACGTTGACCCTAATTCGGTTCCACAGGGGGGCCGAACGGCATGAACGGTGCTCCTCTGCGGGGTGCGCAGGTCTTTTCCCGTGTGTGAGGAGCTAACCCGTGACCAGTCTTCCGTTCCCCGCCCAGTCCGAACCTCTGGGTATCGTCATCAGGAGCGGCGCGCCCAAGCCAAAGCCCGTACGGTTTTGGGCCTACCTCTGGGCTGCTGACGACGAGGACGCCGTAGACCAGCACTGGCACCAGCGGGTTCCCGCCGAGCACGCCGCTTAAGTCGGACGTACCGGTGCGCCCGCTCGGTTGAGCGGCGCACCGAAACGCCCCCGGACTTCGGTCCGGGGGTGTTTGTATTTATAGGAGACTCACCAAACCCCTTGCACCGCACCAATTTCCCGTCTAAACTCGGACTATACCCATCCCCCTGACCGGTCGCTCATGCCCTCCCTGACCCTTAACGGCAAGTCTGTCTCCTTCCAACCCGGCGCAACCATCCTCGAGGCGGCGCGCACCGTTGGGGTCGACATTCCAACGTTGTGCTGGTACCCCAAGCTGCCCATCGTGGGGAATTGTCGGATCTGCCTGGTGTCGGTGGAGGGTCAGAACAAGCTGCTGCCTGCCTGCGCGACTCCGGCTGCTGATGGCATGGTTGTGGATGTCGAGTCATCCGCAGCCGCGGATAATCGGCGGAGTGTGCTCGACTTTCTGCTCGAGCGCTATCCCGGCGAGCACCTGGCAAACGGGGGACGTGAGCATCCCCGGAACGAGTTCGAGCGCTACGTAGTCCAGTATGACGTGCCGGTCAGGACCCATCACGAGTTGCCGCTTCGCACCGGTGACGAGCGGCCGGGCGACGTGATGATCCAGCACGACATGAGCACCTGTATTCTCTGCACCCGATGTGTCCGCGCATGTGAAGACATCCAGGAAGTCGGAGTGCTCGACGTGGGCCTCCGTGGAGAGAATGCACAGATCATCGTAGGAGGAGACGGCGACCCCGATCACGCGGGGTGCACTTGGTGCGGGGAATGCGTTCGCGTCTGCCCCACAGGCGCCATCTTTGAGTTCATTCCGAGGCAACGGTTCGGTGCCGAGGCGCTCCGCACGCCCGACAGGATTGCGCGCTCGGTGTGTCCTTACTGCGCGGTGGGATGCCAGCTCGACCTGCACGTGAAAGACGACACCCTCATGCGGGTCACCTCGCCCTGGATCGAGGACGACACCCCGAATCAGGGTTCCACCTGCGTCAAGGGCCGGTTCGGTTACGACTTTACTCAACATCGGGACCGGCTTGCCACGCCGCTCATCCGCAAGGGCTGGATGTGTCAGGATGGGCGGTGGACGTGGACCGGAGAGTGGCCCAGGCATCGAGAAGGCCCCTGGCTCACGATCGAAGAGATGGGCGACCGAAAGAAGCCGCGCCCCCCGCTACGGCAGATAGGGAAGCCGCCTCTTACCGGCCTGCCACTGGGCGAGGATGACGTTCGCGACCGGGTGGCAACGCCGGCGGGGTGGTACAGCGCGTTCCGCGAGGCTACCTGGGAGGAGGCGCTGAGCCTTGCTGCCCAGCAGGTCCTCCGCATCAGAGACGAGCACAGCCCCCGCGCGCTGGGCGCTCTATCATCGGCCAAATGCACCAACGAAGACAACTACGCGTTCATGCGGATGGTGCGCGGGGCTTTCCGAACCAACAGCGTGGACCACTGCACCAGACTCTGCCACTCGACTTCGGTCTCGGCCATGAACCGCGCGCTCAAGACCGCGGCGGCGTCCGGGTCGATGCGGGAGATCGAGGAGGCGTGTGACGTCATCTTCATCGCCGGGGCCAATACAACGGAGTCCCACCCCGTGTTCGGCGCACTGATCAAGAGGGCCGTGGCGCGCGGGGCCAAGCTCATAGTGGCCGACGTCCGGAAAGTGGAGCTCGCCCAGCTGGCCGATATCCACCTTCAGATGACCCCCGGCTCCGACGTTGCGCTCTTCAACAGCATGCTGCACCACATCATCAGCGCCGGGCTCACCGATCCCAAGTTCATCAGCGAGCGCACCCGCGAGTTCGAGAAGGTCAAGGCCGCGGTAGCGCCCTACACGCTGGAGATGGGGCAAAAGATCACCGGCATCTCCGCGGACATCATTCGCCAGGCCGCCGAGATGTACGCGCGAGGACCGCGGACATCCACCCTCTGGGCCATGGGCCTCACCCAGCACGCCACCGGCACCGATATCGTGGCCAGCTTGCTCAATCTGCTGCTGGCCTGCGGGATGATCGGCAAATGGGGCGCGCAGATGATGCCCATTCGCGGCCAGAACAACGTGCAGGGCGCCAGCGACGTCGGCGCGATTCCCTTCGCGTACACCGACTATCGTCCCGTTACCGAGCCCGCCAACCGGGCGGAGTATGCGCGGGCGTGGGGAGTGCCGGCGGACTCGCTCTCACTCGACCACGGCATGATGGTGACCGAGATGACCCGGGATGACAGCCCGATCCGGGGACTCTACGTCATGGGTGAGAACCCGGTGATCTCTGATCCCAACATCGCGCACGCCGAGGAGTGGGTTCGCGGGTTGGAGTTCCTGGTGGTGCAGGATCTCTTTCTTACCGAGACCGCCCGCTGGGCGGACGTGGTCCTCCCCGGCTCCTCCTTCGCCGAGAAGTCAGGCACCTACGCCAACACCGAGCGCCGGATACAGCTGGCCGAGGCAGCGCTCGACCCCCCAGGCCAGGCGCGCCGCGATCTGGACATCCTCATGGAGATGAGCAACCGCATGGGGCTCAAGACCACGTGGTCGGGGCCCGAAGACGTCATGCGGGAGATCACCTCCGTAACGCCGTCCTGGCGGGGAGTGACCTACGCCGGCCTCAAAGGCCCGGGCCTGCAGTACCCGGTCCTGACACCAGATTCGAAGGGCACCGCGTTCCTGTTCAAGGAAACGTTCCCCACGGCTGACGGCCGCGCCCTTTTCGTCCCGGTAGAGTACGTTGCGCCGGAAGAACTGCCGGATGCGGAGTATCCATTCATCATGAACACCGGCCGCCAGATGTACCACTGGCATACCGGCACGATGAGCCGGCGCTCCACGGGACTTGATTCGCGCGAGCCGGTCCCCGTGGTAGACATCAACCCGAGAGATGCGCTGGAGCTTGGCGTCGAAGAGGGTGACACCGTCCGGGTAAGCTCCCGCAGAGGGTCCATGCTTATTGGCGCCCGGCTGTCCGAGCGCCAGGCACGGGGCCAGGTCTTCATTCCTTTCCATTTTCGTGAAGCAGCCGCCAACCTGCTTACCAACCCCCGCCTGGACCCGTACGCCAAGATCGCGGAGTTCAAGATCAGCGCGGTGCGGGTAGAGGCTGTGGCACCAGTCTTCGCTGACTAAACTAAGAGTTAACGACCCCGAGTGGAGCGCGAGGGGCTGGAGTAATTTCAGTCCCTTCGCTGCGCTCAGGGTGACACGCTGACCCGCTGACCCGCTGCCCCGCTATATTTTGCCCCGTCCAAACCTCGAGCTCCCATGCGCGCGTTGGTCAAGGAATCGCCGGGCCCCGGTATCGTTCTCCGCGAGGTGCCGGTACCCGTTTGCGGCCCCAGCGACGCGCTCATCCGGATTCACTATGCCGGCGTCTGCGGAACCGACCTGCACATCTGGGAATGGGACAGCTGGGCCAGCGGCCGTCTCAAACCACCCGTCATCGTAGGGCACGAGTTCGCGGGCGAGATTACCGAGCTCGGGCGTGAAGCGAGCGCGGCCGGTCTCCTCAGCGTTGGCGATCTGGTCACCGCGGAGGGACACGTGGTCTGCGGCCACTGCCTCCAATGCCGCCTCGGAGACGCCCACCTCTGCCGTCGCACTCAGATCATCGGGGTCGATCGGGACGGCGCTTTCGCCGACTTCATTTCGATGCCGGTATCCAACGTGATGAAGCTCGATGGCATACCAACCGAGATCGGCGCCATCATGGATCCTATGGGCAATGCCGTGCACACTGTACTCGAGGCGGAGGTACCCGGAAGTATCGTCCTCGTGCTTGGCTGTGGCCCGATCGGCTGCTTCGCGGTTGGCGTGGCTCGCGCCGCCGGTGCCTCGCTGGTCATCGCGAGCGACTACAACGAAAAGCGTTTGGAGCTGGCCCGGACAATGGGCGCCCAGATCACGTTGAATCCCGGCACTGATAACGTAGTCGCCAAGGTTCGGGAGCTCACCGCTGGAGATGGTGTCGATCTCGTGTGCGAGATGAGCGGGCACCCCAGCGGGCATGCGCAGGCGTTGGCAGCGGTGAGAATCGGGGGACGCATCAACCTTCTGGGTACACCCAATCGTACGACCGAGGTGGACTTCGCCCGGGACATCATCTTCAAGGGTGTGACGCTTTACGGAGTGACGGGACGGAAGATGTACGAAACCTGGCACCAGATGCAGCGATTCCTCAGGGCCGGCCAACTCGACCCTCGGCCCGTCATCACCCACCGCTTTCCGCTGGAGCGCATCGCCGACGCAATTCAGGTCATTAAGGACGGCCAGGCCGGAAAGGTGATCCTGGAGGTCGGCGCGTGACGAATCCCCTGGATCAGCGAGTCGCGCCGGAGCTGGAGCAGTTCATTCGAGAGGGCACCTACAAACGGCTGAATTTCCTGGATAGTCCTCAGGGAGCGCGGGTGCGTATGGAAGGGCGGGGCGAGGTCATAATCCTCTCGTCGAATAACTATCTCGGCCTCGCCAACGAGTCTAGCGTCGTCGCCGCAGGAAAAGAGGCACTCGACCGGTTCGGCGCCGGTACCGCATCGGTGCGGTTCATTTGCGGGACATTCACGATTCACCGAGCCCTCGAGGCTGCCTGCGCCAGACTGGTCGGTACCCCAGCCGCACTCAGCTTCATGAGCGCGTGGAATGCCAACGAGGCCGTGCCCGGCACCCTGCTCACCGAACACGATCTGATCATTAGCGACCAGCTGAATCACGCTTCCATCATTGATGGCATCCGCCTCGCCAAGGCCATTACGAAGTGCCAGACCGCCGTATATCAGCACGGCGACCTGGCGGATCTGGACGCCAAACTGGCTGCAGCCCGGGACCGCAGGGTCAAGATGGTAGTGACCGACGGCGTTTTCTCTATGGAAGGCGCCATCGCCAAATTGCCCGACCTCATCGAGCTCTGTGGCAGGCATCAGGCTGTCCTGGTGGTGGACGACTCTCATGCCACTGGGGTGCTCGGAAACACCGGACGAGGAACAGCGGAGCACTTCGGTGTTGTAGGCGAGGTGGACATCATCACCTCCACGTTGGGAAAGGCCCTGGGCGGCGCCGCCGGAGGATTCGTCGCGGCATCCGCGGCGGTCTGCGACTACCTCACCCAGCGCGCCCGGCCTCAACTGTTCAGCAACGCCCTGCCCCCCACGGTGGCGGCGAGCTCGATGGCGAGCATCGAATATCTCGAGGCGCATCCAGAGAGGGTGACGGCCCTCCGGGACAACACCCGATATTTCCGCGATCAGCTTCTCGGGTTGGGCTTCGCTCCGCTACCCGGCGAGACACCGATCATCCCGGTGATCCTGGGCGAGACCGCCGCCGCCATTCGCATGAGTGACCTGTTGCTGGGCGAAGGCGTCTTCGTCACCGGCTTCGGCCATCCGGTCGTACCGCAAGGCCAGGCCCGGGTCCGATGCCAGATATCGGCGGCGCACACCCGTGAAGATCTCGATCAGGCACTCGTCGCCTTCCGCAAAATCGGCCGCCAGCTTCGTTTGATCTGAGGGTTCTAGAGTCTAGGCGGCAAGTTACTTCGGGTTATTCGGGAGCGCTTCAGCCCTGCTTCCGCTTCAGTTTCGTAGGTGGCTTTGGCAACTCAGACTTAGGCACGGCAACGAGCCGCCGCGTGAGTTCGGTCATGCGCTCAAACGCCTTCGGGTCCGGCGTTTCTTCCGGAACTTTAGATGGCTCAGACATAGTGCTCCCTCTCCGGGTCAGTCCTGTATCCAGATGATAAGCAGGACGATAAACACGATTGCTGCCAAGGCTTCGGTCGCTCCGGTCACGTATCCACCCCTAGGGGCATGAATGACTGTTGAACGTCGTTTCGTAGTCGGGCTAGGCGACATTCGCGCCGTTGCCTTTGAATGTAAAAAATGTAAGGTCCGCGTGAGCTATCAGCCCGATGCCTCGCACCTGAGTGTAGACGAAATCTGCCCCGCCTGCGGCCATAAGTGGTGGACTTCTGGGCGACTACCCCAAGGCAAGCGGTCGGACGACGTCAGTGATTTTCTAACGGGCCTTCAGGCGATCCGTAAGCTAGCCAGGCAGGAATCAGTCGGCTTCCTGGTGCTCCTGGAATACGACGAGCCTCAGGCCTAACGTGTGCGCCTTCTTGGCTTCTTACCGCGTCGGCGGTGGTGCTTGTTGACAGCCTCAAGTCGTAGATGGGGTGGTGTCCGCCCCAGTCAGGTTCGCGTAGGTCAGGCGCTTGCCGATGATCTGGCCCACGACGGTCACGAACCGCGCCACGTCCTTGGTTTTCCGGTTGTTGAACCGAAAGACTTGCTCATCGAGGTAACGGAACAGGTGAAACGGCTCAACGTTCACATAGGTCCCTTTGATCCCACGCTTCAACAGGCTCCAAAAGTTCTCCAGCCCGTTGGTGTGGACCTTGCCCTTGGCATAGCACTCGGCATGGTCAATGACTTGGTGAACGTACTCTGCCTCAAGCCCACGGTACGACGGGTGGGCGTCGGTAAAGACTTCGGCTCCCGGCTCGACATGGGCGGTGATGTTGGGAAACAGGTGCTTGCGCCGACTGGTAGGAACAACGTGGACGTGGACCCGTACCTGACTGACCCCGTTGTCCAACGGGTCATGTCCGTGCCGCTCCAACAGGCCCATCACTGCGGTCTTACTGCGGAGCGCGGCGCTCTGATTGGCCTGCTTCCGGTCGCCCTTGTGCATGAACCGAGCGAGCCCGCCGATGTAGGTCTCGTCAACCTCAACGTCGCCCTTGAACTTGTTGAAGGTCTTGCTCTGCATCGCCAGCCGGATGCGGTGGAGCATGAACCAGGCGGTCTTTTGGGTCACGCCCAAAGCGCGGTGCAGCTCGTAGCTGCTGATGCCGTTCTTGGCGTTGACAATGAGCCAAATCGCCGGGAGCCACTTGTCCAGGCCGATGGGCGAGTCCTCGAAGATCGTGCCGAGCTTGACCGAGAACTGCTTCTGGCAGCCCTTGCACTTCCAGATGCGGCGAGAAGTCAGGAACGAGTTCTTGTCGGAGCCACAGCGGGGGCAGGTGACGCCATCGGGCCAGCGGAGCCCGGCCAGAAAGCTCAGACTCACGTCGGGATTGGAGAAGTACCGGATGGCGCTAACGAGGCTGGTCGGGGCGGAGATGGTCTTGTTCATGCACCAAAGGTAGCACACTCACCTTGGTGTGTCAAGTATATTAGTGCCGTCTAGGCGCTCGACCCTTTGCTTCATCCCATCTCAGTCGGCCCACTCCTTGCACTTCCCCCCCTCTCGTCGGGCATGGGAGAGTCGGCAGGGAAGCGGTAAGTCCTTGTTGGCTAGAAATGTACCCGAGGTGTGGTGTCTCGGACTCAACTCCCCTCCCGCGCTATCCAGCATGAGTTCCCGCATTTTGACGTACCGTGCGAAATAGGCCCGGTAAGCATCAGGATGATCCTGGTGCGGACACCTTTCGGAGGCAGTCTGATGCGCATGGTCACCCTAAGCATCCCGGTCGCGCTGGCCCTTTGCCTTGGGGCGGCGCAGCTCTCAGCCCAGCAGCCGGGCAACGGCACGTTCCAGTGGTACGTCGGTGGTCATGGCGGCGTCATGAACTTTGGAATGGGCACCGAGAGAGAGAACATACCGCTTGGGGGCGCCCACCTGCTGGTCACCGCGCGGCGCACCGGGCTGCTGCTCTCCGCCGAACAGGGCCTCGATGCGGACGGCGCCGGTGTGTACTCAGTTCAGACCTTTAACGGAGACGGCACGCCACTCAGCAGCGAGACTCTGGCCACCACATTCAGCTATATCCGGAAGTATTCCGCGGCACTGATGGCGTTCCCGATCAGGGGTCCGGCCACTCCCTACTTCGGCATCGGCGTGGGCATCCTTCATACCGGCGGCCATTCCACCGACGACGATGTGGTCAAGTCGATGGGCAGCTCGGGCTTCGGCACCCTCATCGGAGGTGTGAACTTCCGGGTAAGCCGCTTCAGCGCCTTCGGACAGTACCAAGTGACTACCGGTCCAGGCCGGCGGACGTACTCGCAGACGTTCAGCGATGGCTCACAAGTGTTTGCCTTCGGCAATCTGCTCAGCGGGCCGACCCACACATTCACGGCGGGGTTGCGCTTCAACCTCGGCAACGCGCGCGAGCGAGCGAGCGGCGGCGGTTACTGAGCGGGATCGGGTCGCTTCAAAGGGCGGGGGATCTGAAAAGATCCCCCGCCCTTTTCTTTGCGCGAGGTCCACGGTGATCCCGCGAGATGAAAGCGCAACGGCCAATCCGCAGCCTTGGTGATTCCGATTCTGGGCGTCGCGGCAATGGCCCCGGGTGCGATCGGGTCAGACCGCAGCACTACCACCGGTCCACCCGCCATCGCGACGCTATCCAGCTCACGGGTGATGCCCAGAGCCTGACACAGCTTGCCTGGCCCGGAGCATAACTCACCGTTCGGCGCCGCGCCCCGGCGCCGGCGCATCACGTCCATCCCGTCGATCGGCTCCAGCGCCCGGAGCAGCACAGCGCTGGCAAGGCCGGCGCGCTGGCATACCAGGTTGGCGCACCAGTGCATCCCGTACGACAGATAGACATACCATGAGCCGGGCGGACCGAACAGCGCCTCGTTCCGCGTGTTTCGGCGGTGCCGATAACCGTGAGATGCCGGATCGTCGTATCCGAGGTAGGCCTCGGTCTCCACTATCCTGCCGGCGGTGAGAACGCCTCCCACCGAGGACACGACAACCGTTCCCAGCAGTTCGGCCGCAACGATCTCGGCCGGACGCCTGAAAAAAGCGACGGGCAGCGTAGCTGCCCGTCTGAGTTGAGTCATTCCGCTTTCTTCCGGGGCCGGGCTCGGGGTCGCTTAGGTGGAGCTGCTGCGGCGGGCGTTTCCTCTGCGCTCGCTTTGGGCTGGGCCGGAGCTGCCGTGCGCTTGCGGCGCGGCCGGGCCGCGCGTGCGGGCTTCTCCGCGGGAAGGATATCCGCTGCCTCGATCGGTTCCAGTGGAGGCGATGCTGCCGGCTCGAGCGGCTCCACCGGCGACTCCATGCTCACCACTCCAATGAGCGGAATCTCGCCGGCGCGAGTAGGACCGCGAGAGCCCCGGCGAAACCGGAGCCCGAGCCGCTGTCCGTTTTCCCGGGTGCCCGGTGCCACCGGCTCGGCGGCGGGCTCTCCACCAGCAATGGCTTCCTGCGGCTCCTCCCGCGGAGCCGGAGGCGGCAAGGGGGGTGAGGGGTGGCGCTGCAGAGCTATCTCGTAATCGTCATCTCCGACTTTCCGCACATCCGCTACCTCGGCGTCATTCGCCTGCCGCAGCAACCGCGCGAACCGGGTAGCCTCGAGCAATGGGTCTTCCCGTCCGTGCATGGCAACCATGCGGAGTCGCAGTGCCTCCTGGCCGATCGGCGCCCGGAACTCCGACAGCGCCTGGGACATCAGCTGGAACGCCCGAGCCAGGGTGAGTACGCCCTCGGGACGCTCGTCACGAAGGGGACGCTGAACGACGTCCTCCCGCGCCGCCTCCGGCACTCGGGCTCGGCCGGCGCCATCCCGGGCGCTGGTGCGCTCCCGTCCACCCCGCCCGCGCCGCCCCCGCCCCCTGCGTCCTCCATCGTCCCGTGCCTCCCGTGCCGGCTCGGCAGAAGGCCGCGGCGGCACCGGAGCGGCCGAGACCGGTGGCGCGGCGGCGCCGGGGGCGACTTCGTACTGCCCATTGTCCAGCTTGGTGATCCGCACGATACCCTTCTGGCCCGCCTCCAGAACGAACTTGCTGAACCGGTTGAAACCGGCGTTTCGTTCGTCGAAATTGGAATCGATCTGCTGCATCACCTGCTTGAGGCGGTCCGAACGCATGACGTCGCCATTGCGGGTCATCTGCGCCACAGCCTCAGCCGCCAGTTCCCACGGATCACGCTGGGTAGAAGGTGTGTCGACCTCCTTGGTCAGTCCGGCAAGATCGTTGTACGAGTAATACTCATCGCAGTTCTGGATCAGCAGATCGCTGGCCGACTCCCGGATTCCGACTCCAATGACGTACTTGCCGTACTCTTTCAGTTTGATCACCATCGTCGAGAAGTCGCTGTCTCCCGACAGAAGAATGAACGTCCCGATCTCGGGCCGGGTGAAGACCAGCTCGATGGCATCGATGGCAAGGCGGATGTCGGTTGCGTTCTTCTTGCTCGACCCGAAAGCCGGCGCGAAGATTAGATCGATGGAAGATTCCGACAGCGGCACGATGTACTGCGGATAGCGGCGCCAGTCGGCATAGGCTCGCTGCACCGCAACCTTGCCTTTGATGATGTCGCTATTGAGAAGGGTACGGAGCTCCTTGGTCAGATCCTTCTGGATGCCAAGGGTGACGTTGTCGAAGTCGATGAGAAGGGCGGCGTGCGGGGCGTGTACTGGGGGCTGGCTGAGATGCCGGCCCGGCCGAATCAGCGGTCGATTCACTTAGCGCTCGGTTCCGGGTCCACCGCCTCCGCGCGCCCCGTCGGTTGTGCCTGGCCGGACCCGATGATCCGCAGGGCGTCGAGGGAGCCCACGAGGTCGAGGACCATTTGTGGGGGTTCGATCGCCACCCGGCGAGATGTGCGCCGCGGTTCTGGACGAGCGAACCAGATGTGCCACCCGCGGGTGCCGACCTGCTGGCTCGACACACGGCGGCGACTGGCGGGCAAAATGTATCAGCACTGCCGGGGGGTTGGAAGGGGTGGCGGGGGAACCGTGCCCCGTCAGCCGAACTGCGGCTCGCCTGCCACGGGCAGATCCAGAACGAAATAGAACCTGGTTCCGTACCCCGGCGACGTCTCCACCTGCATGACCGAGCCCATGGCCTCGACCAGCTTCCGACAGATGGAAAGGCCTAGCCCCGACCCGGAGAAAGCATATTCGCCCGGCTTCTGGCGGCGGCGAAAAGGCTCGAAGAGCGTGGCCATCGATTGGGGCGGAATGCCGCGCCCTGTGTCGCGCACCGAGAACTCTATGGAGCGGCCGGTCCGTTGGATGGCGGTCAGCTCGACGAAGCCTTCACCGGTGAACTTGAGCGCGTTGGTGGTCAGGTTCAGCAGCACCCTACTCAACGCAACCGGATGGCCGATGCGAAAGTCGATCTCGGGCGACGTCAGCCGGACCGCCAGGTTTTTCTCCTCCGCAATAGGCTGGACGATATCCCGGACCGATTCCAGAATGTCGGTGACTGAAAACGGAATCGGGTCCAGATCCACCAGGCGGTCACCGCCCCGGGCCAACTCGATGACGTCGCTCGCGACCGAGCTGAGGCCGAATGCGGCGCTGTAGATGAGTCCCAGTTGGCGCTCCTGGACCGGGTTGACTGCGCCGCTCCGCCCCCGCTGCAGAGTCTCCGCCAGGAACAGAATCGAGGTGAGCGGCGACCGAAGGTCATGGGCCACTTCCACAACCAGTTCCAGACCATCCGGACCCGAGAGGCGGTCAGTGAAGTGCTGCGACCAATCGGCCTCGAGATGGTGGCCGACGCGCTCCATGGAGTTGAGGACGTGCAGGAGCTGAGTGGGATCGGGTGCGGGCAGGGCTGCCGCCCGCTCCAGAAAGGCGGTGCGAATGAGTCCCAGCCAGCGCCGGGAAAGCGCGTTGCGCGGCACGGCGCTGGTCTCGGCCGGCAGGCCTGCGGCCTCCTGCCTGATGACCTTACACAGCTGCACCAGATGGGCGGTGGCCTCTTCCGCACCAGAGGCGTGCTGGATGACCCGCTCCCATTCGGCTTCCGCCCAGAGCACTGACTCACGCAGCGCATCCCAGAGCGCCGGCGCCAGCGAGCCTCCGGTGGGGCCGTTTGGATCCCAGACCCGTACAGCTCCCGGGGCGTCCTGGGTCGCTCGCCGGCGCTCTCCCGTGGCGCCGGTGAGCACGGTATCAGGTATCACGCAGTAGATCCTGGGCTGTCATCCCTCTGGAATTCATGCTTGTCCATCAGCCGGTACAGGGTGGTCCGGTCGATGCTAGCCAGACGCGCCGCCTTCGACATGTTCCCTCCCGCTCGGCTGATGAGACGAGTCAGGTATTCTTTTTCGAACTGGACCACCACGCGATCCTTGGCAGGATGGTAGGCTTCGTCCATGACCCCCGGCGGGGCGACGTTCTCGGCCGGCCATTCATCGCTATCGTCGTAGACCGGGATATCGTTGGGCTGGATGGTCTGATCCGGCTCAGCCAGCACCGCGACGTGCTCGATGACGTTCTGCAGCTCGCGAACGTTGCCGCGCCAGGGTCGAGAACGCAAGAAGCCGATACTGGCTTCGCTCAGGCGCGGAGGCCGGTCGCCCATCTGGCGGTGCCGCAGCCAGTAGTAGGTCAAGAAGTGATTGGCCAGCAGGGGAATGTCTTCCAGCCGCTTCCGGAGCGGCGGAAGCTTGATCGGGACTACCCGGAGACGATAAAACAGGTCCCCCCGGAGGAGTCCCTGGTCCACCGCCTCCTGCGGCTCGCGGTTGGTTGCGGAAATGAACCGCACATCCACCACCGCGTCCTGAGTCTCGCTACCCACCCGTCGCACCACTCCGTCTTGGATGACTCGGAGGAGCTTGGCCTGGAGCGGCATGGTCATCTCGGTCAGCTCGTCAAGGAAGAGCGTGCTGCCGTTGGCGGTCTCCAGCAGTCCTGGCTTGTCGCGATCGGCCCCGGTGAACGCACCCTTCTTATGCCCGAACATTTCCGACTCCAGCAACGGCTCGGGCAGTGCCGCGCAGTTAATGGGCACGAGCGTACGGCCGGCCCGGCGGCTGTTCTGGTGGATGAACTGCGCGATCACTTCTTTACCGGTACCGCTTTCTCCACTGATGAACACCGACGCGTCGGTTGCCGCCACCTTCCGGGCCAGGTCAACCGCTTTCCGGAAGAGCGGTGAGATCCCGATCAGCGCGATCTTGTCGCTGTGACCGTTCTGCTTCATCAGCTGTATTCGCAGATCCTGAGCCTCGCGCGACATCATCACCGCATGGGAAGCCCGGCCGATCAATACCTGCAGATGGGTCGCGGAGAATGGCTTGGGCAGGTAGTCCCAGGCGCCGGCCCGGAGCGCCTCGATGCTGCTGGTCACGCTCGGATTTCCGGTCATGACCACGACTATCGTGTCCTTGTAGGCTTCCAGGGTGGAGTGGAGGATTTCCAGTCCCGAGACCTGGGACATGTAGAGGTCTACCAGGATGATGTCGAACTTGCGGCGGCGGACCGTTTCCAGTGCCTCCTCGCCGCGGCCAATCAGCGTCACATTGTAGCCATCCATTTGGAGCACGCTGGCGCAACTCTCACGCAGAGTGCGCTCGTCGTCCACGACGAGAACCCGAATGCTGGCCTTGATCTCGCTGGGAATAGAGAGAGGATCGCGCGCCGTGCTCTCGGAAACCGAAGGGGTCTTCCGATCCTGCTGGGTAAGGGGGTTAGCCATTCTGCAAGACTCCCGGCAGGGACCGCGGGCGCGGTCGGTTAACTCGGACCCGTGATGTGAACGATAGCTTGGCCTTCTCCTACGGCGTCGGAGCTCGGGGGCCCGGAACGCAGGATCAGTAGATTTCTTACCACAATGTGAGGCGGTTGTCAAGCAGGTTGATGCCAGAAGCCAACAGCGGTAGCACCGTTGCTGGCTACTTCGTTGAGCTAAACCTACAACTGTGGCGAGATTAGACGCCCCCGGGCAGAGATACTCATGTGGGATAGAAGAGGGGGGCCTGCTCGAATCCTCGCGCCTGGTCCGGATCTCCCGCACGTTTGAGGTCGCGTAAGGC
>Ga0136617_10001192_pt1 | contig 22842 bp, 21 predicted proteins | sample AntDrymUQ3222106_2_FD_129672 | JGI IMG/M metagenome (GOLD analysis project Ga0136617, IMG submission 129672) | Polar desert sand microbial communities from Dry Valleys, Antarctica - metaG UQ322 (21.06) | ecosystem: Environmental > Terrestrial > Soil > Desert | place: Antarctica: Dry Valley...
CGGCTGAACCTGAGCCGGCTGAACCTGAGCCGGCTGAACCTGAGCCGGCTGAACCTGAGCCGGCTGAACCTGAGCCGGCTGAACCTGAGCCGGCTGAACCTGAGCCGGCTGGACCTGAGCCGGCTGGGGCACGACAGCGCGTTCGGGCGCTGGCGCCGCGGCAGTGAGGGAATTGGCGCTTCCGCCGGTGTCGGTCCCCCCGTCGCCGGACTGCTCGCCGCGCGCCTCGATCTCGCGCTGCTCGGCGGTGCGTTCACGGGTGCGGGTCCGGGTCCGGGGACGGATCCCGGCCTCGGCCGGCGCACCGTTGCCGGTGCTGCCGTTTCCAGCGGCGCTGCCGTTGGTGCCGAGGTCGAGCTGACCGCCGGAACCGGCAGCGGCCGACGGTGATCCGCCGTCGGCGGCACGAACGATGGCGTCGATGAGTTCAGCCTTCTTCAATCGTTGATAGCCGCGCATCCGTAGATCGGCGGCAATGGTCTTCAGCTCTGGGAGCTGCTTGCGGGCGAGGACGCCAGGGTCCATCAGCGGTACTCCTATTCGGGAGCGGGTCTGGAGGCCGGCACAACCAGATCGAACAGATCTGGGTCGGCCGAGCCGGGATTTGCGAAGCGGGTTGAATGGGTGTCGGTGGTATCGGTCACGACGAGCTCCATCACTCGGGAGATCGTCGCGTCGAGGCTGTAACTGGCAACCACGGGAACACCGTGCTGGACAGCGAGATCCCGTACGAAGGACTGAACGCGCCGGATGTCGTCGAAGTGCTCCAGGTAATGATCGTCGCGTCTGCTCCGAGTATCGGCAGCTCTGGCGACAAAGTGACTGCGGTGCAGCTGCTCGTCGTCCACGGTGATGACCATGGAAGCCACGATGGCCTCGGCGCGGCTGGGAATGTCCAGGAAGCCGGGAACCACGTGCGCGCCCTCGACGATCAGGTCGGTGCCTTCTATCACGGCGCGGCGGATGACTTGCGTCACCCCCACCGAGACGGCTTGCACCTGGCGGCGGAAGCCTGTGATGACCGAGTTGCCCTCCTCCGGTGGCTCCCGCAGGTACGGCGCCACGTCGAACGACGAAGCGTGGATGCTGGGCATCATCTCCTTGGTGAAGATGCCGCGCATCACCTCGCGGACGGCATCGGTGGACACGAGCCGCACGATGCCGAGCTGAGCCGCCAAGGTGGTGGCGATCGTTGACTTCCCGACGCCGGTCGTGCCGCCGATCAGCACCACCAGCGGGACGGTGCGGTCCTTGGCCCGCTGCCACCGGCGGTAGTTGTCGGCGTAGCGCTCACCGACCTGGTCGGCCAGGACCGCCGAGGCGATGTCGCGCAGCTCACGCGACGTGACACTGTCCCGGTCGGTGCTGTGCAGGCGCTGCTCGACCACCTCGGCCACCGAGTAGGCGCGGCTGGGCGGTAACCCGGCGGCCATGATGGAGGTGGCCATGAGGCCCTTGGAGTAGGGCAACCCAGCCTTGCCGTCGCGCACAGTCACCGCACGACGGGTCGAGCTGTGGGTGCTCGATCCCTGCGAAATCGGGGTGGGATCCATCTGGAAGACGAGGGGCTCCAGCTACCGGGCGGTGGCTCGCTCGTCCGCGAGTTGGGTTAGCGCTACCACCGCGTCCTGCAGATCCGTTGCGTCGCCGGCCGCCTCGTGCGCACCGACGATGATCGGACGGTTGTCACAGAAGACCACCCGAGCGCCCGCTCGAGCGGCACTGCGTACCGCGACGTCGACCGCCGCGGCCTTCAGCTCCACCAGCAGCACATCGAACGGCGGTGCCGCCGCGAGGTCGGAGATCAGGGCCGGTCGGTCGGCGAGGCGGTGGCTGGTTGCAACCACCTCGCAGCCGTGCCGCCCCTCAAGCGTGTCCACGAGGGACGCGCCGACTGTCGCTGGAGCCGTCGTCGCGAAGAACACCCGATCCCCGCCGACCGGCTCCAGCGGAACAGGACGGAGTACGGTGCGCAGGACGGAAGAACGTCGCGAGATGCTGCGGAGGGCCTCCGTGACGGCGTCCAACTTCTCTGGGACGCCTCGGGGAGACTCACACATGGTAACGACTATGAGGTCGGCCAGCAACACGCGGTACGAACCCAGGTAGCCGCGTACCAGTTCGGGGTCGCAGTCAGCCGGCACGACCAGCACGGTGGCGTCGGCGTGAACCGGAGGAACCGCCGAGCCGCTGCCCTCCACCAGGAGCAGATCGCCGGGCAGACCGTCGGCCGCGCGGACCGCCGCCGCCACATTGCTGTAGCCGACGGCACCTGCCAGACCTCCGCCGCAGCGGCGCGCCCCGACCGTGGCCGCACCACTGGTGACGGCGTCCTCGTAGAAGTCGCTAGCGGCATGGCCCCCGGCGTCGGCGACCGCTAGGAGAGTCTCAGGGTCCAGGCGCGCTCCGGCCCGCACGATCACGGGTTGCGGCGGCCCACCACGTCCCATGGCCACGATGACCGGCTGCCTGCCGCTGGCATACAGCCGCCTCGTCAGCTCGCCGGCCACGGCCGTCTTGCCGGTGCGCTTGCCGGTGCCGACCACAGCGATCGTCGGGCGCCGGGTCAGCCGAGGACGCGCCGGCGGGGTGAGCACGAAGTCCGCACCCTCGTAGACCACGCCGGCCAGCAGCGCGTGGGCGGCCAATTGCAGCCGGCGGCGAGCGTCGAGGACGGGCTCGTCGGACAGGTCGACGATGACATCGGGATGATGCGCGGCGATGAGCCGGGTGAGGTGAGCGGCGGCGACGGCGACGTCAGGGGCGGGTCCACCGCTGGGGGCCACCCACTCGGCCGGAACGCCGAGGTCCACGTCGGCGCCACGCTCGACCACTTTCTCCGTCCCACCGAGAAACAGTGCGGCGACGGCGCTTGTTCCCTGCTCGGCCAGCGACCCCAAGGCGGCACGGATGACCGGCGGGTAGTGCTCGCCGTCGACGAGGACGACGGCTCGCCGTTCGGTCATGTCGCCGTGCTCAGGAGGTGTCGCGGGAACCGGGGCGGTCGGCCACCGCCTCATGCTCGGGCGGGACGTCAGTCTGTTCACTGCGTTGCTCCGGCGCGACGGGCGCGGCGAACAGCGGCTCGAACTCACGGTGGTACTGCTCGCCCGTCCGCGGGTTCCAGTGCGCGATCAGCGCGGACGCTCCGAAGGGGTACTTGCGGTGGATGCGCACCTGGTTGTTCTCGTACTCGATGATCGAGTAACAGGGCCTGGTGTGGCCGCGCAGCTTCAGGCTGGTCGCGGTCCCGGCGTTGGCGATGTACAGGTGCTCGAGGCGCCACACGAACGGCACGTGCTTGTGGCCGGTGAGCACCAGGTCGGCGCCCGACGCCAGCAGCAGCTCCAGCAGGTCGCCGGCATCCTGCACGGTGCTGCGCTCGCGCCCGGTGCCCGGCACCGCGATCAGATGATGGTGCACCACGAAGACCTTCAGCTCGGCGTCGCAGTCGAAGGCCTTGCGGATCCAGTCGTACCACTCGCGACCGATGCGGCCCTCGTTCAGGTCGGGCTCGGACGAGTCCACGGCGACCATCCGCACCGGACCCACATCACGCACCCAGTGGCGCTCACCGAACAGCTCCTCGAAGTGCACGTAGCCGACATTGCGGCTGTCGTGATTGCCGGGGATGACATGCAACGGCTGGCGGATCTGCGACAGGTAGGCCGCCGCCGCCTTGTACTCCCCCGCCAGCCCCTCATTGGTCAGGTCGCCGGTGCACAGCACCGCGTCAGGGTCCAGGTCGTCGATCTCCAGCAGGACGCGGTTCATCAGGTTGGGCACGAAGTGCGGCGACCCGACATGCGGATCGGAGATCTGGGCGATCGTGACCATCGAGCTCCCTGCCGGCAGCGCCATCCGCCATCACCCTACCCAACAGCGTGCGGCCCGACGTGGCCACCGCCCGCAGCCCAACATGGTGCCGTTGCGGACATCACCGTCCGGACCTGCACCCACTCCGGGCGATCTCCCGGCCGAGATCCGAGTGGGTGCCGTAACGGACATCAGTGTCCGAACCGACACCCGGCAGATCAGCCGCTGCCCCCCGCGTACGAGGTCGGCGGGCAGACGGCAGCACCCGCGAGGTTCCAGCGCAGCGGCCACACGTCGAAGGCGTCGCCGGCGAGGTCGCGCACCGACTGCACCACCGCCTCGTCGACCGAGGCGACGATCGCCAGCACGCTGGGGCCGGCGCCGGACAGGCAGGCGCCGATGCCGGCGTGGCGCAACGTGCCGACGAGCGTGCCGGACCGGGGCATCGCTGCCAGCCGCGCGGGTTCGTGCAACTCGTCGATCATCGCCTCCGGATCCCAGGCCATCCCGCCGGACAGGCCCGAGAGGACCACGGCCGCACGAGCGCCGTTGGCAGCGGCAGCGGTCAGCGGAACCTGGGCTGGCAGCATCAGGCGCGCGGCTTCGGTCGACTGGCGCTCGACCGGCACGCACAGGACCGGACGCAGCGCGGGAGTCGGTTGCAGCCGCCGTGCACGGCCGCCCGCCCACACCACCAGCCCGCCGAGTACGGCGGCTGCGGCGTTGTCGCCGTGACCTTCCAGCTCGGCGGCCAGCTCGATCAGGTCCGCGTCCCGGCCGCCCGCCCGGGTGACGGCGCGGCCGAGGGCGGCTCCCGCGGCGGCGGCGGCGGCCGACGATCCCAGGCCCCGCTCCAGCGGGATGTCGTTGCGCACCATCAGACTGACGTCAGGCGCCGTGACGCCGAAGCGCTCGCAGTAGGCCCCGAAGGCTCGCCACACCAGATTGTCGTCGCCGGTCGGCAACTCGTGGGCGCCGTGACCCTCGGTGTGCACACGTTGGTCGCCGCGGTCGCTGGTGCGTACCAGCAGCGTGCAGTCCAACGCCACGGCGAAGGCGTCGAAGCCGGGGCCAAGATTGGCGCTGGAGGCGGGGACCTCGACGCCGACGACCTGGCCAGGCGTCACCGGGACAGTCCCATCAGCTCGGCGGCGATGTCGACGTCGGGCGGAATCACCGGCGGCGCAGCAGCGCCTGTGATCGCCCAATCGGTCTCCTTCAGACCGTGACCGGTCAGCACGCAAACCACGCTGGAGCCCGCCGGCAGCTCACCGCTGTGCGACAGCGCCAGCAGCCCGGCGACGCTCGCGGCCGAGGCCATCTCGCAGAAGACGCCCTCGTGCGCGACCCGCCGGTAGGCCTGCAGGATCTGCCGGTCGGTGACGGCACGGATCGATCCGCCCGACTCCCGGGCCGCCGCCGTCGCCGAGCTCCACGAGGCCGGGTTGCCGATGCGGATGGCCGTCGCGATCGTCGACGGCGCGGTGACCACGGCACCGCGCACGATCGGCGCGGCGCCGGCGGCCTGGAACCCCCGCATCACCGGCAGGGAGTCGGTCAAGCCGTCGGCGTGGTACTCGCGGTAGCCCGCCCAGTAGGCGGTGATGTTGCCGGCGTTGCCCACGGGCATCACGTGGACATCCGGGGCGCGCCCGAGGAAGTCGCAGACCTCAAAGGCGGCGGTCTTCTGCCCGGCGATACGGTCGGGGTTGACGCTGTTGACCAGCCGCACCGGATACTTCTCGTCCAGGGTGCGGCACATCTGCAGCGCAAGGTCGAAGTTGCCGTCGACCTGGATCACGACGGCACCATGGACCAGCGCCTGCGCCAGCTTACCCAGCGCGATCTTGCCCTTGGGGATCAGCACGGCGCAGGTGAGGCTAGCCTTGGCGGCATAGGCGGCGGCCGAGGCCGAGGTGTTGCCCGTCGAGGCACAGATCACCGCCTCGGCGCCATCCTCGACGGCTTTGGAGATCGCCACCGTCATCCCGCGGTCCTTGAACGACCCCGTCGGGTTGGTGCCCTCGAACTTGAGCCAGACGTCGCAGCCAGTGATCCCTGACAGCGACTGGGAGTGAATCAACGGCGTTCCGCCCTCGCGCAACGTGACGTGCGGGGTGGCATCCGAGATCGGCAACCGGTCGCCGTACTCGGCGAGCAACCCTCGCCACTGCCCTCCGGTCGTGGCCCGCGTCTGCGTCACATGACGAGTCTATGGGGCAGAGTGGGCCTCACCGCCGGCCGCATTGCCTCCCCCCGGATAGCAAGCGGCCAGCGTGAGGCCCACGATGGGTGCGGCGACTCGCACGCAGTCACCCAGGGATTCGTGCTGCCCGGCGACATGGCTTGGAAGAATCTGCGGCCCGATACCGCCGCTCAGACCTCGCCGCCTTCCACCCGCATCACGCTGGCGACCGCGCGGACATGGTCAAGACCCCGCAGATCGTGCAACGTCGCCTGCACGTCGCGCTCTCGGGCCGCGTGAGTGATGAGCAGCAGCTGGGCTCGGTCGCCCGAGCCGTCCTGCCACACGCTCTTGATGGACACACGGTTGTGGCCGAAGGCCGTGGCGACCTCGGCAAGGACGCCTGCCTCGTCGGTGACGTCGAGCAGCACGTAGTACTGGACGATGAGATCGTCGACGGGCCGCAAGGCCTTGGCCGCCGCCGCGACCCCATCGACGGGGCGTTGCCCGGACAGCAGCGTGCGCGCCACGTCCACGACGTCGCCCAGGACGGCGCTGGCAGTGGGCAGTGCTCCGGCGCCGCGGCCGTAGAACATCAGGTCGCCGACCGCGTCGGCCTGCACGAACACGGCGTTGAACGAGTCCCGGACGCTCGCCAAGGGATGCGACACCGGGATCAGCGACGGGTGGACGCGAACGCCGATGCCGCCTTCGTGGTCCTCGGCGATGGCCAGCAGCTTGATGACGTAGCCCATGCGGCGGGCGTGGGCGATGTCCACCGAGGACACCCCGGTGATCCCTTCGCGGTAGACGTCCCCCGCGACGATCTCGGCGTCGAAGGCCAACGACGCGAGGATGGCGGCCTTCGCGGCGGCGTCGTAGCCCTCGATGTCGGCCGAGGGGTCCCGCTCGGCGTAGCCCAGCCGCTGCGCCTCGGCCAGGGCCTCGCCCAGCTCCATCCCTTCCTCGGTCATCTTGGTCAGGACGTAGTTGGTCGTGCCGTTGAGGATCCCAAGCACACGACGGACGCGGTCGCCGGCCAGCGACTCGCGCAGTGGCTTGATGATGGGAATCCCGCCCGCGACCGCCGCCTCGTACTCCAAGCGCACGCCTTTGGCATGCGCCAGCGCGAACAGCTCGGGTCCAAGGGTGGACACCAGCTCCTTGTTGGCCGTGACGACGCTCTTGCCAGCGGTCAACGCCCGGCTGATCAGGCTGCGGGCCGGCTCGATGCCGCCCATGACCTCGACCACGATGTCGACGTCGGGATCCTCGATCACCGCGCGGGAGTCGTCGGTCAGTTCCGCCACGTGCACAGTGCGGTCAAGCGACAGGCGACGCACCGCGACAGGGCCAACGCGCAGGCTGCAGCCCAGGCGGGTTGCGATCTCACCGGCGTGCTCATTCAGCAGCCGCACGACGCCGCTGCCGACCGTTCCACACCCCAGGAGGCCGACGGTGAGGCTGCGTTGGCTCATGGTGGGGCAGTGTAGGCGGGGCCCGGCATACTCCCGAGGCAGGGCTGAGTGAGGTCAGCCCAGCGCGACGTCATGGGACAGCACGTCGTCCAAGGTCTCCCTGTGCACCAGCACGCGCGCGCTGCCGTCGCCGGCGAGCACCATCACCGGGCGCGGCAAGCGGTTGTAGTTGCTGGACATCGCGTAGCCGTAGGCGCCGGTGGCGGCCACGGCCAGCAGGTCGCCATCGCCGGGGTCGTCGGGCAGGTCAACGTCGGTGGCGACGACGTCGCCGGTCTCGCAGTGCTTGCCAGCCACGGAGAACTCGGCGGTCCCGCCCGGCCTCGGCCTGCCAGCCGGCGCTACCTGGTAGCGGGCGCCGTACAGCGCCGGCCGCAGGTTGTCGCTCATGCCGCCGTCGACGCTGACCCAACGCCGCAAACCGGCGACCTGCTTGCCGGTGCCCACGCGGTACAGCGTCAAGCCGGCCGGCCCGACGATCGAGCGGCCCGGTTCGAACGCCAGGCGAGGCGTGGCCAGATTCCGGGCCGCCAGCTCGTCGCGGACCGTGGTGAGCAGCCGATCGGCGTAGGCGGTGATCGCCGGGGTACGGTCGTCGGCGCTGTAGGCGATGCCGAGCCCGCCACCGAGGTTGAGCTCGTCCAGCTCGACGCCGTGGCGGTCGCGCACCTCACCGAGCAGACGGCACATCGCCTTGGCGGCCATGACGAAGTCGTCAGTCGCGGTCACCTGGCTGCCGATGTGGCAGTGGAGGCCGGTCAGGTGCACGCCGGGCAGGGCCAGCGCCCGCTCGATCCCTTGCGTCGCCGGCCCCACGCCAGAGGCTGGAGCCGAACTTGGCGTCGTCATGGCCGGTGGCGATGAACGTGTGCGTGGACGCGGCCACGCCTGGCGTGATCCGCAGCATGACCGCCAGCTGCCGACGTTCCTCCGCGGCGACCGCGGCGATCCGCTCCAGCTCGTCGAGGCTGTCCGCCACGATCGTGCCGACCCCCAGCTGCGCGGCGCGGCGGAGCTCGTTGCGGGACTTGTTGTTGCCGTGAAACACCACACGCTGCATCGGAAAGCCGGCGCGCTCGGCCGTCAACAGCTCACCGTCGCTGGCGACGTCGACTCCCAGCCCCTCGCCGGCGACCAGCTGCAGAACGCCCACGACGCACAGGGCCTTGGCGGCATAGACCACCGACACGTCCGGGCCGAATGCCCGGCGATACTCACGCATCCGCGCCAGCAACTCGCTGCGGTCCAAGACGTACAGCGGCGTGCCGTAGTTCGCGGCCAGCTCGTCGACGTCGACACCGCCGACCGAGGTCAGCCAGCCATCTCCCCAGCCGGCGGTGCGCGGCCAGGGTTGGCTCAAAGCTGGTCGTCGATGAGCTCGGTCGCTGACTCTCCGGTGCGCTGCAGCGCTCCTCGCTGCGCCCAGCGGTCGGGATCGACGGGTTCGCTGACCTTGATGTCTCCGGCGAAGTGCCGGTCCAAGACGGCGACCACGTCGGGGTCGAAGATCACGAGGTTGGCCTCTTCGTTCTGTCGCAAGGAGCGAGTGTCGAAGTTCGCCGAACCGACCGTCGCCACCAGACCGTCGATGCTCAGCACCTTGGCGTGCAGCATCGTCGGTCCGTAGCGCCAGATCATGACGCCGGCCTCCAGCAGCTGCTCGTAGTCCGCCTCGCCGGCCTTCTGCACGACCCGCTTGTCGGTGTGCTCGCCCGGGACCAGCACCTCGACGTCCACGCCCCGGCGGGCGGCGCGGCACATCAGGTCAACGAACCGCTCGTCTGGAACGAAGTAGGCACTGGTCAGTCGCACGTGCTGCTCGGCCATGCCGATCATCCCGCCGTAGACGGTGGCCATCTCGCTCCAGCCGGTCTGGGACGGGCACTGCACCACCTGCACCAACGAATCCCCGCACTGCGGCTGCTCGGGGAAGCGGTCGGTCTCGTCGAACAGCGGTTGACCGGTCTCGGCCCAGTTGCCGACGAAGGCCCCGCGCAGACCGTCCACCGCGGGCCCGCGCACTCGCAGGTGGGTGTCACGCCACTCCTCGGGGTTGCGAGCGTCGCCCTCCCACTCCTTGGCGATGCCGACACCACCGATGAAGGCCACGTCCTCGTCGCAGACCAGCACCTTGCGGTGGGTGCGGTGGTTGGTTTCCCAAACCTTCCAGGTCGTCGGCGGGCGGAACCACTCCAAGTGGCAGCCGGCGTCCTTCATCTGCTCACCGAGTTCTTTGTTCATCGCGTGGGCACCGACGGCGTCGAGCAGCACCCGGACCCGGACGCCGTCGCGGGCGCGCTCGCTCAAGGCCTGCGCGAAGTGCTTGGCGATGTCACCGGTCCAGTAGACGTAGGTGGTGATGTCCACAGTGCTGGTGGCCTCACGGATCGCCTGCAGCATGGCCGGGAAGATCTCGTCGCCGTTGCGAAGGACGTCGACCTGGTTGCCCTCGGTGGCAGGGACCCCCACCAGTCCCTCGAGGGTGCGGCGGTACCTTTGCAGGCGGCTTGATCGCTGTAGTTCACTCATGGCAGGTCCCCCCGGGCCGACCCGGTCACATGCGGTCCGGCGCACTGACGCCGAGCAGGCCGAGCGCGTTGACGAGCGTCTGTCGCGTGGCGACGCACAGCCAGTAGCGGGCTGTCGTCAACTCGGAATCGTCACTGACCACGGTGCATTCGGTGTAGAAGCGATGGAAGGCTTCCGCCAACTCCTCGGCGTAGCGCGCGACCCGGTGGGGTGCGCGTTCGCCGGCCGCGTACTCGACAACCTCCGGAAACTCGCCGATGCGGCGGACGAGTTCTTCCTCGGTTGGGTGCAGCAACCTCTGTAGCTGGGCGTCGTCCGCTGTCCCCGGCTGCACGCCACGTTCCGTGGCGGTGCGCATGATGCCGGCGATGCGCGCGTGCGAGTAGTGCACGTAGTAGACGGGGTTCTCGCGGTCCTGTCGCACGACTTCGGCGATGTCGAAGTCGATCGTCACGTCGCTGGAGAAGCGCAGAAAGGTGTAGCGCGCCGCATCCGGGCCGACCTCGTCGATCAGCTCGTCGAAGGTCACCAGGTCGCCGGTGCGCTTGCTCATCCGCACCGGCTGGCCGTCCCGGAACAGGTTGACGAACTGGTGCACCACGAACTCGACGCGGTCCCGGCCGAAGCCCTCCGCATCGGCGACCGCCTTGAGCCGGCCGACATAGCCGTGGTGGTCGGCGCCCCACACAAAGATGCAGCGGTCGTAGCCACGCCCGAACTTCTCCGCCAGGTAGGCGCAGTCTGCGGCGAAGTACGTCGGGGTCCCGTCCGAGCGGACCAGCACGCGGTCCTTGTCGTCGCCGAAGGACGTCGTGCGCAGCCAGGTGGCGCCGTCCGTCTCGTAGACGTGCCCGGCGGTGCGCAGCCGCGCGACGGTGCGGTCCAGCGCTCCTGATTCGTGCAGCGTCCGTTCGCCGAAGAACTCGTCGAAGTCGACGCCGAGGCGCTGCAGGGTCGCGACAATGCGCTGGAGGATGCTCTGGTAGGCGGACCCGATGACGTCATCGGAGTCCAACGAAGACGAGGCGATCTCGCCGGCCAGCTCGGCGATGTAGGCGCCGCGGTAGCCGTGCTCGGGCGGTTCCTCGCCGCGCGTCGCGGCGGCGACGCTCTCGCCGAACAGCCGCATCTGCGTGCCCGCGTCGTTGAAGTAGTACTCCCGGGTGACCTTCCAGCCGGTGGCGTCCAGCAGGTTGGCGATGGCGTCGCCGAGGACCGCCTGGCGGCCGTGGCCGGCATGCAGCGGTCCCGTTGGGTTGGCCGACACGAACTCGACGTTGGCCGAGGGCGCGGGACCGGTGGCGTTCCTGCGGCCCCACGACGCACCCTGGCGGACCGCCGCGCGCACGATCCCCTCCAGCGCTGCGTGCGACAGGTGGACGTTGACGAAGCCGGGTCCGGCGATCTCGACGCGCTCGACGTCGTTTGGGGCGGCCAGGTGCTCGAGGATAGTGGCGGCGATGTCACGCGGTGGGCGTCCCACCGGCTTGGCCAGCGTGAGCGCGATGTTGGTGGCCCAGTCGCCGTGCTCGCGCTGGCGGGGGCGCTCGAACGCCGGTTGCCGGTCGGGCAGGCCGGCGTCGGCCAAGGCCTTGCGGAAGGCGATGGCCAGCTCAGCGGGGCCGCTGGGCGCTGGGGACGGCATCCAGCTACAGCCCCCGCTCAGCCAGCAGTCGTGCGACCAGCTCCATCAGGTCGATGGGGTCGAAGGGCTTGGTGACGTAGGACTCCACACCAAGATCTGTACCCTTGCGAACGTCGGCTTCCATCGCCCGGGCGGACAGGAACACGATCGGGATGTCGCGGGTGGCCTCGTCACCTTTCAACGCCTCGGCGACCTGCCAGCCGTTGACGTTGGGCATCATGACGTCCAGCAGAATCAGATCCGGCGGGTTCTCGCGAACCTTGGTCAGCGCGTCCTGGCCGTCCACGGCGGTGATGACGTCGTAGCCTTCCATCTCGAGGTTGACCTCGAGCAGCCCACGAATCACATGGTCGTCATCGACCGCCATCACACGCGCCAACACAGTCTCCTACCGCAGGGCCCCTCGAATGGTACCCATCGCCGCTGCTGAGCCGATCCGGCAGGCGTTCACGGGCAGGCGGGTGCGCAAGCGGACACCGGTGTCCGAACCCGCACCCGGCCGGCGTGCGTGACGGGTGGTCTCGGCGAGCGGGTGCATCAGCGGACGCCGGTGCCCCAACCCGCACCCGGCCGGCGATCGTAACGGAGTGGTCTCAGCGAGCGGGTGCATCAGCGGACACCGGTGCCCCAACCCGCACCCGGCCGGCGTGCGTAACGGAGTGGTCTCAGCGAGCGGGTGCATCAGCGGACACCGGTGCCCCAACCCGCACCCACTCGACGGCCATCGCTCACGTTCGCCGCTGGTCGAGTTGCGCAAGCTGCCCGCCTCGGACGGCCAAGCCCCCTGTACACTGCGCCGCCTGCCCGCGTAGCTCAGGGGATAGAGCGTCTGCCTCCGGAGCAGAAGGCCGCAGGTTCGAATCCTGCCGCGGGCACCATACCCGTCTCACCAGGCATGTCGTCCGCGGCTCGTTCGTCACGTTCGACTGGCATAACGCTCAGGGAGCGGACAGGCTGCCATTCAGGTCTGTCGCTGTACAACCGCCTCCGCGCCAGGAGAGCACCAAGATGCTCGACTCGGATGCTATGGTGCTCCACATGCGGACGACCGTAAGGATCGACGACGAGTTGTACCGGGCAGTCAAAGAGCAAGCCGCCCGGGCGGGACGCACGGTCGGCGAGATCATCGAAGACGCGGTTCGGCGATCGATCACCGCGGACGACTGGGCGGCCGAAGAGCCGCTACCGCGGCTCCCGGTCTACGGTGGCAGTGGGCTGCTGCCTGGGGTCGATCTCACCAGTAATGCGTCGCTGCGCGACCTGATGGACACCGACGAGCCAGTCGATGCGCTGCGTTGACGTCAACATCCTCGTCTACGCACACCGCTCCGAAGCGACTGACCATGATCGCTATCGGGCGTGGCTCGATGCCGCGCGTAGCAGCGACGAGCCGCTGGGTGTCAGCAGCCTGGTGCTGTCAGGCTTCCTTCGCGTCGTGACGCATCCACGAATCTTCCGCGACCCGACCCCACTGGACATCGCGATGGATTTCGCCGAGACCGTACGCGCAGCACCAAGTGCCCTGACCGTCGTGCCAGGAGCGCGGCACTGGGCCATCTTTGTTCGGCTGTGTCGCTCCGCAGAGGTGAAGGGCAACCTCGTTCCTGATGCCTATCTCGCGGCCATGGCGATCGAGCGGGGCGCCATCTGGTACTCCGCGGATCGGGGGTTTGCGCGGTTTCAGGGTCTGCGCTGGCGCCACCCGCTGGAAGGGCCATGAGGATCGCGGTTGGCCCCTTGTCCACCTTGCGGAAATTGACCCTGCCCACTTCGCGATGTGCCTGCTAACCTTCGATACTGAGGGACACGAACTTCGTGACGTCTGCAGTGGTACCAAACCGCTAGTGCAGCCCCTCCGAGCCAGTGGGGGGAGCCCCACCGGTTCTCCGCAACGAGAAAACGAGGGCAACGCAATGGCAGTTGGTACCGTGAAGTGGTTCTCTGACGACAAGGGCTACGGGTTCATCTCCCGCGAGGACGGGGACGACGTGTTCGTTCACTTCTCCGCGATCCAGGGGACGGGCTTCAAGACGCTGGCCGAAGGTTCCCGGGTGGAGTTCGACATCACCCAGGGCGCCAAGGGCGAGCAGGCCTCCAACGTCACGATCCTGCAGTAGCAGACCGCGACAAGCTCGAGCGGTGCCCCGGCTTCCGCCGGGGCACCGTTGCGTCTGGGCCGGATGCAGCCGACCGGATGCACCCGAAATGGCGTCACGACCTTATGCCCCCGGCCCCCTGGCAGCCCGGGCACCAGTAGGTCAGCCGGGCCTGGGCGCCTTGGGCGGCGACGCGCACCCGGCTGTTGCAGCGTGGGCACGCCCGACCGGCGCGCCCGTAAACGTTGAGCCGATCGGCGTTGGGACGCCCGGGACCATCACCTGTCGTGGTGCGCACGGGTGACTACCCCACAGCGGCGTTGGCGCGCAGCAACCGCACCGCCGTGGCCAGCAACCCGTCGCGTGTGTCTGGATTGACCTCGATCACCCGCAGCCACGGGTCCGTGGCGTGCAGGAACAGCACCTCGCACTTGTAGACGTTGCCGACACCGGCCAGCACACGCTGGTCCAGCAACGCCTCCGCGATCGTCCAGTCCCCCCGCGCGTCCAGCCGGCGACGCGCTTCGACCAGATCCACCTGCGAGGCCAAGGCGTCGGGACCGAGCGAGGCCAGGCTCGGGTGGCGGGCGACCTGGGCACCGGACAGCAACTCCACCACGGGCGCCGAGAAGCACACGGCGGTCCAAAGCTCTACGCCGAGGACGACTCGCGCCTGTTGCTGCGGCTTGCGCCAGCGCTCCCCAGCTCGGTACACGTGCCAGGAACCGGTCATCCGCATGCGGGTGTGCAAAGTCAGTCCACTCGGCTGGAACCAGTGCAGCAGATGCTTGCCGCGTGATTGGACGTTGTCGACCGTCTCCCCCAGCAGCCGCTGTAACCCGACGGCGCGCAGTTCCGGGACGGTGGTGTCGAAGCGGGTCACCTCGCGGCCCGCCAGCGTCTGCCGCAGCGTTCTGGCCGCCCGGTAGATCGTGTCACCCTCGGGCATCGCGCCAGGCTACCGACGAGGCCGCGCCGCGCACCTCACCTCGACGCGCGCGCCGGGCGCAGCACGAGGCCGCGAGGGTGATCGGCGAATCCCGCCGCGCGCAGATGATCGAGCATGGGCTGAGCCATCGGGACATCGCCGTCGATGCGCTGCAGTTGCAGCGCTCCCAGGATTCCGGCGGTCACCCGTGCGGCCAGCGCGACGGCAGCGGTGCCCAACACGTCGGGTTCGTCGGTGAATGACAGTAGCGAGCGACCGCCGCGTTCCACGTACAGCACCAGCCTCCCGTCCGCGAGCACAACCTGGGCGCCGGCTGACCGGCGGGGCCGATGCCGCACGTCGTCGGAAGGTTCCGGCCACGGCAGCGCCGCGCCGTAGGGGTTGGCCGGATCGGTGGCCGCCACCACCAGTGGAACGGCTGCTTCGGCGTCCAAGCCGGCCTCGCGCACCGCCCTCAGCCGGTCGACGGCGCCGGGTAGGGCGAACTGCGCGCCGCCGAGACCCTCCACGAAGTAGCCGCGCCGGCAACGGCCCGACTCCTCCATGGCCTTGAGCACCGGGTACACGACACTGAACCCACCCATGATCTCCTCGGCCGCCACGGCGTCACGGGTCACCACGCCGTAGCGATCCAGCAGCTGGGCGGCCAGCGCTGTCGCGCGCGCGGTCGGCGAGGCTTGGGGCACCAACAGATCGGCCACGAGAGACCAGCGTCCAGCGCCCGCCGCGGGGCCCGCGCGGCCAATTGCCCGACCCGGCCGCCGACGCCGCCCGACGGAGGCGCGCCTGGCGACGCCGGGCAGCGCCCGCAGCGGCGCGAGCGTGTCGTTGGTCACCACCCCCGCCCACACCAGGTCCCACAGCGCGTGCAGAACGACCGCCTCGTCCCCACCGCCGGCGGCGGCGTACAGCGCGGGCCAGAACGACGCCCCGCGCGCCTGCAGGTGCTCCAGCAGCAACCGGTGGAGGTCGCCGTACCAGCGCTCACCGTCCGGCTCGCTCGGCTCGGGCACCAGCACGGGCGCCTGATCGCGCAGGTACACCGCCACCCGACCGTCGTCAGAGCCCAAAGGCCCACGGCCGATCCAGACCACCTCGCCGGCCGCAGACAGCTGGTCCAGCCAGGCCGGGGTGTAGTCGCGGATCCGGGCGGCGAGCACGTCGCGCTCCAATGCGCTGGCCGGCAGGGGCAACGCTTGCAGCAGTTCGATGACCTCCAGCGTCCGATCGACGCCGTATGAGGAGCTGCCCACGCCCTGCCAGGGCCCGAGGAACCGCCCGAGCGCGGCGGGCTCGACCGGCTCCACCTCCTTGCGCAGCACCGCCAGCGATCGGCGGCGCAGGCGGCGCAGCACCTCGGCGTCGCACCACTCCCGGCGCGTGCCACCCGGGCGGAACTCCCCCGGAACCACCCGGCCGTGAGTGGACAGCTCCGCCATCGCCAGGTCGACCGCGTCCGGCGGCAGCGCCAGACGGGCCGCCACGTCGCCGATCAGGAAGGGCCCGTGCGTGCGGGCGTACCGGGCGACGAGATCGACCAGCGGCCGATCCACCGGCTCCAGAAACGCTTCGGGCAGGCCGACCGGCGGCGGCACGCCGAGGCCGTCTCGGAACCGTGCGGCGTCCTCGGCGGCTCCCCAGCGCTCCTGGCCGGCAATCCGCAGCCGGTACACGCGGCGCTCGCGCTCCAAGCCGGCCAGCCACTCGGCCGTCTGTTGGGCGCCGGCGACGCTGCGGGCGGTGACCTCATCGCCGCGCAGGTCGCCGATCGCGCGCAGCAGGTCGTGCACGCCGTCGGCGTCGCGAGCCTGGCGCTCGGGGCTCAGCCGTTGCAGCTGCAGCTCAAGATGGGCGAGCGCGTCGAGGTCGATGAGGTCGCGTAGCTCCTCTGACCCCAGCAGCTCGGCGAGCAGCTGTCGGTCCAGCGACAGCGCCGTGGCCCGCCGCTCCGCCAGCGGTGCGTCGCCGGAGTACATATAGGACGCGATGTAGTCGAACAGCAGCGACGAGGCGAACGGTGACGCGGTCGGGGTCTCCACCTGTGCCACCCGGATGGTGCGCGAGCGCACACCGCCCAACAGCTCGACCAGCGCCGGCAGGTCGAACACGTCGCGCAAGCACTCGCGGTAGGCCTCAAGCAGGATCGGAAAGCTGCCGTAGCGGCTGGCGACGGCCAGCAGGTCGGCGGCCTTCTGGCGCTGCTGCCACAGCGGCGTACGCCCCCCCGGACGGCGCCTGGGTAGCAGCAGCGCCCGCGCCGCGCACTCGCGGAACCGCGCCGCGAACAGCGCCGAGTCGGCCAGCTGCCCGACCACGAGGTCCTCGATGTCGGCCGGGTCGATGAGCATCGTCTCCGCGACAAGGTCTGGCAGCGCGGCGTCCTCGGCTTCCGGCAGCCGCACGACGATGCCGTCGTCGGCGTGCATGGTCTGCACCTCCATGCCGAGGCGTTCTCGGGCGCGGCCCTGGATGGCCAGCGCCCACGGCGCGTGGACCCGGTCGCCGAACGGTGACAGGACACACACCCGCCAGTCGCCGATCTCGTCGCGGAAGCGCTCCACGACGAGCGTGCGATCCGTGGGCAGCGTGCCGGTGGCCTCCCGCTGCTCGGCCACGTACTGCACCAGGTTGGCGGCCGCCAGCGGGTCCAGCCCGTAGCGGGTGGTCAGCCGCTCGACCGCCTCCCCGCCGCGCAGCTCGCCGACCTCGCGGACGAAGGCCCCCACGGCGCGGCCCACCTCGATCGGGCGGCCGAGGGCGTCACCGTGCCAGAACGGCAGCTTGCCGGGTTCGCCGGGCGCCGGGGTGACGAGCACCTGATCGCGGGTGATCTCGTTGATCCGCCAGGTCGACGACCCCAGCGTAAACGTCTCGCCGGGACGGGTCTCGTAGACCATCTCCTCGTCCAGCTCACCCACCCGCCCGCCAGATCCCCTCCCGCCGGCGGCCGCTGCGTGACCGCCCTCACCCGAGGCTGCATCGCCGGCGATGAACACGCCATACAGCCCGCGATCGGGGATCGTGCCGCCGGAGGTCACCGCCAGTCGCTGGGCGCTGGAGCGACCGGTGATCGTGTCGCCGACACGGTCCCAGTTGATCCGAGGTCGCAGCTCCGCGAACTCGTCGGAGGGGTAGCGACCCGACAGCATGTCCAGCACGCCGTCGAGCTGGGCCCTTGTCAGCTCGGCGAAGCCGGCGGCGCGGCGCATCGTCTGCCACAACTCGTCCACCGGCCACTGGTCCATCGCCGCCATGGCCACGACCTGCTGGGCCAGCACGTCCAAAGCGTTGCGCGGATAGCGCGTCTGCTCGATGTCGCCGTCGTGCATGCGGCGCACCACGACTGCGCACTCGACCAGGTCGCCGCGGTACTTGGGAAAGACCTTGCCGGTGCTCGGCGCTCCAACCTGGTGGCCGGCGCGGCCCACCCGCTGCAGGCCGCTGGCCACCGAGCCCGGCGACTCGACCTGGATCACCAGGTCGACGGCGCCCATGTCGATGCCGAGCTCCAGTGACGACGTCGCCACCACGCAGCGCAGGCGGCCTTCCTTGAGCGCCGACTCGATGTCGACGCGCTGCTCACGCGACACCGAGCCGTGATGGGCGCGGGCGATGTCGGGCACCGGTGCGCCGTCGTCGCCGTGGCGCTGCGCGGCAAGCTCGTTGAGCCTGGCGCACAGCCGCTCGGCCAGGCGGCGCGAGTTGGCGAAGACGATCGTCGAGCGATGCGCCTCGATCAGGTCGAGGATCCGTGGGTGCACCGCCGGCCAGATGGAGCGGCGCAGCTCCCCTCCGCCCGCCGCTGGGCCGCTGGGCGGCTCGGAGAACACCTCGCCGAGCCGGCTCATGTCCTCCACCGGCACGATGATCTCGACGTCGAGCTGCTTGGTGGCCCCCACGTCGACGATCTGCACGGCTCGTGGGCGCCAAGCACCGTCGGCCTCGTCGACGACACCGCCGGCCAGAAAGCGGGCGACCTCCTCGATCGGGCGTTGCGTGGCGGACAATCCCACCCGCTGCAGCGGCCGGCCTCCGCGCTGCTCGGCCACCAGCGCCTCCAGCCGCTCCATTGTGACGGCCAGGTGGGCGCCACGCTTGCTACCAGCCACGGCATGGACCTCGTCGATGATGACGGTCTCGAGGCCGGCCAGCATCTGCCTCGCCCGTGAGGTCAGAAGCAGGAACAACGACTCAGGGGTCGTGATGAGAATGTCCGGCGGAGCGCTGACCAGGCGGCGCCGCTGGTCAGCCGGTGTGTCACCGGTGCGCATGCCAACGTTGACAGCGGACACGTCGATGCCCAACCGCGCGGCTACCCGCTGGATGCCGGTCAGGGGCGCCCGCAGGTTGCGGTCGATGTCGTAGGCCAACGCTTTAAGCGGCGAGACGTACAGCACCCGCGTGCGCATCATGCGGTCGGCGGGCGCCGGTGCCGTCAGCAGACGGTCCAACGCGGCGAGGAATGCCGCCAGCGTCTTGCCCGACCCCGTCGGCGCGCTGACCAGGACGCTGGCCCCGTCGGCGGTCGCTGCCCACGCCTGGGACTGTGCCGGAGTTGGCTCAGCGAAGGCGGAGCGGAACCACTCCCGCGTCGGGGTTGAGAAGCGATCCAGCGCCGCGCAAGCCCGCTGCGATACCGGTTGAGCCATCCGGCCCACTGTAGGTGTGGCGCTGCGCCGTTGTGCGGCCGACCCGACCGCAACGCTACGCTGCTGGCGGGGCCTGGCCGGTCCTTAGTCGAGTTCTGCTCTGCGATCGGAACCAGCAGCTGTGGCCTTTGACACCGTCAGTTTGACGGTCCCGGCGACCGCCGGGCACCTCGCGATCCTGCGCACCACCGTCGGCGGCTTTGCCGCGCGCGACCAGTTCACCCTCGACCAGGTCGACGACCTGCGCATGGCCGTGGAGGAAGCCGCCGTCCAGCTGCTGCGCCACTCGCGGGGGGACCGGCTCAACATGGATATCCAGACGACGGACTCCGGCGTGGAGGTCCGTCTGCTGACACAAGTCGACGGCGACGACCCCATCATCGACGAGGGCTCGTTCTCCTGGACCATCCTGCGCGCGCTGGCCGACGACATCCGTGTCGAGTCGCACGCAGAGCAGGCGACCATCACGCTGGAAAAGCACCGGCTGGTGATCCCGGGGGGCACGGTCGAGCGGGACAGCAGATGACCACCGAGGATCGTCGGGCCACCACCAAGCTGTTGTTCACCGAGCTTCGCTCCAGCGGCGACCCGCAGAAGCGCGATCAGCTGGCCAAGCTGCACCTGCCGCTGGTGGAGTACCTGGCCAAGCGCTTCAAGGACCGCGGGGAACCGCTAGACGATCTGATCCAGGTTGGGTCGGTGGGGTTGCTCAAGGCCATCGATCGCTTCGATCTCGACCGCGGCGTGGAGTTCTCGACCTATGCCACGCCGACGATCGTAGGAGAGCTGAAGCGCTACTTCCGGGACAAGGGCTGGGCGGTGCGCGTGCCGCGGCGGCTGCAGGAGCTGTCGCTGCGGCTGAACAAGCTGGTCGCCCAGCTGACCCAGGATCTCGGCCGTGCGCCGACGGTACCGGAGCTGGCCAAGGCCGCCGGGGTGTCCGAGGACGAGGTGCTCGAGGCGCTGGAGAGCGGGCAGGCCTACTCCACGACCTCCCTGGACGCCCCGTCGGGCGACGACGACGACGCCCCGATGCGCATGGACCGCATCGGCTCTGAGGACACCAGCCTGGACAATCTCGAGCACTTCGCGTCGCTCAAGCCGCTGATCGACCAGCTGCCCGAGCGCGAGCGGATGATCCTTCGCCTGCGGTTCTTCGACGACATGACCCAGTCCAAGATCGCCGAGCACGTCGGCATCAGCCAGATGCACGTGTCTCGCCTGCTCAGCCGGATCCTGGAGTACCTGCGCCAGGGCTTCGAGGGCGACGCGCAATATTAGTGGGCCACACATAATCAGTAGGCCACACGCAGCGGTAACGAGCACTACGAGATGCTTGTCGCCCACACGCAATCAGTAGGCCACACGAAGTGACCGACCAGCGCTACGGGGCGGTGCGGTGGTCGATCCACGCCACCCGGGTGATCACGGTGCCGTTCTCGCTGGCCTCGGCCGACCCGGCGACTTCGAAGCCCCACTGCCGGAGCGAGGGGACGAGTGGGGCCGCGGGCTCTGTGGTGCTGCCGTAGTTGCACAGGATGAGCCGGCCGTCGGGGGCGACCAGGTCGCGTAGGCAGCGCTGCACCAGGTCGTGACGCTGGTGCTCGGGCGCGACCTCCATCTCGCAGCGCACGAAGTCGTAGCGTTGGGGCGGCTGCCAACGGGTGACGTCGCCGACGTTGATCCGCGACGTCCAGTGGGGTAGCCGCTGCCGTGCCCGCTGCGCCAGACGCTCGGACAGCTCCAGGCCGTGGGGCTGAACGCGGTAACCGTCCTTGGCGGTCCACTCGACGACCGACTCCAGCAGCAGGCCGTTGGCGCAGCCAACGTCCAGGAAGCTGCCGTCGCGGTCAATGGCCGACACGATGACCCGGCGGGCGCGTTGCCAGCGGGCGGCGTCACCGTTGAAACCCGAGCCACCCCGGCTGTCGGGCGCGGCGAGGTAGGCATCCTCCAACAGCGCGACCGTCCGCGCGTTCCACTCGTCCTGTGTCGGTGTCGTCCGCATGCCGCCCCTGACGACGAGTCCCCGCAGGAGGCGCCGAGCCCTCGCCGGTCGGGTTGGGAAGGATCGGGTCCGTTGCGGGGCCAGCCTCACTCCACAGGACGCCGGGTCGCACCGAGCGCCTCGCTGACCTTCCGCAGCGACTGGTTCGTCTCGGACGCGGGTCCCTGCGCCACCGCCACCCCCTCAGCGCGCAGCAGGTCATGGGCCGACCACACATCAAGGCCGAGCGCTTCGCCGAACTGGCGCAGCGTCAAGCGTCCGCCGCAGTATGCCTCGATGGCGTCGCGCTTGTGCAGCTCACGCAGCGCGAAGTCGACCAGCTGGCGAATTGCGGTCGAGCGGTCCTCGTAACGCTGAGCGGCGAAGGCATCGACCCGACGCAACAACTCCTGGTCAATGGTGGCGTTCACGCGCACGGCCTGGCTCATGACAACTCCTCCAGTGAGTAGGACAGAAGGTCGGAGGTGATCCGGCCAGCCGCGCAAAGCGCTTCCAGCGACCCGCGTGCACCCCGAAGATCCAGCAAGCCGAGTTGGGCATACAGCACAACCATGTCGGCGGTCCGCAGCCAGGTGACCCCCATGTTGACAGCACGCCTTCCAAGGGTGGCATCGTCGCTCAACAACGTGCCGGTGCGGTACGCAGCCGCCAACACCTGGCCATCCGCTGGGTCCTGCTTGAGTCCGGTAACGAGAGGAAGGGAACCGATGGCTGCTCGGATGGCGATCGCGTCGGCATGGCCGGCGGCGACAGCATGGTCGACGGTCTCCTCATGCACAATCTTCGGCACGGTGACCGTGAATGGCGCATCGGCCAGCAGCCTCAAGAGACCCGCCCATGCCAGTGAGATCACCGTTGAGGAGTCGATGGTCACAGCCATGGAGTCGCGGATTCTCGCACACTCCGTATGCGATCTGTGGCTATAGCCAGCAGGCGCTTCATCCACGTGTCCGGCGTGCCGATGTTGCCGTCGTGCGTCGGTGGCTACCCGTCTTGCTCGCGTGCGCCCTGTCAGCGGCAGGGTGCTCCCAACTCGTGCAGGTGGAGGCGGTTCCGCTGCGGGCCAAGCCGGCGTCGGTCGCAGAGCAGACCCTGGTGTACGCCTCGGACGGGTCGGTCATCGCGACGCTGCGCGTGCAGAACCGCGTCACCATCGACCGTGATGACGTTCCGCAGGTCCTCGTCGACGCGGTGCTGGGCGCCGAGGACCGCCGCTTCTACCGCCATGACGGCATCGACGTACGGGCCATCGCCCGTGCCGCGCTCGCCAACCAACGGGCCGGCACTGTGGTGCAGGGCGGATCGACGATCACCCAGCAGTTGGTCAAGAACCGCTACTTCCGCGACGCACCCCAGACGCTGCGGCGCAAGAGCGCCGAAATGCGGCTCGCCTTGCGTGTCGAGCTTGAACGCAGCAAGGACGAGATCCTCACCGACTACCTGAACACCATTTACCTGGGCGAAGGCGCCTACGGCGTGCAGGCCGC
>Ga0136617_10001193_pt1 | contig 22840 bp, 22 predicted proteins | sample AntDrymUQ3222106_2_FD_129672 | JGI IMG/M metagenome (GOLD analysis project Ga0136617, IMG submission 129672) | Polar desert sand microbial communities from Dry Valleys, Antarctica - metaG UQ322 (21.06) | ecosystem: Environmental > Terrestrial > Soil > Desert | place: Antarctica: Dry Valley...
GCTAGCGCCAGCATCGGCTGCGACAGGCGCCGGGCGAGCCAGGCGCTCAGCCATAGGGCGACCGCGAGCACCAGCGTGCCAACGACGAGCACCGCGAAGGACATCCATCGCTCCCGTCGCGTTTCGGACGACGGATAGTGGCTGCCGACCGTCAGCGGCTCGTCGCCATAGCCGGTGATGGTGCGATAGACGAACGCGTCGGACTCATCGGGTCCCTCATTCCAATGGCCCTCGAAGTCCCGCGCCTCGGCCATCGAGGAAAGTGGATTCTGGCCGCCGGTCCAGATACGCCGCAGGACCGGATCATCGATTTCCTCCAAACGCGGAATGTCGCGCAACTTGGTCAGTCGCTCGAGATCGCCCAGGGTCGGATGCGCGAGGACTCGCTCGCGCCGCACCAGCACGAAGGGCGTATGGCCGATTTCCGTCTGGATCACCGCCAGCAGGCGCGACAGCGCCGTGGTGGTGACCGCCGCGACCAACGCGCCTTGGAACCTGCCGCCCGGCCCGATCAATGGCATCCGGCGCTGAATCGCCGGTTGGTTCTGGATTAGGCTCCAGTAGGGGGCGGTCCAGCTCCCCTCGCCGCCGCGGCGTGCGCCCGCGAGCACGTCCTCAACGCGCGGTGTTTCGCCCGCCGCCAGATCGATGAAGTCGCGCCCGCCGCGCTCGAAACGGCGCAGCGAACCGTCCGGCCGATATGACCGATGGCGGCGACCTGCGGCGTGGCGGCGACCGCGGAGCGCATCGCCATGTCCATCGCCGCGGCGTCGGCTGGATCGAGGTGCCCGGAAGCAACCTCCTCAGCAAGGTAGCGCAGTTGCGTTGCCACGGGTTCCAAATGGTCGGCCACGCGCCGGCCCAACATGCCCATTTCCTGGTGCGCGGAATCGCGCAGCAGCCGCCCCGTCGTATCGCGCGCACTCAGAAAGCCCAGCGTGGCGACCGGAACGACTGCCAACACTGCCAGCCCACCGAACAGCAGAGGCAGCAGGGTCGCCATGGGCAGGTCGCGCCGGCGAGGCGGGGAATCGGTCATGGACACGGACCGATTGTATTCTGGGGCTCACAACGCCACCCGGTCTGCAGAAGCCGTCCAAACACTACCGTTGCATTGGCTTCGCAGATGGCGACGATTCCGCGCACCGGAAGGCCAGGTCGGCGTGGTCCCTAGTCGAACGTCGCCTCGGCACGTCCAAATACAACGTTGGACCGACCGGGGCGGCGATAATCTACAACTACCCGATCACGCCACGGAGCGTCTTCCATGTCGAATGATGTAGAAGTCCGTTGGGACCGGTTGACCGCGCCGGCATTGCGCCACGCAGTGCAGGACAAGACCGTCGTCATCATCCCGCTGGGAGCGACCGAACAGCATGGGCCGCACCTGCCCACGCAGGTCGACTGGCGGTCTGCTTACGAGATATCCATGCGTGCAGCGCGCCTAATGGTGGGGCGGCAGCGGGCGCTGGTCACACCTGCGATACCGTTCGGCATGTCGGAGCATCACATGTCGCTGGGCGGAACGTTGACGCTCGACTACGCCACGATGGCAGCGGTGATCGGCTGTGTCGTGCGCTCCGCCGCGCGGCACGGATTCGAGCGCATCTTCGTTCTGAACGGCCACGGCGGCAACATTGCCGCACTCGAAACCATCATCACCGAACTGACGATCGGACTGAAGTTGCCGCTCGCAGGAGGCACCTACTGGTACATTGCGGCCGAGTCCATTCGCGGCATTCTCGAGCACCAGCCGCAGCTGCTTCACGCATGCGAAGCCGAGACCTCGATCATGCAGGCGTTGTCTCCGGAATTGGTGATGCCACTCGATGCGTCGATGCGCGGCGCGCTCGTTCCAGGCATGTCGGCGATTCAAGGTGTCAATCCTGGAATCTTCCGTTGGCAGCATCTAAAGACCCGGTCGGCCATCGGCATCCTTGGAGAGGCTTGGGCGGCAAGCCCCGAGAAAGGCCAGCGGCTGTTGGCAGCCATCGCGCGCGACGTGGCCGATGCCCTCGCCGATCAGCGCCTGTGGGATGCCCCGATATGATCGACGCGCGAGCACGATTACAACGATCGCCCAAGGCTATGCAAAACCGTGGATAGCGCCAAATCAAGGGAAACACAAGTCTCCGATTCTTGCGCAGCATCGACGCTCGACTGGGATTTCGCTGCCCTCACGCGCGCCCAGCGCTACAAATTATTGGTCGGCCTCGTCATCCCGCGACCGATCGCGCTCGTCTCCACGCGTGCCGCGTCGGGTGCCACCAACGCAGCGCCATTCAGCTTCTTCAACGTCCTCGGCGACGAACCGCCCATCGTCATCGTATCCATCGAAGATCGCGATGACGGGCGGGTGAAGGATAGCGCGCGCAATATCACCGCGACGGGCGAGTTCGTCGTGAACCTCGTCGATGAAGCGATCGTCGAGCGGATGCATGGCTGCTCGCTCGACTACCCGCCGGACACGAGCGAGTTCGACGTCGTGGGCTTCACCGCCGCGCCGTCCCGTGCGGTCGGGGCGCCGCGCATCGCAGAAGCGCCCGTCAGCCTCGAATGCGTGGTGCACACCGTGGTCCCGATCGAGACCCGTAAGCTCTTCATTGGCCGCATCGTGTGGCTGCATGCGCGCGGTGGTCTCGTTGATCCGGCGACGCTGCGTGTCCGCACCGATGCGTACTTTCCGGTCGGCCGGCTCTTCGCCAATCGCTACGCTAAAACGCGCGAGCAGTTCGCAGTCGAAGCGAACTCGTACAATGAAGAAATGAAACGCCTCGGTCGAACTTAGGAGAGGTGGTGGACGCCTCCCTCTTGCCGAAGATTTGGCGAGGGAGTGAATTGGAGGAGGGAGTCATGCCGCAACAAGTACAGCGACCAGCGCCGCCACGAGTCCCGCGGCGGATCCTCGTGGTTAACCCGAACAGCACAGAGATCATCACCGATCAAATGAGTCTCGCCCTGGAGGGCTTTCGCTTCACGGGCGGTCCGCTCATTCAGTGCGAGACGTTGCGGTCGGGTCCACCCGGAATCGAGAGTCAGGCCCAGGTCGACGGACTCACCGAGCGCCTGCTGACCGAGTTCCAGACGAACGCCGAGTGGCGCGGGGCGGACGCGGTCGTGGTCGCGTGCTTCTCCGACCCAGGGGTCGCGGCGCTGCGCGAGACGCTCGAGCAACCGGTGCTCGGCATCGCCGAATGCGCCTACTACACAGCCGCGGCGCTCGGCGATCGCTTCGGCGTCATCGCGATTCTCTCGCGCTCGATCCCCCGTCATCGACGCCAACAGCGACTCCTCGGCCTGGAGCACAGGGTCGCGGGCGAACTCCCCCTCGAGCTCTCGGTCGTCGAGCTTTCCAATGAAGACCTCGCGTGGCAGCGGCTGGCCGCCGTCGGCAAGCGGCTCCGCGACGAGTGTGCCGCCAATGCGCTCGTGATGGGCTGCGCTGGCATGGCGCGCTATCGCGAGCGATTGGAGCTTGAAATCGGTTTGCCGGTGATCGATCCGACGCAATCCGCGGTCGCGATGGCGGGTGGCTTGGTGATGGCCCGTCACGCCGCCATCCCTCAGGCGCGCGCCGCGGCGTAAGCTGCCGGCGCATCCGTCAACCGGAGCTTTGAACACGGCGACATTAATTCGGCACTCGCGCCGCGAAGGTGACGTGTCTTACCCCGGGAGATATCCCCCGGTGCTTCGGAGCATGGGAGCTCGTCACCCGCGACTGGGAGTAGCTCCGAGCACTACCTAAGGACGTTCCTGAGGAGGTGACAAATTGGCACCACCGGGCTAGAATGCTCGTCGTAGCGATCTGGGCAGGGGTTGCCCTGCCTCGGCTTTCGTTGCTCGATCGATACTGATTACCCAAGCTATCACTAGCGGACGCCAAACACTTTAGTCTTACAAATGACCATTTCATAACTGAACGCGCTTGCTACGTGCCCAAACGCGTGCCAAATGGTCACAACTTGCCAAAACAACCCGATACGACCAAGCGCACCCACTACTCACTCGACTCAATCCCAAATCGCAAATCGACGCCATGACTCCTACCGCTCTCGATCGGGGCCGTATCACGGCCCGGGTGCCGCAGAACGTGCAGGACACTCTGCAGCAGGCAGCAGACCTGCTGGGGGCTACGCTCAACCAGTTTGTCGTGCAGGCCGCCCTCACCGAGGCGCAACGCGTGATCGAACGTGAACGGGTGATCCACTTGTCCAGCAACGAAGCGGCTTTTCTGTTGAACTTGCTGGAAAGGCCGCCAGCGCCGAATGCGCGCTTGCGGCAGGCTCTCCAGAACTACAAGAGCGGGAAGCTTGATGCTGAACATTCAACCTTTGAGTGGGCGTCACACCCGAAGCCAGTTCCAAGGCGGAAGCGCTGACCTTGATCTCTGGCTCCGCCAAACCGCACAGCAGCACCGGAAGCGCGGGATTTCAAAAACATTTATTGCGGTCGCGCCCGCGGAGCCCACACGTATTCTCGGTTTCTACGCACTCACGGCGTGTGAGGTTCTGGCTCAGGAACTTCCGGTGGAACTGTCGAAACGACTTCCCAGGAAGGTGCCGGGCATTCGGCTTGGGCGGCTGGCGGTAGACCGCGCCAGTCAAGGGCAGGGTGTGAGAGAGTTGCTGCTGCTGGACGCAATTCATCGCTCCCGGTTGGTCCTTGAACATATAGGTGTTCATGCTTTGTTCGTAGACGCCAAAGACGCCCAGGCAGCGGGGTTCTATCAGAAGTACGGCTTTCGGCCGCTGCCGGACCAGCCGCTCCAGTTGGTGCTAGCCCTTGCTGGACTGGACTAACGAACAAGGAGCTGCGTGCCCGGTCGAGACCTGTAGATTGATCATCGGTGCATCGTATGGCTGCGTGCGCGCTGGTGTCGTCGATCCGGATACGCGGCATTAGTCATGAAGCGCTTAGCTCCTTCGTAGCCTTTTCCGCGAGCCAACTCGACAAAAGTAGGGGGTCACCTTTGTCGGCATGTATCGATGCGCAGCGCGACGGTCGTCCCGCTCTAACGCATCGCGATCGTGCGGTGCTCGAGGCGGCTGATCAAGCGAACGATCGGCCAAAGCAGCGCGAGATACATGAGCGCTGCGAGCACGATGGGGGTTGGATTGTAGGTCAGCGCTTGCGCATTGCGCGCGGCGTTCAATAGCTCGGGAATCGCGACGACGCTTGCCAAGGTCGTGAGCTTCACCACCTCCATCGTATTGCTGATGAGATCGGGCAAGACATTGCGCACGGCTTGTGGGAGCACGACCAAACGCATCGTCTGGAACCACGTCACGCCGGTCGATCGCGCCGCCTCCCATTGTCCGCGCGGCACGCTCTCGATGCCGGCGCGGAAAATCTCCCCGTAGTAACTCGAGTTGTTCAACAAGAACCCGATCGCCACCGCTGTGATTGCGGGCAGCTCGATCTTGAGAAACGGCAGTCCGTAGTAGATGAAAAGCAACAATACGAGCGGCGGAAACGCGCGAAAGAAATCGACATAGGCGATGAGGAAGACATTCAACCACCGCCGCCGCAGGCTCGAGAGCACGGCGATTACGAGCCCGCCCAGCATGCCGATCGGGATGACGACGAGAGAGAGCTTGATCGTGACCCATAGACCCTGCAAGAGATAAGGCCAGACCTTCGCGATGATCGCGAGGTTAAAAAAGTTGTGGACTAACGCTTCCATGCGAACCGCGTCTCGACCCAACGCCCGAACCAAACGAAAGGAATGAAGAGCACAAGATAGGCGATGGCGCCCAACGTGAGCGGTGTCGGGTTGCCGAGATTGCTCGCAGCGGAGGAACTCGCGCCGAGAATCTCCGAGAGTGCGACGACCGAGCCCAAGGCCGTACCCTTGGTGATTGCGATGGTGCGATTGGTGAGCGGTGGCACCACCAGCCGTACCGCTTGCGGGACGATCACGGCGGCTAAGGTTTGCCAGGCAGTCATCCCCGTCGAACGCGCCGCTTCCCATTGCCCGCGTGGGATCGCGATGATCCCCGCCCAGAAGAGTTCCTCGGCGAACGCGGCGAGCACGAGTGAGAGCGCGAGCCAAGTCGCGGTGAACGCGCTCATCGGCAGGCCGAGATACGGAAAGGCGAAAAAGAGAATCACGATCACCGCGAGGGCCGGAAGTGCCCGCATCACGTCGGCGAAAACGATGATGACGAAATTCACGAGCTTGACCTGGAACGAGCGGAGCATCGCGAGCGCCATACCGAGTGCTAACCCAGTCGCGATCACGGCGAGTCCGACCTCGAGCGTGACGAAAAAGCCCTTCACGATGTCGGGCCACGCCTCGGCGGCCACCCGCGCGTTGAAGAAGCTAAAGACGAGCCGATCGAGGTCCATCTGGTCTTTCGCTGGCGGGGTTCGTGAGTCCGCGGGTTAACGAGTCCGCGGGTTAACGAGTCCGCGGGTCGGCGAGTTCGCGGGTTTGGCGAGTTCGCGAAACTTGCGACGTTGCGTCGTTAGACGTCGCGGGCCAAGGGTCGCGAACTCGTGACCGCCGGCTCGTGGCCGCGGGCAAGCGTGGCAATGAACTCGCGCAGGCGCGGCGAGTCGGGCTCGGTAAAGAGCTTCGCCGGCGGCCCCTGTTCCACGATAACCCCGTGATCCATGAACACGACGCGATCGGCTGCCGCGCGAGCGAAGCTCAACTCGTGACTGACCACCAGCATCGTCATCCCCGACTCGCGCAGCTCGCGCATGACCTGGAGCACGCTGCCGACGAGTTCCGGGTCGAGTGCGCTGGTTGGCTCGTCGAACATGACAATGTGCGGTTCGAGTGCGAGCGCGCGGGCGATTGCCACTCGTTGCTGCTGGCCCCCCGAGAGCTCATTCGGATAGCTCGCGGCTTTCTCGCCGAGCCCCACGCGGACGAGCGCAGCGTGGCCCCTTTTCTCCGCGGCCGAGCGCTCCAGTCCCTGTACCTTGCGCAATGCCAAAGTCACGTTGCCAAGTGCGCTCATGTGCGGATAGAGATTGAAGGATTGGAACACCATCCCGATCCGTTGCCGTACGCGATTGATATCGACACCTGGCGCGGTGATGTCCATGCCGTCGAGCACGACCGCGCCGCTCGAAGGCTCTTCGAGTCGATTACAGCAGCGCAGGAGTGTGCTCTTGCCGGAGCCCGACGGCCCGATGATGAAGACGAGTTCGCCTGCGGCGATCTCTAGATCGATCCCGCGCAGAACTTCTGTCGCGCCAAACGACTTATGCAGCGCGACGACTGCAAGGATCGGCCCAGTCAACTGCACTTTAGCGTGACAGGCCCCGGGTCGTAGCCTTCCATGTCGTCAATTATATTACTCGTAGGCCTCCCGTACCTAGGCTTGTCAAGAGTGGCAGCGGCGAATCGGACGACACGAGCCTAGGCGTCGGATTGCTAATCACGGCGCCTGTATTCGGAGGACCGGTAGAAGCGACCGGCATTCTTGTCGGAGACCTCCTGAACGTCGATCGCAAGCCCTCGTCGAGCTTGTCCGACTTGCGCGTCGCACTGGCTGACCAGATCGGCGACGTGGACTTGATATCGATGCCGATGCACTCACGCCTCGGCAACCGCAGGTGCTTGCGCAGTTGATTCTTGGGTTTGGCAATCGAGAGATTGCTAACGCATTGCACGTTTCTACGCACACCGCCAAATTTCACGTGGCCCAAATCATTATCAAGCTCAACGCGAACTCTCGCGCACAAGCGTTGCGAAGGCTCTCCAAGCTGGACCTCTGAACGTTAGCTTGCGAGTTGCCTTTCGAATCCTCATGTTAAACGGTTGGGCATCAGCGCGGGAGAGGACCGCCTGGACCGCATCGGCGTTGGTGCCGTGGACGTCGAACGCAAGCAGTATTTCTCGCCGTTGGCCTTGGCTCAGGTTTCGTACGCCGAGTCCTTATTGACTGCTATCTTCTTGCCCTTCAAGTCATCGAGCCGAGTGAGTGCCTTGTCGCCCTTCTTCTGGACGAACATGTAATCGGTCTCCATGTAGCCCTCAGTAAAGAGCAGGTTCTTCGCACGATCGGGTGTGACGTCGTCGGCGCGATCAGGAAATCGTACTTGCCGGCGTTGAAGCCCGGGATCAGCGCGGAGAATTCGGTGTATTCGATGTTAATCGGTTGGCCCATACGCTCGGAGAGCTCGGCGGCGTGCAGTAGACAATCCGGACAGGCTGAACATCTAATCGGCCGCCCGTTTGCGGGCGGTCCGCATTGAGCGAGCGGCTAGACGAGGCGTCGAATCGGTAAGGCGTCCCGTGACGAACTTCCGGCCGAGCTCGAAACGGTCAGCGACCCTTAATCCGCAATCGCCCTGCTTTAAGTCGTCGGGCGATCCTCCGTCCGTGCGCCGCGATGCGCGGGCTCAGGTTGTGCGACGGTCGCGTTCGTGACAGCAGAGTGTCTGCTGTCGGATGGTCGATCCCCACGCAGAACCTCTGTTGCGCCAAACGCCTTATGCAGTGCGAGGACTGCGAGGATCGGCCCAGTGCGGCGACTGCTCAACTGCACTTCAGCGCGACAGGCCCCGGGTCATAGCCTTCCATGTCGGGCACGCCGTGGCCAGCCGCCACCTTGTTCACCCATGACTCCGGGCCGGGGCGGATGCCGAACCATTTCTCGTGGAGCCGCGCGATTGTTCCATCCTGTTTCATACACTTGAGGTGCATGCTGACCGCATCACGCCCGGCTTTATCGTCCTTGCGAAACGGCATCGCCCACACGAGCCCGGTGCGATGCGTGAAGGTCGCCGCGAGCATCGGGTTTTGCTTGGCTGCCCACATGGCGTTGGTATGTCCGGCCATGTTCGCATCGGCGCGGCCGGAGAGCACCGCCTGGACCGCATCGGCGTTGGTGCCGTAGACGTCGAACGCGAAGCCGTATTTCTCGCCGTTGGCCTTGGCCCAAGTTTCGTACGCCGAGCCCTTGTTGACCGCGATCTTCTTGCCCTTCAAGTCCTCGAGCCCGGTGAGCGGCTTCTCGCCCTTCTTCTGGACGAACATGTAGTCGGTCTCCATGTAGCCCTCGGTGAAGAGCAGGTTTTTCGCACGATCGGGCGTGACGGTCGTCGGCGCGATCAGGAAATCGTACTTGCCGGCGTTGAGGCCCGGGATCAGTGCTGAAAATTCGGTGTATTCGATGTTAATCGGCCGGGCCATGCGCTTGGCGAGCTCGTTGGCCAGATCGACATTGAAGCCCTCGTGACCACCGCCCAACCGGGGCATTGCGTGCGGGGCGAACGTGGCGTCGATCCCCGTGCGAATCGGGGTTTGGGCGAGCGTGCCGCTGGCAAATGCGGCCAGCGCCAACGCGGTGAGTAGGGAAGTGCTACGACGAATCATGGTCACGGCGATTTCTCCTTGAGACTGCGGTTCAAAGGCTGATTAACAAAAGCGCGCCCTCGACGTCAGGCCGCACTATTCATCCGATAGAACGGCTCTTCCAGCATCCCATCCTCCCAGCGTTTGTACCACGCCTGGGCGTACGGCTTGATGCGTGCAAGCGTGTCGGCGCGTGCCTGGTGTTCGGGTGTCAAGCCGCGGCCGCAAAACTCGCGGACTTCGCGGAACAACGCTTTCACATCGAGCAGCGTAAGACGGCGGTCCTCCATGACGATTCGACCGCCGACGACGACCGCCACGACATCTTCGCCGAGCGCACGCTGGACGAACGCCTCGACGATGTCGGCGCGCGGGTCGAGCCAGGGCGCTCGTTCCACCCGAGTCAGATCGACGAGCGCCAGATCCGCTTGCATGCCTGCGGCGAGCGTCCCGACCTCACCCTCAAAGCCGCAGACCTTCGCACCGTTGATGGTGGCAATCTCGAACGCCTCGTACGGGTCGAGGGGAGGTGTGGCGAGATCGTAGGTCTGCACGCGATGGACCTTGTGGATCATGCGCAGCTCCATTACCGCATCTTCATCGTCGTTGATCGTCTTGTCGTCGAGGCCCATCGCTACCGTCACGCCCGCGGCACGCATCTGCATGACCGGCGTGATGCCGTTACGCATGATGAAATTGCAGCTCGGATGATTGGTGACGTTGGCCCCGCGCCGGCCCATCAACTCGATCTCGGCCGCGGTGACGTGGATACAGTGGCCGTAGGTCACGTGCGGGCCGCATAAGCCAAGCTCATCTAACCATTGAATGGTCGGCTTGCCGAAATGACGCAATCCGTAAGCCTTCTGCACCGGACTCTGCAACGTATGCATGTGGATCGGAACGCCTCCGGCGCGCTCGGAGGTCGCCAGCGTACGGCGCAGAAATCCCTCGGTCGCGCCGTGCGTCCAGGACGGCGAGAGCAGGATACGTGTTGCTCCATTGTTATAGCGTGCGTGCAGATCCTCGAACAGCGCGAAATACTCGCGCTCGACCTCAACCTTGTCGTAGAATACGCGCGGCTTGGCCCAGTCCCTTAAGTCAGGCGGCAAGGTGTCGAGGAACCCGACCTCGTCCAACGCGAGCTTCGATTCGTCGCGTACACCCGGCGAGAACGCCAGTCGAATTCCGGCACCCAGATAGGTCTTGATCGCGACATGCGCACGCGTGGCCCCCGTGGCGCCATCGTCATCGAAGCCGTTGTGATGCAAGAGCGTGCAACCGGTGCGCAAGTGGTGGTACGCCGTCATCCCCGCGCAGAGCTCGGCCGGCAGGACCGGCATATAGGCCCAGTCGAAGAGACAGTTCTCGAGAAAATCGTTGGCGACACCCTTTTGGATCGGCGACACGCCACGGCCATGGCTATGCGCGTCGACGAGCCCGGGCATCACGAACTGCGATCCATCGCCCAAAACCTTCGCGTTCGGATAGCGCTCGGCCAACGTCGCGAAATCGCCCGTCGCAAAGATGCGTCCGGCGGCAATCGCCACGGCGGCATCGCGTAGCACGCCCGCAGCCTTCAGGCGCGGATCGGTCAGGACGTACTTGCCTCGGACCAGTAGCTCAGCCATCAGGTCTCCGAAGGTGTCCTGAGCGGCTCGCCGGCTCGGTATCGCTCAAATCGTACGTGCCACGCAGCATTTCAGTCCCCAACTTCCGTGGTCCCCAACGGCTCGCCGGCTCCGGTGCGCTCGACGATCAGTCTGTAATGCTCCGGTCGCCGGTGCTTGGCGAAGTTGAACACATGCTCTCGGAAATTGTCGCCGGCGGCGAGATCGGCGTCGACGACGATCACTTCGTCGTCTTCGCTCAGCGCTTGCGCGGCGATCTCACCCGAGGGGGCGACGATCGCCGAGCCGCCGATCATGTGAAAGCCATCCTCGAACCCGCATTTGGCCGCGGCAGCGATCCAGACCGCGTTCTGGTACGCATTGGCCTGGAGCGAGAGCAGATGATGAAACATGCGCAAGTGCGGCGACTCGTGCCAGTGAATGTTCCAGGAGGGCGTGTTGTAGCCGAGCGCAACGATCGCCGCACTCTGCAAGCCCATCACGCGGAAAGTTTCCGGCCAGCGGCGATCGTTGCAGATGCACAGCCCGATCGCCGTACCCATCGTGCGCCAAACTTTGAAGCCTTCGTTGCCGACCGCGAAGTACTTCTTTTCCAGATGTTGAAAGGGGGCTTGTGGCTTGTGATCGGCATGGCCAGGTAGATGAATCTTGCGATAGCGTCCGACGATTCGCGCCCGCTCGTCGACCAAGATTGCGGTGTTGTAGCGCTCGCCAAGTGGGGTTAGTTCTGCGTAGCCGAGATAGAAGCCGATCCCGCGGCGCGCCGCCTCATCGAAGAGCGGACGCGTGGCCGCGTTGGGCATCTCGCGCTCGAAGTACGCATCGATTTCCGCCTGGTCGGTCATCCAGTACCGCGGAAAAAATGTCGTCAACGCAAGTTCGGGGAACACGATGAAGCGCGCGCCGCGACTCGCCGCCTCGCGCATCATTTCGAGCAGGCGACCGACCGCTCGCTCGCGCGAATCGGCACGATTGACCGGGCCCATTTGGGCGACCGCCAAGCTGAACCTGTTCGGCATGCCCGTTATCCGATCAGCGACTTGAAGGCGCGCCGCGGCGATTCGATGCCCGCCGCGCGCGCGATTGGCTCCGGCGCGCCACGTCGCAGGAACATACCGGAACCGCGCGCGACGTGAAGCTTGCCGTCGGCGATCACCGTTCGTCCGCGCGAGACCACCGTTTCCGGCCAACCCGTGTAGGTGTGGCCCTCGTAGGGCGTGTAGCCGACGTCGTCATGGAGCAGCGAGTATGTGATGCGCCGCTCGAGCTCGGGATTCCAGATCGCGATATCGGCGTCGGCGCCCACCGCGATTGTGCCCTTGCGCGGGTGCAGCCCATACATCCGCGCGTGGTTGGTCGACGTGAGCGCCACGAATTGCTGGAGTGACAGGCGGCCCTTCACGACACCCTCGGAGAAGAGAATCGGCAGGCGCAACTCGATCCCCGGCAGGCCGTTGGCCATCTCCTTGAACGTCGTCTTCTCTCCCTTGGGAATCTTCGCCGTCGTATCGAAGCGATAGGGCGCGTGATCCGACGAATAAACCTGGAACGTGCCGTTGATCAGACCTTCCCAGATCGCGGCTTGCGCGGCTTCATCGCGCAGCGGCGGGGCGCAGCAAAACTTCGCACCTTCCACGCCGGGCTTGTCCATATCGTCGGCGGTGAGAACGAGGTATTGCGGACAGGTTTCGCCGTAAATGCGCGCACCGCGTGTTTGCGCTGCGCGAATCGTGCTCGCCGCCTCGATACTCGACACATGCACGATCAAAACCGGCACGTCGATGAGGCGCGAGAGCGCGATGGCCCGGCCGGTCGCCTCGGATTCGGCCAGCGGGTCGTGCGCGACACCGTGAAACTTCGGTGCGCCATGGCCGCGATCGAGCAAGCGCTCGGCGATCCAGCGAATCATGTCGTCGTTCTCGGCATGCACCATGACGAGCGCGCCTTCGCGATCGGCCACACTCATGATCTCGAGCAGCTGATAATCGGTGAGCCGCCACTTCGGGTAGGTCATGTACACCTTGAACGACGTGATCCCGTCGCGGATCGCGGCCGGCAGTTCCTCGTTCAAGATTGACTCGGTCGTCTCGCTGATGATGAGATGAAAGCCGTAGTCGATCACTGCCTTGGCCTTGGCGCGGGCGTGATAGTCGGCCAGCGCAGCGCCCACCGTCATCCCACGGTGCTGAGCCGCAAAAGGGATGATCGCCGTCGTTCCGCCGAATGCGGCCGATACCGTCCCGGAGTAAAAATCATCGGCCGACATGATGCCCATGCCGGATAGCTGCTCGATATGGCAATGACTGTCGATGCCGCCCGGCATCACGTAGCGGCCGCCCGCATCGAGATCGCGCTCGCCGGCGGGAAGTCGGTCGGCCACCGCCTTGATCCGCCCGTCCTTGACGCCGACATCGGCGCGAACCGTTTCCGCTGCCGTGACAAGGGTGCCATTGCGGATCGTAAGGTCGAACTCCGCCGTTCCGCTCATGTCGTGCCGACCTCGAGCGCGGCCGGTCTGTTGTAACCGCGCATCAATTCGCCGCTTTTCATTCCAATGATGCGGCGCGTTTCCGGCCAGCGGCGATCATTGCAAAAACACATGCGTCTCACCGTGCCGTGCCCTTCGAGCTCTTTCCGTCATCATATCGCGACTTCGCTCATTACCGAGGCGACGTTGTCCTTTCTCGGCATCAGCGCGCCGCCGACCACGCCATCGTTGGGCACATTGATGCGCATCGGCAGCGACGTTCTGTTTTCCGGGCGAATGGTGGCTCTTTGATATTTCCAGTGTTAGCCCTGATACTGCGCGCGCTTTCTGGCAATCTGTTGGTGATCGCGCTCGTCCCAAAGCTTTGGGTAAGTGTCCTACCTTCGGAGGTGCAATGAAAACGAAGCTTGCAAGCATTGCTGGAGTGGTTGCCATGGCGGGTCGCGTTACGGCACCGTTCTCGTACATCGACGGCAACCGCTATTACAAAACCGAGCTCAATAGCTCCTCGGTGATCGTGCTCGACGTCGATGGCCGCAGCGACACGCGCAATCCGGTCATGGTCGATCCGGGCCGGCACGTCATCCGTGTGCAGGGCCCGTCAACAGCGGGCTTTACCTACGGCGAAACGCGCTCGATCACGATCGACGTCAAGCCGTGCAGTCGCTATTACTTGAAGGCGGTCAAGAACAATCCGCTTGAACAGGACTTCGTGCCGCAAGTCGACTACGTCGAGCCGATCGCCGGATGCAAGGCTTAGGCTCTAGTGGAGCGGACAGGCGGGGCAGCCGGCAACCATGCAGCGAGGCAATGCGTCACGTGGTCCCGACGAGCTTAAGAATCTCCGGAATGAGGAGAACGAAATGCCAGTGATGCTCTCGCCACGCTCCCCGATCGTTCGATTCGCAGCGTTCGCTGCCGGCGTCATGGTGTTCGGCGCATGGCAGAGCGCGTCGGCCGACGGAACTGGGTGGTACGCATCTGCGCAGATCGCTCAGGGCCGGTGGGAGTATTCGCAGCAGTGCGCGGTCTGTCACGGCGCGCAGTTGCAAGGGACCGGCGCGCCTGCGTTGAAGGGGCGGATCTTCAACGAGCAATGGAACGGCAAGAAGCTCTCGGAGCTCTACGAGTATGTTCACAAGAACATGCCGCTGGGTCGCGGCGCGTCGGTCCCGAGCCAGGAATACGCGAACATCGTCGCGTACATGCTTGCGCAGAGCGGTTTGCCGGCAGGCACCGAGCTATTCACGCCCAAGACGCCGATGGATCGCGCGCTCGAACTATCGGCCGCGGCGGCATCCGGGACCGCGCCGGTCAGCGCCGCGCCGGCGAAGTGAAGATTGGCGAGCTGTACGGCAAGCTCGCTCAGCCGACGACCTCGCGACCGACGCAAGCCGAGCTCGACGCCGCCGACACCGCCACGACCAACTGGCTGATGTACAACAAGGGCTACCGCGGTGAACGGTTCTCACAGCTGAAGCAGATCAACGCGGGAAACGCAGGCAAGCTCCGGCCGGTGTGCATGTTCCAGTTGGGTGAGCTCGGCACGTTCTCCACCGGGCCGGTGATGTACGACGGCATCCTGTACGCGACCACGCACCTCGGCACCTACGCGATCGACGCTACGACGTGCAGGAAGCTCTGGTCGCATCAGCACGTCGCGCAAGGTCCGGAAATGAACGCGACCAACAAGGGCGTGGCGATCGCGGGCGGGCGCGTGATTCGCGGCGCGCAGGACGGCTTCCTCTATGCGCTCGACGCGAAGACCGGCGCATCGCTGTGGGTGCGGCAGGTCGCCGACTGGAGCATCGGCGAAGGCGTCGGTGCCGCACCGATCATCTGGAACGGCATCGTCTATGTGGGCAAGGCCGGGGGCGACTGGGGCATTCGCGGCCGCATGATGGCGTTCAAGGTCGAGGACGGCTCTCTCGCCTGGAGCTTCGACCTCATTCCCAAGGGCAACGACACGGGCGCCAACACGTGGGAGAACCCCGACTCCGCCGATCACGGCGGCGGCGCAGCGTGGGTCACTTATGCGCTCGACCGCGAGACCGGCACGTTGTTCGTCCCGGTCGGCAATCCCGGTCCGGACTACAACAAGAGCAAGCGCCCGGGTGCGAACCTGTTCACGATTTCCACTGTCGCCATCGACGCGCGCACTGGCAAGCTCAAATGGTGGTATCAGCTGCGGCCGAACGATGACCACGATTGGGACGCAACGGTCGTATCGTTGTTCGACTCGGGCGGCCGGAAGCTCGTCGCGACGGCGGGTAAGCAGGGCATCCTGCACGTTGTCAATCGCGCCGACGGCAATCTGGTGTTCAAGCTGCCGATGACTACCCTGCTCAATCACGACGTCCCGCTGACGCCCGAAGGCGTGCGCGTATGTCCGGTCGCCGGCGTGCAGTGGAACGGCGCGGCGCACAGCCCGCTGACAGGGCTCCTCTATGTCAACGCGATCGACTGGTGCACGGTGTTCAAGCTCGGCCCCGATCCAAAGTGGGTCGCGACCATTCCCTTCACTGGCCTCGCCAACGGCTGGGGCGGCAACGATCCGATCAGCAAGTGGAGCGGGTGGATCAACGCCGTCGATCCGAAGACCGGAAAGATGGCGTGGCGGGTCAAGTGGCCGACGCCCATGTATGCCGCGCTCACGCCGACCGCCGGCAATGTACTCTTCACCGGCGACCTCAACGGCAACTTTCTAGCACTCGATGCCCGCAATGGGAAGAAGCTTTACAGCTTCGATACCGGCGGGCCGATCGCCGGCGGTGTCATCACCTACGACGTCAAGGGCAAGCAGTACGTGGCGGTCGCGTCGGGGCACAGCGGTGGATCGATTCCGCTCTCGGGCAGCACGATGATCGTCATCTTCGGGCAGTGACGTCGATGTCGGGCTATAGGGACGGAGCGTCAGCGCGTTTTTCTACCCCGACGAGAGACCGCCGGCTCGACGAAAATCTAAGCCTTGCCCGCTGCGTCGCCGACGCGGGCAGCGATCCACTTGGCTGCGCGCAGCAGTCGGACATCGTCGTCGATGGCACCCATCAACTGGATGCCGACGGGGAGTCCATTCGGTCCCGTGAAGCCGGGCAGGGTGAGGCACGGAACGCGCAGCCCCGAGCCCAATCGGTTGAATATCGCATCGCCGGTATTGCCGAGGCCAGCGGGCGCCTCGCCGGGGGCGCTCGCCGACAGCAGCAGATCGAATGGCGCGATCGCGGCCGCGAATAATTCGCGGCATTGGGCAAGCAACGCCTGCGCTTCAAGATACCGCTGTCGCGGAATCGCCGCGCCCGCCAGCAACTCCTCGCGGGCCGATGGCGAAAGCAGCTCGGCGCGCTGGGTCCGTTCGAACGCGAACACGCGCGCTGCCTCGAAGCGCAGTACGTCGCTTTGCGCGTCGTAAAACAGTTCGAACTCCGCCGGCAGTTCGATCTCATCCACGACGACACCCTCGCGCACGAGCTGTTGCGCCGCAGTCTCGACCGCTCGGACTGTCGCGGCTTCGGCGTGGCGCCAGGCGGGTGTCCGCCAAAGGCCGACGCGCGCTGGCCGGAGGGCCTCGAGCGGCGCCGCGCTGCGCTCGTTTCCAGCGAGCACGCCGACGACCACTGCGCAGTCGTCAACGCTTCGTGCAAAGAGTCCGATCGTGTCGAAGCTCCCAGCGAGTGGCTTCACGCCGGTCGGGTTGATCGTGTTGTATGAAGGCTTGTAGCCGATCACGCCGCAATAAGATGCGGGACGGATGATCGACCCGCCGGTCTGTGTGCCGAAGGCTACCGGCACCATGAAATCGGCGACAGCAGCAGCCGATCCACTCGACGATCCACCGGGTGTGTGCGCAAGATGGTGCGGGTTTGCCGTTGGTCCGGGATGGCGCAACGCGAATTCGGTGGTGACCGTCTTGCCCAGCATGACGGCGCTGGCTGCGCGTGCCAACGCAACGCACGCCGCATCCGCGGACGGCCGATGCCCGGCATGAATCGGCGAGCCATACTGCGTCGGCATGTCGTGGGTGTCGATGATGTCTTTCACCCCAATCGGAAGACCATGGAGCGAACCTATTGGCCCGGCGTGGCGTGCGCGGTCGCGCGCGCTGGCCTCGGCGAGCGCGCTCTCCGGATCTAGATAGGCAAACGCGCGTACGGCGGAATCGCGTTTGGCGATGCGCGCGAGACAGGCGCGGGTCAGCTCAAGGGCGGTGAGGCGTCCGGCCGCCATTGCCGCCAGGGCTTCGATTGCATCCAATTCGTTCGGCGCCTGGGCCATAGGAGATCCTCTCATTGCGATGCACCAGGCGAATGGCCGCGGCACGCAACCTAAACCACACCGATTATCCGGATTGCCGCGCTGCCGCGAGGATCAAAACGCAACGACGCAGTTGCGATTGAGCGTACCCTGTGCTACGAATAGCGGACAAGCATCGCCGTGGCCACGGTGGCAACGGCAACTAGAGGGGAGTGCCAGATCATGGATCTCAATCGACGTGGCTTCAAGGGAGCGCTGGCGGCGGGCGCGTTGGCGATCCTCATCGGTTCGTGGTCTGCGCATGCACAACCGGTGCTGCGCGTCGTGCCTCAGGCGGATCTCAAGATCCTCGACACCGTGCAAACGACGAACAACATCACCAGCAATCACGGCTACATGATCTACGACACGCTGTTCTCTCTGGACAGCAAGCTGATGCCGAAGCCGCAGATGGTCGAGAGCTACACGAAGAGCGCGGACGGCCTCAACTGGACGTTCAAATTGCGCCAGGGGCTTAAATTCCACGATGGCCAGCCGGTGACGACGAAGGATGTCGTCGCGTCGATCCTGCGCTTTTCCAAGCGTATCCCGGCCGGCGTGACGATGATGCAGTTCACGAAGGAAATCGTGGCGACCAGCCCCGACACGTTCGAGATTCGCCTCAACAAACCGTTTGGGCTGGTGCTGGAGACACTGGCGGGTCCGGAGAACCCGCTGTTCATCACGCGCGAAGCCGAGGCGCTACTCGATCCGAACACCGCGATGACGACTGCGATCGGGTCCGGTCCTTTCACCTTCGTCCGCGAGGAATGGGTTCCGGGCAGCAAGGTCGTCTACAAGAAAAACCCCGAGTACAGGGCAAGGTCCGACGCGCCGGATGGTTTCGCCGGCGCCAAGCTGGCCAAAGTCGATCGCGTCGAGTGGCTGGTGATTCCGGACGCCAACACGGCGGTGCAGGCGCTCATCAAAGGTGAAGTCGACATCATCGAGATCCCGCAAACCGATCTCCTACCGTTGATCCGCAAGGCCCCGAATGTTGCCGTAAAAGTGATCGACCGCGTGGGCACGCAGGCGATCTACCGGATGAATCACCTTATCCCGCCCTTCAACAATCCCAAGGCACGGCAAGCGCTGCTGTATGCGACCGGCGATCAGAAAGACTACTTAGCTTCGATGATCGGGTTTGCCGACTATGAGCGGCCGTGCTGGGCGGTGTTCGTGTGCGGCACGCCGCTGGAGACCCAGTCCGGCGTAGGCGATTGGGCGAAGGGCGACAAGAAGGCCAATATCGAAAAGGCGAAGCAGCTTTTGAAGGAAGCGGGCTACAAGGGCGAAAAGGTGGTGATCCTCGATCCGGTCGAAGCGCACCTGGCCCACGCGCAGGCGGTCGTCACCGCTCAAAAGCTGCGTGAAATCGGGATGAACGTCGATTTGCAGGCGATCGACTGGGGCACGCAAAGCGCCCGGCGCCAGATCAAGGATCCACCGGACAAGAACCCCGGCGCGTGGAACATTTTCCACACGTGGGGCGGTGGCTTGGCGATGAACAGCCCGCTGTCCAATACGCCGACACCCAGTCCGTGCGACGGCAAGAACTGGTTCGGTTGGCCGTGCGACGAGGAGCTCGAGAAGATCCGCCTGGAATTTCCGCTCGCGCCACCGGAGAAGCAAAAGGAAATCGTCGAGCGCTTGCAAAAGCGCTTCTACGAAGTCGTCCCGTATATTCCGGCCGGTCAATTCCTGTCGCCGATCGCCTATCGCACCAATCTCTCCGGCATCCAGGACACGCCCAGGCTCGTGCTCTGGAACATCGAGAAGAAGTAATCGGCGAGCGACCCTTATTTTATTCGGCGAGTCCCATCGCGCATCGCATGTCACGCGGCACTTGGGCGGTTTGTTGACGGTCCACACTTGAGCCACAGGCGTACGGTTCGGCAGAGGTCTGCCGAGCTGCACGCGGTTCTAACGGCGTCATGCACGTCTTCCTGATCCGCCGTTTGCTGGCGGCCGTGCCGGTGATGGTGGTCGTTACGGTGTTCGTCTTCGCGTTGCTGCATTTGGCGCCCGGAGACCCGGCGGCGATCATCGCCGGCGATCTCGCCACTGGCGAAGATGTCGCCAAGATCCGCGCCAAGCTGGGACTCGACCAGCCGTTGCTGATCCAGTTTTTCAAGTGGGTCGCGCAGCTCCTGCGTGGAGATCTTGGGAATTCGATCTTCTCGGCCCATCCCGTTTCGGAACTGATCGGCCAGCGCCTGGAACCGACCCTTGCCCTGACAGTGATGACCCTCTGCATTTCCGTTCTGCTGGCGGTGCCGCTTGGTGTGGTCGCGGCGTGGCGCGCCGGCTCGTGGATCGACCGCAGCGTCATGGGATTCGCCGTGTTCGGATTTTCCGTGCCTGGATTCGTCATCGGCTACGTGCTGATCTGGCTCTTCGCAATCGAGCTCGACTGGTTGCCGGTACAGGGCTATACGCCGCTCGCCAAGGGCTTATGGCCGTGGCTGTCCAACATCCTGCTGCCCAGCTTTACGCTCGCCCTGGCCTACATGGCGCTCATTGCGCGCATCACGCGCGCGTCGATGCTGGAGGCGCTCTCCCAAGACTACATCCGTACCGCGCATGCTAAGGGCCTCGCCACCGAGAACGTATTGATGGGGCATGCGCTGCGCAATGCCGCGATCCCGATCGTGACGGTGATCGGCATCGGCGTTGCGCTATTGATCGGTGGCGTTGTCGTGACCGAGAGCGTCTTCGCGATTCCGGGCCTCGGCCGCCTGACGGTCGACGCCATTCTGCGCCGCGACTATCCGGTGATCCAAGGCATCATCCTCGTGTTCTCGGGCGCGTATGTCGTCGTCAATCTCGTGGTCGATATGCTCTACACGGTGCTCGACCCGCGCATCAGGTATTAACCGAGATCGTGACGACCGCGATAGCCACCGCCGACGTATCCGTCGCGCCGCCAGCGCGCACCGGATTCCCCGTCTTCGTTCGCCGCCATCCGACGGTGGCGATCGGGAGCGCGCTGCTGCTCGCCATCGTTCTCGCATCGGTCGCAGCGCCCTGGCTCGGCACTGTCGACCCGATTTCGATCGATCCGTCCCGCCGCTTGCGCAACCCGTCCGCCGACAACTGGTTTGGCACCGATCGGTTTGGGCGCGACTTATACAGCCGCGTCATGTACGGCGGTCGCGTCTCGCTGGTCGTCGGCCTGTCAGTCGCGGCGCTCGCCACGCTAATCGGATTGGCGATCGGCCTCATCAGCGGCTACCTGCGCGCGGTGGACGCGGTAGTCATGCGGGTGATGGACGGCATGATGGCGATTCCGGCGATCATGCTCGCGATTGCGCTGATCGCGCTGTCCAAGGCGAGTGTGGCCATCGTGATCATTGCCGTGACGCTGCCCGAAGTGCCGCGCGTCGTGCGCCTGGTGCGCAGCGTCGTGCTCACCATTCGTGAGCAGCCCTATATCGAGGCGGCAACGGCGATCGGCACGAGCGTTCCGCGGATCATGCTGCGACATCTCTTGCCCAACGCGCTGCCGCCGCTGATCGTGCAGGCGACTTACATCTGTGCGTCAGCGGTGCTGATCGAGGCCGCCTTGAGTTTCCTCGGCGCCGGCACGCCGCCGGAGGTTCCGAGCTGGGGCAACATCATGGCTGAAGCGCGACCCTACTTTCAGCTCAAGCCCTGGATGGTGCTGCTGCCCGGGCTCTTCCTAGCGGTGACTGTGTTGGCGATCAATCTCGTCGGCGATGGGTTGCGCGACATGCTGGATCCACGCCTCGCGCGACGCATGTGATGGCGCGCCGGCGTTTGGCGTGCGGGCACTGATCAGCATCGTGTCGCGACCTATTCTCGAAGTCGACAAGCTGGTCAAGCACTACCCGGTACGCGGTGGACTGCTTGCGCGCGAGGTCGGCACGGTGCAGGCGGTGGACGGCGTGTCGTTCGACCTTGCCGCCGGCGAAACGCTGGGCCTCGTTGGCGAGAGTGGCTGCGGTAAGTCGACGACCGGAAAAGCGATCCTGCGCCTCGTCGAGCCTACCAGCGGCACGATCACCCTGGAAGGCGAGAACATCACGCAATTCGACCGCGCCGCGATGCGCCCGCGCCGACGCCGCATGCAGGTGATCTTTCAGGATCCCTATTCGTCGCTCGATCCGCGCATGAGTGCGGGCGACATCGTCGGTGAGCCGTTGCACAACTACGACATCGCCTCGGGCGAAGAGCGGACCGAGCGTGTTGCCGGGCTCTTCGCGCGCGTCGGCCTGCGGCCCGATCAGATGCGCAAATACCCGCATGAATTTTCCGGCGGACAGCGCCAGCGCCTAGGCATCGCGCGCGCACTCGCCGTCGAGCCCAAGGTGATCGTCTGCGACGAACCCGTCTCGGCGCTGGACGTATCGGTACAGGCTCAGGTCATCAACCTGCTCATGGATCTGCAGGCAGAGTTCGCTCTGTCGTATCTTTTCATCGCGCATGACCTCGCGGTCGTCGAGCACATCTGCCACCGCGTCGCGGTGATGTATCTCGGCCGTATCGTCGAATTAGCACCCCGCCGCGCGCTATTCGCCAATCCGCAGCATCCTTATACCGAAGCGCTGCTGTCGGCGGTGCCGGTGCCCGATCCCGACCCGGCGGGGAGGCGCGTTCGCATCATCCTTCCCGGGGACGTGCCGAGTCCCATTAAGCCGCCGTCCGGGTGTCGCTTCCACACGCGCTGTCCCTACGTCTTCGACCGCTGTCGAACCGAATCGCCGGAATTGCGGGAAGGGGCACCCGGTCATCACGTCGCCTGCCATCTGCGGGCATGAGTCCGGCGTTCTACGGCGGACTACCGAATTCGGTTACGGTGCACACGAAACTCACATCAACTCCGCGAAGGCGGCGACCCGGTGTCTTTTCTCGAACGTCGCTGCGTCCCGCCTTCGCGCGTACGACCATTGAGACAGGCGTCATGGCATCGTTTTCGGTAAAGGGCAATGTTTGATCAACCACGATCGTAAAAAGAGGCAGCGTATGGATTTGATCTTGCGTGGCGGACGGGTGATCGACCCGGCGAGCGGACGCGACGAAACGTGCGACGTTGGCTTTGCGAATGGCCAGGTGGCGGCCGTAGCGCCGCGGATCGCCGAGAAGGCCAATCAGGAACAC
>Ga0136617_10001195_pt1 | contig 22808 bp, 18 predicted proteins | sample AntDrymUQ3222106_2_FD_129672 | JGI IMG/M metagenome (GOLD analysis project Ga0136617, IMG submission 129672) | Polar desert sand microbial communities from Dry Valleys, Antarctica - metaG UQ322 (21.06) | ecosystem: Environmental > Terrestrial > Soil > Desert | place: Antarctica: Dry Valley...
CGACGGCTGCGCCGTGCACGATCGGCTTCATCGGGAGGTGCCGCAATCGCTTCACCGGAAGTCTGCGATGAGGGTGCCGCGTCCAAAGCGATCGCGACCGATGGCTGAGCCGCCGTGGTTTTCGGCAGGTCGACTTCGAGCTGTCCGTTCTCGAGTTTGGTGAGAGAGAGCAGGCCGCGCTTTGCCGCCTCAGATACGAACAGCGAGAACTTGGCCTTGCCGACATTCTTCTCGTCGAAGGAGCTGTCGATCTGCTGCATTACCTGTTTCAAACGGTCCGCGCGCATCACGTCGCCGTTGCGCTTCATGCGCTGCACCGCTTCGGTGACGAGCTCCCACGGATCCTGCTTAACGACTTCCTCGTCACCTTCCTTCTTCAGTCCTGCAAGAGCGTTGTAGCTGTAATACTCATCGCAGTTCATCACCAGCAGGTCGCTCGACGACTCGCGGATGCCGACCCCGATAACGTACTTGCCGTATTCCTTCAGCTTGATCACCAGACTCGAAAAGTCGGAGTCGCCGGAGAGCAGGATGAAAGTTCCGATTTCCGGGCGCACGAACACGAGCTCCAGGGCATCGATGGCAAGGCGGATGTCGGTTGCGTTTTTCTTCGCCGAGCCATAGGCCGGCGCCATGATCATGTCGATCGACGATTCGGCGAGGGGAACGATGTATTGCGGATACCTGCGCCAGTCGGCGTAAGCTCGCTGCACCGACACTTTTCCCTTGATGATGTCCGACGCGAGGAGGTTCTTGAGCTCCGTCTGAAGGTCGGAACGGATTCCCATCGTAACGTTGTCGAAGTCGATGAGGAGGGCAGCGTTGGGGGCGTGGTGTATCGTGTGGCTGCCGGTATTCTGATGCGACACTGCTTGTGGCCCGCGGTGTATCGGGGCAATCGGACGCCGCGGCCCCGGGGGCGCTGTCCGAGAGGAACGAAATGGCATGTAGTGTTGTTGGTGTACTCGGTCGCAGGCCGCGCTCAGGTGCGCGGGGACCATACGATCCGGATGTAATCCCGCGGCATCGTGCCGCGGGGAACGCGTCTTCAGGTCCAGTCAGGGAAAGCCGGCCGATGAGGGCGCAAAACGGCGATAGCGCAGACATTTAACTCATACGACACGCAATCCCCCGAATCCTCGAAGTCGCGTTAACCCTGTAATTTATACCGGAATGCCGACGAAGCAACTCCGGTACAGAACGCGACTCATCATCATCCTCTCGCTGTTCGCGATTGTGCCGACGGCGCTGCTGACGATAATCTGGAGCGGAACGGTGAGCAGTGCGCTGCCTCTCGTCAGCGGCCGCGCCGCGTGGGAGAGCGTTGCTTCGAGCGGCCAGCGCGCGATCCAGGCGGCGCGAGCCGCACCGCTCAGCCGGGCTCAACGGCAGACCGTCGACGCGCATGAGCGCGAGCTGCAGACTTCGCTGGAGCAGGCCCGCAGATACAGCTTTCTCGCCGGCCGCTCGATACGCCTCGTGATCGCAGTCGCAGTACTCGCACTGATCATCTTTGGAATCATCGCTTCGCGAGTGGCCGGTCATCTCAGCCGGCAGATGAGCCGTCCGCTCGATGAGCTCGTGATCTGGACGGGGATGATCGGCGCCGGCGAGCCGCTTCCCCCGATGGATGTCCAGCCGGCGCGCGGAGCTCCAGAATTCGAAACGCTCCGCAATCGCATGCGCGACATGGCGTACGCGATCGATACCGGCCGACGGCGAGCGGCCGAAGCGGAGCGCCTGAAAGCCTATCGCGAAAGCGCCCGGCGCGTCGCCCACGAGCTCAAGAATCCGCTCACCCCGATTCGCTTTGCGCTGGCGCGGCTGCGCCGTGAAGTCCCACCAGCGCTTTCCGATACGGTCGATGTACTGGAGACTGAGTCACAGCGGCTGGAGCGAATCGCAAGGAGCTTCGCTGAATTCGGCAAGTTGCCAGAAGGGCCTGAATCCGAGATCGACATCGGCGAGCTCGTTCGGTATTCGGCTGCAACGGTTCCGCCGGGATTCAACGTCGACATCATCGCCGGCGACTCACTGCCGCGCGTGACGGGTCATCATGATGCACTGGCGGGTGCTCTTTCCAACGTCATACTGAATGCAATCGATGCCTGCGGCGACCGGGGATATATCGTCATCGACGCCGAGCGCGCGACACTGCGGGGACGTGAAGCGGTGAGCATCGACGTAACCGACGACGGTCAGGGCATCGATCCGGAACAGCTGCAGCGCATCTGGGAGCCGTACGTCACGCAGAAGCCGGGGGGAACGGGGCTTGGGCTGGCGATTGCGCGACAGGCCGTGCTCGCGCATGATGGAACTGTCGAGGCCACCAGCACGTTAGGCAAGGGTACGCGCATCCGCTTCATTTTGCCGGCAACGCCGGCCGCCACGAAAGGAGTAGATCGAAATGGGTCCTGAGATGATTGGACTGTTCGTGCCCCTCGGTTTTTTTGCGATGGTCATCGCGATTGTCGTCGGACGGCCGATGGTGAAGGCGATGGCGACGCGAGTGGAGAATGAGTCGAAGCGACCGCAGATACCGCAGGAGATTTCCGCGCGGATGGAAAGGATGGAACAGTCGCTCGACGCAATTGCCGTCGAGATCGAGCGAATCTCCGAAGGCCAGCGGTTCACCACCAGGCTGCTGTCCGACACGCGACCGACGGCGGCGCTCTCTCCGGGATCGCAGATGTCGCCGCGCGACTCCGCGTAGCGGCGACATCATGTCCACCGTCCTGATCGTCGACGACGAGCCCAACATTCGTCGGATGGTCGGGGCGCTGCTCTCGGCCGAAGGCTATGACGTTCTCGAGGCGCCAAACGCCTCGCAGGGGATTGCCCGGGCGGAAGCCGACGAGCCCGACGCGGTGCTGCTCGATCTGATGATGCCGGGGGAGATCGATGGCATGGGAGCCCTCGCACGCATCCGCCTCGCTCACCCCGATCTGCCGGTGATAATGATGAGCGGCAGAGCGGGGCTCAGTGACGCAGTGGCAGCCACCAAGCTCGGCGCCGTGAACTTTCTCGAGAAGCCGCTCACTCCCGAGGGTGTCCTCTTCGCGATCGGTTCCGCGCTCGAGCTCAGGCAAACACGGCGCGTCGCGCGCGAGCTGCGTGAGGAACTTGGGCTTGCCGGAGACATGGTCGGACAGAGTCCTCAAATGGCGGCGGTGCGAACTCTCATCGAGCGCGTCGCGGCGAGCGACTCGCGAGTGTTGATCACCGGAGAGTCGGGTACGGGCAAGGAGCTCGTCGCCAGCGCAATCCATGACTCGAGCACGCGTCGTGAAAAGCCATTCGTACGCGTGAACTGCGCAGCGATCCCGCGCGACCTGGTGGAAAGCGAAATGTTCGGTCATGAGCGCGGCGCATTCACTGGAGCGACGCAGGCGCGCATCGGACGGTTCGAGCTCGCACATCTCGGTACACTGTTTCTCGACGAGATAGGAGACCTTAGTCTCGATGCGCAGGCCAAGCTGCTGCGGGCGATCGAAGCGAAGGAGATCCAGCGTGTTGGAGGTAACAGAACAGTGCGCGCCGACGTTCGCATCGTCGCCGCCACGAATCACGACCTCGGGCGCGCGGTGAAGGGTGGCGGCTTTCGCGAGGATCTTCTCTTTCGCCTGAACGTCATTCCGATTGCGCTGCCGCCGTTGCGCGAACGCGAAGGTGATGTGCCGCTACTCGTCAGGCATTTTTCACTGCTGCATTTCAAGCGCACGGGACAGCTTCCTCCCGCCTGGTCGGGGATCGCCCTCGAGCTTCTCGAACGTCATCGCTGGCCCGGCAACGTTCGCGAGCTGGCCAACACCGTCGAGCGGATCGCGATCCTGCACCCCGGTCTGGAAGTCTCCGCACGCGATGTGCGTGGGGTGCTCGGGGAATCGGGCGCCGAGTCTTCGTCTGGAGCATTCCACACCGCTGCCGGATTTGACGCGAACGCCGGCGATGAGCCGAATCCGGAACGCAGTGCCGTCGATGGTGACGACGCGATGGCTCTCTCCGAGCGAATCGACCAGTACGAACGGAGGGTCATCGAGCGCGCGCTGGCGGGCGCCGCGGGGAACGTCGCTGAAGCGGCGCGGCGGCTGCGCACTGACCGGCCCAATCTCTATCGGCGGATGAAGCGACTCGGAATCGACGGGGTACGAGGTTCGCAAAAAACAACCACCCCGGACAGCGACTGATGCGCAACATGATGACGACGATCGCGGCCTTAATGGCCTTCGCGGTGCTGGGAACCACTGTCTCCGCGCAGACTCCGCAGTCGAAGCCGGACACGCTGGTGACTGAGGACACAACCTCCAGCATCTGGTCGCTGCTCGATCGAGGTGACGACCGCGGCGGTCTCACGATCACTTCCGGCAAAACATACAACCGGGTCGAAGGTCTGCCGATTCTCATCGGTCCGACTTTCCGTGGGTATGTGCGCGACGCTGCATTCAGCGCTTCCGCTTTGGGAATCATCCGCAGCGCGCACGGATTTCACTGGGATGCGGACAACCTCGGCCATCGCGCGAACGTCGAGCTCAGGTTTGGCAACGACCGTGGAATAGTCGTTGGCGGCTCATCCTTCGACGTCGTTGCGCCGGTCGAACGCTGGCAGCTCGGCGAGCCGGACGCCGGACTCGCGGCGTTTTTTCTGAAGCGCGATTACCTCGATTACTTCGGACGCCACGGTGCTCGAGTTCACGTCGGCGCCTTCACGGGCGAAAACGCAACGTTCGAGGTCGGATACAGCGACGAGCGATGGAGCTCGCGGTCGGAGCGTGACGTGTTCACGCTGTTCAGAGGAGATGAGTTCTGGCGCATCAACCCCCGCATGGACGACGGGCGGATGCACGTTGCCGACGTGCGGGTGGAGATGGATTCGCGCAACAGCGACTTCAATCCGTGGGCGGGATGGCATATCAGCGCTCACTATGAGCGCGGCACGGGAAGGCTCGCCTCCGGTGCGAGCGGACTTCCGGAGAGTGAAGCTGCCACCGCTGAACGGGTCACATACGGCCGCGCGTTCCTCGACCTTCGCAAGTACAATCGCTTCTCTCCGGTGCGTCAGCTCAACGGAAGACTCGTGCTCGGAGGATGGCTGCACGGTGACCAGCTGCCGCTTCAACGGCGGTTGTCAGTTGGGGGGCTCGGTACGATTCCGGGATTCGACTACCGTCGCACCGGTATCGGGCCTGACGTCGGACAGTGCAGTACCGGTGAGCTCGTGCTGGCGGGAAGGCCAGCTCAATGCGAGCGGGTGATGCTTGTGCAGATCGAGTACCGCCACGAGCTGCTTTCCGATCTGGTGGACGTGTTCAACAGAAACGGGTTGCGCGTGCGCGGTGCGGCATTCAGGGTAAAGCCAGCTGCAATCGCCTTTGTCGACGCGGGTCGCGGATGGCTGCTCGGCGAGCGCGAAGGCGTGATGCGCTATTCGTCGGGATCGTTGCCGTCGTTCGGTACGTTCAGGACCGACGTCGGTCTGGGGCTCGACCTCGGAGTCGCGGGCATCTATGTGGCCAAGGCAGTGTCGGCCGAGAAGGAGCCGGCAAATTTCTTTGTGCGCATCCGCAACCGATTCTGACGGGTGCGCCGCCAGCAGGCAACAGCCCTCACCGCAGCAATGCTCCTGTGCGCCGCGGCGGCGAATGCGCAGAAGCCACAGCTCGCCATTTTGCTTCCGGAGCGGGTCGCGTTGGGAACCGACGCCCCTCTTGTCAGATCTTCCTCACTGCTCGCTGAGGGCGCGCTCCTCGATCTGATGCGAAACGGATTCCCCGCGCGGCTGCATTACCGGATCGAACGCTGGGAAAAGGGGGGATGGTTCGACGACATCAAGGCCGTCGCCGAATGGGATGTCGTCGTGCGCTACGAGCCACTCGGCCGTCAGTATCAGGTCTATCGCGTACTCGGGCCCCGGACATTCAATCTTGGAAGCTTTGCGGAATTCGCCGGAGCGGAGGCGGCGCTGGGCGCTCCCTTCCCGGCGCCAGTGACGCTGCCGCGTCGCGGACGACGCAGCTATTACAACCTCGTTCTCGACATCGAGATGCTGTCGTTGACGGAGCTCGATGAAGTTGAGCGATGGCTGCGAGGAGAGCTGAAACCTGCAGTTCGCGGAAAGAAAAATCCGGGCACCGCGGTGTCTCGCGGTGTCCGGACCGTGGTCGTGCGACTGCTCGGCGCGGAGAAGCGGCGCTACGAAGCGCGATCGGGCACGTTTCGACCGTGATGCGGCGAACCGCTGCTTCAACGGACGGATGATGTCGAGGGACTCAGGCGGGCGAGTGCATCGCGAAGTTCATCGAGCTTTTCAACATCAGTCTCACCCTTGATCAGGAGCTCGAGCGCCTTGCGGTACGCGGCCATTTCCGCGTGCTCGGCATCGATCTGCTCATCCGGCTTTACGCCGACACCTTCCCAATCTGATGAAAGATGCGCACCAGGTTCCCGAAGGCGTCGCCGTCACCACCTCGCGCCTGGTCCACGAGCGATTCAACGGCCAGCGCTTCCGGGTCGAGCGAACGGTGACTGAGGGGTTTATTGGCGAACGTCGCAAGGCCATGAAGAACCGAAGGGAGCAGCGTGCAGTGAATACAAAGAGGCTTCGAGATGCCCACGCCGTTTACCTGAAACCCGGGGATTCGCAATGAACATGCACTCTGATAAACGTGCGAGCTCCAGCAGCAGAGCGCGGAAAGAAAAATCCGGGCACCGCTGTGTCTCGCGATGTCCGGACCATGGTGGTGCGGCCGCTCGGTGCGGAAAAGCGGCGCTACGAAGCGCGCTCGGGCACGTTTCGTCCATGAGCGGGATGACGATGCTCGAGATCTTCGAGGTGGTGCAGCGTCTCTTCGCCGTAGAACAGCCGGATGTAGCGGGCTTGCGTCGGAGTGAGGCGCCGTACCGCCCAGCTGAGATGGACGAAGTGCGGCTCGACCGGAACGTGCAACGGATGCATGCCGATTTCCGCCGGCAGGCTATTGGCCTTCCGCGTGTTGCACGGGCTGCAGGCTGTCACCACGTTCGTCCATTCATTGGTGCCGCCGCGCGACAGCGGAACGAGGTGATCTCTCGTCAATGACTCGCGGGGTTTCAGCTCGAGCTGCATTCTCCCGCAATACTGGCAGCGGTAGCGGTCGCGGGCGAACAGAAAGGTATTGGTGACCTGCCGGCGGAACCGGCGTGGCACGTGGATGAACCGCATGAGACGGATTACCGCAGGACGCGGCAGCGTCAAGCGCTCCGACCGCACCACGCGCTCGTGGTCAGCCTCGACGATTTCGGCTTTGCCGTCGATCACCAGCCGTAACGCACGTCTGAGCGGCACCATCGTCAGTGGCTCGAACGACGCGTTAAGTGCAAGACAACCTACGATCAAGCACTCCTCCCAGGTCGTTACTCGTTAATACGACGCCGCAATATACAACCCGGTATCACGGAACACCCGCATGAAACCAGTACGACTAGATACCCGCGTGTGCTCCGCTTGGTACACGGGTCAGCCAGTCGTAGCGGTCAGGCAGCCGCCCCTCGGCCAGCCCCATGTACTGCTCCTGGATCGCCAGAGTGACAGGCCCGGGCTGGCCCGTTCCGACAGGGATGCGATCGACAGATCGAATCGGCGTGATCTCCGCGGCGGTGCCGGTGAAGAACAGCTCGTCGGCGATGTAGAGCATCTCGCGTGGCATGACCTGCTCGACGACTTCGTATCCGAGGTCACGCGCTATGCGTGAAACTGAATCACGAGTGATGCCGTTGAGGATGGCGGCGGAGAGCGGCGCAGTGATCAGCTTGCCGTCGCGCACCAGGAAAAGATTCTCGCCGCTTCCCTCCGATACCAGCCCGAACGAATCGAGCATGATGCCCTCGGAGTATCCGTCGAGCTTCGCCTCCATTTTGGAAAGCTGCGAGTTGAGGTAATTCCCTCCCGCCTTTGCCATCGTGGGAATGGTATCGGGAGCGGGCCTACGCCAGCTCGACACGCAGACGTCCACGCCTTCAGCGAGTGCGTCGTGCCCGAGGTATCGACCCCATATCCATGGAATGATGAAGACCTCGAGCGGCGTATCGTTGGGAAGGACGCCCATCTGCTCGCCTGTGCGGAGCGCGACGGGGCGCAGGTAGCAGTGCGGAAGCTCATTCTCCGCCACCGTGTCGATGCAGGCCTGGACGAGCGCATCGTGGGAGTGCGAGAGCGGCATCCGGTAGATCCGGCACGAGTCCGCAAAGCGTCGCATGTGATCGTCGAGCCGGAAGATCGCGGGCCCGCCAGGAGTCGCATACGCGCGGATTCCCTCGAACACGCTGGAACCGTAATGCACGACGTGACTCATCACGTGGATGGTCGCGTCCTCCCAGTTCACGAATTGTCCGTCCCGCCAGATTCTGTGGTGGTTGTCGGCGCGGGCCATCATTTCCCTGTCAGGCATTGATGCAAAGTTATCGGCTGACCATGCCTCATCGCTACTCAGTCAGCGCTCGAATACGAGGTCGCCCTCGATCAGCAAAAACATTGGGGAAAAGGAGACCGGTGAGACCGGAGAGAAAAAAATAAAAATGGTAACCCTCGCCGGTCTCATCGGTCTCATCGCCCCTTAAACGGCAGTCGCCACAAACGAGTCATGCCGCAGACGTGCCGAGCCGTTCAATCAGGGAAACGGGGGCGAGCAGAGGGACGCATCGAGTCCAACCGTGTACGACCGCGACCGGAATCGGGCTTCGGAGCCGAGAGACGAGGAGTCGGAGCTGCCCCCGGTATGACGCGCGTTCCAGTGGTCGACGGCGGTGGCTGAGCTGTATACGGCGCCGAGTATGGACTCGCAGGGTCGGCGCCAAGTGTGTCGCCATAGCCCGGTGCTGCATAGTACCCGACGTGCTGATCGCATTCGCGCGCGGGCTCCGTACCCGGAACGTAAAACTCCGACCGGATGAACTCCCGCGGACAGTACGCCGTCTGAAGAAGCCCGGTGCTGACGTCGATCTCACGCATGATCAGCGACACCGGACGGGGCCAGTCCGGAGGTGCCGGCTTTCGCCGATAAACTTCCGACATGAATGCGGTCCATGCAGGCGCCGCGAGCCTGCCACCCTGCGCATCTCCCATGATCTTTCGCGGTCGGTCGAAGCCGATCCACACTCCGGCAACCAGGTCGGCAGTGTAGCCGATGAACCAGACGTTGGTGCCATCGTTGGTCGTGCCTGTCTTCCCTCCGGCAGGAACGCGAAAGCCCGCGCCCCAAACGCTACCGGAAGCAGTGCCGCGCCGCACGACGTCCTTCATCATGTCGACCATTATCCACGCTTCTTCGGGCGACAGCACCTGCGTCCGTGTCGGCGTCTGCTGCCAGAGAACTTCCTGGCGCGCATTCTCCACGCGCACGATCGCGTTTGACGCGGCGCGGATTCCCTGGTTGGCGAACGGTCCATAAGCGGAGATCATCTCGATAGGATACACATCCGCGGATCCGATGAAGATCGACGGATATGGCGGAATGGGCGTGGTGATCCCGAAGTTGCGCGCTTCGTTGATGATTGTCTGCTCGCCCAGCTCCATTCCCGTACGAATGGCGACGAGATTTCGGGAATCGTAGAGCCCGTGCCGCATTGTCATCGGGCCGAGAAAGCGGCCATCGTAGTTTTTAGGCGTCCAGTCCTTGCCGCCACCCTGCGGAACGCTCAGCGGTGAATCGGCAACCATGTACGACGGCGCACGGCCGTTTTGAACCGCTGCCGCGTATACGATTGGCTTGAACGCGGATCCGGGCTGCCTCAGCGCCTGCGTCGCGCGATTGAACTTTGAATCGTAGAAGTCGCGGCCGCCGACCATTGCCCGCACCGCTCCATTGCGCGGGTCAAGCGCTACGAACGCACCCTGCAAATACGGAGAGTTGCCCCCCGCTCCGCCGTCGGCGATACTGCGTGCGATATACCGCTCGTAGCTCTCGCCGGCGAATCCGCCGAACCTTCCACCCTCGATGCGTTTGAGCTGACGCTCGAGCGCCCGCTCCGCCGCGAGCTGCATGTCGAGATCGAGCGTCGTGTACACCTTGAGTCCCTGTTCGTACAGCTGGCGCCCGAACTGCTGGTCGAGCTGTTGTCGCACCCATTCCACGAAATACGGAGCGGTGTCGCCGGCATCGGTCTTGTTGGCGAGCTGCAGCGGGAATGCGCGCGCGCCGCGAGCCTCCGCATCGCTCAGGGCGCCATTGCGCCGCATCAGCTCGATCACAAGGTTGCGGCGCTCGACGGCGCGCTCCGGGTGCTTGCGGGGATTGTAGCGCTCCGGCGCTTTCGGCAGGGCGGCCAGTGTCGCGGCCTCAGCGACATTCAGATTGCGAACGGACTTTCCGAAATAGCGTTGAGACGCGGTCTCTACTCCGTGCGCGCCGTTACCGAGCGAAATCTGATTCAGATAGAGCTCGAGGATTTTTTCCTTGTCGTATTTCGCCTCGATGTCGCGGGCAACCTTTGCTTCCTTGATCTTGCGGACGAGCGTCTTCTCGCGTGAGATACGCTCCGGGAAAACATTGCGCGCCAGCTGCATGGTGATCGTGGAGAATCCCTGATCCCAGCTTCGGGACACGACGTCGCGTACCAGCGCGCCGACTACCCGGCGCCAGTCGATACCGGCGTGCGAATAGAATCGCTTGTCTTCCGTTATCACGAAGGCCTGCTTCACGACCTCCGGAATTTCGTCGAGCTTGATGAGAGTCCTGCGCTCGAGGCCCAGCTCCGCAAGGAATCGTCCATCGGCGGCGTAAATCTTCGACGTCTGTCTCGGAGTGTACTCGCCGAGCGCCTCCACCGGTGGGCACTGGCCGCCGCGGCACACCAGGGCCCATGAGCCGTAGCCGAGTCCAAGGGCAAACGCGGTTCCAAACGTAGTGGTGAGCAGCAGCGACCGAACCAGTGTCGGGTGGCGCCTGCGAAAGGTTCGTTTGGTCGTCGCCATGGAGGCTATAAGGTAATGTCAGGCGCGTGACAGCACCGCAGTGCTCTTCTATCTTGGGGCATGACGCACCTGAACGTACTGAACGAGATCGAATGGCGCGGTTTGCTTCATCAGCGCACCGATGGTCTGCCGGCGGCGCTGGCGCGCGGGCAGATCTCGGCGTACTGCGGATTCGATCCAACCGCGTCGAGTCTTCACGTCGGCAGCCTGCTGCCCGTGATGGTATTGATGCATCTCCAGCGCGGGGGGCACCGGCCTTTCGTCGTGGTGGGCGGGGGGACCGGCCTGATCGGAGACCCGAGCGGCAAGAGCGCCGAGCGGCAGCTCAACACACCCGAGGTCGTCGAAGAAAACAGCCGCGGCCTGAGAAAGCAGCTGGAGAGCTTCCTCGACTTCGAAGGGCCGAGCGCAGCGCAGATGCGGAACAATGCGGACTGGCTCCGACCCCTTGGCGCGATCGACTTCATGCGCGATGTCGGCAAGCACTTCACCGTGAATTACATGATGGCCAAGGACTCCGTGCAGATGCGCCTGGAGTCCGGAATATCGTACACCGAATTCTCGTACATGCTTCTCCAGGCGTACGATTACCGGGAGCTGTTCCTGCACGATGAAGTGACGCTTCAGATCGGTGGAAGTGACCAGTGGGGAAATATCACGGCCGGGCTGGAGCTGATCCGCAGAACGGAAGGCGGAGAGGCGCACGCGCTGACTTTTCCGCTGATGACGACGTCGGCCGGCACGAAGTTCGGGAAAACCGAATTGGGAAGCGTGTGGCTGGACCCTGAGCGTACGTCGCCTTACCGGTTTTACCAGTTCTGGATCAATGCGGAAGACGGTGATGTCGGAAAGTATCTGCGCTTCTTTACGCTATTGTCGAGGGACGAAATCGAATCACTGGAAAGTGAGTCATTGCAGCATCCCGAAGGCCGAAAGGCGCAACAAACACTGGCGCGCGAGGTCACCGCGCGAGTGCACGGAGCGGATGCCGCACGAGTTGCGGAAGATGTATCGCGCCTGCTGTTCGCCAAGGGCGACCCCGCCGCGTTGTCTACAGATACGCTCGACGCGCTGAGCCGTGAAGTGCCGTTCGTGGAAATGACGGAAATGGGAAGCGCGGTGGATGCGCTGATTGAGCTGAAGCTCGCGGCGTCGAGGGGCGCAGCGCGACGCCTCATCGAGCAGGGTGGTGTCACAGTCAACGGGCGGCGCGTCGCGTCGGTTTCGGATCCGGTCGGAGATCCGCTGGCGTCGTCGTATTATCTGATTCGAAAGGGCGCTCGCGACTACGGACTGATAAGAGTCAAAGCCGGAATAGCGCCGAAACTCATTTAGACACAGAGACCACAGAGACCACAGAAAAGGCAACAGCCGAGACTTTGGGCAAGGGTAAATTCATCTGGAGCAGCTCCAATTTCATTTTTTCTGTGGTCTCTGTGGTCTCTGTGTCTAGATCGGTTTGCTCGAGAGCCGCATCAACCCGCTCCGGCTACTCTGTAAATTCGCCCGCCCTGCGTCACGATGTAAATCTCGCCTGCGGAATCCTCGCCGAATGAGGTGACATTTCCTATCTCGGGGCCGGTGTTCCACTCTCGCCGATCCGTCGCTGCCCCGTTCTGGTAGTGAAAGCTGCGCAGCCAACCGGCGCAGTAGTCGGAGTAAAAGTAGTGTCCCTGAATCGCCGGTATTCGCTTACCCCGATAGACGAGGCCCCCCGTGACGGAGCAGGCGCCACCGGAGCGCCCGTAGGAGATCACCGGCATCTGAAGCCCGGCGCGCCTGCAATCGCTCGAGCGATAGCACTCATCACCTTCCATGATTTTCCAGCCGTAGTTGACTCCCGCGCGATTGGCCGGCACTGCGTTGATCTCTTCCTTCTCGTTTTGCCCGACGTCCGCGATGTACATGATTCCCGCTGTGCGGTCGAACGAAAAGCGCCACGGATTCCGTATTCCCGTAGCCCATATCTCCCGCCGGCCAGCGGCGCCGCTGGCAAACGGATTGTCGGACGGAATGGCATACGGGTCACCTCGATCGACATCCAGCCTCAACATTTTGCCGAGCAGCGCCCGGGGATTCTGCCCGTTGTTGTGCGGGTCGCCGCCCGATCCGCCGTCACCCATTCCGATGTGCAGCATTCCATCGGGCCCGAACATCACGAGGCCGCCGTTGTGATTCGAGTAGGGCTGCTCGATCATGATGATGAGCCGCGCCGATGCTTCGTCAGCCACGTCGGGGTTGGACGAAACCTTGAACCGCTCCACGTGGGTGTGTCCCTGGCGGTTCGTGAAATTCACATAGAAGTAGCCGTTGCGGCGATAGTCCGGATGGAACGCCATGCTGAGCAACCCCTGCTCGCCTCCACTCCGCACTCGCTCCGAAATGTCGAGAAAGGACTGCGGTAACGTCGTTCCACTCTTTACGACACGTATCCTCCCCGCCTGCTCTACCACGAACAGCCGGGAATCTCCCGACGGCGATGCGAGATGGACCGGCTCGCGGAAGCGTCCACCGAGGGCCTCGAGCCGTAGCGTGTTCCTTGCCGACTGAACCTCGCCGCCGCCGCTGATTGCAGCGCGGGCCTCACGAGGTTCGGAGTCGCGACACGCGCCAACTAGGCAAACGCCTGCGATCGCAGTCGCGATGGCCTTTCCTGCTATGCTCATATCGGCTTTCTCGGCGCACGTCGCTGTTGCTTCGGATCGAGTGCGTCGCGGAGCGCGTCACCGAGAAGGTTGAATCCAAGCACGGCCGCCCCAATCGCCATCCCCGGAAATACCGATGTCCAGGGAGCGCGGCGAAGCTGGTCCAGATCGCGTCCATCGGCGATCATCGAGCCCCAGCTGGGAGTCGGCGGCGGCACGCCAAGCCCGAGGAATGAGAGAGCGGCCTCCGCCATGATCGCGCCCGCAACGCCAAGCGTCGCCGCGATCACCACCGGCGCGATGACATTCGGAAGCACGTGCTGCAACATCACGCGCACGTCGCGCGCACCCAGCGCCCTGATCGCCTGAACGTACTCCAGCTGACGCACCACGAGCACCTGCCCGCGCACCAGTCTCGCCATGCCCGCCCAGCCGACGACCCCGATTGTCGCGAACACGACTCCCATCGATGGCTGAAAGGCGGCCACCATCGCGATCAGCAGCAGCAGCGTCGGAAACGCCAGCGTTACATCGGCCAGGCGCATCACGACTTCATCCACCCAGCGTCCGTAATAGCCGGCCAGAAGTCCGAGTGTCACCCCGAGCAACAGCGCAATTCCCTGCGATATCAATCCGACGGTCAACGACACCCGCGCACCGAATACGAGTCTCGACCAGATGTCGCGCCCCTGCACATCCGTACCCAGCCAATGGGAGCCCGATGGCCGCGAAAGAAAATCCGTGAGATCGATCTTGAGCGGGTCGTGGGTCGCAATCAGCGGCGCGCCGATCGCCGCCAGTGACATGATGACGACAACCGCAATCCCGAAGCGCGCGCGTTTATCCCCGAACAGCCTTCTCCGCTGTGCGACGTCTAACAACTGCGGGCCATCGTTCTTCTGCTACTTCTCACGCGTTGGATCCCTCAGCTCGGGTGGCGTATCCGGCGGCTGTCTGCGCCACCGGCGATGCTGCCAGAAATACTGCTCGGGAAAACGACGCACCCAGCTTTCGAGCACCTGGGTGAACCGCAGGATGATTGCGTCGACATCACGATCTGTGTTTCCCGATGCGGCCGCCTCGATCGGCTCGATGACGATTTGATACTTGCCGTCAGGCAGGCGCAGAGCGTCAACAAAGAGCACCGGAGCGTTAAATCGCAAGGCGAATACCGCTGCGCCGCGCGGAGTCTTCGCCGGCCTCCCAAAAAAAGGTACGAACGTCGACGCAAGCCCTAGAACTCCCTGATCCGCAACGAAAGCAACTGCCCGCCCTCCTCTCAGCGACCGCGGTGTGCGCCGAACCGCCTCGCGGTCGTGCACCACTGTCATGCCGAGGAGCGTCCGCGTTTCGTTCAGGTAGTCGTCGAACAGCTTGTTGGACATTCCCCGCACAATCACGTCGATCGGTACCCCTCGCGCAGCGATGTAGGCGCCGAGGAGCTCCCAGTTTCCATGATGGCCGGCGACAACCACAACTCCTTTTTTTCCGTCGATCGCGCGCTCCATGTGCTCCCAGCCGTCGACCTGCCGCACGATTCCGAGAACACCCTTCTCTCCGAGTGTAGGCAGCAACGCTGTTTCGATGCTCGACTTCCCCAGATGCTCAAACGATGCGCGCGCCATTCGGCGGATGCCTTTCACGTCGAGCTCGGGAAACGCGGCGGCGATCTGCTTTTCGACGATATCTTTCCTGATACCGAGAGGGCGATATCCCAGCGCCCCGAGACGTCCCCCGATGGATACGGCGGTATTCCAGTCGAGCGCCGACAGAGCGCGAACGAGACCCTTCAGTGCCGCGAACTCCGCGCGATGCGACAGGCTCGAAACCGGAGCCGGCTTCGACGGCGGCATCGTAGCTGTCGACGAGAGAGCTCGGCTTCGCTCAGTCACCATCGGCCCTCGCTCCAACCACATCGAGGGTGAACTGGCGCGTGTCCCTGGCGACACGATCCCAGTTGTAGTGCGTCTCGACCGCTTTTCGGCCCGCACGCCCGAACGCCGCGCGGCGGGCCGGGTCTAGAACGAAAGAGCGTATCTCGCTAGCGACTGATTCAATATCCTGCGGCGCCACGACCATTCCTGTCTCCCCGTGTCGCACGGCCGACCTCACACCACCAGAATCGCCCGCCACGACGGGCAATCCGCTCGCTGCCGCCTCGACAAACGAGATTCCGAATCCTTCCGCATTCACTTCGCTATCCACCCTCGACAGGCCGAGGTAGACGGTGGATGTCGCGTACGCCTCGGCTAGCTCGGCATCGTCGAGCGTGCCGGCAAACACCACTCTATCGACAACCCCGAGCTCAGCCGCAAGATCGCGGAGGCGCATTTCATAGTGCCCTTCACCGACGAGAATGTAGCGCAACCCGGGAAGCTCTCCCCCCAGCCTGGCGAGTGTGCGAATGCCGGTGTCCTGTCCCTTGTGCGGAACGAGCCGCGCGACGGTGATCATGAGCGGCGCATCGCCGACGTTCCAGCGCGCGCGAAGGCCGCCCGTGTCGCGGTTCGGGGAGAAAGCTTCCGGATCGGTGCCGAGGTCAAAAGCACCGACCGGTGGCATGCGCCCTACACCAACTGCGTTCATCACCTCACCCGACAACTCTGCGACCCATTTGGATGTTGCGACAATTCCCGCCGCGTTGCCAAGGAAGTGACGCGCAAAGGTTCGTTTAACGAGGCCTCGCGCCGCTTTGAGTCTCTCGCGAAGAAGGTCGCCGCCGTTCACGTAGACGAGATACGGAACTTTCCTCCCGACGCTGGCCATCTCCAGTGCGTAGCCGACGGGGCGAATGTTGCCGCAATGCAGAACGTCGACGCGGTGCAGCGAGCCTCGAAGAGAGCGGGCCCATTTGATCTGATTCGCGAACCGGTTGGCCCGGTCGAAGTGAAAAGGCTGTCGGTGTATCCGGTACGGCTCACCCGCATCGAACTGCAAAGATCCTTCGAGGCCTACCGTTGAAACTTCGACGTGATCTTCCGCGGTCGGCAGCCGGCGGCAAAGCTCCACGTGTCTTCTCGCCATGCCGCCGAGGTGGGGCCCGTAGTCCTGAGTGACGAACATGTGGTTCACAAGGACGCGCGCGGACGGGCGGCAGACACGCCAAGCGGGTTCACGTACTCCCTGCCCTCGAGAAGGTTCGCGATTCTCTGATCGTACGTGTGATTCGCGCGAACGAAGCTTTCACCGGCAACCCTCATCCGCTCGCGCGAAGCGGGGTCCGCGAGATATAGCGCGCACTGATCGAGGCACGATGCTGCGTCGTCATAAAACGCGCAGTGCTCGCCTTCGCACAGCATCGCAGCAACGCCGGGGGTGTGTTGCGCAAGATAGAACCCTCCTGCCAGCATCACCATCCACGTGCGGTCGGACGTGTAGTTCACTCCACCCGCGGCGCGCGCGGGGTTGATTCCGAGAGTGATCGACGCGCTCGAGCAGACTGCCGCGAAATCCCAGCCCTCTACGGAATGCCCATTCCAGTTCAGTGCCGCCTGCCACTGTTCCCAGCCTGGCCCCCACACTCGCAGCTTGTGTCGCGCCGCAACCTGCAACAGCAGGCGCGCCCGCTGCTCATCGTACCCTGTCCCGATGAACGCGACTTCAGATTCGAACGCCGCGTTCGGCGGAACTGGATGTATCGCCGAATCCCCTGCCGCGGGGAGAAACGCGGCAGTGAGTCCGTTGCGCCTCCATTCCGACTCGAATCCCGTGACGAAGAATATCCGGGCAAGCCGCCCGATCGTGGCGATGTGAGCGATGTCAGGGCGATCGAGGTCGGCATGCCATTGAGGATCGTGATACCACATCGCATTCGGTTTACGGTCGACGACCGATGCGACCGTATCGGGCTCGAGCGCGAGGCATTTCGACAGAAATACAAAGTCGGGTGAGAAGCGAGTCGCGCTCCGCAGAACCCTCCGCTGAGTGAGACGTCTTCCGATGAGCCGCTTCATCCGCCGGTCGTCGACGATCAGCGTTTCGTGACCAGCCCTTCGCAGCGCACGTTCCACCGCTGCTTCCATGCGCCATGGGTTGTCGCTGCCCACGATCAGAACGCGCATCGTCCCGCCTTCTCTTCGCGCGGACTGGTCAGAGTCGGCTCGCATGGCATCATCGCCGATCCCGATGATGCAGCGCCCAGAGTCGCGCGTACTTGGCCATCACGCTGGCGCCGGCAAGAGATGCGAGCACTGCCCCCGCCGCGCCGTCCATCCATCCGCCCCTGAGAACGTACATGCCCAGGAATCGCACCGGCGGCCGGCTGACGACATCGAAGGGACCAGCGCGTTTCCCCCGCTCGAAACGATCCTCCGCCCACCAGCTGCTGTATCTGTTCAGCTTCTCGAAGTACTGATCGATCGACGCGTAGGGCGAATGGACGAGCGGAGACGTCAGGTCGCCAATCGATCCGGGTGCATCGACGTGCTCGTGTACGCGGCTGGCATTGTATCGAAGCACCGATCGAAAAAGGCGAACGGGGCGATCGCGCTCCCAGCCTCCGTGACGAATCTCCCGACCGAAGAAGAAATTCCTCCGCGGAATTCGATACGCATCGTGCGTTCCATCCGCGGTGATGCTCCGTATCTCATTCGCCAACTCGAGAGAAGCACGTTCGTCGGCATCGACAACCAGAATCCATCCGCTCTCGGCGCGTGCGATCGCCGCGTTTCGCTGCTGTCCAATGGTCGTGAAGGGATTTGAGAAAACATTCGCCCCTGCCCGGAGGGCGCGGTCAACAGTGTCGTCCGTGGAATCGTTCTCTACGACAATGACTTCGCGCGCCCATCTCACGCTTTCCACGCATGGGCCGATGTTCGCCGCCTCGTCCCTGACGGCGATGACGACCGACACGTCGACGGGCTCGCCCGCGCTCACCCCCTGAAGCGAGTTCGTCCGGCGGCCAACCCGATTGCCTTCTCGAATCCGTCGATCATCGCTCCCTCGGGAAATTCGCGGCCGACACGCGCCCGCGCGGCTGCACCCATCGCGGCGCGCTGGTCATCCGCCGTCAGCAACGAGACAACCGTTGCCGCAGTGGTCGCCGCATCTTCCGCAGGCACGAGAGCACCGCTGATAAAATTCGCGACGTAGGTGTTCGCCACGCTGCCGTCTGACGCGATCACTGGAACACCGAGCGCCATCAGATCGAGAATCCCGTAGGCCGCCGTATCCGCCTCCGCTACAACCCACCCAAGCTCGGCGTCACGCATGAGAGACAGGTGATCGTCGCGCTCGCCCAGAAAACTCACCAGGTGAACGACATCGAGAGCGGCTGCCTGCATGCGGAGGTCTTCGCTGTCGGAGCCCGCACCGAAAATGATGAGCCGCAGATACTCATGCCGCGGCGCCAGCATCGACACCGTACGAATCGCCGTCGCCGCCCGTCCGCGCGACGTCGGGTCGTAGACGCAGATGATGTAGCGGAGACCTTCGGACTCGCTGCCATTGGTGGACTTTCCGGCGAGCCTGTCCGGGTAGCGGCTGACGTCGACTCCAAGCCTGGCCACTGAATGCGATGTCTTGCCGGGCTGCGATGCCGCCTTCGCTTCGTCCTCACTGGAGAAAAGATGCGTTGTGCGAGTGAGCCACGATGCAAGCTTTCCCTGCCCTCCGACGAACAACTTCGATCCCGCCGGTGTTCTGCGAATCACCGCTCCGTTCCGGCCGAGCCAGCAGGCTGTCGCGGCGATCAGATGCTCGCGATCGGTTGTCACGAAGACGACGTCGACGTCCCACCGGCGGAACATGTAGCGCAGCCGCCATGCACATCCGAACCAGGCCCCTTCACACGAGAATGGCGCAACCTCGAACGCTGCGACGTCCCGCGGTGCAACGGGGTCGCCGCCGCCGAGCTTCGAGGCGACCGCGGCGATGCGTGAAGCCGACTGCTGGACGTTGCTGTCCGGCTCCGCCAGATACGTGACGTTGTATCCCCGTGCGGCCAGTCCGCGGGCGGCGACTGCGAACGCGCGCGCGGTGCCCGACCATTCCCTGGCTCCGTGCAGAAACAGAGCTCTCACCTAAACCGCCGACGAGATCATGGAGTCACTCACAATGCCAACGCTCCCGAATTGCATCGAGTAAAGTCGATGGTATGCCCCTCGCGCCGCCAGCAGCTCGGCGTGCGTTCCTCGCTCGACGATCTCACCCCGGTCGAGAAAAAGTATCTGGTCGGCGTGCACGATCGTCGAGAGACGGTGGGCTATCACGAACACCGTACGCCCGCGCAACAATCTATCCACCGCCTCCTGAACGAGACGCTCCGACTCGGTATCGAGCGCCGACGTGGCTTCGTCGAGGATCAGGATGGGCGGATCACTGAGCAAGGCCCGTGCAATCGCGAGACGCTGCCGCTGTCCGCCGGAAAGGCGGGTGCCCCGCTCGCCCAGCATCGTCGAATAGCCGTCCGGCATGGCGGCAATGAAGGGATGCGCGTTCGCCGCACGGGCCGCGGCTTCGATCGCCTCATCCGAGTACGAGCGATCTGCCCCATAGGCGATGTTGTTGCGCACATTGTCGTTGAACAGTACGGTGTCCTGGCTGACCACTCCGGTAAGCGCTCGAAGCGCCGGCAGTCTGATCTCGCGGATGTCGACGTCATCCATCAGTATCCGGCCCGATCGCACCTCGTAGAATCTCGGAATAAGGTCCACCAGCGTCGACTTTCCAGCTCCGCTCGGACCAACCAGGGCAATGACTTCGCCCTTTCGGGCAGTGAACGACACATTGGACAGCACCGGCTCGTCGTCATAGGCGAAGGTCACGTTATCGAAGCGTATGTCGCGCTTGAACTCGGCGACTCTTCGGGTGCCGGTGTCTTCCTGAGCCTCGGATGGGGAGTCGAGAATCTCGAACAGCCTGTCCGCTGCCGCCAGCGAGACCTGCGCCGTGGTGGGAAGTTGCGACAGCTGTTTCAGCGGCTGAAGAAGACGCAGCGCATACAGAAGGAAGGCGATGAGGTCGCCGCCTGACATCGCCCGCACGACGAGCACTTCTCTGGCACCGAACCAGAGCAGAGCAACGGCTATTGCCGTTCCCAGCGCCTCCGTCACGGGTGACGCAAGGAACGACAGACGCGTAAGTCGAATCGTGCTGGATGCGTAACGGTTGCTCGCCACTGAAAACCGATTCTGCTCGATTTCTTCCGCGGCGAACGATTTGACCAGACGGATACCGCTCACGGTTTCCTGTACAACGCTCGTCATCTCGCCGTGCTGATTGCCACGGCGGCGATTGCCCGCGCGGAGCTTGCGCAGCATCGGTTGAAGAACCACCGCCAGAAGAGGCAGCAGGATCATTGCGACCAGCGTCATCTTCCACGAGATCAGAAACAGAAAAGCGATGTAGCTCAGCACGAGAGCGCCGTTCTGCAGGGATGACTGGACTATCTGCGTCAGAATGAGCCGCGTTTCCGCCGTGTCCGTGATTACGCGCGACAGGATCTGCCCCGTCTTAGTGCGCGTGAAGAACGACAGCGGAAGCTGGGTGATGTGAGCGTAAAGCGCGTTACGCAGATCCCGGGTCACCAGCTCCTGAACGCTCGCACCGAGCTGGCCGGCGATCCACACGAGGAGATTCTTCAGAATCACGATCGCCAGCACGATGAGAATCACGTTGCGCAGCGACCCCATCTTGTCCGACGGGTCCAGCATCGACCCCACAGTGCCCCTCAGCAATGCGGACAAAGCTCCCCCACCGACGTTGATCGGCGGCTGGTCGAACAGCGTGTTGAGGAACGGAATCAGCAGGGCGAGCGAAAAAGCCTCGAGCACCGCGCCGCCGATGTTGCCAGCAATCGCGCCGGTCATGCGCCAGCCATGTGGCCGGATGTACGGCAACAGGCGGCGGTACACCGACACCTACGCTCTCGGGGTCAGCAGCGCGAGAGGGAGAATCACTTCCTCCGGCGTTACGCCGCCGTGCAGAAACGACCCGCGGTAGCGGCTCTGATACTCACGCAGCTTCGTCGGATAGACGAAGAAGCAGTCGTTGGTTGCGAGCAACGTGTTGCCGCCGGGTCCTCTCCGTGGCAAACGCAGGTCATCCTCGTTCGTGAACATCAGCGCCTGTTCGGGACGCTCCGCGCGCAGATCCTCTCCGAACTTGTAGCGAAGGTTGGCGGTGGCGTCGCGCTTGGCGAAGACCGTTGCGGGGGTGTTGCAGTGTATCGAGCCGTGGTCGGTCGTCAGCAGCACCGAGATTTTCCGCCGCGAGGCTTCCTTCAGAACGCTGAGCAAGGCCGAGCGCTGGAACCACTGGCGGGTGATCTGTCTGAGGGCGATCTCATCGCGCGCAACTTCGTAGAGGATCTGCGATTCGCTGCGGCCGTGCGTCAGGAGATCAACGAAGTTGAAGACGAACGCGCTCACGCCCTCCTTGCCGATCGCGGTGCCAAGGTGCCGCTCCAGCTCGTCGGAGTTGTTGGCGGTGGAGATCTTCTGGTATCGCACCGGAGTCGGACCGCAGAGCTCCGTGAGATGATTCTCGAGCAGCTCTTTCTCATGGGCGTTGAGCGATTCGTCTTCGCGGTCGGAATTCCCCCACCAGTCCGGAAGACGCGCAGCGATCTCGCCCGGGAAGAGCCCGCTGAAGAGAGCGTTGCGCGAGTACGGCGTCGCGGTCGGAAGAACGGCGAAGTAATGAGTGGTCTCGACGTCAAAGTACGGAGCCAGCAGCGGCTCCAGGACTCTCCATTGATCGAGTCGAAGGCAATCCACGACGACGAAGACGGCGGCGCGGTCGCGCTGAAGTATCGGCAGCAGGAACTCGCTGACAACGTCGATCGACAGCGGCGGCCGGTTGCCCTCCAGGTCCTTGAGCCAGGCGGGATACTCGGTCTTCATGTAGGCGGCGAACTCCCGGTGCATGTCGGGATAGAGACCGCGCAGCGAATCGTAGAGTCCCATCTCACCGGCAGCCGCGAGGTCCACGTCCCATCGCATCAGCTCATCGAAGCGGTCGATCCATCCGCGCCAATCGAGATTTCGATCGCGCTCCAGCTCGATGGCCCGGAAGCGCTCGACGAACCGCCGTGCAATGGCCTGCTGCCTGATTCTCGGACCCTCGAGAATCTGGGTGACGATGCTCAGAACCTGCCGGGGATTGATCGGCTTGACGAGATAGTCGCGGATGTTCGCGCCGATGGCTTCCTTGAGCGTTGCGTCCTCTTCGCTCTTCGTGACCATCACCACGGGAAGATTGGGCGCGATGTCGCGGAC
>Ga0136617_10001196_pt1 | contig 22797 bp, 19 predicted proteins | sample AntDrymUQ3222106_2_FD_129672 | JGI IMG/M metagenome (GOLD analysis project Ga0136617, IMG submission 129672) | Polar desert sand microbial communities from Dry Valleys, Antarctica - metaG UQ322 (21.06) | ecosystem: Environmental > Terrestrial > Soil > Desert | place: Antarctica: Dry Valley...
ACCCCCTGACCACTCCCGTCGTCGTGGTCGCCGTCGGCGGGTGGTCGAGCCGCACGATCGGGTGGTCGAGTCCGCACCGTCGGGTGGGCCGCACGGCCTTTTCGGGCGGTGGCCAGAATGCGCCCGGTCACTGGGGCGGCGCGTCGGTTTATCGGGACGAGCGTGTGCCCAGTCACCGAGGCGGCCCGATAAACCGCCGCGGCCAAGCCCCTTTACGTTCCCTTGGCACATCCTGGCCACCGCCCGAAAAGGCTGCCGGTTACACCCGGGCGGCACTCCGGTGGTGGCGGCGCTGAGCGACCGCATCCTTGAAGAAGAGCGCTCCGCTCCACACGGTCGCGGCGACCGCCGCCCCCATCAGCACGACCGCGACCCACCACAGCACGCCGGTGACGTCCCCCAGAGTCCCCTCGAAGTCGCGCAACGGCAGCACGAGTCCGCCGAGCGCACCGGTCTGCAGCACGGTCTTGACCTTGCCGCCGACCTTGGCGGCGATCACGACGTGCTTGGCCACCGAGAGCCGCATGAGAGTGACGCTCCACTCGCGCAGGAGTACGACGATCGTCACCCACCACCACAGCTCACCAATGATCGACAAGCCGATGAAAGCCATCCCGGTGATCGCCTTGTCCGCGATCGGGTCGGCGATCTTGCCGAAGTTGGTCTCCAGGTTGTGCTTGCGGGCGAGGTCCCCGTCGATCTTGTCGGTGATCATCGCGAACGCGAAGATCGCGCACGCCACGCAGCGCCACAGCACCGACTCACCGTCGGCGGCGAGCAACGCCCACCCGAAGAAGGGGACGAGCACGATCCGCAGCGTGGTCAGCGCGTTGGGGACATTCCAGTTGCTGCCCGGGACCGGATCGGCAGGGGTCGACACGCTGCCCACCCTATGCGTCGGACGAGTCCGGAATACCGCGAGCGAGCAGATCGACGCCGACCGAACCGTTCACGACGGCTCGCACGATGTCGCCCGGGTGGGTGCCCGCAGCGATCCCGGTCACCGTCGTCGACCCGTCGACCTCCGGCCCTTGGTGCGCGGCCCGCCCCTCGGCGCGGTCACCGCCCAGCAGGTCCTCCACGAGCACGTCGAGGACCTCACCGTGTCGCTCCTCGGCGCGCTGCGCGGTGAGCTCCTCGACCAAACCAGTCACCAGCTCGGCTCGCTCCCGGATCACGTCCTCATCGAGCTTGTCGTCGTACGACGCCGCCTCCGTGCCGTCCTCGTCGGAGTAACCGAAGACGCCGACCGCGTCGAGGCGGGCGGACTCCAAGAACTCACAGAGCTGGCCCAGGTCTGCCTCGGTCTCACCGGGGAACCCGACGATCACGTTCGACCGGACCCCCGCCGTTGGCGCAAGCGCGCGCACCTGCTGGAGGAGGGCCAGGAAGCTCTCCCGGTCTCCGAAGCGCCGCATTCGCCGGAGCAAGGGTGCGGACGCGTGCTGGAAGGACAGGTCGAAGTAGGCTGCCACACCCTCAGTGCCCGCGATCGTCTCGACCAGGCTCGGGCGGGTCTCCGCCGGCTGCAGGTAGGAGACCCGCACGCGCTCGATCCCCTCGACGGCCGCCAGCTCGGGCAGCAGCGTCTCGAGCAGCCGCAGGTCTCCGAGGTCCTTGCCGTACGACGTGGAGTTCTCGCTGACCAGGAACAGCTCCTTGACACCCTCACCGGCAAGCCATCGTGCCTCACCGAGGACGTCGCCGGGCCGTCGCGACAGGTAGGAACCACGGAAGCTGGGGATCGCGCAGAACGAGCAGCGTCGGTCGCAGCCGCTGGCCAGCTTCAGCGGCGCCACCGGCCCACCGTCGAGACGACGGCGCACCACACGTGGGCCACTGGCCGGGACTCCCTCGGATGGCAGATCGGGCGGCGCGATCGCATGACCTGGGACCACGACGCTGCCATCGGAAGACCGTGCAGCAGGTGAGATCGACAGCAGGGTGCGCCGGTCCCTCGGGGTGTGAGGGATGTGCTGCTCGCCGTCGATGATCGAGCGGAGCCTCCCGGCGATGTCGGGGTAGTCGTCGAAGCCCAGCACGGCATCTGCCTCGGGCAGAGACTCGGCGAGGTCGTTCCCGTAGCGCTCGGCCAGGCAGCCCACAGCGACGACCGCGCGGGTCGTACTATCCCCGCCCTTCAGGTCCGCAGCCGCCAGCAAGGTGTCGACCGAGTCCTTCTTCGCCGCCTCCACGAAGCCGCAGGTGTTCACCACCACTGCCTCGGCGTCAGCCGCGTCCGACACGAGCCGGAACCCCCCTGCCTCGAGCCGCCCGGCGAGCTCCTCGGAGTCCACCTCGTTGCGTGCGCAGCCGAGCGTCACCAGCGCCACGCTGGTGAGTTCGTCAGGGGCTGACGCAGGTTTCGAGGTCTCGGCAGAGGTCGTCATCGTCAGTGTCGAGTATGACGGCCACGTGCAAGAACCTCCGGGTTCTGGGTCGTCGTCGGCTGTGAAAGCATCACCGCATGAAGATCACACGACAGGTCATCGTGTTCGATGCGGCCGATATGAATGCCGAGAGCAGCTTCTGGGCAGGGCTTCTGGGCGGCAATGTCAACGCTGACGACGACTGGCACAGCGTGATGGTCGAAGGTGAGACGCGCATCGGGGTCCAGCTGGCGCCGAACCACGCGCCACCCGAGTGGCCCGACGGGACGCCGCAGCAGATGCACCTCGACCTGTACGTCGACGACCTCGAGGCCGCGCACGACGAGGCGACCTCGCTGGGCGCGAAGCTGCTACAACCGGCCGACGACCCTCACGCCGCCGAGGGTTTCCAGGTCTACGCGGATCCCGCCGGTCATCCGTTCTGCCTGTGCTGGGGCTGACTCAGCGGAAGGTGCGCTCTCCTGGCCTGCCGAGGACCCCGAGGACACCTCTGTCCTGATCGCGGACCATGATCTCGACGCCGCCGCCGTCGTCGGCGCGCACTCGCACCGGCGGAGCCGCCCGCAACTGCTTGCGCTGGCCCAGGAGCAGGTTTCCACTGAAGACGACCTTGCCGTCGCCGTTGCGGACCACGACGCGGCTGGCGGCACGGGAGGCAATGAGCGTGACCGGCAGGGGCTTGGCCACCGGCACGCTCGGCTTCGGCTCGGGGTCGCTCTCCAGGCCGGCCGAGCCGTTCAGCACCGGAGTCGGGTTCTGCACCAGCTCGGCGGGCTCGGCGGAGAAGAACCTGACCACCCCCCAGACGAGGAGCAGGCAGAGCACCACGCCGATCAACAGGCCCCAGTTGGGGCCCCCCATCCCACCACGCATGTTGTTGCGCATCCCGGTCGCGAGCTCCGCCTCGAACACCCGGCGGGCGTTCACCGGAGCGGTGGCGTAGCGAGACTCGAAGCCAGCCAGCCACGGCGTGCCGTCCTGGCCGAGCACGCGCGCCAGGGTCCGCAGGTGTCCCCGGGCGTAGAAGTCTCCGCCACACGGGTCGAAGTCATCGACCTCGATCGCCTCGATGACATGCGGCCGGATCCGCGTCCGGTCCGCGAGCTCGTCGACGGAGAGCCCGAGGCGGTTCCGCGCCGCCATCACCTCCGGCCCGATCAGCGGGTCGTAGGCGGGCTCGGTGACGAAGTCGTCGATGACCAACGGCTCCACGGCCTCGCCCGGCTTCGCGATCGGCAGCACCCGCGAGGACATCGGAGCCTTCCCCAGGTCCGCATCACGACCTGCCTGGAGGGCCACCGGGTTGGCTGCGTTCGCCGGCGTGTCTCGGGTGATCTCCGCCCGCAGTGCCCGCCGTGTCTCCCGCAACGGGACGGGCCGCACGGAGTCCAGCGTCTCGCTGGTTTCGCCGGTCTTGTTCAGGGAGTCCTGGGCGGGGGGTACGTCGACCACCTCGCCGTCGACCTCTACCTCGGGTCGGCGGCTCTTGCGGACACGGGAGACGATCAGCCCGATCCCACCGAGGCGACGCCGTCGCGAGGCCCGCTGCCTCGCGACGACCCGCTTCGCCTCATGCTCCTGCTGGACCTCCCGCGCTGCCGGCTCCGCACGTGACTCGTCCCGCTGGTGGGGGATGCCGGCCGCGGTTCCGATCTCGGTCTCGAGCGGTGTCGCGGCCTGGGTCTCAGGCTGGGTCTCAGGCTGGGTCTCTGGTGGGGAAGCATGACGTTGCAGGGGCAGCCGGTCCAGGATGCTTCGCCGGCTCGTGGCACGCTCGGGCGCCGGCCCGGTGCCGTGAGCCGTGTCGTGAGCCATGTCGGTGGTCGCTGCCGTGGTCGCCGCCGTGGTCGACCCCGGAGCCGGTCCCGTGGCTGACGGCTGCGTCGCCGGCTGCGTCGATGACTGGGCGGCGGGCACCGGGGCCACCTCGACCACCTCGGCCAGGCCGCGGCAGAGGATCTCGATCTGGTCGGCCACCCGGTGCATGTCACTCGTACGCGCCACGCCCTGGTGACCGGCTTCCGCGCCAGGTCCGCCGGCATCCTCGCCGCCCACGACCGGGTCGGCGCTGGTGGATACGCGCGTGGTGAAGCCGACCGGCACGGCGAGCGGGGCGCCGTACAGCTTCTGGTTCAGGCCGGCGTGCCGCTTGGCCTTGCCCTCGAGCCCCTCGACCGCGCGGCCCTGGCTGTGCGGCACGAAGACCAGCCGCCCGTCACGCAGCGGGTTGCGCTGGGGGTGCACCCTGACCTGTCCGATCGCGTCCCACGGCAACCCCCGCCACTCGTCGCCGAGCCGGATCCGCACGCCGAGGTCGTCTGCCATCGCCAACGGGGTGCGCGCGTCGACCAGCGCGGTCAGGTAGTAGCCGGCGACCAATGCCATCACCGCGCACAACGACCAGTCCAACGGTGTCATCGTCTGCGATGCGCGCCACAGGTAGGCGATGGCGACCGCGGATGCAGCGGCGCCGATCAGTGCGGCCAGACCTGCGCGGCGGCGCACCACCACGGGTGAGCCGGCGAGCACGGTGTCGCCGTCCTCGCCGTCGGTGACGTCCTCGGACTCGTCACGAGGCGTGGAAAAGAGAGCGCTCACGGTTCTCCTTGCAAGGTGGCGATGACTTCATCGAGGTCGTCGGGTTTGATCAGGACGTCGCGTGGCTTGGAGCCCTCGCTCGGGCCGACGACGCCGCGGCTCTCCAGGATGTCCATCAGCCGCCCTGCCTTGGCGAAACCGACCCGCAGCTTGCGCTGCAGCATCGAGGTGGAGCCGAACTGGGTCGACACGACCAGCTCGAGCGCGGCCACGACCAGCTCCATGTCGTCGCCGATGTCGTCGTCCAGCTCGCGCCGGGCCTGCTGGGGTGCGGTCACATCGTCGCGGTAGGTCGGGGCGAGCTGCTCCTTGCAGTGCTGCACGACCTGGTGCACCTCGGACTCGGTCACCCACGAGCCCTGCACACGCACGGCTTTCCCGGCGCCCATCGGCAGGAACAGCCCGTCGCCCTGCCCGACCAGCTTCTCGGCGCCCGGCTGGTCGAGGATCACCCGGCTGTCGGCGAGCGAGGAGGTCGCGAAGGACAGCCGCGAGGGCACGTTGGCCTTGATCAGGCCGGTCACCACGTCGACACTCGGGCGCTGCGTCGCGAGGATCAGGTGGATGCCCGCCGCTCGGGCGAGCTGGGTGATCCGGACGACTGCGTCCTCGACGTCGCGTGGGGCGATCATCATCAGGTCCGCGAGCTCGTCGACCACGACCATCAGATAGGGGTATGGCGAGAGGACTCGGTCGCTTCCAGCGGGCACCTTGACCTTCCCGCCGCGAACCGCTCGGTTGAAGTCGTCGACGTGACGGAAGCCATAGGTGGCCAGGTCGTCGTACCGCATGTCCATCTCGCGCACCACCCACGCGAGTGCCTCGGCCGCCTTCTTCGGGCTCGTGATGATCGGGGTGATCAGGTGCGGCACGCCCTCGTAGTGGTTGAGCTCGACTCGCTTCGGGTCGATCAGGATCATCCGCACCTCGTCCGGCGTTGCCCGCATCAGAATCGAGGTGATCGTGGCGTTCACGAAGCTCGACTTGCCGGAACCGGTGGCACCCGCGACCAGGAGGTGCGGCATCTTCGCCATGTTCGCGACCACGAACCCGCCCTCGACGTCCTTGCCCAGGCCCACGACCATCGGGTGGTGGTCGTTGCGAGCGGTGCCGCTGCGCAGCACGTCGCCGAGCGAGACGATCTCCTTGTCGGTGTTCGGGATCTCGATGCCGATCGCCGACTTCCCGGGGATCGGGGAAAGGATGCGCACGTCGGCGCTGGCCACCGCATAGGCGATGTTCCGGCCGAGCGCTGTCACCTTCTCCACCTTGACCGCCTGGCCCAGCTCGACCTCGTAACGGGTGACGGTCGGCCCTCGCATGTAGCCGGTCACCTGTGCGTCGATGTCGAACTGCTCGAGCACCCCGGTCAGCCGGCCCACCACGGCGTCGGAGGCCTTCGATCGCGCTTTGTGCACACTGCCCGACTTGAGCACCTCGTTGCCGGGGAGCGTGTAGGTGATGTCACCGGAGAGCGCTAGCTGCTCGACCCGGACCGGCAGCGGGGTGTGCGGCGGCGGCTCCAGCTCGGCCTTGCCGCCGCCGCCGCCGCCGGCGTCCGCTCGCTCGGTCGCGCCATCCCGGTCACGCTTGCCCAGCTCGCGGCCCTCGAGCACCGGGCTGTCGTAGGCGGGCCGACCCGACTCTGTGTCGAGGTTCCCGCCCTTGCCGCCTTCACGCCCACCGCCGCCGAGCATGCTGGCCACACGACGCCGGGGCCGGGTGCGCTGCAGCGGGATAGTGGGACCGTCCTCGTCCGCGGCGTCCTTCTCCTCGGGCGCCGTACGACGTCCGAGCACCCAGTCGCGCGCCTCGGCCAGCCGCGAGGGGATCTTGTAGACCGGAGTGGCGGTGATCACCAGCAGCCCGAACGCCGCGAGCAGGACGAGCAGGGGTACGACGACATAGGTGCTGCGCAGCAGGTCCATCAGCAGAGACGCCACCACGAAGCCCAGAGCGCCCCCGGCCTGCTGCAGCGGCTCGGTGTCGCCCAGCCGAGGCCTCGGCATCCCGTTGCCGACGTGCACCAGACCGAGCACCCCGAAGAGCAGGGCGGACCAACCGATCACCTGACGCCCGGCCGGACCGTTGCGCTCCGGGTTGCGCATGTTCCGCCAGGCGACGACGCACAGCAGCACCGGCACCAGCCAGGCAAGGAGTCCGACGGAGCCTGCGACGACGGTGCGAATCCCTGCCCCGATCTGGCCGGGGAGCTGCCACCAGACCGCGGCTGCGGTAACCACGGCCAGCCCGATCAGCAGCAGGCCGGCTCCGTCACGACGGTGCTCGGGGTCGAGGTCGCGGGCGGTGTGTCCGATGCTGCGCACGCTCGCCCCGACCAGGTGTGCCACGCCCGCCCAGGTGCCCTGGATCGCGCGCCAGACCTGGGCCATCAGGGCAGCGAACATCCGCGCGAGAGGACCGGGCCCGTTGCGGACCGCCCTCGGCGCCGGTCGCTTCTTGGACTTGCCGCGATCCGTGGTCCGACTGCTGCTGCGGCTCGGCGAGGACTTCCGTGGGGAACCGCCACCGGACGACCGGGTCCTCGACGCAGCAGTACTCTTCGCGCTGCTTCTCGAGCGCGTGCTCCTGCCCCGCGACGCCGGCGGGGAAGACGTACGGGTCGCCATGCTCCGAGACTAGGCGAACACCCCACCAGTCCCACGCGTCACACGCCGGTCGAGCGGAGGCCGAAATGCGCGCCTTGTCCCGCCCCGGTTCGACCCCTTGTCCCTCACTCGGTGCATCAGGCACCGGTCGCGGCCCCTGAGGGTGACCCTCGCACCGAGTGAGGCGGATGGCTCGATCTGGCTGCGCCTTAGCCCGTCGCAGCCGGCCGTTGCGCATAGGCGGGCTGCCCGCGGGTGGGGAGCCGGTCGAGCACCCGATGTTCATTGTCCCGGAAGCGGGGTTGGTAGTGGGTGAAGAAGACCTTGGCCACCAGGTCACGCCGGCTGCGCACCCCGGTCTTGTCGAAGATGCCCTTGAGGTGTTGCTGCACCGTGTGCGCCGACACCACGAGCTCGTCCGCGATCTGCGCGGTCGACCGGCCCCGTAGCACGAGTCGGGTGACGTCCTGCTCCCGGTCGGTCAGGCCGTGGGCCGACATCAGCAGCGGATAGATCCGGGCCGGGTGGGCAGGCTCGACGATAACCGTGGCTCGGGGTCGTCCACCGGGGGCCAGGACTGCACCATGGAGCATGACCCAGCGGCCGGCGCGCGAGCGCACCCGTGCCGTCGCGGCCTCGTCAGCCCAATCGGACTCGCCGCTGAAGCGCAGGGCCGTGACGGCTACAGACTGGACCGCCGACGGCAACCGGCCCCTAGCCGGGTCGCCGTCGGGAAGCTCGGACAGCCACCGGGCCGCGCCCGGAGTCGATGACTCGAGTTCCCCGCGCTCATCCACAATCAGGAGGCAGGGACCGTCCGGCCAATCGGGGTCGGTCGCCTCACCGAAGACAAGCGCCCGCCGCGCGCCCTCGGCAAGGTGCGGCGACACGGCGGTCAGAAACGCCTTCTCCGACTCGTCGAACATCGCCGACCCCGGCTCCCGATACAGTCCCAGGGCCCCCCAGACCTCACCGGTCCGAGTGCGCAAGGCGGCGATCAGCTCTTGATCGCCCCCCATCTTGATGTTCTCCTGCCACCGCAGCGTGCCCGAGGGATCCCCGTCCGTCGCCTCGTGGAGTGTGGAGATCCCGGAGGACGAGCGGGCCACCTCGACCAGCGTGTGCAGATCGTCCCCGAGGTACTCACCGGCTAGCCACTCCTGAGGGAACTCCTCGAGCTCGTCATTGAAGTGGCTGGTGATCAGCAGAGAGGAAGGATCGAGGGTGTACCAACACGGAGACCAGTAGTGGGGCACAACCCTGCGAAGGACCTCGTTGACCTCCCGCCAATAGAGTGCGAGGTCTGTCGATGAGCGAGTCAGTTGGACGACCTTGCCCAACGCTCGCTCATGCGTCGCCGCGTCCACACCAGCGACCCTACTTGTGCCCATGCCGTGACGGTTACCACAAATCTGGCATGGTCACCGGCGACCTACCCACTTAGTCTCGGACGACGGGATGCTGCGAGAGATCGAGAGCCGGTGGCAATGACTGAACGAGCACGGGTCCTCCGACCCCACGAAGGTCGCGTGGAACCCGGCCCCGGACAGGTGACAGACCGATTCATGATCGACGGCGACGACACTGGGGGACGGTTCGCCCTGGTGCAGCATCTGTTCGCTCCACGTGCGCTCGCTGCTCCGCTGCACCGCCACCACAAGGAGGACGAGTACACATTTGTCCTCACCGGCTCGATCGGTGCGGTGCTCGGGGATGAGGAGGCCGTTGCCCATCCCGGTGACCTGATCTTCAAACCGCGTGGTCAGTGGCACACGTTCTGGAACGCGACCGACGAGCCTGCCGCTGTGCTGGAGATCATCTCGGCCGCAGGCCTCGAGAAGTTCTTCCGCTGGCTGGGCGAGCAGACTGAACCGCCGAGCTCCGAGCTACTGGCAGAGGTTGCGACGCCGTACCACTGCGACGTCGATATGGAAGGCACCGTGCCGATCGTCGAGCGCCATGGTCTGGCCCCCTTCTAGGAGACTGCCGATCAGGCCTCGAGGACAACGGGGATGATCATCGGCCGGCGACGGTGCTTGTTCGAGACCCACCGGCCGACCACACGGCGGATCGTCTGCTGCAGCTCGCGGCTGTCGTCGACCCCGTCGGCCACCGCTCGGTCGAGGGCGGCCACGAGGTCGGGGATGATCTCGTCGAAGGTCGCGTCGTCCTCCACGAACCCACGAGCGTGGATCTCCGGCCCGCCCGAGACCTTGCCGGTGACCGAGTCGATCACCACCATCACTGAGATGAACCCCTCCTCGCCCAGGATCCGGCGGTCCTTTAGCGAGGTCTCGGTCACGTCCCCGACCGAGGACCCGTCCACGAACACGTAGCCGCAGTCGACCTTGCCCGCGACCTTCGCCACGCCCTTGACGAGATCGACCACCACGCCGTCCTCGGCGAGCAGGACACGGTCGGCGGGCACACCAGTCTGCCGAGCCAGCGCGCCGTTGGCGATCATGTGCCTGATCTCGCCGTGCACCGGCAGCACGTTGCGCGGCTGCACGATGTTGTAGCAGTAGAGCAGCTCGCCCGCCGACGCGTGACCCGAGACGTGCACGAGCGAGTTGCCCTTGTGCACCACGTTGGCACCCCAGCGCGAGAGCCCGTTGATCACCCGGTAGACGGCGTTCTCGTTGCCAGGGATCAGGGACGAGGCGAGTACGACGGTGTCGCCCTTCTCGATATGCACGAAGTTGTGGTTGCGTTGCGCGATCCGCGACAGCGCGGACAGTGGCTCGCCCTGCGAACCGGTCGAGATCAGCACGATCTTGTGTGGTGGGTAGTCGCCGATCTCCTTGGAGTCGACCAGAGTGTTCGGCGGCACGCGAAGGTAACCCAGGTCGCGGGCGATCGCCATGTTGCGGATCATCGAGCGGCCGACGTAGGCAACCTTCCGGCCGTTCGCCACCGACACGTCCATCACCTGCTGCACCCGGTGCACATGGGAGGCGAAGCACGCCACGATGACCCGTTGGCTGCTCTGGTGGAACACCTGCTCGAGCACCGGCGTGATGTCGCGTTCAGGAGTGTTGAAGCCGGGAACCTCTGCGTTGGTCGAGTCCACGAGGAAGAGGTCGACGCCTTCCTGCCCCAGTCGAGCGAATGCGCGCAAGTCGGTGATCCGGCCGTCGAGCGGCAGCTGGTCCATCTTGAAGTCACCGGTGTGCAGCACCATCCCCGCGCCGGTGCGGATCGCGACCGCCAGGGCATCGGGGATCGAGTGGTTGACCGCGACGAACTCGAGGGAGAACGGGCCGAAGGAGATCGTGTCGCCCTCGCTGACCTCGTGGTGCACGGTCTCCTTGAGCCGGTGCTCCCGCAGCTTCGAGGTGAGCAGGGCAAGGGTGAGCCGCGACCCCACCAGAGGGATGTCACCGCGCTCACGCAGCAGGTACGGCACCGCGCCGATGTGGTCCTCGTGGCCGTGGGTCAGCACGAGCGCCTCGATGTCGTCTAGCCGGTCCCGGATGGGGTCGAAGTCGGGCAGGATCAGGTCGACACCCGGGTGATGGTCCTCCGGGAAGAGCACGCCGCAGTCCACGACGAGCAGGCGGCCGGCGTACTCGAAGACCGTCATGTTGCGGCCGATCTCGCCGAGCCCGCCGAGCGGGATCACCCGCAGCCCCTTCTTCGCCAGCGGGCCGGGCGCGTTCAGCTCGGGATGCGGGTGGCTCACGCGCTGTCCGGACGGTCGAGCCTGTCGAGACCACCACTGTCAGCCTCGCCTACCAGTCCCGCTCCCGTCATCGCGACTCGAAGGTCGGCGACGAGGTCGTCGGGTGCCGCGACGAGCGGCAGGCGCACCGTGCGGTTCGGGAGTACGCCGAGCAGCTGCATCGCCGCCTTCGCCATCGCAGCCCCCGGGGCCCGTGTCATGACGGCCTCGACCACGGGCGCGAGTCGGCGGTACAGACCCAGAGCCGTGCCGAGGTCCCCCTGCTCCACGGCGGACGCCATGGCGGCGTACTCTCGCCCGGCGACGTGGCCGACCACGGACACGACGCCCGAGCCGCCGTGGGTGAGCCAGCCGAGGTTGAGGACGTCGTCGCCGGAGTAGTAGGCGAGCCCGGTGTCCGCCATGATCCGCACGCCGCGCGGCAGGTCGCCGACAGCGTCCTTGACCGCGACGATCCGCTCGTGTCGGGCAACGCGGTGGTAGGTGTCCTCGGCGATCCCGAGACCGGTGCGGCCGGGGATGTCGTAGAGCATCACCGGCAGGCCGCTTGCATTCGCGACGGTCTCGAAGTGCGCAGCGACACCTTCCTGCGACGGCTTGCTGTAGTACGGCGTCACCAGGAGGAGGGCGTCCGCGCCGATTTTCTCGGCCTGCTCCGCGCGCTCGACGGAGTGCGCGGTGTTGTTGGTGCCGACCCCCGCGACCACGTGCACCCGGTCACCGACGGCGTCCACCACCGCCCGAAGGATCCGGCCGTTCTCCTCGACGGTGGTCGTGGGCGACTCGCCGGTCGTGCCGGAGACGACCACGCCGTCGTGACCGGTCCCGGCGAGGTGTTCGGCGACCCGAGCCGTGCCCTTGAGGTCGACCGAGCCGTCATCGGCGAAGGCCGTCACCATGGCGGTCAGCACCCGGCCGAACGGCGCAGGTCCCAGCGTGGCGGCGGTCATGGTCTCAGGCTAGCGCCCCGCGCACGAAATACCGTGCGCTTCGCGCACACATGGCACGCACCTCGCGGCGTTGCCGTCGCTCGCTAGACAAGCGGGTATGGCTTCGCTCCGGCGCCTTGCGATGCACGCACCCTGAGCACGCGAAACGTAACGCTATCTCGTACGCGGGGCACTAGTGCGTGGACGGCGCCGTCGCGCGTAGCGGACGAACGCGTAACCGTCGTGGTCCTCCCGAGCGGTCTCGTCCCACGCGTCACTGTCGAAGTCCGGGTAGTGGGCGTCCCCCTCCGGCGTCCCGCGCACCTCGGTGAGGACCTGCTCGTCGGCCGCCGCGATCGTCGCCGCGTAGACCTCGGCACCACCGATCACCATCACGTTGCCCTCGAGCGAGCCAGCCTTGGCGAATGCCTCCTCGATGCTGTGCGCGACCAGGACACCATCGGCGGACCAGTCCGGCTGGCGGGTCACGACCACGTTCGCCCGATCGGGCAGCGGCTTCCCGATGCTCTCGTAGGTCCTGCGACCCATGAGCACGGTGTGGCCGGTGGTGGTCGCCCGAAAGTGGCGCAGGTCCTCCGGGATCCGCCACGGCAGCTCCCCACCGTTGCCGATCACCCCGTTGTCGGCCACCGCCGCAACGAGTACGACGCGCTTCCCAGCGGAGTCGCTCATACGGCGATGGGGGCCTTGATCCCCGGATGTGGGTCGTAGCCGTCGACGACGATGTGCTCGAGATCGAATGCGTCGATCTCGGTGACACTCGGGTCCAGCCGAAGGGTCGGCAACGGCCGCGGGTCGCGGGAGAGCTGGAGCCGCGCCTGGTCGAGATGGTTGGAGTAGAGATGTGCGTCGCCGAGGGTGTGCACGAAGTCGCCCACCTCGAGTCCGGTGACCTGGGCGACCATGTGGGTCAGCAACGCGTAGGAGGCGATGTTGAACGGCACGCCGAGGAAGACATCGGCGGAACGCTGGTAGAGCTGGCAGCTGAGCCGACCGCCGGAATCGGAGGGGGCGACGTAGAACTGGAACATCGCGTGACACGGAGCCAGCGCCATCCGCGGGATGTCGGCGACGTTCCACGCGGACACGAGGTGGCGCCGGGAGTCGGGGTCGGTCCGGATCGCCTCCACGACGTTCCTCAGCTGGTCGACATGCCCGCCGTCAGGAGTCGGCCACGAGCGCCACTGGTATCCGTAGACCGGCCCGAGGTCGCCGTTCTGGTCGGCCCACTCGTCCCAGATGGACACCCCGCGGTCCTGGAGCCACTTGATGTTGGTCTCCCCGCGGAGGAACCACAGCAGCTCGGCGAAGACAGAGCGCGTGTGCACCTTCTTCGTGGTCACCAGAGGGAAGCCTTCACCGAGGTCGAACCGCATCTGGTGTCCGAAGACACTGAGCGTCCCGGTGCCGGTCCGGTCGCCCTTCACCGCGCCTTGCTCGAGGGTGCGCCGGAGAAGGTCGAGGTACTGGTGCACGCGCCTCAACCTAGCAGCGGACACCCACCCGGAATGGCAGGCTGCGGTGTGGTTCGATCGGTGGCGTGGGCATCGACTTCCGGGGGTCGTCACGTCCGACGCTGGGCGTGGAGTGGGAGTTCGCCCTCGTCGACAGGACCACCCGCGACCTCTCCAACACGGCCGCGAGCCTGTTCGAGAGCGTGCGCGACAGGGCTGGGTCGGAGAACCCCAAGCTGCACAGCGAGCTGCTCCTCAACACCGTCGAGGTGGTCACCGGGGTGTGCGAGAACGTCCACGAGGCGATGGCCGACCTGCGCGAGACCCTGGCCGTCGTACGTCGGTCCGCCGCGGAGCTGGGAGTGGACCTCTACTCGGCCGGCACACACCCCTTCGGGCAGTGGAACCGCCAGCAGCTGACCCCGGGCCATCGTTACGAGGAGCTGATCGAGCGCACCCAGTGGTGGGGCCGGCAGATGCTCGTGTGGGGGGTGCACGTGCACGTCGGGGTGAAGCGCCGTGAGCACGTCTTCCCGATCCTCTCCTCGCTGCTGAACCAGTTCCCACACCTGCAGGCGCTGTCCGCGTCGTCGCCGATCTGGGCTGGCACGGACACCGGCTACGCGAGCAACCGGTCGATGATGTTCCAGCAGCTGCCCACGGCCGGTCTTCCGTTCCAGTTCGAGAGCTGGGAGGAGTTCGAGTCCTACGTCGCCGACCAGCGCAAGACCGGCGTAATCGAGCATCTCAACGACATCCGCTGGGACGTGCGCCCCTCGCCTGATCTCGGCACGGTCGAGGTGCGGATCTGTGACGGGGTCTCGAACCTCCGCGAGCTGCAAGCGCTCGTGGCGCTCACCCACTGTCTGGTCACCGACCTGGAGCAGCGACTCGAGTCGGGCGAGACGCTGCCGGTGATGCCGCCCTGGCATGTCCAGGAGAACAAGTGGCGCGCGGCTCGTTACGGACTCGACGCGGAGATCATCCTGGACGCCGCGAGCAACGAGCGGCTCGTCACCGAGGACCTGTTCGACCTCCTCGAGCGGCTGGCACCCGTCGCCGGGCGGCTCGGTTGCTCGAAGGAGCTCGCGGAGGTGGCCGAGATCCCCCGCCAGGGCGCGTCCTACCAGCGACAGCGGCGAGTCGTCGAGGCCACCGGCGCCGACCTGGTCGCGGTTGTGGACTCCGTGGTCAACGAGCTGGAGGTGTGACCCGATGGACTCCGCGGCGGGTCTGCCGTCGGCAGACGTCTCGGTGCGGGTCGGGTGGCCCGACGACGCCTCGGGCATCGCCGAGGTGCAGGTCCGCGCCTGGCGGTCGACGTACGACGGGGTGCTGCCCGACGACGTGCTGCGCGCGCTGGACCCGAGCGACTTCGCCGCGGCGTGGCAGGAGTCGCTGCACCGGCCCAAGGACGCCCGGGACCGGGTCCTGGTCGCGCTCGAGCGCAACCTGGTGCGTGGCTTCGCGATCACCGGGCCAGCCGCGGACCCAGACCTCGACCCGATCGCCGAGGCGGAGATCTCGGAGCTCACCGTCGACCCGGAGCACATGCGGCACGGGCACGGGTCCCGGTTGCTGTCTGCCTGCGCAGACACGCTGCGCGCTGACGGCTTCTCCCGCGCGGTCCTGTGGCTCACCAGCACGAACGACGCGTTGCGCACGTTCGTCATCGCGGCTGGATGGGCAGCCGATGGGGCACATCGCGAGCTCGACCTACGCGGCGACGGTGCGGTGACGGTCAAGCAGGTGCGCCTGCACACCGACCTGGCCTAGTGCCCGCGCGGCCGACCGACTGGCTGGTGCGTCCTGTGCGGCTTGTAGTTTCGGGCGATGAACCTCGCTCCGGACCCTGAGCCGGCCCTGGATCGGGCCGAACGCTCGAGGATCGTCCGGGACGCCCTCGGGGTGGGCATCGCCTCGGGCGCCTATGGCCTCTCCTTCGGCGCCCTGTCGGTGGCGGGCGGCCTGAGCATCGCCCAGACCTGTGCCCTGTCGCTGCTGGTGTTCACCGGTGCCTCGCAGTTCGCCCTGATCGGCATCGTCGCGTCCGGCGGCTCGCCCCTCTCCGGTGCGTTGACGGGTCTGCTGCTCGGCACCCGCAACACGCTCTATGGCCTGCGCGTCGGGCCGTTGCTGGGGTGGCGGGGTTGGCGACGTACCGTCGCGGCGCACGCACTGATCGACGAGACCACCGCGATGTCGGTCAACCGCTCGACGCGGGCCGCGGCCCGGATGGGGTACGTGTCGACCGGGGTCGCCCTCTTCGTCCTGTGGAACCTCGCCACGGTGGTGGGGGCTCTCGCCGGAGAGGCGGTCGGCGACCCACGCGCCTATGGCCTCGACGCGGCGGTGGGCGGTGCTTTTCTCGCCCTGCTGTGGCCACGCCTCGCTGCGCGCCGCAACCAGCTGGTCGCGGTCTTGGCGGCGGTGGTGGCGCTCGGCCTGGTGCCGGTGACCACGGCCGGGGTGCCCGTGCTGGCCGCGGGAGGCGTCGCAGTCCTGGTCGGGGCGGTCCGGCAGCGCTCGATCCCCGACGAGCCGACGCTGGGTGGTGAAGACCCCGACTCCGGCGGTCACGAATCTGGTGGCCGCGAATGATGTGGGCGGCGGTGCTGGTCACCGGTGTGGGCTGCTACCTGCTCAAGCTGGCCGGGCTCTCGGTGCCCGGCGCGGTCCTGGAACGTCTGGTCATGCAGCGCGTCGCCGACCTGCTCCCGGTCGGTCTCCTGAGCGGCTTGATCGCGGTCCAGGTGCTCTCCACCGGAGCCGAGCTGGTCGTGGACGCACGTCTGGTGGGCCTGGCCGTCGCGGTGGTCGCGCTTCTCCTCCGCGCTCCGTTCATCGTGGTCGTGTTCGTCGCGGCGCTGTCGGCGGCCCTCGTGCGGCTCGTCTGAGACGAGCCGGGAGCGCCTCAGGCCAAATTCAGCAGTTCCTCGAGGCCGACCGTGAGGCCGGTTCGTGAAGCGATCGTGCGGATGCCGAGCAGCACGCCGGGCATGAACGAGACCCGGTCCATCGAGTCGTGCCGGATGGTCAGCGTCTCCCCCGGACCGCCAAGGATGACCTCCTGGTGCGCGACGAGACCCCTGACCCGCACGCTGTGCACACCGATCCCGGCCACCTCGGCTCCCCGGGCCCCGTCCACGGAGGTGGTTGTCGCGTCCGGGATCGGGCCCACTCCGGCCTTCTCACGCGCCTCGGCCACCAGCGACGCCGTACGACGAGCCGTGCCCGAAGGCGCATCGGCCTTGTCCGGGTGATGCAGCTCGACGATCTCGACCGACTCGAAGTATCCGGCGGCCTCTGCGGCGAACCGCATCATCAACACCGCGCCGATGGAGAAGTTCGGGGCGACCAGCACACCAGTCGTCGGCGCTCGGCTCAGCCACGCCCGCACCTCGTCCAGCCGCTCGTCGTCGAAGCCGGTGGTGCCCACGACGGCGTGGATCCCGTGGTCGATGCAGAACTCGAGGTTGTCCATCACCGCGTCGGGGTGGGTGAAGTCGACGACCACCTGCGCTCCCCCGGTGACCAGCGCGTCGAGCTCGTCGTCGGCATCGAGCGTGGCCACGAGGTCGAGGTCGTCGGTCTCCTCGAGCGTGCGGACCACCTGCGCCCCGACCTGCCCGAGGGCACCCAGGACGCCGACCTTGAGCGTGGATGTCACGTGTCTCAACCTAGTCGGCACGGCGAACGCCTCTTCCCGGTGGTTGAGGAGGGCGAGGAACGAGCCCGTCTCAAAGCCACCACAGGGGAGGTGCTTCCTGTCCCCACGACGTGAACCCCATCGATGTCTAGGCTCGCTTCATGAGTGTCCCCGAGCGCGTGCGTCTGGCCGTGGAACGACTCGACGTATCGCCGGCGGATCGGATCCTGGAGATCGGATGTGGTCCCGGCGTGGCCCTATCGCTGATCGCGCCTCAGCTGGTTGACGGCTACGTCGTGGGCTTGGACCGTTCGGCCGTCGCGATCAGCCGCGCCACCGTGCGCAACTCCGCAGAAGTCGCGTCCAGGCACGATCAGGTTGTACCAGTCCGCCCTGGCCGACTTCGCGATGTCGGAGCGGTTCGACAAGGTGCTCGCGATCAATGTCTACGTCTTCTGGACCAGCGCGGCCGATGCGGAGCTCGAAGTCGTCCGCGAGTGCATGACTCCGGGCGGCGCGTTGTTCATCTGCTACGAAGGTCCGGCAGGCGAACCCTCGCCTCGCGTCGTCACCGCGGTGACCACAGCCCTGGCCGCGCACGGCTTCGTCTGCGACGTCGAGACGGGCGGGATCTTGTCCTTCCGCGCACGGGTGGCCGACCGAGCTGTCGGCTGACTAGCTTTCGCGCCGGGAGTCAAGAGTGAGTGAGGATGTGCGGGGTCGGCCGGGCGTGGTCGCTCGGCTGGGTGCGCGATGTTGAGTGGCTCGTTGAGGTCGGCGTGGGCTGCCGGGTCCAGCAGGCTGATCAGGCGCCGTCGTGCGGCAGGCTTTCGTTTGCGCCGTAAGGGGCGGCCCAGCCCGGACGGGCGGCAAGCTAGGTTGCGCCGTCGCGCCGAGTGGCGTGCGGCATAGCTAACGTGGCCGTCACCGTCCGGGGCTGAGCCTTGCTCGACGATAACGCTCTTCATCGAAGGGTTGTTGGGTCATCAGGAGTCGGTAGGTCAGCCGGCAGGCGTGTCTGGCGAGCGCGACCCGGGCCTGGATGGGGGCCATGCCCCGGGCCCGGTACTCGGCGTGGCGCTGGGCGAAGGAGGGCGAGAACAGGGAGAGGCCCCAGGCGATCCCCATCAGGGCGTCGCGGTGTTCGGCGAGTCCTTGTCGCGAGATCCGGCCGCGGCGGCGAAGGGTCGCGGACTCATAGAGCGCCGGCGCAAGACCGGTGGCTGAGTAGAGATGCTCGGCGTCGGGGAATCGTCTGATCGGCAGGCTGTGCGCAGCGAACGCCGCGGCGCGGATCGTCGCGACGCCAGGCAGGCTGGTCAGCACCTGACCCTCGGTAGCGGCCAGCAACGTGGTGATCTCCTGCTCGAGGAGCGCGATGTCAGCCTGCAACATCCCGTAGCGCTCCAGATCGCGGCCCAGGCGTCGTGCACGCTGTTCGGCATCAGCAGGGGGTGGCAGGCGCCCGCGCCACCGCTCGACCCAGAACTGAGCGGTCGTCTTGACCAGGCGGCCCGGTGCGCGCGAGATCAGCGACCGTGCGGTCGGCGGCCTGCCCGCGAACGCCACCGCGCACGCCAGGACCGCTTGCCCGGTGGGTGTCGCGACAGGCAGCGAGCGCCCATGACCGGCTGGTGCCGAGAGTCCCGGACACAGCGAGTTGAGTTGGTCGTGCATCCGCTGCTGGGCCACTTTGCGGTCGGCGACCAGACCTCGCCGATGCCGCGCAGCGGCTCTCAAGGCGACCACGGGCGACTCCTCGGCCAGCAGTCGCCCAGCACCCTGACGGGCCAGATAGGTCAGCGCCGCGCAGTCACGATCATCGGTCTTGAACCGGCCCGAGCCCAGCTGGGTGCGTGCGGCCTTGGTCTCCGAAGGCGCGAACAACCGAAGCGACCCTGGATGGAGCCGTTCCAGCTCCGCTGCCCAGGCACGATGCAGGCTACCGGTCGACTCGATGGCGATCACCGGAGGCTCACTGCCATGCCCGGCGAGCAGCTGCTCCAGGGACCCGACTCCGGCCCGAGAGACCGGCAACGAGACCGGCTCAGCCAACAGCCCCGAGCCGTCGCTGACCCAGACCCTGTTCATCACCTTGCCCGGATCCACCGCAACCACCACGGTCGCCGGATCCAACGCCACATCCAAAATCGACACATGAACCGCCTCCTCTGATCGGACTCACCAGAGTCCTCTCATTCACGGTCCATGACCTATCAGCTGAAGGGGCCTACGACGGCGAGGGTCTCGCGCTGGGTGAACAGCTCCTTCGCGAGCTGGTGCGCGTCCTCCAGTGTCACCGCGTCGATGCGCCGGATCACCTCGTCGATGCTGGGCAGCTCGTCGTACAGCAGCTCTGCCTTCGCGATCCGCGACATCCGGGACGTGGAGTCCTCGAGCCCGAGCACCAGACCGCCGCACAGCTGCCCCTTGCCGCGCTCGAGCTCCTCGGCGGTCAGTCCCTGCTCGGCGAGCCGGCGGAGCTCGCTGCGTACGACGGAGAGCAGCTCGTCCATCTTCGCCGGCATGCAGCCGGCAGCGATCCCAAGCATGCCCGCGTCGGCGTAGTGCGAGGCGAAGGAGTACACCGAATAGGCGAGCCCGCGCCGCTCCCTGACCTCTTGGAACAACCGCGAGGACGTGCCGCCACCCAGCGTGGCGTTCAGCACGCCGAGTGCGTAGCGGCGATCATCGGCGCGAGCGAAGGTGCTCACGCCGAGCACGAGGTTGACCTGCTCGAAGGGGCGGGTGGCCACGACCTGCCCGGCCACACACCGCCGCAGCCGGGTCCCGCTGCGCAACGGCGAGGGGCCCACCGACGTGTCGGCCAGGAAGTCACCCCGGCCGAACGTCTTGCGCACCATGCGCACCACGCTGCTGTGCTCGAGGTTGCCGGCGACCGCGACCACCATGTTCTCGGGACGGTAGCGCGCCTGGTAGTAGCCGACGATCTGTGCGCGGCGCAGGCTCCCCACGCTCTCCGCGGTCCCGGCGATGGGGCGGCCCAGCGACGAGCGACCCCATGCCTTGACCGCGTAGAGGTTGTGCACCACGTCGTCTGGGTCGTCGTCATGCATGGCGATCTCGTCGAGGATCACCTCACGCTCGGCCTCGACGTCCTCCGCGGCCAGAAGCGGCGAGGTGACCAGGTCGCCCAGGACGTCCACCGCTACCGAGAGATCACGGTCGAGCACGCGCGCGTGGTAGCAGGTGTACTCCTTGGAGGTGAAGGCGTTGAACTCACCGCCGACCGTGTCCATCGCGACGGACAGGTCCATCGCGGAGCGGGAGCCGGTGCCCTTGAAGAGCAGGTGCTCGAGGAAGTGAGAGGCGCCGGCGAGCTTCGGCGCCTCGTCGCGGGACCCGACGCCCACCCATACCCCGATGCTGGCGGACCGCACTCCCGGCATCGCCTCGGTGATGACCCGCAAGCCACCCGGCAAGACGGTCCGGCGGATCCGCGAGATCACGGATCCGCCAGGGTCCTTCTCCGTCAACAGCGTGCGGGTGCTGCCGAGAGGCTGCTCAGTCATCCTGCGTCGTACGACGTGCGACCGACCCGGGCTCCCCGCCTCGGTCACTGCCGTGCGGGCTCGCCGCCGTTCCGGTCTCCGCCGCCGTCGGTGGAGTCGTCGTCCTCGACCACCGGCACGAGCGAGAGCTTGCCCCGGTCGTCCACCTCGGCGATCTGCACCTGGACCTTCTGGCCCACCGAGACAACGTCCTCCACTGCTTCGACGCGCTTGCCACCGGCGAGCGCGCGCAGCTTGCTGATGTGCAGGAGGCCGTCCTTGCCGGGGAGCAGCGACACGAAGGCACCGAAGTTCGTCGTCTTGACGACAGTGCCGAGATAGCGTTCGCCGACCTCAGGCATCGTCGGGTTCGCGATCCCGTTGATCACCGAGCGAGCTGCCTCGGCGGATTCGCCGTTCGTGGCGCCGACGTAGATCGTGCCGTCGTCCTCGATGCTGATCTGGGCACCGGTGTCGTCCTGGATCTGGTTGATGACCTTGCCCTTGGGCCCGATCACCTCGCCGATCTTGTCGACAGGCACGCGCATGGTGATGATCCGCGGTGCGTGCACCGACATCTCATCCGGTGCGTCGATGGCCTCGGCCATCACGTCGAGGATCGCCAGCCGGGCGTCCTTCGCCTGCGTCAGCGCACCGGCCAGGATCTCGGCGGGGATGCCGTCGAGCTTGGTGTCGAGCTGAAGCGCGGTGACGAACTCGCGGGTGCCGGCGACCTTGAAGTCCATGTCGCCGAACGCGTCCTCGGCGCCGAGGATGTCGGTGAGGGCGACGTACTTCGTCTCCCCATCCACCTCTCCTGAGATCAGGCCCATCGCGATTCCCGCGACGGGTGCTCGCAAGGGCACACCGGCCTGCATTAGCGACAGGCTCGATGCGCAGACCGACCCCATCGACGTCGAGCCGTTGGACCCCAGCGCCTCCGAGAGCTGGCGGATGGCGTAGGGAAACTCCTCGCGCGTGGGGAGCACCGGCAGCAGGGCTCGGCGGGCAAGCGCGCCGTGTCCGACCTCGCGACGCTTCGGGGATCCGACGCGGCCGGTCTCGCCGGTGGAGAACGGCGGGAAGACGTACTTGTGCATGTAGCGACGCGACTTCTCCGGCGACAAAGTGTCGAGCTTCTGCTCCAGAGTCAGCATGTTCAGCGTGGTGACTCCTAGGATCTGGGTCTCGCCACGCTCGAACAGCGCCGAACCATGCACGCGCGGGATCACACCGACCTCGGCGGACAGCGTCCGGATGTCGGTGAGCCCACGGCCGTCGATGCGCACCTGGTCGCGCAGGACCCGCTCGCGCACCAGCTTCTTGGTCAGCGCCCGGTAGGTTTCCTTGAGCTCCTTCTCGCGTCCCTCGAAGTCACCCGCGAGCCGCTCGACGACCGAGGACTTGATCTCGTCGAGCCTGGCCTCGCGCTCCTGCTTGCCGGGAATGGACAGCGCGTCGGTCAGGTCGCTCTCGGCGACCTTGCTGACCGCTTCGAAGGCGTCGTCCTCGTAGTCGAGGAAGACCGGGAAGTCGGTCACCGGCTTGGCGGCCTGCTTGGCCAGCTCGGACTGCGCCTCGATCAGCTGCTTGATGAACGGCTTCGCGGCGTCGAGGCCACCCGCCACGACCTCTTCGGTCGGGGCCTGCTTGCCCGAGTGGACGAGCTCCCAGGTCTGTTCGGTCGACTCTGCCTCGACCATCATGATCGCGACGTCACCGGCCTCGGTGACCCGGCCTGCGACGACCATGTCGAAGACCGCGTCCTCGAGCTGGCTGTGCGTCGGGAAGGCGACCCACTGACTGTCGATGAGCGCAACACGCACGCCACCGACGGGACCCGAGAACGGCAGCCCGGAAAGCTGGGTGGACATCGAGGCTGCGTTGATCGCCAGCACGTCGTACGGCGTGTCCGGGTCGAGCGCCATCACCGTGATGACCACCTGGACCTCG